>WNGK01001907.1_pt1 | contig 27830 bp, 20 predicted proteins | sample 5400601 | NCBI WGS metagenome assembly WNGK01 (sample SAMN13153376, study PRJNA577476) | soil metagenome | isolation source: 60 cm soil or saprolite under Garry oak tree replicate 1 | place: USA:California | collected 2016-06-15
TCTCGCACAAGGAGCAGGATAAAACGGATAGGCCGCTCTTTGAGAAGGACTGCTTTCTTGCATTTGTGTTCACTCTACTGAACTGAGCGCGTGAGCAAAATGGCCATGCTTGCCCCGGCTTCTAGTACTTTTGCGCTATTGGGAAAGGCTACTATGCTATGGAAGTGAGAGCAGAACCTGCTCCTCCTCACTGTTCTAGAGATGTAAAGCGAGAAAACTCGTGGCAGAAAGCATCTTCCGCCACGAGTTTTCTGTCGTAAGTTCCTCAAAGAGGAGGTCAATTCATGGCAGGTGAGAGGGGAAATGAAGAGGCTAAGAAAAAAAAGGAATGGAACGACGGGGATGCTACTTTGCACTCCATGCCAGCGTCGCGCATTTTGCCCCATCTGGAGAGGAGGGAGACTGGCGATCCAGCATGAGTTGACGCTCGCTCTGGTTGGGCGGTATTCTCGTTGGGAGCGTGCTTTTCTTGTTGACTAGCCTGATCCTGAATGATCAGAGAGAAGGTATGGAGATGAATCAAGCAGATAGGCCGTCTTCTCCGGTGGATGCCTCATCCTTTCAGATGGTCGTAGGCATCGATATCGGCAGTCAAACCTGCAGTATGTGTACACTTACCCCAGACAAACGCCAGGTGATCAAGCCGACGGAGTTTGCCAATGCGCCTGCTGGATTTGGCGTGCTGCAGGAGCAGTTAGAGCAGTTAGGAGTCCCACCTGAGCAAGTGCTCATTGGTCTGGAAGCGACTTCGCGGTATGGAGAGAATCTCTCCCACTTTTTGGAAAGTCGTGGGTATCAGTTGTGTCTCCTGCATCCCAGACAAACCCATCAGTTTGCCCAGCAACGGGGTTTGCGAGCGAAAACAGATCACTTGGATGCCACCACGATTGCGCGCGTACTCTTGAGTGGAGAAGCTCGTCGAGGCTATGTGCCGAGCGATTTGATTGCCACCTATCGCGAATTGGTGCGGCTGCATACCCAACTCTCCGATGAAGTGGCTCGCTCCAAAAACGAAATCCAGGCGTTGCTCACCGTGCTCTTCCCCGAGTTCAGTCAAGTCTTCGCTGATCCGTGTCGAGCGACAGCCCTGGCTCTCCTCAAACTCTATCCGAGTGCGCAAGCGATAGCGACGGCTGGGGGTGAGGCGATTGCAGCCAAACTCCATGAACTAGCTCCACGCAACTATGGGCACCGTACGGCTGAGCACCTGGTGCAGTTGGCTCAGCACTCGGTGAGTCGGGGCTTCGCTGTGGCCGCTCGCTCCACCAGCTTGAAGATTTTATGCCATCAACTCGAGCATACCCAGGCCAACATGGCCCAGCTCGAAAGAGAGATCGACACCCTCCTTGAGACGGATGCGGGGGCCAAAGGACTCATCAGCGTGCCAGAGTTTGGGCACAAGACGGTGGCAGTGCTGCGAGCAGAATTGGGGGATGTGACGCGCTTTCAACGCACGGACCAGGTGGTCGCTTATGCAGGACTGGATATTGAGGTGAAGGAGAGTGGGAAGTGGAAAGGGCAGGCCAAGCTCTCCAAGCGCGGAAGCGGGCGCCTGCGACGCATTCTCTACATGGCAACAGTTCGCTGCATCCGTCTGCCAAGCTCAGCGTTTGGAGCGTATTACCATCGGTTGGTCGCTCGCGGTATGAAAAAGTGTGATGCCATGATGGCAGTGATGCGCAAGATGCTCATTGTCGCCTATCGGCTGTTGAGAACCGAGGAAACCTATGATCCAACCAAGGTGTGTGCAGTGGTGGTAACTCAACCGGTTGAGTTACCACCACTGCACACACCTGCATCAACAAAAGTGGTAGCTGCAAAGGCTTGACAATTTGTATGGCTTCTTTGCAAGCAAGCGATGTGCCCCCAAAGTGGTCATGAGCCGGGCACGCATTCTCATGCCGGGCGCGCGTAGCGGAGGTGCGGCGCTGCCATCGCCCATGCGCCGGCCAGCAGCACTAGCCCGCCAACCCCGATCAGCAGGGTTGGCAGCAGGGTTGCGGCGGGCACATCGAGGGCGGCAAAGCGGCGCACCGCCTCAAACGGAAAGAGCAGCACGAAGCCCGCGATCATGAGCGCCACCAGCAGGCCACGCCACCAGGTGAGTGGCAGCGCCAGGATCACGAGCACGCCCAGCCCCACCATCATGGTCACCATCGTGGCCGCCGTGCGCTGCTGGGTGAGGGGCAGGTCGTGTGCGCGTGCCAGCCAGAAGGCGGCGATGGCGGGGATGGCGACGGCGATCCCCGCCGGGATGGTGAAGCGCAGCACCCGGCCGACAAACCCCGCAACGTAGCGACGCAGGTTGGGCGCCAGGGCGAGGAAGAACGCGGGCACGCCGATCGAGAAGGTGTCGATGATGCTGAGGTGGCGCGGCAGGAAGGGGTAGGGCACGAGCGTGATGCCGGCGGCCACCGCCAAGAGCGTCGCCCAAACGGTCTTGGTGATGAACAGGTTGGCCACCCGTTCGATGTTGGCGGTGACGCGCCGACCCTCGGCCACCACCCCCGGCAGGCTCGAGAAGCGCCCGTCGAGCAGGACCAGCTGGGCGACGGCCCTGGTCGCCGGCGCGCCGCTGCCCATGGCCACGCCGGTGTCGGCGAGCTTGAGCGCGAGAGCATCGTTGACGCCGTCGCCGACCATCGCCACGGTGTGTCCGCGGGCCTGCAGGGCCTTGACCATCAGCTGCTTCTGTCGAGGGGTGACCCGGCCGAAGACCGAGCGCTCCTGGAGGAGGCGGCCGACGGCGCCCGGGTCCCCGGGCAGCTCGCGGGCGTCGTAGGGCATGTCGGCGCCCGCCAGGGCGACCCGGGCGGCGACGGCGCCGACGGTGTGGGGGCTGTCCCCCGATAGCACCTTGACCGCGACGCCCTGCTGGGCGAAGTAGGCCAGCGCCGCCGGCGCGTCCTCCCGCACCCGTTCGGCGAAGACCACCAGGGCCACCGCCTGGAGAGTCGTCGGCAGGCGGTGGCCCTCCAAAGCCGTATCGCTGCGGGCCAGCACCAGGACGCGCAAGCCCGTGTCGGCGAGCGCGCTGGCCTGCGCCAGCACGTCGGGTTCGCGCAGTTCCAGGACCACCTCGGGGGCACCCAGGATCCAGCTGCCGTGCCCCTCAAAGCTCGCCGCGCTCCACTTGCGCGCCGAGGAAAAGGGCACGCTCCCCGTCCGCACCCAGTCCGACCGACCGGAAAAGGCGGCGGCCAGGGCGGTGAGGGTGGCGTTGCGGTTCTCGTCGGCGGCGAGCGCGGTCAGGGCCTGCTCCACCGGGGCGGCCTTGATCAGCCTCACGACGTGGTCGAAGGCGATCGTGCCATCGGTGAGGGTTCCCGTCTTGTCGCAGCAGACGACGTCGACGCGAGCCAGTCCCTCGACTGCGGGCAGCTCTTGCACCAGCACCTGGCGCCGCGCCAGGGTGACGGCGGCGACCGCGAAGGCGATGCTGGTCAGCAGCACCAGCCCCTGGGGCACCATGCCCACCAGCCCTGCGACGGTGCCGGTGAGGGCTTCGCGCCAGTCGACGCTGGCGCGGAACTGACTGAAGAGCAGCAGCGCGGCGGACGGCGGAATGGCCCAGGTCACATAGCCCAGGAGGCGGTTGATGCCCTCCATCAGCTCGGAGCGGACGCGGGTGAACTGGCGGGCTTCGGCGGTCAACTGGCGCGCGTAGGAGTCCTTGCCCACCGCCGTGGCCCGAAAGGCGCCCGAGCCCGCCACCACGAAGCTGCCAGAGAGCACCTGCGCGCCGGGCTCCTTGTCGACCGGCTCGGACTCGCCGGTCAGCAGCGACTCGTCGAGCTGGAGCCCGCTCGCCTCGACACTAGTGCCGTCGGCCACGACCTGGTCGCCGGTGCGCAGGACGACCAGGTCGTCCAGGACGACGGCCTCCAGCGGCACCTCCTGCGTGGTCCCGTCGCGGACGACGGAGGCTCGTGGTGCGTTGAGGACGGCCAGGCGGTCCAGGGTGCGCTTGGCGCGCACCTCCTGGACGATGCCAATCAGCGCATTGGTCACCAGCACGATACCGAAGAGGGCATCCTGCGGATGCCCCACCGCCAGGATCACGACCAGCAGGGTGGCGAGGAGGAAGTTGAAGCGGGTCAGGAGGTTGGCCCGCAGGATCTCGCCGAAACTGCGGCTGGTGTGCTGGCCGCTGGCATTGGTGCGGCCCTGGGCCACGCGCTCGGCGACTTCCTTGCTGCTCAGGCCTCGCAGGGGCTCCATCATGGACATGGTTACGGCCCCCCGGAGGCAGCCGCGCACTCCTGCCAGAGCGTGCCGTGGCAGACAGAGCAGTCGAGGCGGGACGCCTTCCTGGTGTGCTTCACCTGAGCGAAGTGAGTGGAGCGGCTGACCCGGGTGGATGGGAGTAATCGAGCCAGAGCGGTCACAGTCTCAGTCATGAGTCCCTCCTCGGGGGGAGCGATGGCACGGAACAACCACGATGTCCCTGTTGGCAAGCGCCTGATATGTGAACGCTATCAGGCGTCAGGATAGTTACTATACAACAAAATGGTGGTGGGTGCTAGGAGATTGTCTAAGAGCAGCACCGTCAGGCCATGCATCGTTGACCCGAGTGCCAGTGCTAGCATCTCCACTGGCGGCTCTGTTCGAAGTTCGCCTGCTTACTGTGATGCAGCAATACCATCCAGTAAGCAGGCGAATTTTAGAACACAAGTACTCTGTGCTCGATTTTTGCAAGGATCCTGATTCTACCTCTCATTGCAGATTGACCCACTTAGAGCACCACGGTGACCTTACGCAGATTCCCTCCCCTCAAAAAACTCACCGTCATTGTTTCTCCTACCTTATGACGGCGCACAATGCGTTGTAAATCTGCTGGCTCTGTCACCGGCTCGCCCTCAGCCGCAATCACGACATCCAATTGCTTGAGTGCAGCACGATCTGCTGGCCCATCAGGGCGAATCTCAAGTAGTTGCATGCCAAATTGCTGCGTGAGATGCAGCCGTTGCTGCAGCGCCGGGTCGATTGGCACGCGCATGCCGCCAACACCCAATGCGACCTCTGCCGGTGTTGCCTCTCGTTTCTGGTAAATGCGCGCAAGCGCCGACTTGATCGTATCCAACGGGATCGAGAACCCAAGTCCTTGTGCCATCGGCATCATGGCAGTCGTGATGCCAACAACGCGCCCTGTGCTATCGACAAGAGGGCCACCAGAGTTACCAGGATTTATGGAGGTATCTGTCTGGATGAGGTCCGTCATTTTCCGCGTACCCGGCGTTTGCAGCGTACGACCGAGCGCACTGACGACTCCAGTTGTGACGGTCCAGTTCAAGCCATACGGATTCCCGACGGCGATGACCAGCTGCCCGACCCGCAGCGATCCCCGTCCCAATTCTGCCACGGGCAAGTGATTGGCACCAATACGCAGCAGAGCAATATCGACGTCTGGTTCACTCCCTACAAGACTGGCGTCAAACGTACGCCCATCCGCCAGCGTCACCTTCACGCGCCGCGCATTGGCAACGACGTGGGCGTTGGTCAGTATCTGACCATCTGAGGCAAAGATGAAACCAGAGCCGATGCCACCACCGTATTCCCGAGGGGGAGTGGATGGACCATACCTTCGCCCCTCATGCTCGAGGTCGATACGTACGACCGCGGGCCCAACACGTTCCGCTGCCGCCATTACCGAACGCGAATAGGCATCGAGCGCCTCCGCATCCTTTGCATTTCTATCTATATCTAGCATACTGCTTTCACTTCTTTCTCAAAGGGAACGGGTGACCCACCGCATCGGGTGCATCCTCTTCACCCCCATGAGAGAACGGCCACCTGGTTGTTCCCTTGCGCAATTTCCCTTTTTTATAACGATATCTCGTTATTTATGCATATAACACTACGATATATCGTTATTATTCCCGCTGGTCTGGAGGAGAGAGCCACTCATGAACCAACAGCTTTGAACGCCGACATTCTTTATCAACGGCGTCCTCTATCCAGGGTCCTGGAGTAGAGCAAGCGGGTCAAGTCCGGTGGGAGAAGGCAGAGGGTACTAACTGAGCATTATATCCATCTCGTGATCTTTGAGAATGACACCAACAACGTTCCGGTGTAATTTTGCCCGGGCATCACGCAAGTGAGTTTTCAATATTGAGGCCATTTCGTCGGATGACATAATCAATGAGACGATGCCCTCAACTGTTACTTGCCCTACCATAAGTTGACCATTGCTTACCACGGGTACTCCAGTAATGTCACCGGCAAACCCATACACCTGGAAATCCACTCGCACCCCACCCGGGGTGATCTGCATATGCATGTGCTGCACCGGAGCAGATGGCGCCGTATAGAGAACGAAGAGATTATTGATTGTGGTTTCAGTTACCAGGAGCGTTGCCGGACCAGCAGGTATCTTTGATAGAGGTGTGAGGTCAATCTGATCAACGACATTCGATAGTACTCCATCGATCTGATCCTGCGCTAAGCGATGCAGGTAGGGTCGCAGTCCGGCGAACCAGCCCGCTCCCAGCACCAGCATCAACAAGATATAACTACCCAACACCCGCGTCAGAGAACTCCTTCGACGACCGGTGAGAACTGGCGGGGAGGCACTCCGGGTTCCCTCTCGCTGCGAAGTATCCGGTAATGCTGCCGCTACATGTTGATACTGATAACTCACAAAGTCCACACTTTCGCATCGCTAAATAGCACCTCGGTTGAATTTCCCTCGTCCTCGGCGGTAACAGCAATTTGACCATGACTGTAACTATTATCATTCACACTGGTGATGTACTGCTTATTTATATACAAATCGTAGGTGCTACCCCGCGCCACAATCGCAATCAGATTAGCCTGATTCAGATTCGTGCGAATAACTGAAGCAACACCGTCGGTCAATATCTGAGCGTGGATATTTTGATTGTCTACATAACGAATGAGAATGTAAGACCCGTCCCGGCCAATACGGAAATAATAGTATTGTCCAGTCACGGTGTTGGCGCGGAAAATAAGTCCGCCATAGTCACCGCTGATAATCGTCATCTGCGCCTGATAAGCGAAGTTGCTGAAGTCTGTAGTCCTGGCAGTGCAGTATTGGAAATGTCCTTGTTGTATCTCTCTGACCAGAAAACCCCTTGCTGAGAATTGGCAGCTACCAGTACTCACATCCCAGTTAAACCCTTTGCTATTATCACGCAGTGGGTCGTTGAGCACTAATGTCCCGCTATAGGGCGGGTAGGGATTCAGCAAGGCTGCTGCAGTTGCAGTGGCCGAGACTCTGGCACTGGCTGTTGCAGAAGCGATGCCCCGGGCATTAGTAGCGCTTATACGGTTGGTCCTGGCAAAATAGAAGAGACCGGCACTTTCCACTAAAACGAGCAGTAATAGTCCAACCAGCAATGATAGTATGCCTTTCGAGAGACCTCGCCACCGATGACCAGTCTTCTCTTCAAGCGCAGGGTCGGAAGTAGAAAGACCCGGTATATGCCCGTTGATAGAGGACGGGCGAGGACTTTCTTCAGTATGCTGTGCAATTGCAATACTGAGCAAAAGTGTACCTGCCGGCTTTCCAGGGCTATCCGGTTCGACTTGATTCTCCAGGCGAACTATCTGACCATCGCAGACACCCGCGGGTACGGACACAGCAACATGTTTTCCTCCTGGCAAAGTAAGAGTGTAGCTGCCACCGGTCGATGCCTCTACTTGGCTGATAGCTAATACCAGGCCCATGTTGTCGCTGTTCGACGAGCTGGGAGCAGGGTAGATAGTAGGAGCCATGGATTGCAATGGCTGTGTAGCTTTAGGAGCATTCTGTGTAGTTGGAGTACTAGTGAGCAGCAATACTTGCTGGGACCTGGCGGTATTGGGGATGGTAGGGGAGTTAGTAAATTGCGATGGCTCCTCAGGTTCAGGAGTATCGAGGGCGACAAGGGGATCAGGCGGGTGCAATACCTCGTGATAAGCGTGCGCAAATGCAGAAATAGAATCAAAACGATCTTCAGGCTTCTTCTCCAAGGCACGCAGGATCAGGCTATCGATTCCTGCGGGGATGGACGAATTGAGCGTGCTAGGTGGATCTGGGGGGGTTTGAAGATGCAGGTACATCACTTCCTCCATACCACCCTTAAAAGGGGGACTACCTGTCAGTAGTTCGTAGACCATGACGGCAAGCGCATACTGATCGGTTGCAGTGACGGCCTGGCCTTTCCACTGTTCAGGCGCCATATAGGTCGGCGTGCCGCGAATAGCACTACTCACGCTAGGGAGAGCAGTTTTTAATTTCGCTATGCCAAAATCAGCCAGCAGTAGATCAGGATGATCGGGCTGCTCCTTTCCGACACGTATGAGGAAGTTGGAGAGCTTGACATCACGGTGAATAATTTGATGATCATGCGCATGCTGCAAAGCATCAGCAGCCTGCTGTAAAAAGTGTTCTACATGCTCTGGCGTCAGGAGTTTGGGAGTGTGGTGGCGTAGCCAGGTTGCAAGGGAACCATCTTTGCGAAAGGACATAACCATATAGATGAGCAAGAGCCCATTCACACTGTCCTCGCCATAGTCGTATAGAGGCAAAATGTGGGGGTGATCGAGCATAGCGATGGCTTTCATCTCTCGCCGGAAGAGACGAGCCGCTCTTTTGGCTCCTTCGATACCTGAATAACGGGCGCCTTCATTACGAAAAAGCTTGATGGCTACCTGGCGGTCTATGTTTGTATCTTCTGCAAGATATACCTCACCCATGCCGCCACTACCGATCATGCGGATGAGGCGATACCGGCCAAGTTGCTGTCCCACGAGCGACATATTGTTACCTTGCGAAAACTAAGTGACGCCTACACTTTTCAGATCAATGTTTGTTGCACTACCGGTTCAGTTGCTATCTACCGAGACCAAAGATGTTGATAGGATTGTCTGTGGGAATAGCATTAGCCGGAGGTGTAATCGTCACCGGTTGGTTGAAGTTGCTGAGATCGGTAATGGAATCGAAATGGCTCGTCAGGCTGGAAATGAGGCTGGGTGTCGGTGTTACCTGGTTACCCAGCGAACTCAAATCTTCAGTTAAGTCAAACTTCAGTTCCGCACGATGGATGTAGAAATTGGTCTCGTCTATCCAAAGGTCGATACTTGCCTGAAATGTTTTCGCGTGGTCGATCGCATTATTAATATTCTGCTTTCCAAACAGCTTGCTCAGTTGCGAATTGCTGGTGAGGAGCAGCTTCAGCCCCACTTTATCAAGGTCTGCGGAAATGTGACGCAACTGTTGCCCATTTAAGGACTCTGTACCGTGGTCGATAAGATTGGCATTCTGAAGGAGGTCCAATAAACCAAGCGGGTCTATATTGATCCCGGCAAAAGAATTCCCGATGGCCTTCTCTAATGCAGTCTTGTCCAGCACATACCACTGACCCAGGGGATTCTGGATGTAGACTTTATTCTTCAGCAGAATCTCGGAGAGATTGATATTCCGCCCGATGACGTTCTGACCAATGGTGATCTTGAGGGATTGCTGATCAGGTAGATTTTCGTCACCGCTGCCCATTATGGTGACGTTCACCTGGCCTGCTGCCGGAGTGGCCGATAGTATGCCAGCAGCATTGGTCAGCAGATTGCTGGTCACGTTCAAGGCAAAGTGTGCCGACTTGAGTTGTCTCATCGCATGCGAACTATTTTGTAGCACCTGCACGGGTGTTAGCGAACTGCCAGTGCCTATTGGTGTACCACAGGCACTTATCAACAGTAGGAACATGACCACCGGAAGAAAGCTATAGAGTCGCTTGTATCTTTTCACTGGAACCTCCCTCGGGGTCTCAAACACCCAATGATCGAAGTCTACCAAAATACCTCTACTATGGACATTCTACAATTCTGAATATCCCACTATGCCACACGGATGAGTAACTTTCAGAGTTTCAAGACTCTGTTGGCGAATGCGATGGTGAGTTTATCAGAGCCATCCCTGCTTTACCGCAACCATCACGGCCTCGGTGCGATTTTTTACACCGAGGCGATGCAAAATTTCCTGCACGTAACCCTTAACGGTATTTTCACTTAAATAGAGCTGGGTAGCGATCTCACGGCTCGAAAGTCCCTGGGCGACCAGGCGCAGGATCACGATTTGCTGCGAACTGAGTGATTCAGGGGTTGGTTCATTGCTCACGTGGGAAGCGCGGCGCAACTGGGCCAGGACGGCTACAGCGGCCTTGGAGTCGATAGCCGCCTCTCCGCGGGCGACGGCGCGAATAGAGCGTTTGAGGTCAAAACGTTCGATATCTTTGACGATAAAACCGCGCGCACCCGCCTGGATACACTGCGCTACCAGCGATTCGTCGGTGAAGGTGGTCAAAATGATGACTGCAGTCTCAGGGTAACGTTCGGTCACGGTACGGCAGACATCGATGCCGCTTGTTCCCGGCAGGCGGATGTCGAGCAAAATCACGTCCGGGCGCAGGCGTTCGATTAGTTCAAAGGCCTGCTCAGCATTCGCCGCATCTCCCACAATGCTAAAATCCGACTCTGTCGTCAGAATCGCCTTCAATCCTTCGCGCACCATCTCGTGGTCATCGATGATCAGCAGACGAATCATAAGGGAACCACTGCCTTCACGATCAGACCCCCCTCTTCACCATTAGTAAGCAGGAACTGTCCGCCAAGCTCTTCGATGTAATGATGCATGCCCTTGAGTCCAAGATGCACGGTATTATTGCGATAACTTTGAAACACCTGCGGGGTAAGGCCAACGCCATTGTCCTGCACCACCAGCACAGCCTGCTCGCTATTCACCTGTATGGTCAGGATGACGATCGTGGCCTGGGCATGGCGACGGGCGTTGGAAAGCGCCTCCTGGGCAATGGTGAAAAGCGTCTTCTCGATATGTGATGGCAGGGGAACGGCCCATTCGGCCACGACGAGGTCAACTTCAATCGTTGACGACTCGCGCAGATTTTGTATCAACGTGTACAACATGCTCACCAGGCCACCTTCGAGCAGCTCATCGGAAGAGAGCGCAAAGATGGCATCGCGCACCTGCGCTGTGCCCAGCGATGCCAGCTGCTTGATGGTGCGCAGTGGACGAGTCAACGATGAATGGGACGGCATTTGCTCCATGGTCCAATCGGCTTTCAGACCAATGGTGAAGAGCGTTTGTTGTACGCGATCATGTAGTTCCTGGGCGATGCGGCTGCGCTCATCCACGAGCATTTGCCGTTTCTGCGCCTCGGTCAGTTCGTGGTGCAAGGTCTGTAAATCGGTGGCAAACTTGCTCAACTCCTGGTTACGCCGTTCCAGTTCAGCCGTGCGTTCGCGCACTTCCCGTTCCAGCTTTGCCGCGTGCTCCTCCATCGCGCTACGTTCGCGCGCGATCAATCGCGCGTTGTGAATGGCCACCGCTGCCTGCGCGCCCAACGCCTCGATCATCTCGACGTGCCGGGTATTGAAACGCGAGGGGTGGGTATCACCTATCAGGAACGCTCCCAGTATCGAGCCTTCGCGCGTGCGCAGCTGCACGCCAAGAAAGCTGCGCACGGGAATATGCCCGCGCGGCACACCTACATAGCGAGGGTCCAAAAGCACGTCGTCCACTACGATCGATGCGCCATCCCAAAATATCGGTTCCAGTACACCGATGCCCTCTACCGGCCCAAGGTGACGGAAGTGCCTTTCAATGTCCGGTGTCGCGCCAGAGATAGCCGCCAGGTTGAAGATGACCTTATTGTCGGGTTCATTGCCATTTTTGCCCGCAACCTCTGGAATGAGGAAAAACGCGGCGTACTCAGCGGCTGTTACCTTGCGGGCTGCATCGGTAATCATCTGCAACAAACGCTGCAAATCAAATTCGGAGGTGAGCGCGGCGGCGATGCGGTTGAGCTGCTCCAGTGCTTCCGCCCGCTCCTGTAGATCGGCGATCAGTTGCGCCCGGCTTTGGTCGATCGTCTGTGACATGATATACTTCCCAATATGCTGAAAGAGGAAGGCAGTAAGTTGAAATTAGTATACCATAGAAATTTGCGGCGTGGGTACTCCGCATTGTAAAGTAAGATACAGTCCCATACAAAGGAGAGGCATTATGCCCAAGAGCAAGAAATTGCCAGAGCTTATGTACTTATGTTAGAATATTAGAATAGTTGTGTTAGGCGGCGGTGCGAAGGAGGCAGTTTTGAGTTAAGGTGAGCACGACGGGAGTCAACGCAGTGTCTACCGAACAAGAAGGAATGGAACCGCCCACATTCGGGCCTGGTGGGCGAGCCGGCAAGTGGATAGGTACGAGCGTCGACATTACCGAACACCAACGTCTGGAAGACGAGCTGCGCGCCAGCGAGGAGCGCTTTCGTCTCACCTTCGAGCAGGCCGCCGTTGGCATTGCGCATGTCGGGATCGACGGTCGCTGGTTGCTCGTCAACCCCAAGCTGTGCGACATCGTGGGGTACACTCGGGAGGAGTTGCTTGCTCAGACGCTCCACGCGGTGATGATGCCTGAGGATCTCTCCGTCGCCTTTAGCGACGCGCAGAGCCTGATTACCGGTGAGCAGCAGACCTACGCCAAGGAGCTGCGTTTCCTGCGAAAAGATGGCTCGCCCGTCTGGGTCAACCTGAGCGTGACGCTGGTGCGCAACCAGGAGGGATGGCCCCTCTACTTCCTCGCATTCATCGAAGATATCACCGCCCGTAGGCAAGCAGAGCTGCAACGGCAGCTGAACCAGCTCAAAGATCAATTCATCCTGTATATGAACCACGAACTGCGTACCCCTCTGACGTCCCTGTTGGGCTTCCTCGAATTAATGCGGGTGCAGCAGGGACGCCTGGACGCAGCCGCGCAGGCCCGGTTTCTCAATACGGCGATTAGAAGCGGTGAAGAACTCCTCCAACTTGTCAACAGCGTGCTCGATCCGCTGACCATCACGGAACAGATGACGCCGCCTCAACGCGGGGAGATCGCCGTCGCTTTTATGGTGCGCGACGTGGTCGCACACCTCGATCCCGGCGAGGGACAGGTGGATCGTCTCCACATAGACATTCCTGAGGGATTGACCGTCTGGGCAAATGGGCAGCTCATGCGCCAGGTACTGGGGAACCTCCTCTCCAACGCCTTCAAGTATTGCCCCAAACCTGCTCCCGTGGTCGTCAGTGCAGCCATGTTCGACCGGGACGAACGGGATGTTCCCCCGTCCGTCTGCATCAGTGTGCAAGATGCGGGACCAGGCATCCCGCCCGAGGAATTGCCCCTGCTCTTTCAACAGTTCACGCGCCTCAAGCGTGACCTTTTCGGCCCGGTAGGCGGCAGCGGGCTGGGACTCTACATCAGCAAGCGCTTTGTGGAGGCGATGGAGGGCCGCATCTGGGCGGAGAGTTCAGGGATAAACGGACAAGGCAGTCGTTTTTGTGTGCTGCTTCCCAGCGGCCCGCATGCACCGGAAACGACTGGAGCATAGCGGACGATGAGCACTGGCGTGCAACCCAGCTTGTTCACCCAATAGGCATCAACCTAAGCCGGGAGGTCAGGCTGAAGGCGGGGTGATCGTGTTCCCCGTTCCATTTGAGCCAGGGGAACAGGACGCGGGCGACCATAAAGGCCCACACCACCCCACGTCCGCCGCCCTCGCCCCTACGGACAGTGATGACCTTTTCTTCGGTTGATGCGTATTCGCAGCCTGGCCTGGTCACCCCGGAGCAGCCACATAACCCATCCCTTGCCGAGAAGTGGTGTAGATAGGAATCCCATGCTGCCAGTCAATTTCAAGCATCTTGCGTGAGTTGTAAAGGGGGTCCAGGTTGGCTACGACCCTGCGCGAGGCGGTGTCGATCACATCCCCTGCATCGCCTACATAGACAAAGTGCCCATCTCTACTGTGCTGGAGCCAGCCATCGGCCAGACAATCATAGGCGCAGGGAGATTCGTTGTGGTGCATCGACCGTGTCAACTGGATATCGGCAACCTGCCTGGGCGCTGAAGCCGGAACCTGGGAGACATCAAAAACGTGCACATAATTATTGGCCCAGTCGATGACATAGAGTTCCTTCTCATCTGGAGAGAGTGAAAGGCCATGGCTCGGATCGGTAGGTCCACTTCCATCCCAGGAAAACCCTTGAATGGGCACGGTATAGAGAATTTGCCCGGTCTGAATATCCCCAACCTGAAAGCCCAGGAAGCCAGTCGTACTCATATAGGCGAGAGTTTCCTGTCCGTTGATTGTAAATGGTCTGACGCCATTGCCCCGAAGAGGTCCAATTTTCTGAATGATCTGATGGGTCGCGGTATCAGCAACCGTTAGATATGGAGAAAACCTGCCGCCCAAATAGACGTGCTTTCCACCCAGGCTGACCAACGTATTGTGGGGTCCTGTGCCTGCATTGATAAACCCGGCGTCATTGCCGGTATGCGCGTCAACGATATACCACTTCCCATCGTCAGATAGCTCGCCATCGGGCATGTAAATGGTCTGGCCGTCCGGAGTGATGGCCATGCTATCAACGCCATGCTCATACGTTTTTTGCCAGACAATGTTTTGAGCAAGCAGGTCGTATTTGAGCAGCGAGCCTCCCGCGCCGCTATCACTTCCATAGCTGACATAAAGCATATGGGTGACTGGACTTGCGATGACGCCTCTCACACCAGCGGTCGTCGGCAAACTGATTTTTTGAACCAGGGCCTGTCCTTGATCCATGTCGAACACATCCATTTCCCCATTTGGGAAGACGTATTCGTAATGGTGAGTAGCGCTGCTGTCCACTGTAAAGGTAGCTGGTGACGATTGCGTTACAGGCGGGGTCGTCTGCTTTGTTGTTGGGGTACCCTGTTTCGTTGGTGAGTGCGTTGTACCGGCACATGCAGCAAGGAAGCAGAGGAGCAGAAGAACGCTGCCTCTCAAACTGCCCTGAATTCTTCTCGTAGAAGAGCGATTGCGCCGCCAATAAAGTTGCCGCTGGCTCATTTTTCCCTTCCCGTGACTGGAACTAGCCCACGCGGCAAAACACCGCTTTCAAATACGCTGTCTCCGGCATCGCCAGGTGAATGGGATGGTCGACGCCATGTGTATATGTCTCTAACACCTGCACGGTTCGGGAAAGGCGCTGTGCCGCCTGGGATAACGTTCCCAGCACATCATCCATGCCGATGACACCCGAACACGAACAGGTCAACAGGATGCCGCCGGGCCGCAATACCTGCATGCCGAGTGTGTTCAGGCGGCGGTAGGCTTTCAGGGCCTGAGCGCGCGCGCCCTGGTTTTTGGCAAAGGCAGGCGGGTCCAACACCACTACATCAAATAAAACGCCATTGCTCTGCGCTTCTTCCAGATACTCAAACATGTCGGCTATAAGAAATTGATGCTGGTTGGGATCGAGGCCGTTCAGAAGGAATTGCTCGCGCGCCATCTCTATCGCGGGTTCGGAGATATCGACGCTGGTGACACGCGTTTCGCTGCTGGTCAACGCGGCATAGACCGAAAATGCGCCGGTGTAGCTGAAGCAGTTCAACACGTGTTTGGCGCGCGTGTATTTGCGCAGCGCCTCGCGTTTGTCACGCTGGTCGAGAAAAAAGCCCGTTTTCTGCCCCTCCCAGGGGTCAATAAGAAATAGCGCGCCATTTTCGCGTACCGCGACCCGCGTAGGAACGCCGCCCGCGACGACGCGCGGCTCCTCAACCTCTAAACCCTCGCGGCGGCGCGACTGGCTGTCGTTGCGTAACAATATGCCGTGCGCCCCAGTTTCATGCATAAGCGCCTCGACTATCAGCGGGCGCAGGCGATCCATGCCCAACGTGTGTATCTGAACAACCAGAATCTCGGCGAAGCGGTCTACAATCAGGCCGGGCAGGCGGTCACCCTCGGCGTTGATCAGCCGGTAGGTATTCGTTTTGTCCGGGTCAAATACCTGCCGCAGCTCCACCGCGCTGCGAATACGCCCCCGCAAAAAGTCGAGGTCGATGGCTTCGGAGATGTCACGCGTCAGGATGCGTATGGCGATATCGGTCTCCGGATTGTAGTAGCCGCGCGCCACAAACTGCCCCGTCGCCGATTTGACATCGACCAGTCCCCCCGGCTCTATCCAGCGCGGCTGCTGTTGCAGCGCTCCCGAAAAAATCCAGAGGTGCCCGCTTTGCAGGCTCTCGTCTCGATGCGGTTTGAGGCTGGCAGTTGGATAATGAATCTCTATTGACACTGGCTGTTCCTTACTACATATTTTTCTACATGTCTTTCGCCATTATCGCATAGTTGCCAATAGTCTAAATACGAAGTGCATAGAGAGCCAATTTCGTTGGGCTGCCGCTAGAAGGCATCGATCGTGGTTTCGTAATGGTTGGCCCAGCGTGACGCTGGGACACTACGGGAACCAGGGGCATCTGGGAGCACGAGAGAGACTACAACTCTATTCCGTCATACACCTCGTCGAAGGGGAAACGGACGCCGATGCTGGTGAGTTCGACCAGGTCGTCCGTGCGATAGTGGTACTGTCTCCAGAAGGTGCCCTCGCGCCGGTGAACCTCAATGGTCTGGTATTCGCTGCCAATGAGCACGTATTCCTGTACGGTCGGCAGCGCTTTATAGGTTTGGAATTTTGCTCCACGGTCACGCTTCTCAGTCGTCGGGGAGAGGACTTCAATCACCACGGTGGGATTCTGCAACATGGACCCTGTCTCTTGCCCACAGGCCACGGTGATATCGGGATAGAAATACTGGCGCTCGGCCAGCTTCATACGCGTATCGCTGGTGTAGGCACGGCACGGCCTGCCCCTGAGTGCACCAACGAGGAGATAGACGAGTTGGGCGCAGATGGCCCCATGGGCAACACTACCACCAGCCATGTCAAGGATAGCATTCTCGTCATATGCGGAGGATGGTGGTCGCAACATGAACACGTAACCATTATCGTATTCATACTTGGCGTCCGTCGCCTCATCCAGTGTGAGGTATTGCTCGACGGTCATGTAGATATCGTTCACTCGCGCTCTGTCGCTACCATGGTCTCTGCTCCTTGCTCATGCACTGGTCGGTGGACTGGCCACTCTCATCCTATTGTACCATATGGCGCTGTGCACATAGGGTTTCCCAGGTAGGGGAATGCTTGAGCGGCAGAGGCAGCTCAGGTTAACTTTTCAGCATGTCAAACGACGGCGAACATGCATGTTCGCCGTCTCTGTATTACCGGGTATGCTTATCTGCCGACCTGCCCTTGCTTTTGCAGCCGAATGGCGGCAATAAGGGGATCGGTGTGATGCTCAGCCATACGCATTTCGGCCCTCTTCAGATTATAGGCACTGTTAATCAAGGCGATATGCGTATAGGCCTGCGGGTAATTGCCTAACGCGGTATTGCTGGAGGTATCGATCTCTTCCGAGAACAGCCCAAGATGGCTAGCATAGCTCAACAAGCGCTCAAAGAGCGAACGAGCCTCCGCGACACGACCCTGCATGGCCAGGTTATCCACCAGCCAGAAGGTGCAGATGGTAAACGTGCCCTCATCGCCGGTCAGGCCGTCGTCGGTCACTTCGGCATGATAGCGGTAGACAAAGCCGTGTTCATCGGTCAAGCGCTCCATGATGCGATCAACGGTTGAGCGCATGCGCGGATCATCGGGAGCGATAAAACCCACGAGGGGTAACAGCAAATTCGATGCATCCAGCGTTGTACTCGCATATGATTGCGTAAAGGCGCCAACCTGCGTATTGTAGCCATGCGTCAGGATGTCCGTGCGAATCTGGTCGCGCACCTGCCGCCAGCGCGGGACATCAGCCTCGAGGCGTAATTGCTCCGCCGCTCGAATGCCGCGATCCAGCGCCACCCAGCACATGACTTTGGAATAGACGAAGTGCTGAAGGCCGCCGCGGACTTCCCAGATGCCGCTATCGGGTTCGTGCCAGTGCGCGCAGACATGCTCGACCAGCAGGCGCATCATGGCCCACAAATGCCCCTCTAGCTTTTCGCCGTAGCGCTCAAAGCCTCCCTGGCGCCGGAACAGGTGAATGCAATCCAGCACTTCTCCGAAGACATCCATCTGTTTCTGCCCGGCAGCTTCGTTGCCAATGCGCACGGGACTGGAGTCGCAATATCCACTCAAATGGGAGAGTTCGCGCTCGATCAATTCTCGCTCTCCCCGGATGCCGTACATGATTTGCAGGTCTTCGCCATTAGAGTAAGACAGGCGGCGCAGCCAGTGTGTAAAGGCATGCGCTTCCTCCGTGAAGCCCAGCACATTCAGCGCGTACAGCGTGAAAGTGGCATCACGCAGCCAGGTGAAGCGATAGTCCCAGTTGCGTACACCGCCCAGACCCTCCGGTAAAGAGGTGGTAGGAGCAGCCACAATCGCGCCTGTTGGAGCATAGGTCATCATTTTGAGAACGAGCGCGCTGCGCTGGACCAGGTCCTGGTATGGGCCTCGATAGGAACAGCTCTCCACCCAGGTACGCCAGCAATGCAGCGTGTGCGCCAGTTCCCAATCGAAGTTGCGCAGGTGCAGTTCTTCCTCTGCCAGGTGGCGCGCAACCCTGGCGTTGCGCCCCATGCCCACGGCAAACAACAGGCGTTCACCCTCTTGTAATGTGGCCTGCACAATCACAGAGGGATGCATTTCGCCGTCATCTTGTCGAACAGACATAGAGAACGATGGCAAACGATACGCGCCAACGACTCCCAGGCCAACGTGCTGCTTGCCGCCGGAAATGACTGCGCCCATCCCACCCGGAATAAGTGAAACCTCGCCTGGCGCGGATGCATAATCCGGGCTGGCTTTGAGGGTCATCGTGATAGGCAATTCGCCATACGTGCATTCAACAATGCGCACGAGACAATGGCAAGAACCATCTTCACGCGTCCACGTATTGTTGTTCAATTCGCGATACTGCCAGGCGCTCAGCGTCTCGACCGGCATAAAGTCAGTGAGGATAATTTCCCCGACCGTACTCGTAAACCTGGTCTGCAAAACATTGCTTCCTCGCAGGTAGCGCTGCACTCCCGGAATCGTCCCTTCTGTGGGAGCGATCTGAAAGTAGCCCCCACGTTCCGCATCAAGCAGACGGCAAAAGATGGCCGGGCTGTCAAAGTCCGGCAGACATCCCCAATCTACCGACCCATCTGGAGCGACCAACACGACCGAATGGCAATCACCGATGACGCCATAAGAATTGATTGATTGATAAGTTCGAGTATTGGTGTTCATCCCAACCCCATCCCTTTGACTAGTGAAATTCATGTGAAAGTTTTCTAAGGAAATTCTAATGTCCTTATATCAGAAAGAAACGGAAAACGGAGGGCATAGGTAACAAGCAATTTTTCCTATCCAAAAGGGGGATTGTCCGCTTTTTTTACCTCCTATTATTAGAGAACACAGGCCCCCCCAACGTTATTCTCTTTTCGCCAGTATGTAGGAAAAAACAGGTCTCTGTGAATTTGTACAGTTATTTGAACGTATACTTATATGGACGTAACCACATACGCGGCTAGAAATTGCATGCTTTCCCTGTCCCCAATGAATGAGAATGGTACACTTACCGGCAGGTGGGTATGATGGCGTGCCTGAAAGGAGTCGTTGCGTGCTTCGCAAAGACCGGGTACTTGAGACATTGCGATCATTGTGTTCGCAACGACCCGTACAGAATGGCGTCCTGCGTCGTTATTCCGGCTACAGCGCGGAGGAAGTCGCAAGGCAAGCTCAAGTAGATCGCACCAATGCCAGTCGTGATCTCAATCTCCTGGTTCAGGAAGGGTTGGTGGAACGCATTCCCGGCCGCCCCGTCCTGTTCACTTTGAAGACGCCTTCAATTTCACCTCTACAAGAAGAAACGTGGCGGGTTACAAGACCCGGGCAGACAAACGAACCAGCGCAGGAACACCCGTATCCCTTCACTCCCGCGGCCTTGAAGGAACCGGGCAAGCCACCCATGATCTCGGCTTCAGTGCGAGTTGGAGCAATCGTGACCAGCTTCGACACGCTCATCGGCAGCGATGAGGGACTCAAGGTCGCGGTGCAGCAGGCAAAAGCCGCCATGCTCTATCCACCGCGCGGGCTGCACACCCTGCTCTGCGGACCAAGCGGCGTTGGCAAAACCACCCTGGCGCGCTTGATGCATGCCTACGCGCTCGAACTCAAGGCGTTACCCCCCGACGCGCCATTTATTAGTTTCAACTGCGCGGATTACGCCAACAATCCACAACTGCTGATGGCGCACCTCTTTGGCTCCATGCGCGGAGCCTATACAGGCGCGGACCATGATCGCGAAGGACTGGTCGAGCAGGCGCACCGGGGGATATTGTTCCTCGACGAAGTGCATCGCCTGCCGCCGGAAGGCCAGGAGATGTTATTCTATCTCATGGACCGCGAGCGTTTCCGTCGCCTGGGAGATGTACACGAACGATCTGCCTCGTTGCTGCTGCTGGCGGCAACAACTGAGGACCCCTCCACCGCGCTTTTGCCCACCTTCCGGCGGCGCATTCCCATGACCATCACCCTCCCCGGCCTGCACGAGCGCACGGTGATGGAACGGTACGAGTTAGTGCGCGCTTTTTTCACGACGGAATGCAGCAGCATTGGCACCAACATTTCCGTTGAACCCCAGGTGCTGCACGCGCTGCTGGTCTATGAGTGTCCCGGCAACGTTGGCCAGCTGCGCACCGATATCCAGCTCACCTGCGCGCGCGCTTACCTGGAATATCGCACGCATAACCTGCCGGAACTGCACGTGCACCTGGGTGTGTTGCCAGATCACGTGCGGCGCGGTTTACTGCGCACGGCTGAATTACATCGCCTGCTCGAACCAATCAAGCAGGTGTTAGAAGCGGCGCACATCTTCACCCCCACCGGGCTTAACCTCGATAGCGTGCCGGAGTCCGCGCAGGACCTTTACGATACTATCAGCACGGACCTGAATAGATTGCGCAGAAGTGGACTGCCCGATAGTGAAATTCACCGGCTTTTGCACCTCGACATCCAGGACTATTTCCAGCGTTTCGCCGATGAAGTTCGGGAGAAGCAGGCGGGCTCAACAACAAACCTGATCGATGAACGCATCGCGGCCATCAGCAACGCTATCGCGCACTACGCGGAAGAGCAGCTGGGGCGCGCGCTGCCAGAAAAGCTGGCGCTGGTGCTGGCGATGCATCTCACCAGCACGCTCGAACACATCGCCCAGGGAGGCCAGATCGCAGGCCTGCCGCTTCAGTCTGTGCGGCGTACTTATCCCATCGAGTATGAGGTTGCGCGCAGCGCGTTCCTGCAATTTCGTGCGGAGCTTGGCGTATCTCTACCGGAAAGCGAAACAGATGTGCTGGCCGTTTTGCTGGCAAATGCCGACGCCTTGCTCAGCAGTGAACAGGCTACCGTTGGTATTGTTGTGGCGGCTCATGGACGCGGTATCGCCGCGGGCATGGCGGAGCTGGCCAATACCCTCGTGGGCATTAATTCGGTACGCTGGGTAGAACTAACGCTGGATGAATCGCCAGAAGAGTTACTGGGTAAAGTGATCCACTGGGTGCAGGTGGCTGACCAGGGCAGCGGCGTCCTCCTGCTCGTCGATTTTGCCTCGCTGCTTTCCCTGGGGGAACTGATCATTCGACAGACAGGGATACAGGTTCGCACGATTGCCGGGGCCTCGACGCCATTACTGGTTGAAGCAGTACGGCGGGCGCAGCGCACGCGGCACCTGACACTCGATCAACTGGCAGCCAGCCTGGCGCATACCCATTCCAACAATGATCGCGAAAACGGCTATATGTTCAGCGAAGAGGATGGCGCATCATCCCAGGAGCGGCAGCCGCTCAACGGATACAATGAAAGCCCTGCTCCCACCATCTCCTCTTTGAGACAGGCATCGCGCGTCATCCTCTCAGTGTGTTTAACCGGCTTTGGCAGTGCATCCAAGATCGCGGAGCTGATCGAAGAACGCGTGCCAGGGCTGCACCTGCACGGTATAGAAATTCTCTGCATGGATATCAGCCTCTCCAGTAAAACAGCCGCGGAGGTGCAGCGCCTGGTGGGCAACCGGCACGTGGTAGCGGTGGTAGGAACGATCAATCCGCATCTCGAAAGCTATCCATTTATTGCGCTGACCGATTTTCTTTTTGGCGACGGCATCGCGCGCCTGCGCACCCTGCTGGGCGAGACGCTTATTGATCCCGCGCTGCTCAATCCATCTTCCATCAGCCAGGATAGGGTCTCTCCCTCACCGGCCCCCAAAAATACCCTGGTCTTTACGCAGCGCGCCGATCTCATGCGCGAAATTTCTTTTACGCTCAGCCAGCGGCTCATCTTCCTCAATCCCGTGCGCGTCATGCCATTGCTCGAGCGCATGATCGAACTGATCGAAGTTGAGGTGGGCGAAACCTTTGAGATAGAAGTATTGGCAGGGTTAATCCTGCACCTGGCCTGCATTCTGGAGCGAGGCGCGCAGGCGCGCGGCATACTCGTCAGCGAGACCGTGCGCTCCCAGGTAGAGCAGCTCTTTTCGCGTGAACTGAGTATCTGTCGTCGTGCGCTGCATATACTTAGCGCGCAGATAGCGCGCTCCATCCCGGACGAAGAGGCCTATAATGAGTGTACCCGTAGAGTGTTGAAAGTCAATTTGCGGCTGGCGTCTATTCCAACTGCGAATACCTAGATCGATACTTGTGGGGGAGTCTTTATGATACGGGTCCTGATCGTTTGCAGTTGGGGCATGTCTACCAGCTTACTGGTGGAAAGCATGCTCACTGCCGCTGCTCACCTTAAGATTGTTTTGACGATTGAAGCGCTAAGCGCGGGGGAATATGCGGCAAAAGTGGAAGAGTGTGATGTGGTGTTGATCGCGCCACAGATTCGTCACTTGCGCAAGAGCATTGAAAAGTTGGCGCATTCTGTGGATAAACCGGTGGCATTGATTGAGCCATTTCACTATGCGACAATGGATGGACAGGCTGTACTGGGTCAGGTAATCGAACTGCTAGCCAGTACACAGGAAGGTGCGAATGAGCGTGATGGTTGAGCGCAGCAGCGCCTGGGTTGAACGCTATCTTGTTCCTCCCCTCGGCGCGCTGGCGAGCAATGTATATTTGCAGGCGGTGCGTGATGCCTTCATTATCTTTACCCTGCCGCTCATTCTGGCCGGCAGTCTGTTCCTCATCGTCGCCAACCCACCCATTCCGGCGCTGGCGGCGCTCATCGCACCCTACCAGCACGCGATCCTGGTGCCCTTTCAGCTGTCCTTTGGCATGATGGCCCTCTTCCTGTCGTTCGGCGTAGCCTACAGCCTGGCGCAGTATCGCCGCACCGAGGCCGTACAACCCGGTGTGCTGGCCATGGTGCTCTTTCTCATCGCCAGCGTGCCCGTCGGCGACCTCACCAATCTGAGCCTGGGCCAACTCTTACCGTACTTTGGCGGGAACGGGCTGCTCGTCGGTATCCTGATCGGCATTCTGACCACCGAAATCGTGCGCCGCTTTCGCGGATCACGTTTTACCATCCGGCTGCCCAAAAGTGTGCCGCCCAATGTCACACGCGCCTTTGAGGCGCTGGTGCCGGCCATCCTGCTGATCACGCTGGTCTGGGGCATCGAATGGTTCGTCAGCTCGTTTACCTTTAGCGGCGCCGATGGCAAAATTCAGCAAATGACGCTGCCTATCTTACTTATGCGGGCGTTCCAACCGCTGGTATTTGTGCAGGATAGCTACCCGGCAGCCCTGCTTGAGATCGTCCTGATGATGTTACTGTGGTCGGTAGGCATCCATGGTATGAACGTGGTGACAGCGATTGCGCTCCCATTCTGGCTGAGTACGCTGGCCACAAACGCTACGGCCAATGGTCATGGCATAGTCACCGAGCCATTTTTTCATATTTTCGCCCATCTCGGTGGTTCGGGCGCCACATGGCCGCTGGTGATCTACATGCTGCGCTCGCGTTCAGCACAGTTGCGCACGGTGGGCAAGGTAGCGCTAGGACCTGCCATTTTCAATATCAACGAGCCGGTCACCTTTGGGGTGCCGATGGCGCTCAATCCGTTAATGATGATCCCATTCGTGCTGGTACCTGTCATCATCGTTACCATCAACTACATCGTCTTCGCGGCGGGGCTGGTACATGTGCCGGTCGTCCTGCAGCCATTTACCGTACCCATCGGAGTCAGTGGGTTCGTTGCCAGTGGAGGCGACATCAAAGGAAGTCTCCTGCAATTCTTCGACCTGGCTGTCTCCGCTCTCTTATATTACCCATTCTTCAAGGCCTGGGAACGCATCCTCATCGAACGGGAGGAAGCGGCGGCCCAGCGAGAAGAGCGTCCCACACGTATACCGGCAGAGGTCCATTAACTGACAGCGCTTTATTGGAACGCCTTTGCCGGCAAGAAAGGAGGAAGGATTCGATACTACAAGAGCAGGATTTCACTCAACCGTCGTATTGTACAGGTATCCGTTTAGTCTTACAGTGCGCACCTTTCCAAAGGGGGGCTTACCACGCACATGCCCTCGAGAGGTGTCGCGAGGAAGGACAAAATCGCAATGAACCTATTTGGCCGGCAAAGTAAAACCATTGCCTCAATTATCGGTACTCTTTTCCTGAGCGTGCTGATTGTCGCCTGCGGCAGCTCCAATGGCGGAAGCAGCAGTACCGTCAATGGCAACAACGGCAAGGGCTGTATGAAGATCGGCGTACTCCTACCGGAGACGGCCACATCTTACCGCTGGGATAGCGTCGACAGGCCAGATCTGCAGCGGGATATCCCTGCTACCCTCCCCGGCGCGACCGTTGATTACGCCAACGCACAAGGCAACGCTGACCAGCAGAAGACCCAGGCAGACGCAGCTCTGACAAAGGGTGACTGCATCCTGGTTGTTGCCCCCAGTGACGCCGTCAAGGCCGCGGCCATCGTAGCCGAAGCGAAGACAGACAACGTCCCTGTGATCACTTATGACCGCCTCATCCAGTCCAACGACCTGGCTGCCTACGTCTCCTTCGATGGAGTGGCGGTCGGTGAACTGCAGGGGCAGTACATCGCCGATCACTACAAAGACTTCGTCAAGAAAGGCGTCGGTAATGTGGCGATGATCAACGGCTCGAAGACGGACAACAATGCGTTACTCTTCGCCAAGGGTGCGCACAATAAGCTCGACCCGCTGTTCAGCAGTGGCGTACTTAAGAACGTTTACGAGCAGTTCACCCCCAACTGGGACAACCCAACCGCACAGACTGAGATGCAGGCCGCGTTGACTGCCAACGCGAACAACATCCAGATCGCCTACGTCGCCAACGACGGCATGGCCGCCACAGTGATCGCTGCGCTGAAGCAGCAGAAACTCAACGGGCATGTACTGGTCACAGGCCAGGACGCCTCGATTGCGGGTCTGCAGAACATCATGCTGGGCGATCAGTCCATGACCGTCTTCAAGGACATCTCTCTTGAAGCCCAGGCAACCGCGAACGTGGTCGCGGCCATCAGCAAGGGCAACAGCATCTCCACCCTGACGAATGGAGCAACTACGGCGACCCAGGGCGGCGCGAATATTCCGTCCGTGCTGGAGACTCCGGAGGCCATCGACAAGACCAACGTCATGAAGGTGATCAGCGCCGGCTTCTACACCCTTGCACAAGTCTGCCAGGGTTTGCCGTCGGGCACCGGTGGCATCTGTCCGTGACGGCAGTCTTTTTTATCCGTGTATAGATTTGCCTGGCGTCCAGTGGACGCCAGGCAAATCATAATTAGTAACCTGGGTTAATGGGTGATATACTAAGTTAGCTACATCTTTGCAGTACCTTTATTTTCAGGTGGTTATCAGATTGGAGGATCGAATGGCCGAGAATATTACTCCTTCGGTCGGCGAAACCGCAACTCCTGCGCAAGAGCCACAAGGCGAACCCTTGTTGCGTTTGCGCGGCATCAACAAATCCTTCGGCGCTGTGCGCGCTCTATCCGGCGTGGATTTCGAGGTCTACGCACGTGAAGTGGTTGGCCTCGTTGGCGACAATGGCGCAGGGAAATCAACCCTTATCAAAGTCATCAGTGGTGTCGAGCCTGCCGATGATGGCGAAATATTTGTAGAGGAGCAACCAGTTAAAATTGCCACTCCACAAGCTGCTACGCGCCTGGGCATCCAGACCGTTTACCAGGACCTCGCCCTCTGTGATAACCTGGACGTGGTCTCGAACCTCTTTTTAGGGCGCGAAGAACACAGTCCTGTGAGCATCTTGAATGAGAACGACATGGAGAGGCAGGGCGTACAGGTTCTTCGCACGCTCGATGTCAAGCTTCCTTCCGTTCGCGCAATTGTCAAGAGCCTGTCCGGTGGACAGCGACAATCGATCGCGGTTGCAAAATCTATTTTGCGCAACGCCAAAATCGTCCTGCTCGACGAACCGACTGCCGCGCTCGGTGTGGCACAGACGCGCCAGGTGCTCCAACTCATTCACCGCATGCGCGAACAGGGTCTGGCAGTAGTCGTCATTTCGCACAACCTGGCCGATGTATTTGAGGTCGTGGACCGCGTGATCGTCCTGCGACTTGGCAAGCGTGTCGGCACTTTCGACGTGAAGAACACGACTCCTGAACAGGTTGTGTCGGCCATTACGGGCGCTGAATTTGGTGAACTCTTAACTACAGGAGCAAATGGCAACTCAGGAGAACATTGATCGATGAGTGATATTATAAAGAACACCCCTGCTACCGCTGAAGAGCAAGCCGCCTCTGTAGCAGCGGTTGAGGCAGCTGGTTACACGCAACGCCAAACCATAGGTCAACTACTGCGCGGTGATCTAGGCTTCATCCCGGTATTGCTTACGCTGATCGTTATCATGGTTTTCTTTCAGGCCATTACCAACGGCATCTTTTTTGAACCGGGCAACATCTCGAATCTCTTCCTGCAAACAAACACCATCGGCCTCGTTGGCCTGGGCGTAATTCTGGTACTGCTACTTGGGGAAATTGACCTCTCGGTTGCGGCGGTGAGTACGCTCTGTGGAGTAATATTGGGTATACTCTCAGAGCGCGTCGGCGGTGGTCTACCCGCCTGGGTCTCCATTTCAGGAGCGCTGCTGGCAGGCGCACTGGTGGGTTTCATCAATGGCTTTTTCGTTGCGGTGTTGCGCATTCCTTCTTTTATCGTCACCCTGGCCTCATCCATCGCCTATTCAGGCTTACTGATTACCCTGCTTGCAGGTCAGGCTACGCTCGAAATTCAAAATCCTTTCATAGATGCAATCGCAGGTTCTCCTAAGAGTTTCCTACCCGATTACCTGGGAATAGGACTGCCGACGCTGGCTGTTCTACTGTATGTTCTCAGCCTGGTCATCAACTATCGCAGGCGTCAAAGTATGGGGTTGAGAAATCCAGGAATTCCACAATTCCTCGTGCGGATCATCGTTCCCGTCGTTGTTGTCGAGGGTGCGGTCGTCGTTTTCGAAAGCTACAACGGCGTTCCCTACTCAACCGCGATCCTCTTCGGCGCGATCCTGCTTTTCTGGATTATCCTGACGAAAACGCCTTTCGGGCGTCACATCTACGCTGTTGGCGGCAACAAAGAGGCGGCTCGCCGCGCTGGTATCAACGTCGTCGCCATCCAACTGGCCGTCTTCACTCTGTGTTCGCTACTGGCCGCAGTCGGGGGCATCATCGAGGCATCGTACACCACCTCGGCCTCCACCCAGGTTTCCAACACATTACTGCTGGACGCCATCGCAGCAGCGGTCATCGGCGGCGTTAGCCTCTTCGGTGGCATAGGTTCGGTCTGGTCATTGGTGCTGGGCATGCTGATTATCGGCAGCCTGGGAAATGGCCTCGCGCTCAAAAATCTGGGAGCCGACATCGTGCAGATCGTCGAGGGGATAGTGCTGTTGATCGCGGTCACCGTCGATGCTGTCATTCGCAGGCTTCAGGCACGCAGCGGTCGCTAGTTATTCCCACCGCTCGTAGTGAATATATTCTTCAT
>WNGK01001194.1_pt1 | contig 27817 bp, 27 predicted proteins | sample 5400601 | NCBI WGS metagenome assembly WNGK01 (sample SAMN13153376, study PRJNA577476) | soil metagenome | isolation source: 60 cm soil or saprolite under Garry oak tree replicate 1 | place: USA:California | collected 2016-06-15
GCGCCTCCGGCATCATCGGAGGAAATCTCCCATCGGGCGGATCCACGATGAGCGAAGTGCGATTGTCGGCAAGGAAGTTCCGATTGTTCCAAAATTCGTTGTACGCGCCGATGTCAGCCAGCTGCTCGGGCGTGCACGCCACCTCCTGACGCGTACCGACGCCGCAGGAATCCTGATTCGGCGGGGTCTTTGCCAACTGAGCCAGCTCCGCTTCCGTTAAGGTCGGCTTGTCTTTGAATTGAGCGGGACGTTGCATGGGAATCCTGCTCTGATAGTCCCAAACGCCCTGCAGGTCCGGGTCGCCCCAGGGTGTGCGAGGCGGGCTATATGTTGCTTTGGGCGGCGTCCACGTCGCCGCGCCGGATGTCTGAGCCTGACCCGTGACGGGAACAAACGCCGCCGATAAGAACGCGATCCGGATGGCCAGTGTGCCTGCTGAGATAAAAAATCGATGGCTCATCTTCATCTCAAAACCTCCTGCTCCACGATCGACCCAAAATAGTGAAGCACAAGTACGATATGTCGCCTTGTGTTTAGTAGCCGTCGACAAAAAGTGCCGAGGGACGGAGTTGAACCGCCGACGCCGGCCTTTTCAGGGCCGCGCTCTACCGACTGAGCTACCTCGGCCGGATGAACCTTATTAAGTTAACGGAGGCGGGGTCCTTTCGTAAAGAGCGGAATTCCGGGACAGACACCTCAGTCTGGATTAGAAGTTGGCGTGACGTGTCTCTCCCCGAATTCCGCTAGGCCTTCGATATGCCGATTTCGCAAGGTTCACCGTCGATATCCCATTTCTCCCAGTGTTCGGCGCTATCCCGGCCGACAGTCACGTGAGTGGCAAGCGTCTCGGATTTGATGTAATCGGAAAGCCGCTGAACGGCTTCGGCAACACGCGACGGCGCTTCAAAGTGGATCCGGATGCGGTCGGTGACTTCGAATCCGGCATCCTTTCGCATATTCTGCACACGGTTGACGAACTCGCGCGCGAGGCCCTCATTGATGAGTTCCGGTGTGAGCGTAGTATCGAGCGCCACCGTCAGGCCGCCGCCGGATTCCACGAGCCAGCCTTCAATACTTTGAGCGGCAATGGACACATCCTCACTTGTTATGGTGATTGGAGAACCGCTGATTTCCGTGGAGAACGTGCCCGTCCGGTCCAGTTGCACGGCTTCCGCAGACGACATTTCTTTAATCCGCCTGGCAACGGCGTTCACCATCTTTCCGAATTTCGGTCCGATGACTTTGAAATTCGCGGTCGCGGTTTTGCGCACAATCGGTGACGACTCGTCGATGAACTCGATCGCCTTCACGTTGATCTCTTCGAGAATGACATCATTCATTTGCTCGATCAGCCGGCGCGTTTCTTCGGATGCGGGAATGGCGATCCGCGACAGCGGCTGCCGCGTTTTCAAGCTGGTCTTCTGACGCATCGAGCGAACCAAACCGACGATTCGCTGAACGACGTCCATTCCGTTCTCTAGTTCGGAGCTGATCAATTCTTTCCGGCTTTCGACCATCCTGGCCGTGTGGACCGACTCAAACGCCTCGCGGCCCGTCTCGCTCATCAATGCTCGATAGATTTGATCGGGAAGAAACGGAGCGATCGGTGCCGCCATCTTCGTAATGGCGACCAGACATTCAAATAGGGTCTGGTATGCGGCTGTTTTGTCGCGTCCAGGCTCGCTTTTCCAAAACCGCCGCCGGTTCCGCCGGACATACCAATTCGAAAGCTGCTCTATCGTGAAACTACCGACAAGGCGAGCGGCGCGCGTGGGATCGTAAGAGTCCATCGCCTCGACATAGGAGGCGATCGTCGTGTTGAGAAGCGAAAGAATCCAGCGGTCGATTTGCGGACGTTCGGATACCGGTACATCCGCTTCCTTGTGCGTGAAGCCGTCGATATTCGCATACAGCGCGAAGAACGCGTACGTATTGAGCAGCGTTCCGAAAAACTTTCGCTGGACTTCGGCAATCGCATCGACGTCGAAGAGCTTTGGCTTCCAGGTCGGGCTGCTCGCAATCAGAAACCAGCGAACGCTATCGGCGCTGTACCTGTCGATAACCTCAAACGGATCGACTGTATTGCCGCGACTCTTAGACATTTTCTGGCCCGTCTTGTCCAGAACCAGATCACTGCAGATGACATTCTTGAAACAAGGCTGCTTGAATAAAAAAGAACTGATCGCGTGCAGCGTGTAAAACCAACCGCGGGTTTGGTCGATCGCTTCGGAAATGAAATCCGCCGGAAAAGCGTGCTTAAAGGTTTCCTGATTCTCAAAGGGGTAATGCCATTGAGCGAACGGCATGGAACCGGAGTCGAACCATACGTCGGCCAACTCCGGAATGCGGCGCATTTCACCGCCGCACGAACATTTGAGCGTCACTTCATCGATGTAGGGGCGGTGCAGGTCCAGCGGCTCCGGCAGTTTTGCGCCTTCTCGGCGCAGCTCCTCGACGCTGCCGACGGACCGCTTTGCTTCGCACCCCTCGCACACCCAAATCGGCAGCGGCGTTCCCCAATAGCGATCGCGTGAAAGAGCCCAGTCTTTGTTCTCTTCGAGCCAGTTTCCGAATCGGCCTTCACCGGTTTCGGGCGGATACCAATGGATCTGCTTGTTGAACGCGATCATGTCCTTGACGTAATCAGTGGTGCGGATGTACCACGATTTGCGCGCGTAATAGAGAAGCGGCGTATCGCAACGCCAGCAGTGGGGATAGCTGTGCGTGTACGTCTCTTTCTTGAAAAGACGACCGCGGGACTTCAAGTCCGCCATGATTTCAGGATCGGCATCCTTGAAGAATTTGCCCGCATAAGGCGGCACGGCTTGCGTGAATTGGCCGCGCGCGTCGAGGGCGTGAATCATCGGGAGGTCATACTTCAGCGAAGCCTGGTAGTCGTCTTCCCCGTAAGCGGGGGCCATATGAACGATGCCGGATCCGTCGCTTGTCGTGACAAAGTCGCCGCCGACCACGTACCAACCTCTCTTGTCGACAGGAATGAAGCTGAACCACCGTTCGTATTCTTTCCCGATGAGATCGCGGCCGGACATGCTGGCGACGATCTCGGTGCCTTCCGGCATGAGTGAAAGGCGATCTTTGGCGAGGATGAGGAACTCCGTAGAGCCCTCACCCGGCCGCTGTTTGCGGCCGGCTTCTCCCAGAGGGAGAGACACTTTTACGTATTCAACGTCCGGGTTGACTGCAAGCGCGACGTTGGAGATGAGCGTCCAGGGAGTCGTCGTCCACACCAGGAAGTATGTGTTCTCTTCGCCTTTGATTTTCGCCTTGATGTAGACCGAAGGATCCTTGACCTCGCGGTATCCGAGCGAAACTTCGTGTGAGGAGAGCGGCGTTCCGCAACGCGGACAATAAAGCTGAACTTTGAAGCCTTGGTAAATCAGCCCCTCTTTGTAATAACGGTCTAGCGCCCACCAGACGGATTCGATGTACTCGTTCTCACAGGTGATGTATGGGTGATCCATGTCGATCCAGTAGCCCATGCGCCACGTCAGTTCCTCCCACATGTCCTTGTACTCAAAGACAGACTTGCGGCATTCGGCATTGAACCTGGCGATACCGTATTTCTCGATTTCGCCTTTGTGCTTCAGGCCGAGCCTCTTTTCGACTTCGATTTCTACAGGTAAGCCGTGCGTGTCCCATCCGGCTTTGCGATGGACCTGATAGCCGCGCATTGTCTGATAGCGGCAAACGAGATCCTTGATCGTTCGAGCAAAAACGTGATGGATACCAGGTTTTCCGTTGGCAGTTGGCGGCCCTTCGTAAAAGGTGTAGTCGGGCGCGTTTTGCCGGCCCTCAACGCTCTTTTCAAAGATTCGATGTGTCTTCCAGTAAGCGAGAATCTCCTTTTCGAGATCCGGCAAGTTCACTTTGTCGGATATCGTTTTGAACATCTAGCTAATGTAGCACGAACGGACCCGGGGGTAATTCGGGGACAGACACCGAATTCTGAAATACAAGAATTCGGTGTCTGTCCCCGAATTACCCTTACCGCCGTTTATGCCCATTATCGGAGCTAACGGCGGCTGCCTGGGAAGCGGTGACGGTAGGGATCGCCAATCCCATGATTTCCCGCAGCGCGAGTTCGACGCGGCCGCGATAATCGGGATTGTCCTTCAGGAATTGGCGGGCATTTTCACGGCCTTGGCCGAGGCGTTCGCCCTGGAAAGAGAACCATGCGCCGCTTTTTTCGATGATGTTTTTGTCGACGCCAAGGTCGATGAGGTCGCCCTCGCGCGATATGCCTTCGCCGTACATGATGTCGAATTCGGCTTCACGGAAAGGCGGCGCAACTTTGTTCTTGACGATTTTCACTTTGGTCCGGCTTCCGACAACATCATCGCCATCCTTGATGGAAGCGATTCGCCGCACGTCCGCGCGCACCGATGCATAGAATTTCAGGGCACGACCGCCGGTGGTTGTTTCCGGGTTGCCGAACATGACGCCGATCTTTTCGCGAATCTGATTGATGAAGATCAGGCATGTTTTCGATTTTGAAACGATGCCGGTGAGTTTGCGCAGCGCCTGCGACATCAACCGGGCTTGCAGACCCATTTGCGCATCGCCCATCTCGCCTTCCAGTTCGGCGCGTGGCACGAGCGCAGCAACCGAATCGATGACGACGATGTCGATTGCTCCGCTTCGAATCAAGACTTCGGCAATTTCCAAGGCCTGCTCGCCGCTGTCGGGTTGCGAGACGAGGAGATTGTCAACGTCGACGCCGAGCTTGCGCGAATAATTGGCGTCGAGGGCGTGCTCCGCGTCCACGAAGGCCGCCGTTCCGCCAAGTTTTTGCGCTTCGGCGATAACGTGCAGCGCCAAAGTTGTCTTGCCGCTGGATTCCGGTCCGAAGATTTCGATGACACGGCCTCTTGGAAATCCGCCGATGCCGAAAGCCGCATCCAGAGAAAGCGACCCCGACGAGATCGCATCCAACGCGGCACTGCTATCAATGCCGCCGAGCCGCATGATGGACCCTTTGCCGAACTGTTTTTCAATTTGCGACACAGCCAGATCAAGAGCCCGACTTTTTTCGGTTCTTTCTTCTGCCATAAATGTCCTTTCATCTCCTATGTCGTCCGCTTCGAACCAAAAGCAATTCGTCGCGGATGATTCTATTGAGTTGGTCAGGGCCGGTCGCATCCTCGGAAAAGCTGCGCACGCGTTTGCGGTAGCGGCGTTCACGAGGATTCAGGGCTTGCGCCGTTTTAAAACATTCCTGGGCTTTTCGGAGCCAGTTCATCTCCAGGCACAACAGTCCGAGCTGGTAATGAGCTTCACCAAACTGCGGATCCAATTTCGTGGCCTGCTTCAGATGGCGGATGGCGCGCTTATTTTGTCCCGCGCCGTGGTAAACCGCGCCGATCAAAAAATGCACCGGCGCGCTGGGCTTCAGTTTGAGTGCGGTGTTGAGATGTTTGATGGCCTGCTGTCTTTGCCCGACCGCGGCGAGCAACGATCCAAGCGATGCGTGAGCGGCGGACGAATTCTTCTTCAGGCCGACGGCCATTTCCAGCGTCGTTAGAGCCTGCTGGAAATGTCCTTTTCGCTGTTGGATCAAGCCCATCAAGAATATGGCTTCAAAATGATCCGGATGGGCTTCGAGAACCTGTACCAGACATTCTTTAGCTTTGGCGTATTCCTTTTCCTGAAAATAAACTTCCGCCAACAGCAATCCCAATTCATGGTTAGCCGGATCGTCTTTGAAAGCGGCCTTCAGAAAATGCAAGCTTTCTTTGGCCCGATCCGCGACGAACAGGTCATAGGATTTTTCAATCCAGAGTCCAAACTGCTTTCGGTCCGAGCCCTTGTAGGAGTCGATGACGCGCTGCATTCGGTTGCCAAGACGATCGACTTCTTCGGTTTCCAGGATTCGCGAATCGATGCGTTTCTTCCAGTCGGCTTCGAGATTCTTAAGATCTATACCTGCCGTCTCCAGCGAATCTGTCAGCGTCTCGATCATGGTGTGATCGATAAAATTGCTGGCCGCAACGCGCTCGATCATTTCCACAAGCGCGTCCATGCGCTTGGTTAACGCACCGATCGAATTTTCGAGCCCGCTGATTCTTTCCAGGACATGCTCTTCCATGAACGGAATTGGCGCATCCATCAGACCTACCGCACCCGAGGTGACAAGCAGTTTAGAGCCGCATTTCCAGCAAAATTCACGTTCCAGAGCGTTTCGCGAAGTGCAGTTCTGACAATGAATCATAACGATAGCTTCCTGTTCTTACGGACAGAGCAGGTCCTTTTACGTTAATTCGGTCCGGCTTTAATACTTATAAAATCCCCCTCCGGACTTTCTACCGAGATGCCCGGCATCCACCATTTTACGAAGCAGTGGACAAGGCCGGTATTTCGAGTCGCCCAGGCCCGAGTGCAAGACTTCCATAATATCGAGACAGACGTCCAGGCCAATGAGGTCCGCCAGTGCGAGCGGGCCCATCGGATGGTTCATCCCGAGCTTCATGACCGAATCGATGGCTTCCGCAGTGCCGACGCCCTCCATAACACAATAAACCGCCTCGTTGATCATCGGCATCAACACCCTGTTGGACACGAAACCTGGATAGTCGTTAACTTCGACGGCCGTTTTCCCTAATGATTCGGCCAATTCCTTTGTCATCCGGTACGTCTCATCCGATGTTGCGAAGCCCCGCACGACTTCCACCAGCGACATAACGGGTACTGGATTCATAAAGTGCATGCCAATCACTTTATCTGGCCGCTTCGTCTTCGACGCGATCTTCGTAATCGAAATCGACGACGTGTTCGACGCCAGTATCACACCGGGACGGGCAATTCGATCCATTGCTTCAAAAACTCTCAATTTCGTCTCGATATCTTCAATGACGGCTTCGATGACGAAATCGGCTTCCGACAACGCCGAATTTTGAGTGACGGCGCTGATGCGGGATAAGACCGCATTTTTGTCGTTCGCGGTGATCCTGCCTTTTGCTACTTCTCGCTCGAGATTCTTCGCGATAGTCGAAACGGCGCGGTCGAGAAAACTTTCTGCAATGTCGTGAAGGATCACCTTAAATCCGGAACGCGCGGCAGTATGAGCAATGCCATTGCCCATCGTGCCGGCGCCGATGATTCCAATGGTTTGTATGTCCATATAAACCAGAGGCTATCGTTCTACGGCGAGAGCGACTGCATTGCCGCCGCCCAAACACAGCGTCGCGATTCCGCGCTTCGCGTTGCGCCGCGTCATTTCGTAAAGCAGCGTCACCAGGATACGCGCGCCGCTGGCGCCAATCGGGTGGCCTAAGGCCACTGCGCCGCCATTCACGTTTACTTTTTCAGGATTCAATTCGAGCTGTTCCATCACGGCGACAGCTTGAACGGAAAAAGCTTCATTCAGCTCGACGAGATCCACGCCGGCGAGATTCCACCCAATATTCGTGACTAGTTTTCGAACCGCTTTCACCGGAGCCATCATGACCAGCGCCGGCTCGATTCCGCTGACGGCTTGGCCAACGATTCGCGCGATTGGTTTTTTGCCCAGCGCGGCTGCGCGTTCTGCCGACGTCACGACCACGGCCGCCGCGCCGTCGTTGACGCCTGGCGCATTGCCGGCCGTGACAGTCCCGTCTTTTTTGAATGCAGGCTTCAATGCGCGCAATGCGTCGATGGTAGCGTCCGGCCGCGGAGCCTCATCTGTTTCGAAGAGTACAGGGTCACCCTTGCGCTGGGGGATGGGCACCGCAACGATCTCATCGCGGAACCTGCCCGCGCGAATGGCAGCGACAGCCTTGCGATGGCTGTTCAACGCGTATTCATCCTGACGTTCGCGGCTCACATGATAGCGTTCGGCAACGATTTCACCTGTGTTTCCCATGTGGAAGTTTTCATACGCGTCCCAGAGACCGTCATGAATCATGGAGTCGACGATCGTGTTGTGACCGAGGCGATAACCCTCGCGGGCGCCGGGCAGCAAGTAGGGCGCATTTGTCATGCTTTCCATGCCGCCGGCAACGACAATTTCAGAGTCGCCGGTCTGAATACCTTGCGCCGCAAGCCCGACGGCCTTCAATCCGGAGCCGCAAACCTTGTTTATGGTCATCGCAGCAACATCCGGCACAAGACCGCCGCCCAGAGCGGCCTGCCGGGCAGGATTTTGGCCCAGTCCCGCAGAGACAACGTTGCCCAGGATGACTTCGTCAATCTGCTCTGGTGCCAGGCCGGCGCGTTCAACAGCCGTTTTCACAACAAGTGCGCCAAGCTGCGTCGCGCTCATCGATTTCAGAGCGCCTTGAAATTTTCCGATGGGTGTACGGACGGCGCTAATGATGACGGAGTCTTTCATGCGAAAACCTCCAAGTTCAACATAGCATAATCATGAGGCCCTCTCCCTCTGGGAGAGGGCAGGGTGAGGGCTTGGAGGTTTGACTAGACTTGCGACCTCAGCCGGCGCGCCAGCCCGCTGGCTGTCGCGCCGCCCTCTGCCAGAGGGAGACGGACAGAATTACCGCAGGTTGAAATTGACCTCGATATTTAGGGAAACGTCCACGGGCACGCCATTGCGCATGCCGGGCCGGAAGCGCCACTGCTTGAGGGCCTGAATGGCGTTCTCATCGAGGCCAAAGCCGAGACTGCGCACAATGCGCATGATATCGACAGTGCCGTCCTTGCGAACGATTGCTTCGAGAACAACAGTGCCTTGATAGCGGGCTTTGCGGGCTTCTTCGGAATATTGCGGCTCAACGCGCTGCAGGACGGTCGGCGGAGTCACACCCCCGCCAACGCGGAACACACCGCCGCCTACGCCGCCGCCCTCGCCAGGTCCAACGCCAGGTCCTTTGCCTTCCCCAACGCCTCGGCCCTGGCCGCTCCCAATACCTCCGCCAACACCCGGTCCCGCAGAAGGCGGTCCAGGGACGCCGTTCGGATCTCCCAGGTTCAGCAAATTAATTCGCGGCATTTGCGCCAGCGCTGGAGCGACCACAGTGGGTTCGATGATCAATGTGGGATCGGGATTCTTCGGCGGTTCCGGATCCGGAGGAACAAACTGCTTTTCGGCGGGCCGCGGCAATCTGCCCTGCGAAGGTGGCGTCAAAGTTTTTTTGCCACCGCCGCCACCGCCGCCGGATTTATCGTTGTCGGCGACGGGCAGAACCAGATTGATCGGTCGGTAAACCATGACGGCCGTTTCGGTCAGCTTCGGAGTTTTGGGGAATGACGTGGCCCATGGAACCAGGGCTAGCGACACTACCAGCACGTGAACGAAAACGGAGAGAAGTTTGGGCAAACCATCATCAGACTTCGACCAAATCTCTTCGACCGCGACCGGGGCCACACTGCTTTCGATCTTGCGCGGGTGCAGGTAATCGTGAATGGCCTCACGCAGATCGCCGAACAGCGACATCACCGGCGAGGGCATTTCCACCAGCTTATCCAATGCGCTCGGATCCCGTTCCGCCGTGATTTCGACCTGCGGACGAGGATGTTTACGTTCCCGCCGCAGCTCTCGTATTTGGGTGAGCAGCGAATCAAGCCAAAATGCGGAGTCGGAAATGGTAGTTCCGGTTTTCAGGATACCGAATGCCGGCTCGTTAGTTGGGTTGGGTTTCATGGTCTCGTTTGACTAAACCTCAGTGGAAAATGCGTATCGAGAATACCATACGTGCGGCGCGCTGGCCAGTCCCGCCGAGTACGTTGATATAATCCTCGTAATTGACTTCCGCTCTGGATGATGTTGAATCCGCGGGATGGCTCCGTAGAGTCAACATTGTCCGTAGCGGGACTTAAAGAGCATGCCATTCACATTCCAAAGACGTTTACCGTATATCGTTTTGGCCGCCGCGACGCTGGCGCTCGACCGTTGGACCAAGGCGCTGATCCAGAAGCGTTTCGATCTCAACGAGTCGATCTCAGTCATAGACGGATTCTTCAACATAACGTATGTGCGAAATACCGGCGTGGCATTCGGAATTTTTGATCCGCTGAGCTTGCCGGCCAAGTCGGTGCTGCTATCCGTCTTCACTGCTTTTGCCGCCGTCGTCGTCATTACCTACAGTGTTCGAAGCTCTCTCCGAAACCGCCTCTTACAATTTGCCCTCGCTCTGGTCCTTGGCGGAGCTTTAGGCAATCTATATGACCGCCTGGCCTATGGATATGTCGTGGATTTTCTTGAATTCTACGTCCGGACATATCACTGGCCTTCTTTCAACGTGGCCGATTCCGCTATTTCGATCGGGGTCATCCTGCTGGCTTTAGAGATTCTGCGAAATGAAGCTCCAAGCCGGACCTCCTGATCGCGGCCTCCGTCTCGATATCTTTCTGGCGCGGCGCCTGGAAACCCTGACACGGTCCCAAATCCAGTTCTTGAACCGCTCAGGCGCAATTCGCATCGACGGACGCCAAGATAAGGCTGGCTACCGTCTCCGAGGCGGGGAAACCATCGAACTGGATTTCCGGCCACTCGAACGGTTGCCAGTCTCACCCCAGCAAATACCGCTCCAAATCTACTTCGAGGATCAAGATTTTGCCGTCATCGAGAAGCCTGCCGGAGTCGTTGTACACCCCGGGTCGGGCGTTCGTGATGGAACAATTGCCAATGCACTACTTTTTCACTTTAAGAATCTGTCGGATGCGGGCGGAGCAGGCCGGCCCGGGATCGTGCACCGGCTCGACAAGAAAACTTCGGGTCTTTTGATCGTCGCAAAAAATAATATTGCGCATGCGCGGCTCAGCGCCGCATTCCAGAACCGCGAAATTCAAAAAACTTATTTGGCGCTCGTCCACGGCAAACCGGCGCGTGATACGGCAGCCATCGATTTGGCGGTGGGCCGGCATCCGTCCCTTCGTACGAAGATGGCAGCGGGTCGGCCCCGGGGCCGTGCGGCGCATACCGAGTACAAAGTCTTGGAACATTATCGCGGTTTTGCCCTGCTGGAGCTGAAGATCAAGACAGGCCGTACACATCAGATTCGAGTCCATCTAAGTGCCATCGGACATCCGGTTGTTGGCGATAATGTTTATGGGGAGCGCGCGTACAAGGAATTCGTGCAGAAATTCGGCCCCCTCGATCGGTATTTCTTACACGCTGCCCATCTGCGCTTTCATCATCCGAGCACTAAACAACCAATGGAATTTCACTCCCGCCTGCCTCCCCAATTGCAGAATTTGCTAGAGAGCATAGAATCATAAGATTGGCAGGCAGACGGGCGATCGCGGCGTATTCGCCGAGGAAAGTCCGAACTCCACAGGGCAGCGTGCCTCGTAGTGCGAGGGCCCGTAAGGGACGGAAAGTGCCACAGAAAACATACCGCCGCGATCAACGGTAAGGGTGAAAAGGTGCGGTAAGAGCGCACCAGCGGTCCGGTAACGGATCGGCTTGGCAAACCCCACGTGGAGCAAGGCCAAATAGGGAAACGCGGCGCCCCGAAGGGCCAGCCCGATAGGGCGAAGCCTTGATGGAAGTGCGCCAGCGGCGGCCCGTCGTAGTTTCCGGGTAGGCTGCTCGAGCTTGTGGGAAACCTCAGGCCTAGATGAATGATCGCCACTCAGTCATCCCGTGTGGGGGTACCGGCCAAATGCCTGGAAGGAGGCCGCCGAAGGCGGTGTACCAACTACGGCTTGGCCGGTGGGCCCCACGCTAAAAGATGGCTGGGTACAGAATTCGGCTTACAGTCTGCCTGCCTTGTTTTTCTGTAACGGCGGTCATAGAGCCGTGAATGAATCAATAACGCTCAAAATGAGATTGGAAATTCTCACTTTGAGAAGCTCGCTTGGGATTTATTGTTCGTTCATAGCCTCATAAGTCCGCCGTTTCAGTTATAAGGCAATTCAGGTGCTGTAATCTCGTCGGAGGTTGCACGATGGCGGTGTACGTTGTTACGGGGGGTGGGGGGTTTATTGGGTCTCATATTGTTGAAGAACTGCTTCGCCGTAATGAAATCGTCAGGGTGATCGATAACTTCTCGACGGGCAAGTGGGAAAACGTCGAACCCTTCGAGGGTGGTGCCGAGATCATTGAGGCCGACATCGCCGAGGGGAAGAACCTCCCTCGATTTCTCGAGGGAGCGGACTACGTCATCCATCAGGCAGCAATACCATCTGTTCCAAAATCGATCCTCGATCCGGTCAAATCGCATCATGCAAACGTGAATGGCACGCTGCAGTTACTGAACGCGAGCCGCGAGGCTGATGTGAAGCGCGTTGTTTACGCCTCATCATCCTCCGTATATGGCGATAGTCCGACGTTGCCCAAGCACGAAGGCATGATGCCGAATCCGTTATCGCCATACGGCGCGCAGAAACTTTTCGCCGAAATTTATTGCCAGGTGTTCACTCGCGCGTACGGATTGGAGACTGTGTCGCTCCGTTATTTCAATGTCTTCGGTCCCAGACAGGATTCCACGTCGCAATATAGCGGCGTGCTGGCCCTCTTCATTCCCGCCGTGCTTCAAAGTAAGCGCCCGACAATCTACGGCGATGGCCTCCAATCGCGCGACTTCACATACGTCCAAAACGTCGTGGAAGCGAATCTTCTCGCGTGCACGGTACCCGGTGTAGCCGGGCAAGTCTTCAATGTGGCGTGCGGCGATCGGATCACCGTGAATTCGATGCTCCAGCAGATCAATAAAATCACGGGTAAAGATATCGCGCCGATTTATGCGGATCCGCGTCCGGGCGACATCAAGCACTCGCAAGCGGATATTACGCGCGCGAAGGAACATCTCGGGTATCAGCCGAAGATCAGTTTCGAAGAAGGTCTTCGTAATACCATCGAGTGGTACCGGAAGAATCTCTCGTAAGAAGTCCCTCTCCCAGAGCGAGAGGGTGCTGCTCATCTTTTCCGCGCAATGACGGTTCGAGGAATGCCTTGAAGATCGGTTCTAACCGGCAATTTTTCCCAACGTGCATCGAACAATCCCAAAACCCGCTCATCCATGCCGATGCCGATCTCCATCACCAGGTAACTACCCGGAGATAGAAGTCGCTCAGCCTCGGCGACCAAACGCCGATACATCTCCAGTTCATCATCCGGCGAAAATAGTGCGAGGTGCGGCTCGTATTCCCGGATTTCGCGTTGCAGCCGATGCATATCACCGCGTCTCACATACGGCGGGTTGCTGACAATGAATTCGAATTCACTCGCCACTGCATCCATCACATCCATGCACACAAGAGCCACGGATGCTCCCAGCCAGGAGGCGTTCGTGCGCGCGACCTGGAGCGCTCGTTCGGAAATATCGCTCCCGAAAACTTCGGCTTCGGAAATTTCCAGCGCCAGCGTCACTGCAATACATCCTGATCCGGTGCCCACATCCAAAATCCGCGGATGAGAGTTCTGGTCGGCTGCGTTCTGGATTTCAAGAACGGCTTCGACGATGTACTCGGTTTCGGGCCGGGGAATCAAAACATCGGGTGTGACTCGAAAGTAGCGCCCATAGAACTCCTGCCGGCCGACGATGTATTGAAGTGGGACGCCACTAATTCTGTCACATAGAGCGTTTTCGAGCGCTTGAATTTCCTCATCCCGCAGCACGCGTTCATCGTGCGCGTAGAGATATTCCCGTTCGACGGAGAGGCAGTGAGCCACTAGTAGTTCGGCAGCGAGCCGGCTATTGGAAACATGGTGTAGTTCAAGCCGCTCCGCCGCCGATCGAAGCGCTTCGCGAATCGTCACTCCGCGGCGGGATCTTCGGGAGGATTTTTCAGGCGCTCTGCCTGATAGTGTGCGGTGAGGACATCGATGATTTCGGGTATGTCGCCGTCCATGATGGACTCCAGCCGGTGGAGCGTCAGCGCGATACGATGATCGGTCACGCGGTTCTGGGGATAGTTATACGTGCGGATTTTCTCACTGCGTTCGCCCGTGCCGACCATCGATCGGCGTTCATCGGCGACGGCTTTTTGCTGCTTCTCCATTTCGATCTCGTACAAGCGCGAGCGGAGAACCCGGAGCGCCTTGGACTTGTTTTTGATTTGTGATTTTTCGTCCTGGCATGACACCACGAGTCCCGTCGGAATATGGGTAATACGAACCGCAGAATACGTCGTGTTCACCGATTGGCCTCCCGGTCCGGACGAACAGAACGTGTCGATGCGAAGGTCCTTTTCGTTGATCTGGACTTCCACTTCCTGGGCTTCGGGCAAAACCGCAACAGTAATGGTCGAGGTATGAATTCGACCGCTCGCTTCCGTAGCAGGCACTCGCTGCACGCGATGAACGCCGCTTTCGAACTTGAGCTTGCTGTAGGCGCCGTGGCCTTCGATCAGCGCGATAACTTCCTTGAAACCACCAATGCCTGTCGGATTGGAAGAAAGAATTTCGACGCGCCAGCGTTGGGATTCGGCGTATCGTGAATACATTCTAAACACATCCGCCACGAACAGAGCGGCTTCGTCTCCACCCGTGCCCGCGCGAATTTCCAGAATGACATTTCGTTCGTCGTTGGGGTCTTTCGGCACGAGCAGAAGCTTGAGATCGGCCTCGCATCGCGAAAGCCGGTCTTCCAGAGCGGCCAGTTCCTCGTGAGCCATCGACTTCAAATCCGGATCGCTTTCCTCGCGAACCATGGTTTCGGTCTCACCGATTCCGCGTTCCAGATCGCTATACTCCCGAAACTTGGTGACGATTTCGCTAAGCTCGCTGTGCGCCCGCGCGGTTTTTTGATATTTCTTCGTGTCGGAGACGATTCCCGGGCTAGCCAGTTGTCGATTAAGTTCTTCGTAACGAGCTTCGGTCGTGCGAAGTCTCTCGATGAGGACGTCCGGGAGAGCCACTATTACACCGTCAATGCTTCTTCGAGGGCGCGAATGGCGATTTCGAGCTGCGTCTCGTCAGGCTCCTTTGTTGTGATCTTTTGAAGCAGCAGACCCGGAAACGTGACTAAGCGAAGCAGACTCTTCGGATGCTTTGCGGAGTAGCGGATGATCTCGTATGAGATTCCCGCGATGAGGGGAAGCAGCGCGATGCGCGACAGGAACTTCCCGGCAAACGAGTCGAAATGCAATATGGAGAAGACCAGGATACTCACGATCATCACCACCAGCAGAAAACTGGTCCCGCAACGCGGATGGAGCGTCGAAAATTTCTTTGCGTTCGCGACTTTTAACTCTTCGCGAGCTTCGAAATTGTAGACCGTCTTATGTTCTGCACCGTGGTATTCAAAAACGCGATTCATGTCTTTCATCCATGACACCATGTACAGGAACCCGACGAAAACCAGGACACGGAACATTCCGTCGATGCCGTTGAACAGAATCGAACTTTGGAACCCGATCTTGGTCTGGAGTACACGCGTGATGAACAGGGGCAGGGCTACGAACAGCAGGAGATTGATGCCGAGCGCCAAGATGAGATTACCGGCGATTAGCCACGAGGAAACTTGGGCCGGATCTTTTTGGGCGTCCTTCACCTCGACCTGTTTCTTTAGATCTTCTGCTCGAAGAGCTTCTTCGGCTGAAAAGCGAAGAGCTCGGATGCCGAGCACGAGTGCCTGTCCAAGGACCCCAACCCCTCGAACAAGCGGCAACTTGAAAAATTTGAATTTTTCGCCAAGGCTAAGCAGGGCATCCTTCAGGATCCGGATGGTGCCGTCGGGCCGGCGGACAGCGACCGAGTAGCCTTTCGGAGAACGCATCATCACGCCCTCGATGACGGCCTGGCCTCCGACCAAAATTTCGTCGTCACTGGAGCTGAGCCCCCATGACATCGCGGTGAACAGCAGATGTTTTATATATTTCGCTATCAATTCGATATGCCTCAAGAAATCCTTTTGTATTTTCTCTGGAATCGTTCCACGCGGCCGGCCGTATCGACAAGCTTTTGTTTGCCGGTGAAGAAAGGATGACACTTCGAACAGATTTCCAGATGGATCTCCGCCTTCGTTGAGCGCGTCTTAAACGTTTCGCCGCAGGCGCACCGGACGATCGCCTCAACATAGTTCGGATGAATATTTGCTTTCATCAAGCCTCCAAAGAAACCCTTATTATACCTTGGACGCCGATAATTTGGCTAAAGATGCTTCGAGTTTGCTTTCGCCTAGACCATTGACTATAGTACTTCCGATCATCAAAGCCGCGTCTAAGGACAGCGTGTGTTCTCCGACATCCCTCCGATGTGCTCTCGATACCTCGCCAGGTCCCGGTCCACGCGGTTGCAATGGATCAGAAAATTAGTTACCGTACCAAGCTTGCAATTAGTCCCAGGAGGAAACAACTACAATGGTTAACGAACCCGGAAAATTGGCCGGGGCACAGCGCGCCCGCGAAAAGGAAAAGGGCGCCGGTCAATTTGCAGTTCCGCAACGAGAGGAGGAAGAGAACTACGAAAAGCTTCTAGACCAGTATGGTGCCCGAAAATTCGCCGAAGGCGAAGTGATGAAGGGTATGGTTCTGAAGCTAACGGATACCGATGTGATCGTCGACATTGGGTATAAATCCGAAGGAGTCATTCCGGTAACTCAATTCATCGATCCCAATGGCCGGCTCACTATAAAAGTCGGCGATATCATCGATGTGCTCCTCGAAGATACCGAAGATATGGAAGGGCACATTGTGCTCTCGAAAGAAAAAGCTGAAAAGGTGAAGGTGTGGGAAGAAGTCGAAAGGGCGTACAACGAAAGCAGCGTCCTTCGGGGCCGCGTGGTGGAGCGCATCAAGGGAGGATTATCCGTCGACATCGGCGTTCGCGCCTTCCTTCCGGGTTCGCAGATTGATGTCCGGCCGGTCAAGAATCTCGACGCCTTCAGGGGCAAAGAGATTGAATGCCGCGTGATTAAACTGAACCGCAAGCGCGGCAATATTGTTCTCTCACGAAAATTGGTGCTGGAGAACGAGCAAGCACGGAAAAAAGCCTTCACATTGGAAGTTCTCAGGGAGGATGCCGAAGTTCGCGGCATCGTGAAAAACATTACGGATTACGGCGTATTCGTCGATCTGGGCGGCATCGATGGGTTGCTGCATGTCACAGATCTGTCCTGGGGCCGCGTCAACCATCCGTCTGAAATGTTCAATGTCGGTGATGAAATCACCGTGAAGATCCTGAAGTACGATCGCGAAAAGGAACGGGTATCCTTGGGCTACAAGCAACTGACGCCGGATCCCTGGACGCTTGTGCGCCAGGTTTATCCCGTCGGCGCCCGAGTTACTGGAAAAGTTGTAAATCTGACCGACTATGGCGCTTTCGTGGAATTGGAACCGGGCGTGGAAGGACTGATTCACGTTTCGGAAATGTCGTGGAGCAAGCGTGTCAAGCATCCTTCCAAGGTGCTTCAGACCGCACAAGATGTCGAAGCCATCATCCTGGACGTCGACCTCCAGAATCGCCGGATTTCTCTGGGACTCAAACAAACCGAGCCCGATCCATGGAGCACCTTGGCTGAGCGTTACGCGATCGGATCTGTGATCAGCGGCCGAGTTCGGAATCTCACCGACTTTGGCGCTTTCATTGAAGTCGAAGAGGGAATCGATGGGCTTGTCCACGTTTCCGACATTTCTCCGCGGCGAATCAAGCATCCTTCTGAGGTATTGAAAAAGGGAGAACGCGTCGAAGCAGTGATCCTGAATATCGATAGCGACAACCATCGGCTGTCGCTTGGCATAAAGCAGTTGCAGCCGGATGTGTGGGAACAATTCTGCTCGAATCATGTTGTCGGCGACCTGGTTCGCGGCCGCGTCGTTCGCCACGCTCCGTTTGGGATTTTCGTCGAGTTGGATGAGGGCCTGGAAGGCCTGTGTCACGTATCGGAACTCGAGGAAGCCGACCGTCAAAATGTGGAACATCGATTCAGACTGGGCGAGGAAGCCGAGTTCAAGATCATCAAGATGAGCCCGAATGAACGTAAAATCGGGCTGAGTCACAAAGCGGTTGCCGAAGAGGTGGAGCGGCGGGAATACAATTCCTATCGCGATGGTGCCGACGGCAGCGCGACTCTGGCAGATTTGTTCCACGCAAAAGATAACAGCTAAAACCCGTTCAAAATGCGAAATCGCGTGTCCATATGGCTCCTCCTAGGCGGAGGCGCCTTCGTGCTTTTGGCAATCGCTTTAGTCGCGGTCATGCTGACGTTCAGCGCGGACGATGCGACGGATCTCGCGTTTTCCGACAGGATTCAGGTCGTCGATGTGGATGGCGAGTTGGTGGTGTCACGTCCGATCCTGGATCAATTGAAACGGTATGAAGACTCCAATTCGGTGAAAGCGATTCTGCTGAATATCGATTCACCCGGAGGGGGCGTCGCCGTCTCGCAGGAGATCTATACCGAGATCAGGCGGCTTCGGGACAAAAAAGACAAAATCGTTGTCGCTTATCTCTCTTCGACGGGTGCGTCGGGCGCTTATTATGTCGCCTGCGCGGCCAACAAAATTGTTGCTAATCCCGGAACTATTGTCGGCAGCATTGGAGTAATTGCAGAATGGGTCAACTACGCCGATTTGATGGAATGGGCGAAGCTGAAAGATGTTGTCTTCAAGACCGGTGAATTCAAGGATACGGGTTCACCGTCACGAGCCCTGACGGAAAACGAGAGAAAGTATTTTCAAGGTTTGATCGATGATATGTACGTACAATTTCTCGAAGCTGTCGCTTCCGGCAGGAAGTTGGATTTACAGGAAGTGCGTTCTCTTGCGGATGGCCGTGTGTTCACCGGAAGGGATGCGAAGGGGCGGAAATTAATCGACGAGATCGGCAATTTCCAGGACGCCGTGGATCTCACTGCCAAGCTCGCTGGGATTTCCGGTAAGCCTCGTCTCATTCGCCTGAGCCGCCGGCGCGTAACCTTGTTGGATGTGTTGACAACGGACCTTTCGCGATTTGCGCCGTTTAACGGACAAAGCATGAAGTCGCAGATCAAATTTCAATATATTTGGAAATGAAATTCGGGGTCAGACGGGTGAATTCCCTATTTTCCTTCGACGGCGCCTTGGATTGGAAAATAGGGAATTCACCCGTCTGACCCCGAATTTAGTGGAGAGAATCAATCATGACCAAAGCAGACCTGGTGGAAGAAGTTTCCCGGGTTACCGAGCTCACTCGAAAGGATTCAGAGGTCATTGTCGACACTTTGTTCGAAAGCGTGATCAAGGCATTAAAGAACGGCGACAAACTTGAAGTACGCGGCTTCGGCAGTTTTCGCGTACGGCAGCGCAACGCGCGCGTCGGGCGCAACCCCAAAACGGGGGAAAAAGTCGAGGTACCTGCAAAGCGCGTTCCTTATTTCAAACCAAGCAAGGAATTGAAGGATCTCATCAACAATGGTACGGCCGCGCCCCCGCCGTCTCCGCCGCCGCCGTCCGGCCTCGCAGGCCCGACTACTCCATAGTATGGATTTCATCTGGAGTCCCTGGCGCTACGATTATCTGGCGTCCACGGACAAGAAACCCCTTTCGTGTGTCTTCTGTATCGGAGACGATCGAAGCCGCGACGCGGAAAAGCTCGTCGTCTTTCGCGGCATTCACAATTTCATCATCCTGAACCTGTTTCCCTACACGTCGGGTCATACGATGGTCGCGCCATATCAACATCTCGAGACGATTACGGAGGCCAAACCGGAGCAGTTATCCGAGATGATGGAACTTGCCCAACATATCATCCGGGCACTTCAAAAACTCTATAGCCCGAACGGCTTCAACATCGGGATGAACCTCGGTCAGGCCGCGGGCGCCGGCATTCGCGAGCACTTCCACCTGCACGTGGTGCCCCGATGGATCGGCGATTCCAATTTCGTGAATGTCACGGGTGAGACGCGCGTTCTGCCCGAGGAATTACATAGGACATATGAACGGATGAAGGCGGCTTTGTAGAGCAAAATGGCGGAATGCATTCATATCTGACGAATCAAGCGCGCTCTAATTCTTTGACCATCAGGTACGCATCGTTGCCGTTCGCATAATACTTCGGAAGCGTGCGTACCACTGTGAAACCGTGCTTATTATAGAACCGGACGGCGTTCCGATTCTTGATATCCACCTGCAGGTCGTACACTTCGACGCCGTAGTCGCGAAGAATCTCTTCGGCGCGCGTCATTAACAGTGTTCCGTATCCACTACGCCGGTGATCTTCGCGAACGTCCAGAGTAATGAGCGTCGCCGTTCGCCGATTCCCGTGCACTTCCATGATCAGAAATGCGATGATCTCGCCCGCTTGCTCGGCAACAAGCGTCTCGGCGCCGTCACGATTCATGAAGTAGGCCAGTTCGTTGGCACTGTAAGCAACGCCGCCGGGAAAACTTGCTTCGTCGATTTCAAGCAACGTTTCAAAATCTTCGCGGACCGCGTGCCGGATTAGCGCTTTCGTCATTGAACGAACAGGGTTATTGTCATTATGATAACAGCCATGCCGCGTTGTCTCCACATCTTCGACTCCGGCTTCCAGTGTATTGGCGAAGCGTTGGACCCGACCGATTTTTGCGAAGCCCACCAAAAAGTTGTGGCGTTCGAGTCCGACCGTTTGGTGGATTCCATCTGGCGAAAGACGCTTCTCCGATTCGTCGCCCTGGTTCTGCTGCTGATGTTTTTGATCCCGCTGTTTTACACGTTGAGAGATTTATACTTTGGTCCGCCGGTGAAAGCGCAAGAGGTCTGGTGAAGGGCATTGATATCGGCAATCGTCCTCGCTGCTGGTAAGTCCGAAAGGATGGGCCGGCCCAAGGCGCTGTTGCCCATTCAAGGCCGTACTTTTCTCGAGAACATTCTCGATGCCATCTCCCGCACGTCGATCGAAGACACGATTGTCGTGCTGGGCCATCATCGCGACCAGATTGAGCGAAGCGTGTCGTTGCCTTCTGTCGTTTTCAATCCGGACTACGAACGAGGAATGATTACGTCATTTCAGGCGGGGATTCGAAAGCTGTCCCGGGACACGACGGGCGCATTCCTGTTTCTTGTCGATCATCCATTGGTCGAGTCCACCACGATCGAGTCGATGATCATGAATCTGGCCCCGAATCGTATTGTTCTTCCCACCTTCGAAAGGCGGCGCGGACATCCCGTTTTATTTTCGTCGGAAGTATTGGAAGAAATTCTTGCTTTGGGGCCGTCCGAAGGAGCTAATATCGTCGTCCGCAAGAATCCGGACCGGATTATTGAAGTGCCGGTAAACGCGCCCGGAATACTCGTGGACATCGATACTCCTGAGCAGTTTGAGCGATTGCGCAAGGACTATCCGTGAAATCCCTTTCTGGTTTGGTGATTCTCATGACGGCAACAGCGATGCTCGGCTTTCAACATGGTGACCGGCCGGCTCCGAATTCCGGCGGAACTCGATCTCCGGTGCTGGCGATGAACGGCATGGTCGCCACAAGTCAACCGTTGGCTTCTGCAGCAGCTCTGCGCGTTTTGGAAGACGGTGGAAATGCGGTGGACGCGGCCATCACAGCAGCCGCCGTTCTGAACGTGGTCGAGCCCGTCATGACGGGCATCGGTGGCGATATGTTCGCTCTCATTTATATGCAGCAGGACAAAAAGCCCGTCGGTTTGAATGGAAGCGGTTGGGCTGGATCCAAGGCCACTGTTGATTTTTTCCGAAGCCGGAATCTCAATGACATACCTGGAACCGGGATGTATTCGGTATCTGTACCGGGAGCTGTTGCGGGCTGGTACAAGCTGCATCAAAAATATGGAAAGCTTCCGATCAGCCGGCTTCTCGCGCCGGCCATCGAATATGCCGAAAAGGGTTTCCCTGTATCCGAGATTATCGCGGGCCAGTGGCAAGGCACCGAAGAAAAACTGCGCCAGACTCCGGATGCCGCACGCGTCTTCCTGGTCAATGGCCGAGCCCCGCGCCATGGCGAGATCTTCAAAATGCCCGAGCTCGCGCGAAGTCTGAGAGCAATTGCCGGACAGGGTCGCGATGCATTCTACAAGGGGGAAATTGCGCGAAAGATCGTTGAGTTCTCGAATAAGAACGATGGAATGCTGGCGCTTTCGGATTTTGCAGAATTCGATGCCCAATGGGTCGAGCCTGTCTCGACAAATTATCGAGGCTACGATGTGTACGAGCTCGGCCCGCAGACTCAGGGTATGACCGTTCTACAGATGCTCAACATCCTGGAAGGCTATGATCTGAAGAGCCTGGGTCACAACTCGCCTGAATATGTTCACCTGATGGTCGAGGCCAAAAAGCTCGCATATGCGGACCGTGATGCCTACATCGCGGACCCCGACAAAGCGCGTGTGCCGGTTTCACGGCTAATCTCGAAAGAGTACGCGGCCGAACGGCGAAAACTCATCGATAGGGATCGAGCCATGCCCTCGGCTCGACCCGGTCTTCCGGAGAACGGCGATACGGTCTATCTGACGGTCGTCGACAAAGACCGCAATGCCGTTTCTTTTATCAACAGTTTGTTTGGTTACTTCGGTTCCGGTCTTGTGGCGGGCGATACCGGCATTGTCCTTCAGAATCGCGGTGCGCTTTTCCGTCTCGAAGCCAGGCATCCCAACGTGATCGCTCCGGGCAAGCGGCCGTTCCACACGCTGATTCCTGCTCTGGTGTTGAAGGATGGAAAGCCGTTCTTCTCGTTCGGTGTGATGGGTGGTGATATGCAGCCGCAGGGTCACGTGCAGGCGCTCGTCAATATGATCGATTTCGGGATGGACGTTCAACAGGCCGGCGAATCACCGCGATTCCGGCACTCGGGCGGATCGGTGCTGTTGGAATCCGCCTTCGATGGCTCCGTCCGATCGGCCCTCGGAGGTAAGGGGCATCACATCGCGAGCGCCATTGATGCGTGGGGCGGCTATCAAGGCATCGTGATCGATCCTCGGAGCGGTGTTCTGATGGGAGGGTCGGACCCGCGCAAGGATGGCCTCGCTATCGGTTGGTAGAATTCGCTAATATTGAAGGTTCATTCTCATCGCTTCATAACTAGGGAGGATCTGACTTCATGGCATCTGGTGCGAAACTTAGCAAGACTGCGCGGTCCAGCCTCGGCAAGGACAAGGACGCTAGTCAAACCGGAAAGCCTTGTCCCCAATGTACAACACCGATGGTCGCCACACGCGTGATCAAGTCCGCGGGCCAGCCAGGCGGCATGTATTGGGTGTGCCCAAAAGACGACTTTCGAATGAAGACCTAAATGGCGACGGGCCCCCATATCAAACGGCTTGTCCTTCTGAGTTGGATTCTCGTAGCGGTCTTCTACTTCTATCTTTCTTACGATTACATCCGGGCCTCAATGAATGACCGGAAATTTGCCGATTACGTTCAGTTTGTGGCGCAGATTGCCGGAACCGAAAATCGGCCGGCCAAGGAAGTCCGTGCCCTCATCCTCATCAAGGCGCAAGAATTGTCGCTTCCCGTTCGCGGAGAACAAATCGGAATAAACGGGAGTGGAGAGAATCTCCGTATCAGTGTGGATTACGATATCGATATTGAACTCCCGCTCATTCAACGCCAGATTTACCGGAAAAAATTCGAGCACCGGGTGAAGTGGGAACCCGGGAAAACGTTCTAATTATTTCTCTCCTATCGTTGTCAGTGTGTCCTTGAATGTCCGGTACAACTGCTCAAATTCCGCCTCTCCCTTCTTCAGAATCGGTCCGAGGTTGGGCAGATCGGCCGGGTTCAAAGTCAAGTGTACGCTCTGGGCAAAGGCCTGCATCGCATCCAGCGTCTTGAATGACGGGCCGACGAGGCAGACAAACGAATAGCGGCGCTGCGCCATGGGAAGCGCGGCAAGATAGTTGAGGACGAAGTTGGATCGCACCAAGCTGCCCGCGAAGTTTTCGTGCACGACGATGCAATCGTAGTTTGTGTATCGCAGGCGCTCGATAGCCATTTCGGAAGTTTCGGCCAAGTGGAATTTGAATCCCAGCTCGCGAAGAGTCGCCTTGACGGCCTCGGCCGTGTGGGCGTCGGCACAAATCAGAGACGTTTTGTCGCCCAGCTCAAAAAAGTCCGCTTTGTCCGAAGAGCTCATATTTTCTTCCCGTATTCCATATCGAGCGCGAGGCCGGTCAGAGTTGTCGTCGACTCGCCCCGGATTTTTTTGATCCTGTCGATTCCGCGCGTCACCACGCCTTTATTTGTGCAGTAGAGCACAGCGTTTTCTTCCGTGATCAGTCCTTGCTCGAAGAGTTCCAAGATCGCCATATCGAAGGTCTTCCATCCAAATGCGCTTGCCGCCTCGATGATTTCATAGAAAGTCTTGCCCTCGGATTCGCCGTGTTCAATGGCGTCCTTGACGCGAAGATTGTTGCCCATGATTTCCAGGGCCGCCACGCGGCCGCCGCCGACTTTGGGGAGAAGGCGCTGTGATACGATCCATCGCACCGTTTCTGCCAACCGAATGCGGATTTGTTGTTCTTCAGCCTGATCGAACATGCCGACGATACGGTTGATGGTCTGACCTGCATTGATCGTATGCAGCGTACTCATGACGAGGTGACCGGTCTCGGCCGCCGACATGCCGATCTCGACTGTTTCGCGGTCGCGCATTTCACCGACCAGTACGACCTTGGGGGCCTGGCGCAGAGCCGCGCGGAGTCCCGCTGCAAAGGTGCTGAAGTCATTGCCCATTTCGCGCTGATTGAATGTAGCCTTTTTCTGCGGATGGACGAATTCGACCGGGTCTTCGAGCGTTACGATGTGAATGGACTTGGTTTCGTTCAACTCGTTGAGCAGCGCGGCAAGTGTGGTGGATTTACCGCTGCCGGTTGCGCCGGTGACGAGCACGAGCCCGGTCTTTTCCCTCGCGATCGTATGGAAGACCGGAGGCAGATTGAGTTGATCGACGCTCGGAATCTCCGTTGAGAGTTTTCGCAGAATGGTGGTGTAGTGGCCGCGCTGAGTAAAGATGTTCACGCGGAAACGCGCTTTCTGGCCAAGCGAATACGAACAGTCGCAGGATCCGCTCTTGATCAAATCTTCCGTCAGACGACGATTCCGGTTGATGATATTGAGCGCAATCGTTTCGGTTTGAAATGGCGTCAGCTTCTCGACGCGCGGCTCGATCGCGACAGCCACGAGCTCGCCTGAGGACTCGACTTGCAGCGGCTTATCCACCGTGATATTGACGTCCGACACATTCTTGTTCGAATCCAGCATCGTTCCGAGAATGTAGTCGAGTTCTGCTTTAGTCATAAAAGCGGCTTCTCCTTAGTGTCGGGCCTTTTGTTTCGGCTGCGCCCTATCGGGCTTGCGCTTCGCCCGGCCGGCCCTTAGTTGGTACACCGCCTTTTCTTTAGGCTGCGCGCTATCGCGCTTGCGCTCCGCGGGCGGCCTCGATGATGGGCTATCGGCCGGTCCCCCCACACTATTCCCAGTCTTCGGGCGGATTCTTGAGCAGCGGCCGAAATTTATTCTTATCAAGGCAGCGGTTGTAAGCATCTTCCGGGCTGATCGTTTTTTTATTCAGCAAGTCCATAATGGCGTCGTCGAGCGTCTGCATCCCGTATTTCTTACCAATTTGCAGCATGCCTGGAATCTGAAATGTCTTCGCCTCCCGGATCAGGTTGGCAATGGCGGGAGTGACGACCAGAATCTCCAACGCACAGACCCGGCCTTTGACATCGATGCGTTTGAAAAGATTCTGCGCGACCACACCCTTCAGAGCTTCCGAGAGTGTGTTTCGGATTTGGTTCTGCTGTGCCGCCGGAAACACGTCGATGACGCGGTCGATCGTTTTCGCCGCGCTTGGCGTGTGTAAGGTCCCAAACACGAGGTGACCTGTCGCGGCTGCGGTGAGCGCCAGCTCGATCGTCTCCAAGTCGCGCATTTCTCCCACCAGAATGATGTCGGGATCTTCGCGCAGTGCGCCCCGAAGCGCAGCGGCGAAGGATTTCGTATGCATTCCGACTTCCCGGTGATTGACAAGGCAGTGTTGGCACGAGTGGACAAACTCGATTGGGTCTTCCACAGTGATAATGTGATCCCGGCGTGTTTTGTTGGCATGATCGACGATTGCAGCCAGAGTCGTTGACTTTCCGCTACCGGTTGGTCCGGTAACCAGCACCAGGCCCTTATTTAACATTGCGAATTTTTTCAAGATAGAGGGAAGGCCGAGCTGCTCCGCCGTAAGTATTTTCGTCGGAATTTGCCGGAACACGGCAGCGACGCCATATTTCTGGTTGAAAAAGTTAGCGCGGTATCGTGCTTTGCCCGGGATTTCATAACCGAAGTCGACATCTCCGGTCTCCTCGAAGATTTTGACTTTGAATTCCGGCGCTATTTCATACAGCATCGACTTTAGCTCATCGTTTTCAAGCGGTGGAAACTTCACGCGTTCCAACTCGCCGCGGACTCGCAAGATAGGTTGAGATCCCGATGCCAAATGCAGGTCTGATGCGCCAACCTCATCCATCAGGTTGAAAAAAGCCTCAATCTTGGCCATATCTCGTTCGGCGCCTCCAAGCGCCAATGCCGGGCTATTATACTGGAGTGACAAATGAGCCAAGTTGCGATTGGAACCCCCGCTCCTCCCTTCGAGTTGAAAACCGCCGACGGGCGGTACCACCGCCTCTCCGAGGCGCTCGAGCGCGGTACGGTCGTGCTGGTTTTCTATAAGGCATCATGCCCGACGTGCCAATTTACATTCCCGTTTATTCAGCAAATTTATTCGAAGATCGGAGGTTCGGCAGGCTGGACCTTTTGGGGTATTTCTCAAGACGAGCCCGAAGAGACCAGTGCCTTTGCGCGGCAGCACGGGATTACTTTTGATCTTCTCATCGACGAGTATCCCTATTCTGTTTCATCGGCATACGGCCTTCATAACGTCCCCGCCATTTTTATGGTCCAAGGTGATGGAACCATCACATTGAGCGAGTTCGGTTTCTCGAAAAGTGTTCTCAACCGAATTGCGGGTTACTCCCTCTTCACGCCCAACGACGGCCTTCCCGCCACCCGTCCTGGCTGAACATCGAAGAATTAAGTACTTCCCGGCGGGAATGTAAAGTCTCTGCACGATTTGCCGATGTGAGATGATGGGCGGGTCGCGCTCGGACGGCCAGTATGAAAAACTCGATTTTCCTATTTACCGACATCGAGGGGAGCACGACGCTGTGGGAAAAGTTTCCCGAACGGATGCGCGGCGCACTCGCGCAGCACGACCTCATACTGCGGGGAACTATAGAGGCACGCACTGGCCGCGTCTTCAAGACAGTCGGCGATTCATTTTTCGCCGTATTCCCGGCGGCGGGCGATGCGGTCGCAGCCGCAGCCGACCTACAGCACCGGCTTCTGGCGGAGACCTGGACGGAAGTCGGCGAGTCTTTGCGAGTTCGCATCGCCATTCACGCGGGGCCGGCAGAGTCGCGCGACGGGGACTATTTTGGACCGACACTCAACCGCCTAGCCCGCATACTCGCATCAGCGCATGGAGGACAGATCGTTCTGTCGAAAGCGGTCGTCGATTTGCTCGGGTCTCGATTGCGAGCTACCGCGAAACTGATCGATCTCGGCGAGCATCGCCTGCGTGATCTTATCCGTCCCGAGCACATCTTCCAGTACGTTGAACGCGGATTGCGTGAAGACTTCCCTCTGCTGCGGTCGCTGAGCGCCTTTGCTCACAACCTGCCGGGGCAATTGACCAGCTTTATCGGGCGCGAGACAGAGGTAGCTGAGATCAAGCACCTGATTTCTCGCACACGTTTGCTTACGCTCACGGGCTCCGGCGGCAACGGCAAAACACGCCTGGCACTCCAGACAGCCGCCGAGATGGTGGATCATTTCGCCAACGGCGTGTGGTTTGTCGACATGGCTGCCGTTCTGGATTCCACGCTCATCGCGACGACCGTGGCGACCGCTCTGCGCCTGCGAGAACAGCCGGGCCACACTATGCTGGAAACGCTAGTGGCGTTTTTGAGAGGCAAACGCCTGCTTCTCATTTTCGATAATTGCGAGCAA
>WNGK01002334.1_pt1 | contig 27806 bp, 23 predicted proteins | sample 5400601 | NCBI WGS metagenome assembly WNGK01 (sample SAMN13153376, study PRJNA577476) | soil metagenome | isolation source: 60 cm soil or saprolite under Garry oak tree replicate 1 | place: USA:California | collected 2016-06-15
TCGAGTTTCTGAAGCCGTTCGGACTCGGAGGGCGTCTGCGCGCCAAGCCGTGGCGCGGCGAGCAAAATAATTGCAGCCAGGCTACTGCCGGCTGCACGTAAGACGAATTTCTTGATAAACATTAGTTTCTCCTTTTGTGTGATGGTTTTTCGGCTGTCTGAGGGGATTCGCTTCTAGCGAACGCGATTGAAACTAGAAAGCGATTGTTACAGCCGTATGACGGAAACGTAACGATTCAGTAACTCTTTTGAGCGTGGAGGGACGCGCACTATCCCGTCCACGAAAGACTCGGCAGCTTGCAGCCGAGCCTCGCAAACGCTAAAACGGAAACGTGGACAGGCCGATTCGAATTGCTGAGTCAAATCGTTTACGCGCCGACCCTCATTGAACGTTAGAGCGATAAGCTGATGCCCAACGAAGCCAAACGCCGGCTGCTGGACGACCTTCAGCGGAGGTTCGGATCAATCACGAAGCTACCAGCGAGCCAATCTTTGTTCGAGATTGGCTCGCGAGGGCGCATTTATATCAGATATTCCAAATTACACCCTGAAGGGCGAACGTTTTACGGTTTACGGAAAACGGATCTTCAATAGTTAGAAGGGCATCAATCGCTGCTCTGCTTTTTGTGGGATGCGCAAACCGAGCCGCTCCTGATCCCGTATCGGGATTTCGAAGAAGTCTTCGCAACACTTACTCCCGCGAGCGACGGCCAATTCAAGGCGCAAGTTTATCCGGAAGTAGAGGGAACGGAGCTTTACATTGCGAACGCCGGGCGCTTCAACGTCGAGAGCTATTTCGGCTGGAATGAAACCAACAGCATCTCTCCGAGCTCTGCCGAGCGCTGGAACAAAGAATTGACACATGCACAGGTCCAAACGCTTCTCGGATCAATTGGCGCGAAGAAGGGACATGACATTTGGCTCCCGAGGAATGACAGAAGCAGAATGGATTGGAATCTTGCGGCTCAATTTAAATTTTCCGCGGATGTCTTTGCTACGCATGAGTTTGAAACTGTCGCTTCCGAAATCGACGTAATCTGGCTTCGCAGAGGCTTCGTGCGAAGTTACGGCTCTGTTTGAGGTCGAGCAACTCAACCCCGATTTATTCTGGTCTATTGAGATTCAATGACGTGCGTCTTGTCCTGCCTGCCTTGCAGCCGCGCTTCACGATTGTCGCTAATGATTCGCGACGCTTGCGCTTCACGGGTCAAATCAACCGCCCGACATTCAGAGCGAGCGGATTGCATGAACTCTGTTCATTTCTCGACTACGCCAATGTTCTTGAATGGCACAAACGTTTGTCGACAAAACCAAAAATATGAAATCAAAAAATAAAGTAATCTGGGTCGCGGCGCGATCAGAACGCGGGTTCATTACTGACGCCGCGCTATTTGAGACCGAGCATGCCGCACAGGTACGAGAACGTCGCTGGCGCAAGGTCGCTAACCCAGACTACGACGAGTCGGCCGTGTTCCGGCGCACGATTCGGTTCAGACTAGACTTTAATGAACGACAACGATCAGGCTTGCGCCTACAAATCGAGCTGCGGTCTTCTACCGCGCGAGAACGACGTCTTTTTTTGTCCAGGTGTGGACTTGGCGGCAGTGTGGGCAGCTGAACTTACTGCTCTTAATTTTTGCGGCGGCCCACAGTTCTTCTCGGATGGTTTGGCCGCTCGGCGTTAGTTTCGCAGTCGAAGGGCAACGGATGAGCAAACGTTTAATAACGGGTCCCTTTGCTTTCGGGGCGGTGGGTCGGGCAAAAAAGTGCATAATTTAAATTGGTTAGCCGAGCCGATAAACGATGCGCGCTTTATCGATATCGTAGGGTGACATGTGCAGTTTGACGCGGTCGCCAATAGTAAGGCGAATAAAGCGTTTGCGCATCTTACCAGAAATATGCGCGAGAACCAAGTGTTCGTTAGCGAGCGCGACCCGGAACATCGTGCCGGGAAGCACCGACATGATTATTCCTTCCAGCTCAATCGCTTTTTTCGGGTCCATGATTGTTCGACCGGGCGAGCCGGCCCCGAAAGCTTCCGGGGCCGGCTCAGCGCGATCAAATTATTTACCGGCGAAAGCCGGCGTACTGACGATTGCCAGATGGGCGCGGACGCTCTTCGCGTGCGCGCGCTTCGTTAACCGTGAGTGTGCGCCCGGCAAGCTCCTTGCCGTTGAGCGCCGTCATGGCCGCGCCAGCTTCAGCATTGTCGTTCATGGTAACGAACGCAAAACCGCGCGATTTGCCGGTCATGCGGTCCATCATCAGCGCGACTTCGCTGACTTTGCCGTGTTGTTCGAAAAGATCCTGAAGATCATTTTCGGTAGTCTCAAAGGAGAGATTTCCTACATATAGTTTCATTGTGATTTGATTTTGGAAAAAAACTGCCAGCCACAGAGCCGTTCCCGGGAATCGGGTTTCAAATCACCACTGAGAAAACTCAACTGACGATCTACCACGCAACGAACAGAACAGAACTAATCCAAATAACGGGTGGTAGCATCGTCTGGTTTTGCAGGAACGCAAGAGATAAACCCGGCAACGAGGCAACTAATTGCCAGGCCTTGCCGTAAAGCTATGGCTTGCCCTGCGGTGATGGGGCAGGTGAAGTCGCTGGCGACACGGGGGTTGCGCTGCCGGCCGGCAAAACGCCAGCTCCGGAATCCGGCGCTGGAGAAGAAACTGGCGAAGGTTTTGCAGATGTTGGCGCTGGGGGGGGTTGAGGCGCGGTCTGCGTTTTCATCAGCTCACGCCGGAACGCGCTGTCAGCCGTGCTCTTATGGGCATAAAGGATCGACAATGCGAAGGTGAGCGCGAAAAAGATACCCGCCAGCCATGCCGTGAACTTCACCAAAACGTTGGTGGTTTGCGCGCCAAAAATGTTTTCCGTGACCCCGCCGCCAAAGGCCGCGCCGAGGCCTTCGCTCTTCGGACGTTGCATCAGAATTACGAGCACCATGAGCAACGCCACGAGCACGTAAACGGCCAAAAGCAGATTGATGAGCAGGTTCATCGGGACGGGGAATATCACCAAAGAGTGAGCAGAAGCAAACGCCCAACCCGCCTTCGCGAGGCTACGGCGCGGCAGGCGTTCAACGTCCGACATTCAACATCGAATTCAGAAAGCTTCAGCGGCGGGCGTTTGCTTAATCTCATTCCAAATCGCGTCCAACTCGGCGAGATCGACATCTCCCAATTTCTTGCCGCGCAATTTCAATTCGTCTTCCAATTGATTGAATCGCGCAACGAACTTGTCCGTCGCAGATTGGAGCGCGCATTCCGCATCGAGTTTGCATTTCCGCGCCAAATTCACGACGGCGAATAACAGATCGCCAATTTCGTCCTCAATCGCTTGTTCGCCTTTCGGACGAATCCGTCCTGTGGCGGATCGATCTTGCGAGGCAATCGCCGCTTTGGCTTCGGCGGTTTCTTCTTCGATTTTTGCGATGACGTCTCTCAGTTCCGTCCAATCGAAATTGACCCGGGCCGCTTTTGATTGCGCTTTTTGCGCGCGCATCAAAGCGGGCAAGGCTGCTGGCAAACCGTCGAGATAATGTTTGCCCGTTTTCTCCGCGCGCTTGATTGACTCCCATTGTTTCAGCACCGCTCCGCTATCGCGTGCATCGCTCTTGCCAAAGACATGCGGGTGACGGCGGATGAGCTTCTCCGTCACGTCGCCAATGACATTGTCAATGTCGAATCTCCGGGCTTCGCGCGCGATCTCGGCGTGCATCACGATCAGCAAGAGAAGATCTCCCAATTCCTCGCGAAAATTTGCATCATCTTTGGCGCGCACCGCGCCGGCGACTTCGTAAGCCTCTTCAATTAACTGAGGCAGCAATGATTCGTGAGTCTGCTCCCGGTCCCACGGACAGCCGCCCGGCGCACGAAGCTTCGCGACGATTTCGCACAACCGGTTGAACTTTGAAGGCTGAGAGTTGAGAGCCTCGGATTCGCGCTCGGACGATTCAGACATCGGCGATCTCTCAACCATCAACTCTCAACCAGCAACTTTCTTCAAATCCGCCAGAGCGACCGGTGGGTGCCGAATTCGGAAATTTCGCCGGAGGTTTTCTTGCTCACGTAAATTGTGATCGTGATCACGGTGATAAGAGTGCCGGCAAAGATAAACGCCACCAGCCAGGAGGGAATAGTCCCCACGCGTAAGGAGTGATAAAACCCCCCGACACTGTCCATCGCATGCTCGGCGTGCAGAAAAATCTTCGTGATCCAAGCCACGATGATGAGAATAAAAATGAAAATATAATTTCGTTTTAATCGGCGGCCGATTGCTTCCAGTTTGCTGATTTTGAAGCAGGGTAAAATTAAATCTTCACAGACCAGTTTTTTCCATTCGCCTTGCAGCAAATCGCGATTCTCCATCACCATCGGCACCAAGAAATGCGCCTCGAGCATCCGGACGCGCGCCCGGAAGGCGTCATAGAACCGGTAACGGCGCGCTTCGATCCAGAGGAGCACCCAGACGATGGCGAGATTGAAAAAGAAAATGATGTGCGGCACTCCGCGCGTGGAAAACGCGATGGTGATAATGGCGGTGCTGCTGGTGATGGCCCAATTGGTCGTCATGTCGAGCCGCTGTCGCCAGACCATGATCCGGCCCATCTCGCCCCGATAAAAGTGCGACATCGCGTTGACGTAACCCGGATCGTAAAGGCTGCGTTGCAACGACACCGTCGCCTCTTCGGTCGGCCCGCTTGGTTTCTTTTCAGTTGCCACAGATGTCACATTAACTGGATAACTGGCTTTGCCCGGATAATCCAACAAATCTCGCTGCCGCCATGGCTATCGCGCTAGCCGATCTTCTCGATGAAAAAAACGTCACGCTGCAATTGCGTTCCCGCAAAGCAGCGAATGCGTTACGCGAGATCGTCCAATTGCTTGCCCTGAACGGGAAGATCGACAAGGCGAAGGATTTTCTCGAACAAGTACTCGCGCGCGAGCAGGCACACCCAAGCGTGGTGGAAAACAACGTTGCCTTTCCGCATGCGCGCACCGATTTGGTCAATCAAATCGTTATTGGCATCGGCCGAAGCCGGGCTGGCATTCCCTTCGGGGAAAATGCACTGCGCGCCCGGCTGATTTTCGTCATCGGCGTACCAGAGCGGTTAGTGAACGACTACCTGATTTGCCTCGGCACGCTCGCGCGGCTCGTAAAAGATGATGCGATCCGGGCGGCGCTGCTTCGCGCCCAAACCCCCCGCGAATTTTTGGATGCGCTCACCACGGAATAACGCTTAAGCCGCAGGCGTTGACCGCGGATCAACCGGGACAACCTCCCCGGCTACAACCACCACGCGTTTGCTCGCGCGGTATCGCCAGATCGCGAAGGCAACGAACAAAAGATCGGCAATCACGAATGTTGCCACGTAGGTCTCGCCGCCGATGCCGAACCCGTAGCTGTGCAAACCTTTGCCGAGCACAAAGTTCACGCCGTACCACGCCATCAACACGGCGAGAAAACAAACCACGCTCGCCACGACAAGGCCGAACTCTGTCCACCAACCGGCGAGCCGCCCATGTAACGTCAGGATATAACAGAGCAGCGCGATCAGAGCCCATGTTTCCTTCGGATCCCAGCCCCAGAATCTGCCCCAGGAATAATTCGCCCACACGCCACCTAAAATCGTGCCTGCGGCGAGCAAAAGCACCCCGAGCTGAAGGACGCGATAAAGCCAGAAATGCATAGGCGCGTCTGCACTCGCCGCTGCCGGGTTGCGCGCGTAGCGCCAGAGCAAAATGTGCCCAAAGCCCATCGCGAGCGCGAAGGCCGCATAGCTCAGTGTGATTGTGAGCACATGAATGGTGAGCCAGAAATTGTCCCGCAGCACGGGCACCAGCGGGTCGATGCTCGACGGCATCGCGATCGGCATTTGATGCACAAGGAGCAGGGCTATCAGCGTTACTGGCAAAGCCGCCAGCAAATACACTGGCGTGCGATACCGCGCGAAAAAGATCATCCCGAAAAACGACACCGCGAATGACACCCAGATAATCGATTCGTACATGTTCGTCACCGGAGGTCGTCCGCCGATCAGGCAGCACATCACGATTCCGCTTGCCTGAAAGGCGAGACCGAGGATCGCAACCGCTACGCCGATGTTCCGTAAAGCAGTTCCCCGTTTGCGGAGATGCGCTGCGATTAAAATTACAAGCGCAATCCCGTAGCACCAGATCGCGCGATAAAAGCTTTCGAAATGATTATAGAAATATTCGAGACGCAATTGTCGCTCCTGCGGGTAAATCGACGGACTCAGCCCGCGCAAATTTTCCCGAAGCTGGCGTGCGGCCGAACTGAAGTTGAACGTGTCGCCTTGCGCATAAGCGCCGGTCATTTTCGTCACTTGGGAGAAAGCTGGCGCGAACCGCGCCTCATTATAATAAGGAGCGACTGCCGCCGGATCGGGCACGGCCCACGGATCGGTTTCGCTTCGCGGCGCCGGAACGATCAATAAAGCGTTGCCCGTCATCACATTTCCCAAAAGCGCCAGCCGATCGCTTACGCTGAGTGCTTCTTGCTGGACCCGGTCGAGCGATTGTTCCGCGCGCTTGAGTGCGCGCGCCTCATTCGTGATCCGCTGCAACTCCGACGAGCCGGTCAATTGCGCGGACGAAAATCGTCGCTGTGCTTTATCCAGTCCGAGCTGTTCTTTCAGTTTGCCGAACGAGACCAGCACCATCGGCTCGCTTTTCCAGTCGTGTGTCTCGAGCAGCGCGGACAAAACGAAGTCATTCGGCTGCCATATCCGGCCCGTTTTGTCTGTATATGTCGATCTTCCCGTAACGCGGATCAGCGTTTCCCTGGCAAATGTATCCACTGGTTTGCGCCGGCCGCCGTCCTGGATCGCCAGCAGCCCCCATTGCTTAAAATCAAGGGCACTACTGTCCGAATTCGGAAGATCTGATTGAGCCCAGGCAGTGGCTCTAAAAAGCAAGGTGGCCGCTGCGATCAAAATGAAGATGCGCGTTCTCAAGTGGCGCGAATGTAATTCTGCCACTGCGCCATGTCGAGGAAAGCGGAACGACCTCGAATCGATAGCTGACCAAGCGGCAAATCATAATCGCGCCCTGATTTATTCGTTTCCGTTTGCGTAACATCAATCGACTCGGCTAATCTAGGATCCGTGTTCAGCTTGACGATGCTCGGCAGCGGCAGCGCCGGGAACAGCGCATTGGTCGCGACCGAGCATTGCAAGATTCTTGTCGATGGCGGCCTGAGCGCGCGGCAACTGGTGTTGCGCCTTGCGGAATGTGGCGTCACACCCGACCAGCTCGACGGCGTCCTTCTTACACACGAGCTAAATTTCACGTGCCTATTTATTGCAACGCGCTCACCGCAGAAGCGATTCGCTACGACGGATTGTTCGAGCAACATCGCGACTGGCGAATCTTCCGGACCGGCGCCGAGTTTTCCATTTGCGACGTCACAGTCCAAACTTTTCCCGTGCCACATGACGCGGTCGATCCGCTTGGGTTTGCCTTTCATGCGGGCTCGGGCGGTCTCGGTTTCATCACCGATCTGGGATACGCGACGAAAATGATTGTAGAACGCTTGCGCGAAATCCAGACCCTCGTGATCGAAACGAACCACGACGAAAAACTTTTGCAGAACGATTCACATCGGCCGTGGCCAGTGAAACAGAGGATTCAATCGCGGCACGGACATTTGTCGAACACGTCAGCCGCGAACGTGATCGAGGAATTGCTCTCGGGAAAAATTGAGCGGGTGGTGCTCGGACATCTCAGCCGCGATTGCAATACTCCTGAGCTCGCTTTAGGCGCGGTACGCGCGTCGCTCGCAAAATGCGACAAGATCGGCATGGAACTTTATTGCGCCACGCAATCGCAAATAAGTCAGCGTTTTCGCATCGGCGAAACGACGCCGGGGCCGTTTCAGCCGACATTTGAAAACGCGTTTTTCCAAACCGCGATCGCTCTGTAGCGGCTGTCTATGACTGCCGCAATATCAGAAGATCGGCGGTCACAGACCGCCGCTACAGCTGGATTCAAGATCCGCGACGCGCTCGAATCCGATCTCCCAATCATCATCGACATCTACAACGCCACTGTGCCGACCCGTATGGTGACAGCCGAGCTTGAGCCGACCACGGTTGAAGCGCGTTTGCCCTGGTTCCGCGAACATTCACCCGACGAACATCCATTCTGGGTAGTAGAAAGCGATGGCCGCGTGATCGGCTGGCTGGATTTCAAAAAATTCTTGCCGCGATGCGCGTACCGCGGCACGGCCGAAATCAGCGTCTACGTCGATGAAGAATTCCGGCGTCGTGGTGTGGCACGCCGCTTGTTGGAAGAAGCCATTGCGCGCGGACCATCGCTCGGGATAACGGCGCTTGTCGGCCTGATCTTCGCGCACAACGAACCGAGCCTGAAATTATTTGAGCGACTCGGATTCGAGCGTTGGGGATTGCTCCCGCGAGTTGCGCGGCTCGATAATCTCGAGCGCGATCTGACTATCGTAGGTCGTCACGTCTAAGATCTGTGAAGGCTGTTGCAATGGCGCCGGTAAGCGGCTACCTGACCGCAGGCGTTTCTGAGATGCGCTACGCTTCTTCGTGACCGATGACGAGATGAATGACGCCGTTGGGCGCGGACACGAAGAATCCATCGAAATCTTCTCGCAACTGTTCGATTTCATCCCGCCGCGCGATGCCGTTTACTTTGAGAAATGACGCGGCGGCTTCGGTGTCGTTCGTCTCCAATTCCAGCCAGATATCCGGATGACTCAGATTCGGCACCTTGTCGATCCAGAGCCGGTTCGGACCGAATTGGAAAATGCAGCCGTCCGTCTCTTCCTCAATCAGAGGCAGCCCGAGCGTATCGCGATAAAACACGACCGTTTGCTCGTAAGTATGGCTCGGACATTTGATCGCGATGTTCGCCCCACCCGAAAATTGAGGCCCATCAAGTTTGGCGACCATGGCATCCGTGAAACTAAACGAGCCTAAGCTTCCTTGCCGCCTGGTTCCGTCATCGCCACCGGATCAAGTGCGCGCGCCAATTCTTTTTCCGGCAACACCTTTTGTTCCCGGGCAATTTCACGAACTGTGCGCCCGGTTTTCGCGCTCTCTTTAGCGATTTCAGCCGCGCGATCGTAACCGATTTTCGGCGCCAGACTGGTCACCATGGCCATGGAAAGCTCGACCAATTCGCGGCAGCGCTCTTCGTTCGCGAGAATCCCAGTCACGCATTTGTCGCAGAAAACATCGACCACATTGGCAAGCAGCCGGATCGATTCAAGCAAATCATGCGCCATCACCGGCATCATCACGTTGAGCTCGAAGTTTCCGTTTGCACCGGCCCATGTGATGCACGCGTCGTTGCCGATCACCTGAGCGCAAACCATCATGACCGATTCGCACATCACCGGATTCACTTTGCCCGGCATGATCGAGCTGCCGGGTTGCGTGGCGGGAAGTTGAATCTCGCCAATGCCGCAGCGCGGACCGCTCCCGAGCCAGCGGATGTCATTCGCGATCTTGAATAAACTGACCGCGATGGTTTTCAGATGGCCGCTCGCTTCGACCACCGCGTCTTTTCCGCCTTGCGCTTCGAAATGATTTTTCGCCTCGTAAAAGGCAATGCCGGTGCGCTGCTCCAAATGTCGCAGTATCTTGCGCGGAAGATCGACATGGCGATTTAAACCCGTGCCTACCGCGGTGCCACCGAGCGCAAGCTCACGCAGAGCTTCGATCGCTTTCTGTGCGCGTTCTTTGGCATAAGCAACTTGCTGGGCAAAGCCGGAAAATTCCTGGCCCAGGCGCACCGGCGTCGCGTCCATCAAGTGCGTGCGACCAATCTTAATGATTTCCCAAAATTCCTTCGCTTTCCTTTCGAGCGCGGCGTGTAATTTTTCCAAAGCCGGGATGAGACAGTTTTTCAACTGTTCGGCTGCGCTGATATGTATAGCAGAGGGAATCACATCGTTGCTCGACTGGCCCATGTTGACGTGATCATTGGGATGAACCAGTTCGCGCGACCCTATCGTTTTGCCAGCGAGCTGGGCGCAACGATTCGCGATCACTTCGTTTGCGTTGGTGTTTGTGCTCGTGCCTGAACCGGTCTGAAAAACATCGAGCGGAAAGTGTTCATCCAGTTTTCCGTCGGTAACTTCTTCGGCTGCCTGAACGATGAGGGCGGCCCGCTCTGCGTCGAGCAACCCGAGATCGTGATTGGCCTGCGCCGCGGCCCACTTGATTAAACCCAAAGCGCGAATAAACGGCCGTGAAAACCGATAACCGCTGACCGGGAAATTAAGGACGGCACGATGAGTGGAGGCGCCATGGAGGGCGGAAGCCGGCAGAGACATCTCGCCCATCGAATCTTTTTCCATCCGCGTCGGCCGATCGGTCATGCCGAACGATATGCGCTCACGCCAATGGGCGTTCGCTGCGCGGTGCGGTACTCCCAGCCATTCAGCGATTGCGCCGATTGCGTCTTGTGAAAAACGGTGATGAACATCGGCGGTATATTTTGCAGGAAGTATTCCGATTCGGCATGCTCAAACAATGTGGCGTGTTGTTTCAGTTCGTTAGTTACCTGATAAATAATGAAACCGCCGCCCGCCGCCAATGCGTCGTGCGTTTTTTGCAGAAGCGCCCGTTTTTTGTCGATCTTAAGAATACTGAACGGAATTCCCGAAAGAATGTAGTCGCAGCAGGCGAATCCACCACGCTTCAACTCCTCCGGCAAACGCGCCGCGTCTCCATGGATAACGTGCACGCGCCGATCCCGGGCAAATTGTCGTTCCAGATCGCGAGCGAAAGCTTGATCCAGCTCAAACAAGAGCAAATGCGAATCCGGGCTCATGCGCCTCGCTATCTCGCGCGAATGCACGCCCTCGCCCGGGCCATACTCGGCGATCACCCGCGGATGGCTGAAATCCATTTTACTGGCCACCCGTTCAACGAGCGCCTTTGAGCTGGGCACGATCGATGCGATCTGAAACGGTCGCTGCAGGAAACGCTTAAAAAACAGTGCACTCACGAGATGCGAACAGTCGTCCTGTGCCTCCGTGTTGTCCAGTGGCGAAGTGTTGCAATTGGGATTTACATTGCAAAGATCAAGCCGCTTGACTCTTCACTTATCACTCTTCACTTATCACTAATTTCGGGGCGCGGTTAGCTCAGTGGTAGAGCACTACCTTGACACGGTAGGGGTCAGAGGTTCGAACCCTCTATCGCGCACCATCTTTACCTCAACATTCCTCTCATGCCTGATTTTTCTTCCACGCTCGACCAAGCGATTAAAGGCTCAATCGAGACGCTGCAATCATTAAAAAAACTCGAATCAGAAATCGCGCAAGCGGCGGACTTGATTGCAGGTTGCCTAACGAACGGGAACAAATTGCTCGTTTGCGGCAATGGCGGCAGCGCCTCTGACGCGGCCCATTTCGCGACTGAGTTGGTTGTGCGGTTTGCTAGAGATCGTCCCGCTTATCCTGCGATCTGCCTTACCGGTGACGGCGGACTTCTCACAGCGGCTGGCAACGATTACGGCTTCGACGAGATTTTCGCGCGCCAGGTCGCGGCCTTTGGGCTCGAAGGCGACGTCGTCATCGTTCTCACGACTTCAGGCAAATCGAAAAATGTCCGGCGCGCGTTGGAAGAAGCGAAATCGCGTAAGCTCCAAACCATTGCATTTCTCGGACGCGACGGTGGGTCGACCATTGGCCTTGCCGATATTGATCTTTTGGTCGCGAGCGATTCCACCGCCCGAATCCAGGAAGCGCACCAGCTTCTTCTTCACGTTCTTTGCGAAATAGTGGAGTCGCGTCTCGTGCAAAAATAACCCGCAAACGCTACGTTAGGTTACTTCGATTTTTTCAGGAGACGCTCGCGTTCGCGATTGAGCTGCCGGCGTTCGTTCGCGGTTAGACTTCCAATGCCGGATTTCGAGATTTTGTCGAGAATCGGATCAATCGAGGCATAGACATCGTCCGGCTCGACGGCACGGCGCGTGTACGTCCTCTGCAGAACGCGAATTTTAGGTTTGGGGCCGATCCGGGCTTTCATGTTGCTCCACCAAGCAAGTTCTGGCCCCGCGCCTCGCAATTCAATGAACAGGAACGCGGCGCCGATGCATGTCCAAAGCGCGACAAGCGCTTGCCAGTCGTGCGCGGCGAGTGCGCTTAGCGTCCCAATACCAACAAGGATAAGCGCGATCCATTTGGCCATAATTCGCAACAAAAGCTCCACATTCGGATAGATCGTGGCGAAGGCGACGAAGATTGCGAAATGAAGTGCACTAGAACCGGCTATAGCCGTTGGCACCCACAACCCCCATAGGGTCAGCACGGCAGGCGGTAATAACAGCAAGATCAGATACAGAGCAATGTAAGCGCGCTGGCCCAGGAATCGTTCCACTTCGCGACCGAACACGAACAGCATATACATCTCCACCGCGAACCAAAGTAGAGCTGATCCCAAAGGTGGATGGATAAACGCATATGTACCTATTCGCCAAACCTGCGCGCCCGACCACACGTCCGCGCTGTAGAAAACAAAATAATTTACCACGCCACTGTGACCGATGGCGAATATCAGCGCGGTCAGGATTGCACAGACGATGTGCAGCCCCATGAGCATCGTCGTCACGTCGACAGGATAGCGGCCCATCCACGCCACAGGACGATAATCATCGGAGGTAGTCACTCCGAACATGAACCAAATAAACAGCCAGCGTTCTGAACACGCAAGCCAAGTTCGCGGGCGGCCGCGAAAAATTTCTTGGAGAAGCGCGCGACAAGGCCAAATTATCTCTCTTCGCTAGTTGCGCGCGCCAAGATTGACATCTACCGCAAATGAAAGATATCGCCCCCGCCATTTCACCGCCCACTGGAATCGGCGACGCGAGGCCGACGAATCAAGCGGTGCTCGATTGGGCGCAGGACGTCGCCAAGCTTACCCAACCGGAAAATGTTTTCTGGTGTGATGGTTCCGAGGACGAAAATGATTTTCTGCTGGAACAAGCGATCCGGCAGAACATCCTCCTCAAGCTGAACGATCAAAAAGTTCCGCGCTCCTACTTGCATCGCTCTAACCCGAACGACGTCGCCCGGGTTGAGCAATTCACCTTCATTTGCACGCCAACGAAAGAGGAAGCCGGGCCAACGAACAATTGGTCCGAGCCAGCGGAAACTTATTCCAAACTCCAAGGAATGCTGAAAGGTGCGATGCGCGGGCGAACCATGTTTGTCATTCCCTACATCATGGGGCCGCCCGATTCACCGCTGACCAAAGTCGGCTTTGAGATCACCGATTCCATTTACGTGGTGCTCAGCATGCGAATCATGACGCGCATGGGGGATATGGCGGTCAAGCGGCTTGGTGATGACCCGGGTGCGGAATGGAACCGCGGCGTGCATTCATTACTCGATGTCGATCCAAATCGCCGGTTCATTTGTCATTTTCCGCAGGACAATGCGATCATCTCTGTCGGTTCAGGTTACGGCGGGAATGTTTTGCTCAGCAAAAAATGTCTCGCCCTGCGGATCGGTTCATATCTCGCGCGCAAACAAGGCTGGATGGCGGAGCACATGTTGATCCTCGGCGTCCAGTCACCGGAAGGCCGCAAGCATTATGTGGCGGCGGCGTTCCCCAGCGCGTGCGGCAAAACCAATTTCGCCATGCTCATTCCGCCGAAACATTTCGCCGGCTGGAAAGTGACTACCGTGGGTGACGACATCGCCTGGATGCAAATTCGCGATGGCCGTTTGTATGCTGTCAACCCTGAGAATGGTTACTTCGGCGTCGTGCCGGGGACGAGTTACAAATCGAACCCGAACGCGATGAAATCAATCGGCCACGACACACTCTACACCAACGTCGCGCTTACCGATGACAGCGATGTCTGGTGGGAAGGCAAAGATGGGCCACCGCCAAAACACGCAATCGATTGGCGCGGCAACGATTGGACGCCGGACTCAAAAGAGAAAGCGGCGCATCCGAACAGCCGCTTTGCCACGCCGATGCGTAACAATCCGGTTCTGGATGCCGATGTCGAAAAAGGCGATGGCGTCCCGATCAGCGCGATCATTTTCGGCGGGCGCCGCAGCGACACGATGCCGCTAGTCTTTCAAGCATTCGATTGGAACCATGGCATTTATCTGGGCGCGACCATGGCTTCGGAAACGACCGCGGCAGCGACGGGCGCGGTCGGTCGGGTGCGGCGCGATCCGATGGCGATGCTCCCATTCTGCGGATACAACATCGGCGATTACTTTCAGCATTGGATCGACATCGGAAAGCGCCTCACCAATCCGCCGCTCATCTTTAACGTGAACTGGTTTCGCAAAGGCGTGAACGGGCAATTTCTCTGGCCCGGGTTTGGCGACAACATGCGCGTCCTTAAATGGATCATCGACCGCTGCGAGCAAACCGGCGGCGCGGTGAAGTCGCCGATTGGCTGGCTGCCCAGCCCGCACGATCTCGATCTTGCCGAACTAGACGTCGAGCACAAATGCATCGTCGAGATTCTGGGAATCGATCACGAGGAATGGCAAAAGGAGCTCGCCGCGCACGCGAAGTTTTTCGATTCGTTACGTGGGGTCGTTCCGGATAAGTTATTGAAACAGCGCGACGAACTCGCCGAACGTTTTAAACAATAAACTGTCCAGGGAAGCCAACGGTTTCCCCTACAGAACGCGTATTTTCACGCGCGAAATTTGCTAACATCGTCACCATCTGGAATTGTTTCCAGTGGGTTCAAAGGCTGTTGAGAAAGAATGCGTCACCGCGCCATTAAAAACCTGTTGCATCGAGATTCGCGGGGCGCGTCAGAACAACCTTAAGGGTATAAATGTCGATCTTCCGCTGGGAAAATTGACCGTCGTTACGGGCCCAAGTGGCAGCGGCAAATCGAGTCTCGCTTTCGATACAATTTACGCCGAGGGCCAGCGTCGTTACGTCGAAACGTTTAGTCCGTACATGCGGCAATTCCTCGATCGCATGGATAAACCGCGGGTGGACGAGATCCGCGGCATTCCGCCGGCCATCGCGATCGAGCAGGCGAATCCAGTCAAAAGTTCGCGTTCCACGGTCGGAACCATGACCGAGATTAACGACTATTTAAAATTGCTTTGGCCGCGAATAGCCAGGGCATTTTGTCCAACCTGCGGGCGGGAGATTCGCCCGGAAACCGCCAAATCAATTGCCGATCAAGTTTTGCGCGACTGCGGCGGCCAAAGCATTCTCGTCACTTTTTGGATTTCTGTCCCCGCAAAAACGGAACCGCGCGCGTTCTTCGATTTTTTACAACAGCAAGGTTATCTGCGCATTTGGATCGATAACGCAATTGTGCGCGTCGATGCCGATCCCAAAATCAAACGCCTTGGTGCGCGGGTGCAGGTCATTCAGGATCGCACAACGATTAATCCAGAGAATCGCGCCCGGCTGGTCGAGGCGATCGAAACCGCACTGCGATTTGGAAAAGGCAAGATCAACGTCATTCCATTGTCAGATGTCGATGAACTATCAACGATCAACTATCAACCATTCTCCACCGACTGGCATTGCGCGCATTGCGACCTTGATATACGTCCACCAACTCCCGGACTTTTCAGTTTCAATAATCCGCTGGGCGCGTGCCCTGAATGCCGCGGTTTCGGTCGCACGATTGCGATCGATCTCAACAAAGCGATTCCAGACCGCAGCTTGAGCATCAAGGAAGGCGTCGTCCGCGTTTTTCGTGGTGCCGACTTTGGAGAATCGCAAAAAGATTTGCTCCGGGCATGCGCGCGCGAAGAGATCGACGTCAACATTCCGTTCGAGGAATTACCGAAGACCGATCAAGCATTTGTGATCAACGGCGAAAAGCGATCCGGCGAATACACCGATGACGATTACGAGAACGACCGGTGGTACGGCGTGCGCGGTTTTTTCCGGTGGTTGGAGAGCAAAACCTACAAAATGCATGTCCGCGTCTTACTTAGTCGTTACCGCGCTTACACGACTTGCCCGAGTTGCAACGGCGGACGATTTCAGCCGGAAGCGCTCAATTTCAGAATCGTGGCGGCAGCCTATGACCGTCGGCCTAATTCGAGCGACGCTCATAGGGCGCAGCTACAGTTGACTCTACCTGAGTTTGCGGCGCTTTCCATTGCCAACGCGCGCGATTTTCTAAGCCAGATTGATATTGCACCTAACGGCTCGACTGCGCAGATGTTGCGCAACGAGATTTGCGCGCGACTGAATTATCTCTGCGACGTTGGAGTCGGGTATCTTACCCTCGATCGTTCAACGCGTACGCTGAGTGGCGGTGAAGTGCAGCGTGTGAATCTGACAACGTGCCTTGGGGCGTCGCTGGTCAATACGCTTTTCATCATGGACGAACCGAGTGTTGGTCTGCACCCGCGCGATGTTGGCCGGCTCGTCCGCGTAATGCACAACTTGCGTGACAAAGGCAACACGCTGCTCGTGGTCGAACACGAGGAGCAAATCATCCGCGCAGCCGACAACTTGATCGACATCGGCCCAGGGCGCGGTGAGCGCGGTGGCGAATTGGTCTGGAATGGAACGTTGGACGATTTTGTAGGGCAGGTGCCTCGCCTGCCGAACACGCGAATGGCAAGCGATGCGCTTGCCCTACAATGTTTTCCCCCGTCTCTCACACGCGATTACCTGACTGGCCACAAATCAATTTCTGGCCCGAAGTCGCGACGAAGATCGACATCATCGATCAAAATCACCGGTGCGTCCCAGCACAATTTGAAAAATATCGATATCGATCTTCCGCTCGGCGTTTTTACCTGTGTCACCGGTGTATCAGGCTCCGGAAAATCGACGCTTATTTACGATGTGCTTTATCGGAATCTGCTTCGCGCCAAAGGTGACTCCGCCGATCAGGAACCCGGCGCATGCAAGTCGGTCACCGGCGCGCATCGCATCGGCGAGATAGTGATGGTCGATCAAGCGCCGCTCGCGCGCACGCCGCGTTCGACGCCGATTCTGTATCTTGGTCTTTATGATCGCGTCCGCGAGCTTTTTGCCGCGCAGCCGGAGGCGATGGCGCAGGGACTGACTGCGAGCGCATTCTCGTTCAACTCTGGCAGCGGACGCTGCGAACGATGTTCGGGCACGGGTTTCGAAAAAATCGAGATGCAATTCCTGAGCGATTTGTATGTGCGGTGCGCGGAATGCGAAGGCTGCCGTTTTCAATCGCACGTGTTGAAGGTGAAGCTCCACGGGAAATCCATTCACGATTTGCTGAAGCTGACTGTGAGCGAAGCGATCGAGTTCTTTGCGCAAATCGGTGAGCGGCGAAATCTTTCGGAGCCTCTCGCAGTGCTTGAAGAAGTTGGTCTCGGTTATCTGCGACTCGGTCAACCACTGAATACGCTCTCCGGCGGTGAATCGCAGAGATTGAAATTAGTTCGTCATTTAGCGGAATCTGAGAACGCTCAACGCTCAAAGAACGACAAATTGGCAATCGACAATCGGCAATCCGCAATTGGAAATCTGTTTATTTTCGATGAGCCGACCACGGGTCTTCATTTTGATGACGTTGCGATGCTTTTGCGATTGCTTCAGCGGCTGATTGATCGCGGCCACTCCGTGGTGGTGATCGAACATAACCTCGAAGTGATTAAATGTGCGGATTGGATTGTCGATCTTGGACCTGAGGCGGGAAATGAAGGCGGCGAGGTTGTGGCGAGCGGCACGCCCGAGCAAATCGCGAAGGTCGAAAATTCGCACACAGGAAGATTTCTGCGAAGCGCGCTATCGCGCCCTACCAAGCAGCTGTCTGTCATCCCGAGCCACGAAGACGTGGGACCCCACAAAACGTCACGCGAATCGGAGAGCTCCTTCGCTTACGCTCAGGATGACAGCGTGGTGTTGGCGCGAGCTGCGGAGGAAGCTTCCGGTTTTCGCGTGCATTCCAACGGCGCGATCGCGATTCATGGAGCCCGGGAGCACAACCTCAAAAACATCGATGTAAAAATCCCGCGCGATCAAATGGTTGTGATCACGGGGTTGAGCGGCTCGGGCAAATCAACGCTCGCCTTCGACATTCTTTTCGCCGAAGGCCAGCGCAGATTTTTGGACAGCATGTCGCCGTACGCGCGGCAGTTCGTCGAGCAACTCGAAAAACCGGATGTCGATCTTGTCGAGGGTTTGCCACCGAGCGTCGCGATCGAACAACGCGTCACGCGTGGCGGCGGCAAATCGACGGTCGCGACCGTGACTGAAGTTTATCATTTTCTGCGGCTCTTGTTTGCCAAAACCGGAACCCAATTTTGTCCGAATTGCGATTTGCCGGTCGAAAAACAAAGCGTAGCCGCGATCGTGAAACAGGTGGAAGCAGCGGCCAAACGCCGTCCGCTCAAGGTGCTCGCGCCGCTGGTTAAAGCCCGCAAAGGTTTTCACACCGATGTCGCGCACTGGGCTGAGCGGCAGGGGTTCGATACACTTTATGTCGATGGGAAACTCGTTCCGGTTTCGCATTTTCGAAAACTCGAGCGTTTCAAGGAACACACGATCGACGTTGTGGTTGGCGTGATTGACGCAAAGCGAATCTTAAAAGCGCGAAATCTCACACAGCGCGCTCTGGAGATTGGTCGCGGCACGGCGCATCTGCTCGATGCAAAGAACCGCCTCACTGTCATGAGCACGGAGATGAGCTGTCCGAACTGCGGACGCGCATTCGAGGAACTTGACCCCCGTTTGTTTTCCTTCAACTCGCCACATGGTGCGTGTGACGAATGCGGCGGATTCGGCGAGATTTGGAACCACGATCTGCAAACGGGCGCGGAAGAGAACGGCGATTCAGTGATCGAGAACGAACTCGCAGCCGAACGTGAATCGGAATGGATCGATGAAAGCGAAGCGCGTGAATGTCCTATCTGTCACGGCTCGCGTTTGAATGCAGTGGCGCGTCATGTGCGCGTTCAAGGCTACGCGATCGATCAATTCACGAATCTTTCCGCGAGCGAGGCGCGCAAGCTGACTAGTAAACTGCGATTTCGGGGCAACCAACGTACGGTCGCGGCGGAATTGCTTCCGGAAATTCGCCAGCGTCTGGTTTTCATGGAAAGCGTCGGGCTTGGTTATCTCGCACTTGGCCGTTCCGCGAAAACGTTGAGTGGCGGCGAATCGCAGCGAATTCGTCTCGCTGCGCAACTTGGCTCTAATCTGCGTGGCGTACTTTACGTCTTGGATGAGCCAACCATCGGCTTGCATCCACGCGATAATTTGCGCCTCCTCGACACACTTACCGCGTTGCGCGAAAAAGGAAATTCCTTAGTGATTGTCGAGCACGACGAAGAGACGATGCGGCACGCAGACCACATTGTCGATCTTGGCCCGCGCGCTGGCGTGCACGGAGGCCAGATCGTCGCGCAAGGAACGCTGCGCGATATCGAAGAAACGACCAATTCCGAGACAGGTCGTTGCTTAAGGCTGCCGATTTGTCATCCTATTCGAAAATCGCGGCGCTCGCTGCGCACCGTGGAAGACTGGATCGAGGTCCAGGCCGCCCGCGCCAATAATCTAAAAGACGTCGATGTTCGTTTCCCGATTGGGCGATTGTCTGTAATCACGGGAATTTCCGGCTCTGGGAAATCGACGTTGATGCACGAAGTGCTGTTGCCTGGAGTGCGCGAACAATTGAACAAAAGGCGAGCGAGTGGCGATGGCGAACTATTCAAGCTGGTGAGCGGCTTAACCGAAATCGAAGCGGTGTATGAGGTCGATCAGTCGCCCATCGGAAAAACGTCGCGCTCGACACCGGGCACGTATATCAAGGTCTTCGACGAAATCCGCAATCTTTACGCGCAACTACCGGTATCACGCGTGCGCGGGTATTCGGCCAGCCGATTTTCCTTCAATGCCGAAGGGGGACGCTGCGAAACGTGCAAGGGACAGGGAGTGATCAAGCTCGAAATGAATTTTCTCCCGAGCAGCTATGTGCCTTGCGAAGATTGCAGCGGCCGGCGTTATAATCCGCAGACGCTCGAAGTTGTCTACAACGAAAAGAGCATCGGCGATGTTATGGAGATGACCATCGAAGAAGCCGCCGAATTCTTTTCCGCCCATCCAAAGATCGCGCGCGCGCTTTCGTTGCTGGTCGATACCGGCCTGGGCTATCTCAAACTTGGGCAGCCAAGTCCGACGTTGAGCGGCGGTGAAGCCCAGCGGCTCAAACTGGTGACGCAGTTAAAACGTGGCGTGAGCCGCGCCGCGAACGAGCGGATCCGAAAAATGCGTAAACCCGGATCGACATTGTATCTGCTCGAGGAGCCGACCATCGGTTTGCACATGGCAGATGTTACGCTATTGCTTAATGTGCTGCACCGGCTGGTGGACGAAGAAAACACTGTCATCGTGATCGAGCACAATCTCAGCGTTATCGCGGAAGCCGATTACATTGTCGATCTTGGACCGGAAGCCGGCGCAGAGGGCGGCGAGGTTGTTGCGTTTGGAACGCCGGAAGACGTTGCGAAAAATCGAGTGAGTCGGACCGCGCCATTTTTGCGGGATGTACTAAAAGCATCCGCGTACACAAAAGCGCCACCGCTGTAGCCGCTTCGCGTGTGAAGCGTCGCGTCGCCCGCAAGGCGACGGCTACAGGGGATGCGTTTCTATTGCCGGCGTTGGAAAGCTCGCGCACAATCAGCAGACGAATGCTTGCTTATTATCTGCACGATCTCGATCCGATTATTTTTCGGATCTACGACAACGTCGGCCCGCGCTGGTACGGCCTGGCCTATGTCCTGGCATTTATCTCCGGCTTTGTCCTTTTCCTCTGGCTGGCGAAGCGCGGATATGCCGATCTGCCCGTGGCAAAAGTCGGGGACTTTATTACTGGGGCCGCGCTTTTCGGCGTCATCATCGGTGGACGGCTCGGTTACGTTTTCTTTTATAATCCCGAAATGCTGCGCGCGCCGTTGTCGATCTTGCGAGTGTGGGAAGGCGGAATGTCGAGCCACGGTGGGATGATCGGGCTGTTGCTCTTCACCTTTTATTACGCCCATCGGCATAAAATTTCGTGGACGAACCTTGGTGACAATCTTGGTGTGACAGCGCCGGTCGGTCTGTTTTTTGGCCGCTGCGCCAATTTCATCAACGGCGAGCTTTACGGTCGCGTTACAAATCTTCCGTGGGCAATGCAGTTTCCAAAAGAATTACTCGATCACCCGACAGAAGCGGACCGCGCGATCTCATCGTGCACACAGATTGATCCGTTGCTCACCACGCCGGAAGCGATAATCGGCGCAGCGCATCGTCAACCACAAGTTGCGAACGCTTTGCGCTCGATTTTGATGCCGCGGCACCCATCACAACTCTATGAAGCGTTTTTCGAAGGTATCGTTTTGTTCGCGATTTTATGGTTCGTGCGCACGCGCATGCGACAACCGAACGGAGTGCTGACGGGACTTTTTTTTATCTGCTACGCGATTTTTCGGATTGTGATCGAATATTTCCGCGAACCAGATGCGACGTTGATCGGCCCTTTTACACGCGGCCAATTCTTTTCGTTCTTTCTCATCGTCATTGGTGCCTCATTCATCGTCGCAGCAAAGATGTGGCCGGCGTTTCCGAGGAAGATGCCGGGGAAATGACAAAGCACGAATGACGAATGACGAAAAGCTGCTTCGGGTTTCCTCATACATTGGTCATTAGAGGTTCGACATTCGTCATTCAAAGAAAGCCTTTCGCTTTCCTTCGAATCCGCTATTACTTATGCAGGTGACGCGGAGATGCTCATTGCCAAGTTCTTAGCGGCCGGCGGTCTCCTTTTCGCGTTCGATCACGCGACGATCGCAGGAAAGCTTGTCCTGTCTCTCCTCGCGGTTGTCTCAATTTTCAGTTGGTCGATCATGATCACGAAGTTACGCGTCATCCGATTCGCCCGGCAACAGAACGCTCGTTTCCTCGCCGCATTTCGCCAAGATCGACAACCGCTGCGTTTGTTTGAGAAGAACGCACGATTTCCGGGATCGCCGGTCTTTAATGTTTATCGCGCAGGATGCGAGGAAATGACGTTTCATCTTCTCGGTTCGGCGGAAGTGGATGACACGTTTCGCGCGCGGCTTGAGATCGCGGACAAGATTTCGCCGGCTCAAATGGGCGCAGTGAACGCGGCGATGGAACGCGCTGTTGGCGAGACGGCGCTTGGGCTCGAGTCGCAAATGATTTTGCTCGCCACTGCAGTGAGCGGTTCACCGTTTCTCGGATTGCTAGGCACAGTTTGGGGCGTCATGGACGCGTTTACAGGTGTGGCTGAGGCTGGTTCGCCCAGTCTCGTCTCAATGGCGCCCGGTGTTTCCGGCGCGCTCATTACTACGGTGACCGCGCTCTGCGTCGCCATCCCGGCGATGTTCGGTTACAATTTTCTCGTCACCAGCATTCGTGGCGTCATCGTCGAGATGGATAACTTTGCCGCCGAACTCGCCTCGGAGTTTGAGCACAAGTATGTCGATCACAACGCGCGCGCACCGGAGTTTCGAAGATGAGACGTTACTCCCAGCGCAACAGTCTGACGACCCTCAGCGAGATCAATATCACGCCGTTGCTCGATCTCGCGTTCGTGCTGCTGATCATTTTCATGATCACGACGCCGTTACTCGAAAACAGCATGAACCTGGTGATCCCATCCAGCGGTGCGACCACTCCGCCGATCACTTCATCCCAAGTGCAAACAATCTCGATCGATCGCACCGAAACGATCCGGTTCAATAATCAAGTGGTTGATCCTGAAACTCTCAGCGCGCGATTGGTCGAGTTGAAGCGGACAAATCCGGATGTGGCAGTCGTGATTCGGCCGGATCGTGAATTGCCCGTGCAAAAATTGGTCAGCTTGATGGACGTGTTGCAACGCGCGCAAATTACCAAGGTGGGCATCGCCACGAGAGCAGAAGCGAAATAGAGATGTCGAAAGACGCGCGCTTCTGGCGAAACGTCACCCTGATAGCACTCGCGCATATTGCTCTTCTGGTGGGGCTGATCCGCTGGAGTCTGCAAGCCAAGAGCTCCTCAAATGAACAAAGCATTGTTTGGATCGGTGGCGCCGAAGGTGGCGCGGCCGAAGCAAAGAGCGCCGCGCCGTCGCCGGTAAACATTTTAAGTGCTCCGGCCGAACCAACGCTGTTGAAATCGGATGAGCCGGAAGATGAAAAACCTCTCCTAACCGCGGCGAAGAGCGAAGTCCAACTGCCGACGCCGAAACCGACGGCGACATCAACACCTGTTCGCAAACCGATTGCGAGTCCCACGCCAAAAGCGAACGCAACGCCGAAACCAACTCCCAAAAAAACAGTGTTGGTAAAAGCCTCGCCGAAATCTTCGAAAGTGAAGCCGACTCCGGCAGAATCCGGTGAAAAGGAGGAGCCAGCCGATGCAAACGCAGAGAAAAAGAAGATCGAGAAAACTGCTCTAGCGCGGAAGGGGCCCGCATCCCATACCTCCAGCAAAGAACCTTCAGCGGGCGCGGGTGGACGCGCCGGCAGCGGGGGCGGCACATCGGAATTCGGCTGGTATGGCAACATGCTGCATGATCGTTTTTACAGCGCATGGATTCAGCCGACGACCAACGTCACTTCCAGCGCGAAGATTTCGACGCTTGTCAAAGTCCGCATCGAGAAAGATGGGCGCGTTTCTAATTTCGAAATCATCAAGCCGTCTGAAAACGTCGTCGTGAATGAATCGGTGGCGGCCATTGCGAAGCGCGTCACTCAAGTTGACCCATTGCCAGCCGGGTTCGGCAATGGCGATCATTACGACGTGAAAATCAATTTCGAATTAAGTCCAGAACAAACGCTGGCGAAATAATAAAGAGCGGTCCTTTCGGGCGTGGAGCTCCACCGGCGCTCGCCCATGTGTTCAAACTCAATGCAGTGCGATGATCCGCCACGCGCCGAAACAAATGCGGCTTCGTTCCGTGGCGACGCTATCGGTTTGCGAATTTATCTTCGATCAATCTGCGCAAATGATTAGCTATCGCCTCATGATCGAGCCGCTGAACCACTTCGTTTAAAAATCCTGTGACGATGAGGCGTTGGGCGACTGAGACGGGAATGCCGCGGGTACGGAGGTAAAAAAGTTCATCTTTGTCGACCTGGCCGGAGGTGGCGCCGTGAGTGCAACGGACGTTGTCGGCGAGAATTTCGAGGCCGGGCATCGAGTTCGCTTCGGAATCGTCGCTCAAGAGAAGATTGCGCACTTTCTGATAGGCGTCGGTGAAATGGGCGTGCGGCTCGACCCGGATAAGACCGCCGAAGGTGGTGCGGGCGCGATCGTCGAGCGCGTTTTTGTAAAGAAGATCGCTGGCGGTATGCGGCGATACGTGATCCTGCAATGTGCGCGCATCAAACTCCTGAGTGCTGTTTGCGACCGAAATCGCGAGCAGGTCGCTGCGTCCGCCTTCGCCGCTGAGGCGGCTAAGGCTCTCGAAACGCGAATATTTTCCGCCAAGATGCAGATTCAGGCTCATGGCCGACGCATCGTGATCTACGATTGTCGTGTTCATTTGCAGGGCCACGACGTTGGTTCCCCAGTTTTGCGCGCATATGTAAGCCACTTTCGCGCCTGGGCCGGTAATTAAGTCGTTCACTCCGCAGGCAAACCCCGAGGCTTGTCGATTTAACGAGCGAAACGATTCAATCACGGTCACTTTCGCAAGCTCATCGGTGACGAGAAGCAGGTGCGGAAACACGGAAGCGTTTTCGCCGTGCAACCAATGGAAAATCTCGATCGGCAATTCGATTTCGACGCCTCGCGGCACATAAAGAAAGGTGCCGGAAGAAACCAATGCCTGGTGCAGCGCCGCAAATTTCGCCGAGCCAAGAACCGCCGGCTGCGACATAAAATGTTTTCGAAACAATTCGCGGTGCTCGACCATGGCGCGTTCAAGCGGTTGAAAGATAACGCCGCGTTGACGCAACTGATCGGAAACGACATCGCGCTCGACAAGCTTATCGCCGGCGAAGATTAATCGCGCCGCAACGTCGTCGAGCCCGCGCGATTGTTCGAGAATCGCTTCGCGGTCTTCGTCGGCAAGTGCGTCTGTGAACTTGAACAGTTTTAGATCGAGAAGATCGACATTCGAAAATCGCCAGGCCTGATCTTTGCGGGTCGGCTTTGGCTGCGCTTCGAATTGCGTCCAGGCAGCGTGCTGCTGGTCCCGAAACCAGTCCGGGAAATCGCGCGATTCAACCGGACCGGAAAGAATCGATCCGATCTTCGTTGTTTCATCATGAGCGACTGATGGCATGTCGATCTTAGACAGTAACGGCGACCGTAAGGCCGCCGTACCTGGATTAGTTAGAAGTTAAAAGTTATCCAACCGAGCCTTCCATCTCAAGCTCGATCAGGCGTTTGAGCTCGACGCTGTATTCCATCGGGAATTGGCGGACGAGATCGTTCACGAAACCGTTGACGCTCAGGCTCATCGCTTGCGCTTGCGTCAGCCCGCGCTGTTGCATGTAGAAAATCTGCTCCGCGCTCACCTGACTGACACTTGCTTCATGCTGCACGGCGTTGCCGGTGCCACGCACGGTGATTGCCGGGTAAGTGTCCGTCCGCGAGGTCGAGTTAATAAGAAGCGCGTCACACTCGGTGTTATTCTTACAGTTTTTGAGATGTTTCGGCACGTGCACCAAGCCGCGATAAGTGGCGCGGCCTTTGCCGATAGAGATGCTTTTGGAAATGATGTTGCTGGTAGTCTCATCGGCCGCGTGGATCATTTTCGCGCCAGTGTCTTGGTGCTGTCCGTCATTGGCGAGAGCAATCGACAGAACTTCGCCGCGCGCTTGGCGTCCTTTCATGATCACGCTGGGGTATTTCATCGTGAGGCGCGAGCCGATATTGCAATCGATCCATTTTACCTCGGCATTTTCGTGGGCCAGACCGCGCTTCGTTACCAGGTTGAAAACATTAGCCGACCAGTTCTGCACGGTGATGTACTGAATCTTGGCGCCTTTGAGGGCGACCAATTCGACCACTGCGCTGTGCAACGTGGTGGTATTAAACTTTGGCGCCGTGCAACCTTCCATATAGGTCACTTCCGAACCTTCGTCGGCGATAATAAGCGTGCGCTCGAATTGGCCGAAATTTTCGGCGTTAATGCGAAAGTACGCCTGTAGCGGATGCTTCACCTTCACTCCCGGCGGAACGTAAATGAACGAACCGCCGCTGAACACGGCCGAGTTCAGCGCGCTAAATTTGTTGTCACCGATCGGGATGACTTTGCCGAACCATTTCCGAAAAATCTCCGGGTGATTTTTCAGGCCCTCTGTTGATCCCACGAAGATGACGCCTTGTTCGCCGACTGCCTTCTTGATGTTCGAGTAAACGGCTTCGCTGTCGAACTGTGCTTCGACTCCGGCGAGAAATTTTCGCTCCTGCTCGGGAATCCCGAGGCGCTCGAATGTGCGCTTGATGTCCTCCGGTACTTCATCCCAACTGCGTTTCGCCGCGGTCCCGGGCGAGAGATAATAACGGATTTTATCGAAGTCGATTGCTTCGAGATCCTTGCTCGCCCAATGCGTGGGCAGCGGTTTTTCCAAAAATGTCTTGAGGCCCCTGAGCCGAAACTCGCGCACCCAATCCGGATCTTCCTTTACATCCGAGATATAATGGATCGTTTTCTCGCTCAGTCCGGTGCCCGCATCGCGCACGTGCACCTCAGGGTAAGCAAAGTCCCCGATGCCCCGATTAATGTCGACTGCTGAAGTTTCGGTTTTCATTGTGAATCTTTATCTTTAGTTACCTAAGCACTGGCTCACTCGCCTCTTCGCGCGCCCAATCGTAACCCCTCTCTTCGAGTTCGAGAGCGAGCTCTCTCCGTCCGCTCCTAACGATTCGCCCCGCCACCATGACGTGGACGTAATCGGGCACGATGTAGTTCAGGAGGCGCTGGTAGTGCGTAATTAACAATACGCCAAGATCGGGACCACGCAACGAATTCACTCCGTGCGCAACGGTCTTGAGCGCGTCGATGTCCAAGCCGCTGTCGGTTTCGTCGAGAATGGCATATTTCGGCTCGAGCATAGCGAGTTGCAGGATTTCCGTACGTTTCTTTTCGCCGCCGGAGAAGCCCTCGTTGACCGCGCGCGAAGTGAACGAGCGATCCATCCCCAGCAACTCCATCTTTTCGTAAAGCTTCGCGTAATAATCGGTTGCTTCGAGCTCTTCGCCTTCGGGCAGACGCGACTGCATCGCCGCGCGCAGAAAATTCGCGATCGTCACGCCCGGGACTTCGCTCGGATATTGGAAAGCCAGGAAAAGTCCACGCCGGGCACGCTCATCGGGGTCAAGCTCGAGAAGATTTTCTCCGTCCATCATCACCTTGCCCTTGGTGACTTCGTAATCGGGATGACCGGCCAAGACCTTGGCGAGCGTGCTTTTTCCTGAGCCATTCGGACCCATAAGTGCGTGCACTTCTCCTCGCGGAACCCGAAGACCTAGTCCGCGAACAATCTCCTTGTCAGCGATGGTCACGTGCAAGTTTTCTACGATCAATTCCTTCATAACGGCGAACTAAAAATATAAGCTGGTTTCCGGGATTTGCGAGCCGTCATTTTAGCCGAGAGAATTGCCCCATCGGATTTTGCCGATTGCGATTTAATCCAAAATCGCCAATCTAAAATCCGAAATCGAGATACCCCGTGGTGTAACGGTAACACAGCGCCCTTTGGAGGCGTTATTCTTGGTTCGAATCCAAGCGGGGTAGCCACCCTCTAACCGGCGTTTTTCCTCTGGGAAACACGCCAATTTTTATATTGCGCATTCGCACGCATAAAAACCGGAATTTACGCGTTTTCACTTGAAAAAA
>WNGK01001990.1_pt1 | contig 27799 bp, 22 predicted proteins | sample 5400601 | NCBI WGS metagenome assembly WNGK01 (sample SAMN13153376, study PRJNA577476) | soil metagenome | isolation source: 60 cm soil or saprolite under Garry oak tree replicate 1 | place: USA:California | collected 2016-06-15
ATGATGATCATGTAGCCGGCCTCCTCGCCGCGGTGAAGCGGCGGGGTTAAAGTCAATTTGCGAAGTTGCACTTTGACCCTACGGAGGCCGACATGAAATATTGTGGCATAGATCTGCACTCGAACAATTCGGTGGTGATCGTCAGCGACGAAGAGGACCGGATCGTGTTCAGCAAGCGGTTGCCCAACGAGCTGGGGCAAATCGGCGCCGCACTAGAGCCGCATCGGGGAGATCTGGCAGGCGTGGTGATCGAGAGCACGTACAACTGGTACTGGCTGGTAGACGGACTGATGGCTACAGGCTACCAGGTGCATCTGGCGCACCCGAGCGCGATCAAGAAGTACGAGGGGCTCAAGCACAGCGGGGACTTCGCGGATGCGGCGTATCTGGCGCAGCTGCTGAGGCTGGGGTTGTTGGCGGAGGGTTACATCTATCCGCGCGAGGAGCGTGGGGCGCGGGACCTGGCGCGCAAGCGCATGCAGCTGGTGCGCTATCGCACGGCCCAGATTCTAGCGATCGAGGGCATCGTGATGCGGCAGACGGGAGCTCGGATGAAGGGCGAGGCGGTCAAGCGGCTGACAGCCGAGCAGGTCGATGAGTTCGCGTTTGCGCCCGATGTGGCGCTGGCGGTGGAGGCCAACCGCGCGGTCAGCCAAGCGTTGGGGCAACAAATCGAAGCCTTGGAGAGGCGCCTCAAGGAGCGGGTGAGCTTGCGGCCGGAGTACCGCTTGCTCAAGACGGTACCGGGCATTGGCGACACGCTGGCGACCACGATCATGCTCGAGACCGGATCGATCAGTCGATTTGCCCAGGTAGGGAACTTCAGTTCCTACTGCCGCTGCGTGGATAGCCTGAGGGAGAGTAACGGCAAGAAGAAGGGTGAAGGCAACACCCGGAACGGGAACAAGTACCTCGCCTGGGCGTTTGTGGAGGCGGCGAACTTCGCCATGCGCTACTGTCCGCAGGCCAAGAGCTTTTATGATCGCAAGAAGAGCAAGACGAACCGCGTCTTGGCGATCAAGGCTCTGGCGCACAAGCTGGCGCGGGCCTGCTACCACATGCTGCGCGAACAGAAACCCTTCAATGTGCACCTGTGTTTCGGGTAACGGTTTGGCCAAGGGCGGTGAGCCAGGAAAGCGGACTGGTGTGAAACTACTTGAATGATTTGGACGCCGCCCTTGCGCCATCTGAATGAATACAGAATGCTGAATCGCCCAAGCCGTGAGCCACTAAAGGACTGGCGTCGTCATCGCGGCGATAGCCATAGGGAATGCAAGCAACCCCTTGGACACGGCTTGGCACCAACGTTTCTCTGGGGTGGCACAAGCCGCCAGGGCGGTCGTAGAGCACCGCGACAAGCTTGATCCCGACGGGTGTCTGGTGCGATTCGGTTCGCAACCGGCAGAGTGAGAAAACGGGCGCGGTTAGAGTCTGTAGGAATGAAGATGGCTGGCGTTGTTGCTCTGACATAACGCAATTGGTTTGCGATGTACTCCTTTTTACCCTTGACTCCGGCCGGCTAATGGGTGTCCGCTTACTGAAACCGCATCCGTCCGCTTGGAGTCGATTTTAGTCTGTCGTGTGCGTCCCAGGTCGACTTGGCATCTCTGGTCCTATTTCTAATCGGCGCCAGCGGCGTGCCGTCCGGCGACAAAGCCAAAGGTCATCGCCGGTCCCAAATTGATCCCGCCGGATGGATAGTGCCCGCCCATAACGCTGGCCTGATCGTTTCCGACAGCGTACAGGCCTTCGATGGGTGCGCCGTCGCCGCTCAGCACGCGTGCGAGCGCATCTGTCTTCAGTCCGGCGAAGGTGCCGAAGCTGCCCGGCAGCACCTTGATTGCGTAGAACGGCGCTTGATCGATCAGAGCGACGCAGGGATTCGGCTTGTGGTCGGGATCGCCCGAGCCGCGGTTGAACGGCGTCGTGCCGCGACCGAACGCCGGGTCTTCGCCGATTCGGGCGCATCGGTTGTATTCCGCGATCGTTCCGGCCAAGCCTCGAGGATCGATACCGCAGTCCGCGGCCAGCCGTTCCACCGTGCGCGCGCGTTTGAGATACCCGGAGCGAACATAAGGCCACACCGGCACGGGAAATGGCTTCGACATCCCGAACGGATAGCGGCGCTGGAACGCGTGGTCGCAGATGAGCCATGACGCAACTTCCCGGTCTGGCGGCACTGCCTTGAGCATGGCCAATACATAATCGTGATAGCCGTTGGCCTCGTTGACGAAACGACGGCCATCGGCGAGGACTCCGATGACTCCGGGTTTTCCGCGATCGACGATATGCGGGTAAAGACCTGTGCGGCCGCCGCGATACGGAACGATCGAAACGGGACACCACGCTACCGGCGAGGCAAGGCTGCGATCGAGCTGACCCCCAACCGCTTCGCCCAGCCGCAAGCCGTCACCCGAGACCGATTCCGGTGGGAGCGCACAGCGTTCCTCACCGGTCGGCGTGCGGGGAAGTAGCTCACGCCGTCGGCCGATGTCGTGCGCGAAACCGCCCGTGGCGAGGACCACGCCTCGTTGCGCTCGGACCGTCACCGTGCCATCGGAGGTCTCGATCACAGCGCCTCGAACCACGCCTTGATCGGACAGAAGGCGCGCGGCCGGCGACGACACCCAGAGCTGTACACCGAGATTGTCGGCCGACTTCATCAGACGCGCGATCAACGCGGCGCCGTTGACGAAGCGCATACCGCGTCCGTAGAGGGAAAGATCGAGCGCGTGCCGCGCGATGCGTTTGCCTGCATAGACGAATGCAGTGAACGAACGCGTCGCGTGCATGAAGTTGTACAGATCGGTGCCCGCCATGATGCCCATGCCGAACAGCGATGTTTCATACTTCTGGCGACGCGCTTTGCGGAGCAGCGCTTCACCGAGATGGCGGCCGCTGAACGGTTTGGGCGCCACCGATCGTCCTCCGGTGCCCGCGCCAGGCGTATTGCCGTGAATGTCGGCGATCCAGGTACCGCTGACGAACTGCAGCTCGGTGTGCTTCTGAAAGAAGTCCACCATCTGTGGACCGGCATCGAGGAACGCCTCGACTCTTGGCGCATCGTAGTTGTCCCCCAGTTCGTGTCTGAGATAGGTACGAGGAAGGTCTGGATCTTCGACGATTCCATCGGCTTGGGAGACGGGATTGCGCGGCACCCACATCCACCCGCCAGACCACGCGGTAGCGCCGCCACAGACCGCATCCTTTTCGACCACAATGACTTTCAGTCCGTGCCACGCAGCCGTGACTGCAGCCGACAGCCCGGCGGCGCCCGACCCTATGACCAGGAAGTCGCAATCGACCTCGCGTGACCGAGATTGCGCTGAATCCTCCGACACTGGCGTATCTCCAACTCAGCGCGAGCGCGCGCAATGGATCACGGTATCGAGCGCGCTACGATTCCCGAACAAAAGCGCGTGCTCGGCCGGAGGCGGACATTCGCAGACCTGTCAGTCGATCACCCGATCGGCACGCACGAGCAACGATTGGGGAACCTTGAGGCCGATCTCTGCAGCGGCCTTCGAATTGATCACAAGTTCGAACGTGCTAGGTTGCTCGACCGGCAACTCGGCAGGTCTCGCGCCCTTGAAGATCCTGTCTATATAGCTTGCCGCGCGACGGTAGAGCTCGTTCACGTTGTACCCATAGCTCATCAGTCCGCCAGCATTGACGAACTCCTGCACATCGTAGATTGCCGGCAGGCGTTCCTTGGCGACGAGCGTCACAACCAGCTTTCTATTGTCGATCACCCCGGAACCCGCCCGAAAAAGGACCAGACCTTGCCCACCCTTGCGGCTGATGGTCTCGATTGCTCCTGGAAAGTCGATTACGGTCTTGGCGTACTCGACGATCAATTCGAAGTTCAACTTCTGCGCCGCCACGCGAATTGGCTCAAGAGCGCGATGCGTGTCGCCGGCCGACATGCTTCTAGTAAGCACGCCGATCTTGGTGGCATTGGGCAACAGATCGCGCAACAGTTCCAATCGCTTGCCGCTCAAGTCGGCGGCGGTGGTGGATACGCCCGTGACATTAGCTCCGGGTCGCGCGAGTGTCTGGATAAGACCGGCTCCCACCGGATCGATCACGCCGGACATGACAATGGGAATCGTGCTGGTCGCCCGACGTGCCGCGTCGGTCGCTTGCGGTGACGAGGCGACAATGGCGTCTACTTTCAACTGCACAAACTCCGCGGCAATCTCGGGAAGGCGGTCCAGTGCTCCAGATGTCCAGCGGTCGACGATCGCAAGGTTTCGGCCCTCGACGTAGCCGAGTCGACGAAGCTCCGCGCGGAACGCTTCGTCGCGCTCGCTCGGGCCGGCTCGAAGATGGACGTAGCCAATTCGCCACACCTTTTCCGGTTCGAGCGAAATGGCTCTCGTTGGCACAGCAAGCAGTGCACCGCTCGCGATGAGGAACCGCCGGCGTTCCACCTTACACATGTTCCGTCTTGAAGTGGCTGCAGGAAGTCTACGCGCTTGCGCAGGAGCGCGGACTGTGGCTGCGCGTGGACGTGTCCCTGGAATAGCCACATAGGGCAACGTACCCACTTATCAACCAATCTGGTGACGTTGATACTTGCCGGACGCGTTCCTACAGGTGAATCAGCGTACCGCCGATTCCCACGGCAACACCGATGGTCTACATTGGCTCATCTCGATTTAAGTGAAAAGCGGCCTTCAATGACGAGTGGCGGCATCCAGTGGCGGCGATTCATCGTGGACGTGTTGATCGGCGCGGCGGCGGTCGCCGTTGCGTTGGCAGCGACCGGCGCCACGGTGGAGATCCTGTCTGTGCTGCTGATCGCGGGTGCGCTGGTCGGTATCGGGCTGATGCTTGAGCCCAATGCCACGGCGCAACCCGAACTTGCGCGACCCGGGCCGTGGGCAATGGCGCGTTGGGACGCGGTGATCGTCGACGCGGCGAGCGTGTGATGAACGAAATGCCCAGACCGTTGCAGGTCTACATCGTCGAGGACTCGCCGATCGTCGAGCGGTCGCTCGCTTCTGCGATCGAAGCGGCGGGGGCGGAGTTGAGCGGCTGCAGCGCCGACGCGCAAACAGCCATTGGCGATCTGTTCGCCCTGCAGCCGGATCTGATCCTGATCGACATCAACTTGGCCTCCGGCAGCGGATTCGATGTGCTCAAGACGCTGCAGGAGCACAGCCTCGTCCCAGAGGCAATCAAGGTGGTCCTCACCAATCACGCGAATGCCGAATACCAGAATCTCAGCCTTCGGCTCGGCGCCGATCGATTCTTCGACAAGTCGTTGGAGACATCGCAGGCCTTGGCGTTGATCAATGCTCTGGCCGCCGAAAGGCGAAGCAGCAGCGCTCCGCGGCGCCACCCTTCCGCAATGCACGCAACCTCGTAACCTTCACCGTCGCCCAGCCCTTCGATTGCATTCCATAGCGGTGACTTGGGGTCTCGAAGCATAAATCGCGTGCTTCAGCCTGCACCGGTGGTGCCCGTGCGGTTCGGAAAACCACGCCCAGGTAAAGACATCGGAGACGATTTCGTTCACGGTGCAGGAAGCGCTCGACCTCTGGCAGTTCGCGCAGGATCCGACACGTCTAAAAGGGATCGAATCGCTGCCGCCGAGTCGCATCGCGGCGTAGATGCGAAGGCTACTTGCTTGCGCATAGCTACGCCGAAAGCTTCTCCTCCAGCCAGACCTTGATCAATGATTGGTAGGGTACGTCCGCGCGTTCGCCGCGGCCTTGATCCGTTCGAGCGTGTGAACCGGAAGGCGCAGCGAAATGCTCTGGGTCGAGGGCTTCAGGTTCGGCAGCCGGACACGCTCGGCCTTTGACCAGTCGATAAGCCTTGCACTGTCGTGCGCTTCCCAAAACTTGCGTTCCTGCGCTTCGGACTTTTTGGAGCTCTACTCTTTGTGTTCATAGACCCGTCTTTTTCAGTCAAGCGAGAATCAGTCTGCGCATTTGTTAGCCAGTTGTCGCCCACAACCGACGATTGTGATGGAATGTTCACGATCGCGCGGCCGCCAGAACGAGCCCGCGGTGGCCGTCAATCCACGCAACATCAACGTGATCATCGGCAGCTCCAATGATTATTGCGGTGTCTACAACGACGACAGCGATGCGAACGGCGCGCCGATTCCCTCCGGCCCCATCTGGCTCGGCTATTACCGGTCCGAGAATAGCGGTGCCAGATTCCAAAGCTCGCTTGTGCCGGGTTACCCCGGCGATACGTCGCCTTACGCCGCGCTCGCGCACATTCGGACCGCAAGCTCCGGCGATCCGGTGATCGCGTGGGACGGGCATGGGCGCGTCTTCATGGGATCGGAAAGCTCGGGCGATCCGGAAGGATCCAAGAAGACCTTTGGCGACGTATGGGTCGCGCGGTTCGACAACCCGGGTGGCGAGCATGGCAACACGCTCAACGACGGCAAGCGTTTCCTTGGATCGGAAGTCGTCGCCAAGGGCTCGTCGGCGCCGAATCTGCTCGGCGTGTTCCAGGACAAGACCGCGCTCGAGGCGGACCGCACCGGCGTCCGTTGCGACGGCAACGTCTATTTCGCGTGGGCGCGATTCACCGGGATAGGGATATCGAACATCTACTTCGCGCGCTCGGTCGATCACGGCGCAACCTGGTCGAACCCCATGAACCTCACGCCGCGTCAAGCGAACCTCCAGGATCCCAGCATCTCTGTCACTGGGAATGGAAATGTCTATATCACCTACGATGTGGGGGCGCTGCGCAACGGCCAGCCGGACGGGATAGAGATCGTGAAGTCGAACGATTGCGGCAAGACCTTCGGTCCGTCGACCTTGGTGACGACGTATATCCCCTATAACGCGCAAGACACGCTGGTTTCAGGCGGCTCGGCGCGCGACTGCGGCGATTTTGCAAGCGAGTGCGAGTCGGGCTACACATTCTTCCGGCGAGCCACCTCGACGCGCTCGACCGCCGACCAATACGACGCGGCCCACGAGTGGATCTACATGGTGTACGACGCGACCAAGCCTGGAACCGAAGTCGATACCGGCACGACGTATGGCTCGGTCGCGCCCGGGCGAGGAAGCCAGTCCGCCGCCTACTTCCTTCGCTACGACGGCGCCACCGGCGTACACACGATGCCGGTCTTGCTCGACGACCAAGCAACGGGGCATCAGACCTTCCCAGCCATCGGCGCCGACGGTGGGACGCTGCATGCACTTTGGTGGGACAGCCGCGCCGATTCGTGCTACTCGCCCAAGCGCCCGATCGGCAATTGCGCGGACGGCTCGACCGTGGCCTCACTCGACGTATGGGCGGCCATGTCGTCGGACCACGGCGCCACGTGGGTCGCCAAGACTCTCCTTACGGATGTGACGAGCAACCCCAACTACGAGCAGTTCAGCGGCCGCACCGTGCCATTCGGCGGCGATTACCTGTGGATCACCTCGTTAGGTTCTTTTGCGTACGGCGCATGGACTGACTGGCGCAATACCGTGGCGGGTGTCGATCAGCGGGAAGCATCGAGCGAGGACAATGACAACGCCGACGTCCATCAGTGCCGCACGCTCCTCGCCTCCGGCGCTTTCACGGGCGACACCTGTCCACGCGACGGCGGTCTTGATCAGAATATCTACGGTACAGTCGCGCCATAACGCAAAAGAAGCGACTGCTACGTACCTGCGGTCGCTGAACACCGAAAGGGCTGGCAGCTTCGGGCCGCCGGCCCTTTTTTCATTGCCTGGATGACTTCAGAGCCGTTGTGAAGCCGCAAGTGCGTCGGACAGCGAAATCGTTAGCGCAGGTGCTACGTTGCCTCGAAAAGGCGTCCTACTCGGCGAAGTCCACCCATGATAGCGGGCGCGCAACCTCCTCAAGTGACTTGCGCTCGGCTGCCACTCCGAGCCGCAGGGCGGTGGCGGCCGCTATCAGCATCAGTAGCGCGCCCAGCGCATATCCCCATGTGATCGCCACCGGTTCCCCAGTTCCGATAAGCACCCCGAACAACCATGGGGCACCGATCCCACCAATTGCGGTGCCCAACGCGTAAAAGAATGCGATGGACAAGGCTCGCACCTCGACTGGAAAGCTTTCGCTGACCACGAGGTAGGCCGAGCTCGCCGCGGCGGAGGCGAAGAAGAACACGAGCGTCCACGCCAGCGTCTGAGTCGCAGCGCTCAAAGCGCCGGCGACGAAGAGGATCGCCGTGAGGCCGAGGAGCAGGCCCGAGAGCGCATAGGTCATACCGATCATTTGCCGGCGGCCCCAGGTGTCGAAATAGCGGCCAAGAACGAGAGGACCGAGGAAGTTGCTCACCGCGAACGGCAGCAGGTAGAGCCCCACGTCCTCCGACGGCACGGCATAGAAGCGACCCAGCACCAGCGCATAGGTGAAGAAGATCGCGTTGTAGCAAAAAGCCTGCGCGGTCATAAGCACGAGACCGAGCACCGCTCTGCGCGGGTAATGCCGAAAGAGAGTCATGCCGAGATCCACGAAGCTCACCGCGCGGGCGCGAATCCGCAGGCACAACCGCGGCAGCAACTCCGATGCGGTAGCACAGCCGCGCACGTCGCGTTCCACGGCCAGGGCGATGCATTCCGCTTCTTCGGTGCGTCCGTGCAGCAACAGCCAGCGCGGGCTTTCCGGCAGATAGCGCCGCAGGAAGAGAATTCCGACGCCGAGTATCGCGCCCAATCCGAATGCCAGTCGCCAGCCGATGTCGGGAGGAAGGCGTCCAGGCTGCAATAGCATGCTCGAGCCGATCGCGCCGAGCGCGGCACCTACCCAGAAGCTCCCGTTGACGGCGAGATCGGTGCGGCCGCGGTAGCGCGCCGGGATCAGCTCCTGGATTGCCGAATTGATCGCCGAGTATTCGCCGCCGATGCCGGCGCCGGTCATGAAGCGGAACAACGCGAATGTAGCGAAATCAGTGGAAAGGGCAGTTGCCCCCGTGGCGAGGACATATACACCGAGTGTTACGAAGAAAAGGCGCTTCCGTCCGAACCGGTCTGTGAGCCAACCAAACAGAAGCGCGCCCAGCACGGCACCTGTGAGGTATGCACTCGCCGAAAGTCCAACCTGGGCGTCGCTGAGCTGCAACGACGGGCTCGCCTTTAGCGCTCCGGACACAGCGCCCGCGAGCGTCACTTCGAGCCCGTCGAGCACCCAAGTGATCCCGAGCGCGACAATCACCAGCGTATGAAATTGTGACCACGGCAAAGCGTCCAGCCGTGCCGGGATAGAGCTCTCGACTATCTTTCCTACCGGCCGCGCCGTCCGTTTCATCGATTGAGCGGACAGCGTACTACAGCAATGGCCGTAGAGCCCTTAAGTGGGCACCGACCCGGACACCTGCGCACCGTCTGCGTCTGAGTATCATATCGATCACGGTGACGAACGGCCCAGGGCGCGACCAAGGAAACCGGCGCTTTAGGATGGGCCAGCGGTTATGACATTTGCACTCGGGTAGATACATGGCATCCGCGGTCTTCCCGTTGGGTGCCCATCCTTCCCCTCAACGACACTTCGGGAGCCATCCATGCTGGCTGACAACTCCGAACAGATTGCAGAATGGAACGGTGCGCTGGGCCAGCGATGGGTCGCGATGCAGCAAGAGATCGACCGCATCGTCGTGCCGTTCGGTGAGGTCGCGCTGAAGGCCGCAGCACCGCAACCGGGAGAGTGCGTGATCGACATCGGTTGCGGATGCGGCGACACTTCGATCGAAATTGCGCGGATTGTCGGCGCCGCAGGCGCGGTGCTCGGTATCGACGTGTCGCAGCCGATGCTAGCGGTTGCTCGCTCACGTGGCGCGCTGGCAAATTGTGCACACCTCGCCTTCCACGAAGGCGATGCATCCGAGGCCGCGCTTCCGCCAAACACCGACTTGCTGTTCTCGCGTTTTGGCGTCATGTTTTTTAGCCAACCCTTCCCAGCCTTCAGCCATCTGCGCAAGTCGCTGCGGGCGGGTGGCCGCTGTGTGTTCGTCTGCTGGCGAACGCCGCGTGACAACCCATGGGCGATGACGCCCCTCTGCGCCGCGCGCACGGCGATGGGCATCACGCCAGCGCCGCCCGATCCGAACGCGCCCGGGCCGTTTGCATTCGCCGACGAGGAAAGGCTGCGCGCCATCCTAACGGGCGCCGGCTTCGGCGCTATCGACGTGCAGCGCTTCGACACTGAGATCTCTCTTGGCGCGACGCCACGCTCTGCCGCCGAAGGAGTGGTGCAGATCGGGCCGGTTTCCCGCTTTGTGCGCGAGGTGGGCGCCGAGCATCTGCCCATCATTCTCGATGCTGTCGAACGAACTCTCGCCCCGCTTGCCGCGCCGGATGGCCACGTGAGCCTGAACGGCTCGACCTGGATCGTTTCGGCTACGAATCCCGCGTGAGTTGCATCGAAGACTCGGTCTGCGTCGCGAGAAAACTATCAGCCCTTACGAACTGAAAGCCTGGCCTCGCGGCTGAAGTTGTTGCCGCTGCTGTATGGCGGTGCTATTGACCGTGATCCTTGTAGAGAACCGTGTCTCGCGGAGATCGATAGACGACAGTCGGTTCGTAATAAATGACCGCCGAGTCGCGGTACACGACACTGGGCTCGCGGTACACGACAGTCGGCTCGCGATACACTACCGTGGGCTCCCGGACAACGATGGGCTCACGATACACGACGGCTGGCTCCTGATACACGACCGGGGGGGCAACGACCGTGGGGGCACTGCGGGGTGCAATACCGGTGTCGTAATGGTAATAGCCCGGGCCCATCTCGACTGTTGTCGCGCAGCCGCCTAGCAATGCACCAACCGCCACCGTCGCCAGAATTGCTTTCATGGATACGCGGCTCATAAGAGGCCTCCTTCCAGCTTGCATTTACTATGGCAATGCGGAGCCAAGGGAGGTTCCGCGGAAATCGGCGCGGGATCCCGAGTTGGTTGTCGGCCAAGCGCTTACATCGACAGCTCTCCCTGTGCGAATGGAGTACGGATGCGAGGCGTGCTACAGCGCGATTGCGACGTCGACCGCGGCGAAAAGACCCCGGGATCAGTTGTGCAAGCGAGGGGATTGCGGCACTCATCTGCGCGATTTGCGCGACGCAGTCTTCCAGCCAACCGCCTCAGCCGCGAATTGACTCCCGCCGCCCCTCGGCGCACTGTAACTTGTTGAGCACATACCCCTTTCGTCTAAGCACAGGAGCGCGCCATGAAACTCCGCCTGTTTCATCTCGTATTTCTTTTTTCTTTCGCCGTGCACGGCCTCGCGCAGGCGCACGATACGGATTCCCAAACCGGTCCGCTGGGCAAGGTGTCCTTCCCGACCAGTTGCGATCCGAAGGTGCAGCCGGCGTTCGAGCGTGCCGTGGCCATGCTGCATTCTTTCTGGTATTCGGCCGGGGAGAAGGCGTTCCGCGACGTGCTCAAGGACGATCCCCAATGCGCGATCGCCACGTGGGGAATCGCTTCGATCCTCATGTCGAATCCGCTAGCCGGGCAGGGCGCTTCGCCAAAGGGGGCAGAGCAGGCACAGGCGGCGATTGACGAGGGACGCCGCATCGGCGCGAAGACCGAGCGCGAGCGCGGCTACATCGAAGCTGTCGCGGCCTACTACAAGGACTTCGCGACGCGCCCCGAAAAAGAGCGGCAGGCCTCGCGCGCCAAGGCCTACGAGGCGCTGGCCCAGCGCTACCCCGCTGACGACGAGGCGCAGATCTTCTACGCGCTCTACCTCGCCGGCACGCAGACGCAAGCCGACCAGACGTATGCCGCATACCTCAAGGCGGCCGCGATACTGGAGGACGAATTCAAGAAATACCCCGACCATCCGGGTGTGGCGCACTACCTCATCCACAGCTACGACGCGCCGCCCATCGCCGACAAGGGGCTCACCGCCGCGCGCCGCTATGCGACCATCGCGCCCGACGCGCCGCACGCGTTGCACATGCCCTCGCACATCTTCACGCGCGTGGGATCATGGCAGGAGTCCGCCGCCACCAATGTGCGCTCGAGGGAAGTGGCCAAGGCGGGCAACGAGCCGGACGAGGCCTATCATGCGAGCGACTACATGATGTACGCGTACCTGCAACTCGCGCGCGACGCCGATGCTCGCCGGGCCATCGACGACGCGATGAAAATCAGCGGCGCCAGCCCGCGCTTTGTCGCGCCTTATGCCATCGCCGCGATGCCGGCGCGCTACGCCGTCGAGCGCGGCGCGTGGCAGGAGGCGGCGAAGCTGCAGCCGCCCGGCAGCACCTATCCCTTTGTGGAGGCCATCACCTATTTCGCGCGCAGTGTGGGTGCGGCGCGCAGCGGCGATCTCGCGGCGGCCCGCAAGGATGCCGAGCAGCTCGAATCCTTCCACAAAGCGCTGCTCACCGCGAACAACACCTACTGGGCCACCGAGGTCGAGATTCAGCGGCTGGCCGCGGCCGGATGGATCGCGTTGGGCGAAGGCAAGTCCGAGGAGGCGCTCAAGTTCATGCGCGCGGCTGCAGACCTCGAGGACCGCAACGAGAAGCACATCGTCACACCGGGCCGCATCGTTCCTGCGCGCGAGCTGCTGGGCGAGATGCTGTTGGAGCTCAAGCAACCCGACGCGGCGCTGAAAGAGTTCGAAGCCTCGCAGCGGCGTGAGCCCAACCGCTTCCGCAACTACCTGGGCTCCGCGCGCGCGGCGGAGATGGCGGGCGATCGCGCGAAAGCCGCGGCGTATTACCAGAAGCTCCTGGCGCTCGCGAAGGATGCCGACACGGCGCGGCCCGAGCTGGTGAGTGCGAAGAAATTCGCGATGCGATGAGGAGCTTCGCCGGCCTCATTCGCGCCGGCATGCTGTTGGCGGCGATCGTTGCGTTCGCCCCGATCGCCGCTGCCGACCCCTACGAGGCGGATCCCAATCTCGCCACGCGCGACGACGACTACGCAGCGGGCAAGCGGGCGGTCGACAACAGGGACTGGGCGGAAGCCGCACGCCTTTTCAAGCGCGCGGAGATGCGCTACCCCGACCACGCGGACCTGCAGAACATCCTCGGCTTTTCCTACCGCAACCTGAAGCAGTACGACCTCGCGTTCAAGCACTACAAGCGCGCCATCGAGATCGATCCGCGCCATCGCGGCGCGCACGAGTACATCGGCGAAACCTATCTCATGACGGGGGACTTGGCGGGCGCGGAGAGGCACCTCGTAGCGCTCAAGGAGATTTGCCTGCTGCCTTGCGAGGAGTCGAAGGACCTCGAGCGCGCGATTGCGGAGTACCGGCGCAGGAAATAATCGGTGTCGAGAATTAGGTCCTGATGCTGAAGGAGGCAGCTATCTCAGGATGACATCGCCTTCTAGACATGTCATTCCGGGGCGCGGGTTTCGCGCCGAGGAATCTGCTGTTTCGGATGCGCTCTGAAAAGCAGATCCTTCGCTGCGCTCAGGATGACACCTATCTCGGATGGCGCACTATGATGGGGTTCGTGTTTCGACAGGGCCTGTCCTGACCTTGTCGAAGAACTCAGCACGAACGGATCCGTCACCTCAAGTCGTCGAGCGCCTTCCGAGTGGCGGCGAGCAGCGCCTCTGCGCCGACGGGAGCGCCCGTCGCTTTCTTCATCCACAGATCCGGCGCGATATTCCCGACCGTGGCCATGCGCTCGAACTCCGGCCCGATGGCTCCCGCTCTTTCCATCTGGTGCTCGATCTGGAAGGCGATCAGGTGGCCGATGGGATAGTCGGGAAGGTAGAGCGTCGAGTGGATCATGTGTGAGTAGACGCCAAGCAGCACGACGTCCTTGGTCCCGAACACGCCCGCGTAGTAGCGGTTCCACACGTCCTTCGCGATGGCGATCGTCGCGGCCTTGAGCTCGGGAGGTGTGGCCGCCGGATGCTCGTACATCCAGTGCCAGACCCCCATGTCCACCAGCGCCACACCGGAGATCTCGTAGCAGGCCCAGAAGTCGTTGAGCGTCTTCATCGCCTGCGTTTTTGCCGTGGGCTTCGTGAGGCCCAGTAGCTCGAGATCGTGCCCCTGGAAGACGAACGCCAGGGCCTCGGTGAACGCGGTGTTCGGCACGCCTTGGAGAAGGGTGTGGTCGATCGAGTTCAGCGAGAAGGTCTGTTCGACGTTGTGCCCCATCTCATGGACGGCGATGTTGAAGCCCTTGTAGTTCATCCCGTCCTTCTCGACGCGCGTCCGCAGATGCGCCTTGTCCTCGCGCCGCCCGGCGCCCATGGCGTGGCCGGAACCCCGCGCCGGGTCGACCACGATGTTGGCGGCGAGCCACGAGGCCTTCTCGCGGGAGAAGCCGAGCTGGGCGAGCAGATTGGGAATGTCCTTCTGGTATGCCTCGGCAGTTGGATATTTTTTGCGGACGATCTCATCGAGTTGCGCCTCTTGAAATTCGCCGCGTGCGCGAAATCCGTCGTACCAGATATCGAACGGCTCGAGCTTCCGGCCGAGCCGTTGCGCCACGAGCTTGGCAACGCGCGGAACCTCGGGAGACGTCAGGACGTCTTCCAGCATCTTTTTCACACGAGCTTCGGGGATCTGCCGATTCTCCTCGAATCGGCGCGCGATCAGTGTCGGTGCGGAAGGAGACCACGCGTCGACCTGGCGCTGTGCGCGGAACACTCCAAGGAGTTGCGCGTAGCGGGTGTCAGGTTCGGGTTCGTTGCCCGGCTTTTTTCCGGATGGCGCCGGGAGGTCCGAATCCTTGTCCGTCGTGGCGCGCACCTCGTTGGTCACTGGATTCCAGTCGACCTGCGGGTTGTCCACCACGGAATCGGGGATCGTTTGCGTCACGATCCGCTCCATCACTTTCACGATGGCGCGCTGTTTGGCCAGCCCGTTCTTCGGATCGGTATAGTCAGCCTTGATCTCGTCGCGAAGGTTCCAGTGCGACAGCAGGCGAAGCTTGGGCGGAAACAGGCGGGTCCCGTTCGCATCGACGACATGGTGCATCCAGATGTTGTATCCGGCGATGTACTGATCGGCCTCGGCGGACGCCTTGGCGGTGGCGAGCTTCGCCGTCGCGGGGATCCGCTTCGAGAACCTCTCCGCCAGCCGGGCTTCCGCCCATTCCCGACGCGTCCATGCGTCGCCCATCTCCAGCCGCTCTTCAAGGGAGGTGAGGGGAAAGTTGAGGAGGATCACGAAGGCGAGCTTGTTGGCGAACAAGTCGTCGCTCACGTGAGCGCCGGGATCGTAGGCCGCGAGCGTCCGGTCGAATGGCCTGATCGGTCCAACGTCCAGGTCCGACTGGCGCCGGAAGTCGCGATCGATCTCGTGCAGATGCCCGTCGAGAGACTCGAACGCGAACTCCATCCGCGCGAAGAGCGCGTCGCGCGCGGCAGCGTCCCCCGCGTAGTTCTCGCGAACGAACGCGGCGAGAGCTGCTGCGTCGCCGTCGTCGCTCGTCTCGTCCTGCCGCCAGAACTTCGCAACCTGCGCGAGCCCGCGCGCTATCCGCGCGCCCTCGGCTTCGCCGTGCTTCGCGACCAGCTCCTGCTCGAGTGCGATCATCGGTTGGGTTCTCCCCGGGGATTGAGCCCATGCGAACGTCTCGACGCAAGCGAGCACGAGCACCAACATGCACAAACGTCGAACGAGCATGCGGCGGAGAATAACAGCTTGGTTTGTTTTTGTTGGAAAGTGATGGCGAGGCGAGCACCTATCCGTTCGCCCTGAGCTTGTCGAAGGGCAACGGATAACGCCTTCATTCTGCACGGTGTGAGCCCGTTCATGGTTCGACAAGCTCACCACGAACGGGCATTGCTATCCTTTCGCCCTTAGCTTGTCGAAGGGCAAGGAACGATGCGTGCTAATTGGACATGCGAGTCGATGACGCTTGCGCCGGATCTGCCACTACGTCCAACCGCTTGACGTCACCGGTGAGATCGCCGCCCTCGGCGACGATCAGTGTGCCGTAGCGGATCGTGCCGGAAACCCTGCCGGTGCCGTGTACGACCAGCTTCTTGCGCGCAGTCAACTCGCCCGAGAATTCGCCATGGATTTCGGCAACGTCGATCACTGCGATTCCTTTGAGCGTTCCCGGCTGGGCAATCTTCATCGCTGTGCTGTTGACCGTTGCCTCGATGTGGCCCTCGACAATGAGGATGTCGCAATTCGAGATCTCCACGCCCTTGAGCTTGATGTTCGGGCCGACCGAGAGCTTGCTGCCAGCGGTCTCGGCAATATCGGGGACCGGCGCAGAGCTGTCCTTCGTCGGTGTTGCCGGTGTAACGGCGCTGTTCAGCGTCGGTATGGGAGGCGGAGATGAGGACCGCGCGGCGGCGCCGCCAGCGGCCTGCGTGGCGGCGCCAGTCGTCCCGGCCCGCGCCGGCCCCAGCGCAGGCTTGTAACCAGTCTTGGGGTCAAAAGGTCCATCACGGCGACCAAGATTCAGCATGGTGATTCCTTTCCGTGTCGAGTGGTATTTCGCACTGGGCCAATGCGCGGTCACGCGAAATCATGCCGCAAGCCGTCCGCCAATTATCCGCTTCGCCATGCGCTTGCGTAGTAAAATAATCGGCTTGACGACACTGGGTCCCTGCTTGCACGACCAGATAAGGCGTCGTCCCGGCCGAACGCAGTGAGAGCCGGGACCCAGTGACTTTTGGGGAACGACGCTGGGTCCCCGCTTCCGCGGGGACGACGATAGCGGGATCGTCGTCGGAAATTTCTTTCAGCGTGTCCGGCAAGACACCGCAATCGCGGTCTCTTCGCTGCCGTCAGGGTATTCCTTGACCTTTTCCGGCCGCTACGGCTTGGACCCCGCCGCGACAACCGCAAGCTCCTGGTTCTTCACCTGCTTGATCAGCGGTCCGGTGACCGTGAGGAATTCCAGGTTGATCTCGGCCTTGTCGTTGGGGTTCAGCACCGATTGTTTCGTGGAGGCCGTCGCGGTACCGAGCAACTTGCCGTCTGCGTCAAACACTTTTCCGGCGACCTTGATCGGTCCCACGGGTACGCCGGCGAGGTTCTGCACGGTGCCCTTGATGTGAAGGTGTCCCGCCGCACAGACATACATCCCCGGTTCCATCCCCGAATGCACCTCAGTGCTCTCGATCTCGATTTTGACCTCGTCCTTGAGGTCGCCGGCGAGGGCCGCATCGACCCCGCCAAGCATCACCATTGCGACGATGGGCCATGCGATGGCTGCTTTCATTGACGTACCTCCTGTAGATGGCGCCGCACCGGGTCGATAGCGGCTGGTCGCGAGAGTAATTGGAACATACGCCACCGCCCCGATACGGGCAAGCTCTACCACCCGACTATGGAATCTCCGAGATTGGCCCAGTCGTTGTCGCGGTTTGCCCGCGGAATTGACCGCAAACGAGACAATCGGCCGAAGATAATGATCTCGACAGATCATCGCGCTTTGTCCTAATCTTCCTTCGCGACGAACCCCAGCGCCTGACGCGCAGTGCGCAATGCGTGCCGCTGCTTGAAGCGCACGGCAAGCAGCCGGTTTACGGCGGCGAGCATCGCGGTGCGCGCGCCGGCGGGCAACCCGGCCGCAACTTCGTCGCGCACCGCGCTCCAGGTTTTCAGCCAGTGCGCGGGCAAGATAGGCAGCCCGATTCCATGATCGACAATGCTGGCGATAGCGCGTTCGTGAAACGCCGCTTCATCGGTGACTGCCCACTCCCGAATTGCCGTCTGCGCCGCCATGTTCGGGTCCAAATATCCGCTGTTGCGGCCCACGAACAACGCGAGCTGCAGCAGACCCTGCGGCCACAGATGAGGCTGGCGGGCGCATTGCTGGCGCAACGCATGGCCGAAGGTGAGGGCATGGCTGAAGTCCAGCCATCCAACGTTGTCGGCGACGCTGTTGTCGGTGCGCAGTGCGTGCCGTTCATCGAAGCGCAGCAAGTGTCGCGCGGATGCTTCCATCAGCGGGAAATAAACGTCGAGCGGCGCGTTGCCGGCGGCAGCCACTGTCGTATTCAGCACGTCGCGCACCGATTGCCCTTCGAACGTTTCGGCAGTAGGCGGCTTCCCCGCTGGCTGCGCGCTTGTGAGCCGTTCGCCCTGAGCTTGTCGAAGCCTGTCCTGAGCTCCGTCGAAGGGGACGACGTGTGACGACGTTCGTGCTTCGACAGAGCCTGTCCTGAGCTTGTCGAAGGGCTCAGCAAGAACGGATGCCAGTGTGCGATTGGGCCAGGCCGCAAGCGCATCGGCATAGCGGCGAAAATCGGGCAGCAGGTCTTCGCGCGTGGCGTAAATCAGCGACCGCACCCATGCCAGCAGCAGCGGCTTTTCCACCTCGGTTCCCAACCGCTCGATCAGCCGCCGCACATGTATCAGATAAATCAGCGTATGGCCGAAATCGGTGTAATGCGCCAGTGCCGCTGCGGCGAGCGCAGATTCGAGGTCGGCAAAATGCAGTCCATGCGCAAATGCCCCGTTGAGCAATGCGGCAGCGCCGTCCTCGTGCTGTGACTCGACCGCCGCTGCAAAGTCCTCGGCGTTCCAGAGTGCGCGCTCCGCGGTGAACGGATAGGCCGTTTCGCGCAGCGTGTCGTATGCGATATAGGCGAGCGCTTCGGTGGCGCAGGTGAGGCGCTGCGTTTCGTCGACGAGCGCATCGCGCAGGCACATCCATGCTTCGGCCGCTGCGTAGGCGTGCGTCATCCCGTCGCGCAGCCGCGCGTGCGTGCCCTTGATGACGCGCGCCAGCGCGAGCTCGGGCTCGGCGCCCACCTTGCCCAGGCGCGCAAGCTCGCGCGCGATGCGCGCGGTGTCGTACTCGGCCATCGCCTGGTCGAGATGTTCGAGGGCGCGCTCGATGCGCTGCGCGGCCGGAGGATCGCGCGTATCCAGCCACACCACGCCATCTTCCACTTTCACCGGATAGATGCGCAGGTTGTCGCCGCCATAAATGGTGGCGCCGGTCCTCAGATCGAATTTCCAGTTGTGCCAGTTGCAGGTCAGCACGCAATCGGCGTCGAGCGCGCCTTCCACCAGCGGATAGCCCTCGTGCGGGCAGCGGTTGTTGCAGGCGAGGATCTCGCCTCGATGGAGGAAGAGCGCGATATGCTTGCCTTGGAGTTTCACGGCGATGGGGCGCGACGCTTGCAGCCGATCGACCTCGATCGCGCGGGTCCACTCGGCGACGCCGGAGGTTAGTGAATCGTCGGGCATGATGCTTCCTATCTGGACGGAGATCGAAGATGATGTGGGCGCAGTCAGCGCAAGACGGATAGCAAATCACGCGAGTGAGTATTGGGGTTTCGATCGTGCGGGTCAACCATCGGTTCCTGGCGACTAATTCAAGGAGCGGCGTTTAGAGTGTGACCGTGACCAAGGATACCTATTACCAACCCGACCTCGCGTGGGTCCACCACAACGGCTATTCGCACCACGTCGAGCGAACCTGCGCTGGCATCGTGCAGCTTCTGCGCGGTGGCGGCTTGTGCGCCGGCGCCCGCGTACTGGACGTTGGCTGCGGCAGCGGTTTGTTGGCCCGCGAGTTACTCACTGCAGGTTTTGCGGTGCATGGCGTCGATGCTTCGCCGGCGATGATCGAGCTGGCCCGCAACTATGCACGCGGTGCCGACTTCGATGTCATGCACCTGCCAACCGGCTTGGCCACAGGTGTTGATGGTGCATTGCCCGGGGCCGATGCCGTCGTGTCGACAGGGCACGTGCTCAACTATCTGGACACATGCACCGATATCGCCCAGGCGCTGGGCGAGCTGGCGCGCGCGGTTCGGCCAACCGGAGTGCTGGCGATTGATTTGATGACGGAGCGATATCGCGAACAGCTTGACATCGATGAGGTACACGCCAAAGTGGGGGATGATTGGGCGATCGTGACACGCTACGCTCGCCCCGAACCCGGTCGTTTCGATCGGATGATCACGGTCTTCCGGCGCGTGGGCGACAGCTGGCGGCGCAGCGATGAATATCACCGCAATCTGACTTTCAAAGTAGACGACGCATTGAACATATTGCGGGACAACGGCATCGACGCGCACTATCGTCCTGCTTTCGGCGACGAGAAGCTTCCCAAGGGCTTGGTCGTGCTGGCGGGTGTTCGAAGGTAGCAACGGCTTTGCGGGCGCTCTCGGTCATCGACAGGGACGATTCGTTCCCCCTTCTCCGATCTACGTAAAGCGCCGAATTGGATCAAGACAAACGAATCCAACGCCGATCACAGCGGTAATATTGACCAGCAGTGCAACCCGAAGGAGAGAACCCGCATGACTGTCAAAGTCGAAAAGAGCGGACCCGTCTGGACTGTTATTCACAACCGTCCCAAGGCCCGCAACGCCATGGATCCGGAAAGCGCCGATGCGCTGACCCGGGCTTTTCTTGCGTTCGATGCGGATGACGCGGCGCGCGTCGCCGTGTTGTACGGCGAAGGCGGTGCCTTCTGTGCCGGCTGGGATTTGAAGTACGTCAGCACGCTCAATCAGAGTTATCCGCTTGGGGAGTTTGATATTCCTCCCGCACGATCTCGTGGCAATGGCGGCGAGATTCCCCGTGGTCCGCTGGGACCATCGCGGCTCGAACTGGATAAACCCGTCATTGCAGCCGTCGCCGGCCCTGCCGTAGCGGGTGGGATGGAACTTGCGCTGTGGTGTGATTTCAGGGTGATGCAGGAAGATGCTTATTTTGGCGTTTACTGTCGGCGCTGGGGTGTACCCCTGATCGATGGAGGAACCGTGCGCCTGCCCCGGATCGTCGGCCAAGGTCGGGCGTTAGACATCATTCTGACCGGTCGCAAGGTTCCAGCAGAGGAATGTCTCAGAATCGGGCTCTGCGAATATCTCGTGCCGAATGGTGAAGTACGCGCAAAGGCGGAAGAGCTGGCCCAGGACATTGCATGCTTTCCGCCCGTGTGCGTGCGGGTAGATCGGCGCTCCGCAATCAAAAGCCAGGGCCTCTCGGTTCGCGATGCACTGATACAGGAGTGGTACAACGGCCGCGAAGCGCTGGTCAAAGACGGCGCCGCGGGCGCCGCGAGATTCAAGAATGGTCTCGGCCGCCACGGTGACTTTGCAAAAATCTATTGACGGACTAGGGTTGCGTTCCATTAATAACTCACATTACGTTCAGCCGTTCGTGGTGCTGTCCTGAGCTTGCCGAAGGAAACCATGAACGACTCTACAGGCGGCCCCTTCGACGCTGCTCAGGGCAGGCTTCGACAAGCTCAGGCCGAACGGACTTTATCAACTTACTTCCGGAACGCGAGACTAGCAGGGTGTTGAAAATCGCGATCGGCCAGTCGAAATTATGTCATTCCGACCTGCGCAAGCGGGAGAGGAATCTGCTGTTGTGAATAATCAACGTGTTGTCAAAAGCAGATTCCTCGTCGCCGAATCTTCACTGCGGCTTCTCGGAATGTCATAACCATTTTTCAAAAGCCTTCCAGAGGATCGTCAACGCCCCTTTACGTCATCGTTGGTCGCAGACAGCGCGAGAACGGCTTCACTCCTTCGGCGGCACCGTGCGCAGATAAGCCACGATGGCGCTGAGGTCCTTATCGGTCATCGTGGCGTAGAGCGGAAATGCCATCGGTGGCTTGAGCTTGGTGCCGTCCTTGCGGACGCCCTGCGTGATCGCCGCCTTGATCTCGACATCGCTCCACGCGCCAAGCCCTGCGGTCTGATGCGACGTAATATTGCGCGCAATCGTCACGCCCCAAGGCCCCGGGAACGGCCGGCCGCCTTTGCCGAGCTGCGCGTAGTCATGCACGTCGTTCACGAGAGGCGTGTGACATTCCATGCAATGCCCTATGGTGGCGAGATAGAAACCGCGTTTGACCGGATCGGCCATGTCGGCCTCGCTCATGGCTTTGTTCGCGCCCGGCGGCGTATCGACGCGCATCGCAGCCTTGTAGATTGGCGGCTCGACGGCGTTGCCGACCGCCGGCACCGATTTGAGATACGCCACGACGGCGTCGATGTCCGCAGGTGTGAAGACCCTGTAGAAACCGTAAGGCATGATCGGCGCGATCTGCGTGCCGTTCGGCCGCACGCCGGCGAGCAGCGCGCGCTCGATGTCGGCATCGCTCCACTTGCCGATGCCGGTTTCACGGTCCGGCGTGATGTTCGAGCCCTTCACCTTGAAGGTAACCTCGTCCCAGGTCCGCGGGCCTCCGGAGAGCTGCTTCGACATGTCCCACACACCACCTGGGCCACGTGGCGTATGGCAATTGCCACAGGTGAGAATGCCGTTGACGATATAGCTGCCACGCTCGGCCGGCGTCTCGGCAAATGCCGCGGGCATGCCGATCCAAACGAGTACCAACGCGGTCAGGCACAAATGACAATGATTCATTCGATGAGCAACCATGGTCCGTTTCCTTCATATGTCTATCCACATCAGAATCCAAGCGCCAATGGAACACCGCAGCGTCGGCGCCGGCTGCGCGCGGAGTTCATGCTTCTCACTTTCTGACACACCAGCCAGCGGCGATTGTTTATGACGGATTGATCAGGGCTCTGCTACCGATCTGCAGGCGCGTTCCTCCACTATCGCACATTGCGACCCGCACAACGATGAGCTCCGTTGAACCGGCCTTGTAATGCGCGGGGCGGTCAGCGCCAGGCACGCGCAGTCAAAGTCCGCCATCGGCGAAAACCGCAGAGCAGATGGCGATCCTTGAGGCTCCGGAAGATCTGGTGTGGGTCGGTCGCAGCTGTTCGCGAATCTCTCAGTTCAGCCAACTCCAGCCAGTGGCCGTCCCGAACTGCCAACCTCAAAGCGGCCGCTGAAAGTTTGCGGCAGACTTCGCTAGCATTAGAAAGCTTCTTGAAGGTAGAAAAGTCATGACCGCGGAAAAAGCGACGATGGCCTTCGGCTGGCGCGTCTACGGCCTGGGCGTGATGGCGTTGGGCATGGTCTGCCTGGCGTGGGGGGACTTCGACCTGGGGCAGCCGGTGCCCAAGGACTTTCCCGACCGCACCGCCCTGGCCTATGCCGCCGCTGCGTTCATGCTCGTCGCGGGCGCGGCCGTCGAGTGGCGTCGGACCGCGGCCCGGGGCGCCGCGACGCTCACCGTCTACTACGCGCTAATTGTCGTCATCCTTATGAACGGCCGTGTAGTGCTCGCCCATTACGCCGAGTTCGGCACCTACAGCGGCGTCGCCGAGCAGCTCGCGATCACGGCGGGCGGGCTGATCGTCTACGGCGCCAGCGCCAAGATCGATGCGGCCCGGGCCGCACGCCTCACGCGCCTCGGCCAACTGGCGTTCGGGGTTTGTGCGCTGTTGTTCGGCGGAGCGCATTTTTTCTATATGAACCTCACCGCCCCGCTGGTCCCCAAATGGCTGCCGCATACGCAAGAGTTCTGGGCTTATGCGACCGGGGTTGGCCACATCGCGGCCGGCGTTGCGATCCTGACGGGCGTGCGGGCCCGCCTCGCCGCGATCCTGCTGACCGCCATGTACGCGTCCTTCACCCCGCTGGTGCACGTGCCGATGCTCCTGGCCGATCCCTCCAGCCATATGAACTGGTCCGAGAACGCCTTGAATCTCGCCCTGATCGGCGCCGCCTGGGTCGTGGCTGACTCGCTGGCGCGGCCGACGCGCTAGAGGAGCGACTCTAAAGCTTGGTTTCCACGTCTGACAGCCGCGGACATGGCACTCTCCGGAAGCTGCCGTTCACGAATGTCGGGTTTGGGTCCGAGACCGGCCGATCGCTGTGAGTCCCGATGCGTCATTTTCCGAATCATCACTGAGCATCCTCGCTCCGCCGACGGGATCGCCCGGGCTCCGCGACTCGGGAGACTGCGCCGTGTCGCTCCTCTGCGTCAGAAATCAGTACGATCTCGCGGACGAAGCCAGCAGCTCCTCGAGATATTGCTTCCACACGGTCGCGATGGTGTGCGTACCGTGGCCGCGCGTCTCCGGACCCAAGGGCAGGATGACTGCCTTTCCATTCGGGACGCGTTTGGTCTCACGCTCCAGAATGCCGAGCTCGGGGGGGTTGATGAGGTCATCGGCGGAATTGACTGCTATCAGCGGCATGCGAATTTTTTCCAGATCGGGACCGGGGTCGTAATCGCGCGAGGCCTCGAACTGGTACAGCGTGTCGTTCGCATCGCTTGTCTTCATCGACGATTCGACCGCCGAGTCCAACACCGAATCGCTCTTCGCGACCGTGGGCATCAGTTGCTGGCGCAGCGGCGGATTGCTGGACATGAAATACAGCATTTCGACCGCCGTACGGAGGCTCGGCGGTTGCGATGCATAGTTGCCACCGCGCCAATCCGGATCGGTGCGTATCGCGTCGATAATAACGCGGCGCCAGACGCGGTTACGCCCGGAAATTTGCGTGGGTAGACTCGCAAGCGGCATCAGCGCGTCCATGAACCCGGGATAGCGCTCGCCCCATAGCCACGTGTGCATGCCGCCCATCGAGGTTCCCATGACGAGGCGCAAATGATTGACACCCAGACCGTCGGTGACCAATCGATGTTGCACCTCGACCATGTCGATGTAGCCGTAATGCGGAAATGTCGCGTGGCGGCCGTCGCTCGGCTTGCTCGACTGCCCGTGTCCGATGCCATCGGGAAGAATGATGAAATAGCGACGCGCATCGAGCAGTTGGTCGGCGCCGAACAACGCGCCCGCGAATTCGGGCCGAATGAACTGCGCGCCGCTTCCACCCGTTCCATGCAGGATGAGGACCGCGTTGCGCACAATCCCCTGCGCATCACGTTGCGGCGTGCCGAGCGTGCGGTAATGAACGCGGAGTTCCGGCAACTTCTCACCCGAGGCAAAGCGGAAATTCTGGACGACGAAATCGCCTTGCGCCGGTGCGGGATACTCGGCCGCGTCGACGCTCGTAAGTACGAGCCACCCGGCGAAAAGAAAAAAGATTCGGAACATGGCGGCGGCTCCCGATGCAATGGCTGTTTGGCTGGCGCGGTTTGAGCACCATGCGCATCTCGATTGTGTATGCAACCGGGGTGCACGAGTGAAGTGGCCGTTCCTGTCAGGAACACGCCGGCTCACCACGATGGTTCTCCCGCGGGCTCTACGTTCCTGCGCGCCCGCACTTTGGCATCATAACGTTCGAGCGCTTCTCCGTACAAATCGAAGATGCAAGGATTGCACGCGACAGGTCCTCGAGGAATCGAGCACGATATCCGAGAGTTGCGATCGGATACCCTCGCCTCTGGAGTGAAGCGCTGGCGCACGATGCTCAAAAACCCAGCTGGAAAACGACGCCACAGGAAGAAAGTTCGGGGAACGGCCACGCGGAGTCTGTTGCCAAACCGTAGTGGTTCGGCGCGGGACGCTGTCCCCGTTCGACAGGCTCTGAGCGAAGTCGAAGTGCGGGGACCCACACTTCACGGTTGTGCGAAGGATCGACTGCCCGTGAACCGCAAGACTTGATGCGGGAACAAGTCCAGCCACCGATCATCCACCCGCTCGACGATTTTTGGCGCCGCCCGTAGCGGGCAACGTGTGGCGAATGGAAAGGAGCCCGACCATGACCCAGCCCTACCAGCACTGGAAAGTCCTGCCGCACGGCAAGCTCTCGGAGATCGACGATGGCATTCTGACGGTCGTCGGCGAGATTCGCATGCCGCTCGGGACCTTCCCGCGACGCATGACCGTGGTTCGTCTAAGCGATTCGCGGCTCGTCGTGTGGAGCGCGATCGCGCTCGACGCGAACGAAATGGAAAGGCTCGAAGCATTCGGTCGCCCGGCGTTCCTGATCGTGCCGAACGACCACCACCGGCTCGACGCCAAAGCCTGGAAAGACCGGTACCCGCAGCTGCAAGTCGTCGCGCCGCAGGGCTCGCGCGCGAAGGTCGAGGAAGTCGTGCCGGTCGACACCACGGCGCCGGACTTCAGCGACCCGGACGTGCGGTTCGCGACTGTGGCCGGCACGCGCGAACGGGAGGCTGCGCTCGTCGTGCGCACTTCGAACGGGACAACGCTCGTGCTGAACGACCTGGTCGGCAACATCCGAAATGCCTCGGGTTTCGGCGGCTGGCTGCTTCGTCTTGCTGGATTTGCCGGCGAGTCGGCGCGGATTCCGAGGGTGGTGAAGTTGAATCTCGTCAAGGATGCCAACCGCTTGCGCGCCCAGTTGCTGCGATGGGCCGAGATGGAGTCGTTGAAGCGCATCCTCGTCTCGCACGGCGAGCCGGTCGTAGCGAACCCTCGACAGACGCTGCGCAACCTGGCGGGCTCGCTGGCATAGGCCGGAGAGCTTTCATCGGCGCGCCGCGGGCGGCCTCGATCTTTTGCCCGCGGCGGGCGTCAGTGCCGAAAGGAGTGCGCGAGACAAAGCGCAGCGTCGGCAGTTATCGCCCGCTTACCGACGACGATCTCGTCGATGCGCCCGCGCACCGCCGACCCTCCGCTCGCAGATCAGCGCCACGGCATAATGACGCATGATCGTTCACGTTGTCGACGGGACATACGAGTTATTCCGGCACTTCTACGGCCTGCGTCGGTTTAACAAAGGGAAGGATCCGCCTTTCGGCGCCGTCATTGGCGTGCTGCAGACGTTGCTCCAGATGATGGAGCAGGGCGCAACTCATGTCGGCGTTGCGACCGATCACATCATCGAGTCGTTTCGCAACCGGATCTGGCCTGACTACAAGACGGGCGAGGGCATCGAGCCGGCGCTTCTCGCGCAATTCCATCCGTTGGAAAAAGCCCTCGCCGCCATGGGCGTCGTTGTATGGCCGATGATCGAGCTCGAGGCTGACGATGCGCTTGCCTCCGCAGCACGTCTAGCGGCTGAAGATCGGCGTGTGGAGAAAGTTTGCATTTGGACACCCGACAAAGATCTGGCGCAGTGCGTCCGCGACGACCGGGTCGTGCAGATGGACCGCAGAGGGAAGAAAATCCACAATGCAGAGAGCGTTCGATCGAAGTTCGGCGTCGAGCCCATCTTGATCCCAGATTACCTCGCGCTTGTCGGCGACGCGGCAGATGGATATCCAGGCATTGCGGGGATCGGGCCAGTCACCGCGGCAGAGCTTTTGAACCGGTACGGCGCAATCGAAGACTTTCCGACGGCGTTACTAGGCGAGCGCCGCAAGCTCGCACTTCTGTTCAAGGATCTTGCAACGCTGAGGACCGACGCGCCTCTTTTCGACGATGTGGAAAGTTTGCGCTGGCGCGGCCCCACCAGTGCATTCGCCTCGTGGACGAAGCGAATGAAAGCGCCGCGTCTGCTCGAGCGCTGCCTTAAGGTACAGACGGCTTTGCAGGCGGACGTACTCGGCTCAGCGTGACGCCTGCGCATCAAACCTTCCCAATGTTTGCAGCCATGCCTCGGGCTTGATAACTAGTCAGAACGAAGTGCGAAAGCTCCCGCGACGACCCAAGACCGCCGACGAGCTTCGCGCTTTGTCTCGTCGGGTTCTTCGCTATCTCGGTGGGATCGCGGCGGTCGTTCTGGTTGCGTTCGCCGGGACGGCGGGGTGGTATTACCTTCAGATGCGCGGCAGCCTGGCGCAACTCGATGGCGAAGCCGCGATGCCCAGCGCAAGGGCCGCGATCGTGATCGAGCGCGATGCCCTCGGAATTCCAACGATTACCGCGACCTCGCGTGCCGACGTGGCGCGCGGGCTTGGTTTCCTGCATGCGCAGGATCGTTTCTTCCAGATGGACCTCGCGCGGCGACGGGCCGCGGGAGAGTTGTCCGAGTTGCTCGGATCGGCGGCCGTAACGATCGACACACGGACGCGCATGCTGCGTCTGCGTGCACGCGCGCGGCGTGCGATTGACGTTGCGGCGCCGGAGGAGCTTGCGGTGCTACGCGCCTATGTCGAGGGCGTCAATGCGGGCTTAAGTGCGCTCGCGGTCAAACCTCCGGAATATCTCGCGCTGCGAACGGAGCCGCGGCCGTGGAGCGTCGAGGATTGTGCGCTGGTCCTCGCATCG
>WNGK01006101.1_pt1 | contig 27796 bp, 30 predicted proteins | sample 5400601 | NCBI WGS metagenome assembly WNGK01 (sample SAMN13153376, study PRJNA577476) | soil metagenome | isolation source: 60 cm soil or saprolite under Garry oak tree replicate 1 | place: USA:California | collected 2016-06-15
GGCCTCGACCTCGCCGCCGTCGCCACCGATCTTGCCCGGCAGCCCCATGGCTTTGGCGAATAGATCCATACTGGTCTTCGCACAGGCACCGTAATCCGAGAGCTGATCCATCAGGTCGCAATGCCAGTTGACCGAGTACCGGTACCAGTAGTTCTCATAACGATTTCCTGACTGGAACCACCGAGGTGTCGGAACTCCCCTGATCATGGCGCGCTGTCTTAGGACGGGTAGATCGTATCCGCGCCCATTCCAGGTCACGAGGAGCGGCTCGCGTCGATCGAAGAAGCCCCAGAACTTAGAGATGATCTCGTCCTCTGGGCCTGTAATACAGCCCGACTTCTCAACCTGCGCAGTTAATCCTTGACCAGTCATTTTTAGATTTGCAACGAGCATCCCGATCGCCACGACCTGCCACCCCACGGGAGGGGGCCACTTACCCTCTGGCCAGTCTGCGAGAACCCGCTTGTCCTTCACGGCCTCAATATCGGCAACAACAAGCGTTTCACTGCGCATCGACCTTCTCCTCCGCAGCGCCAATCCCGACCAAGTATTTCCGCAATTCCTCGCTCATGGTGAAAATGCCGCGCTTATTGTCGTCCGCCTCGTATATCCGGCCGGAAATATGCCTCGACCCTGGCCCGATCACGTAGCCACCTTCACCACGCAGATCGACGCCTGCGCTCACTACATCCATCCCCGACCTCCACGATGCGTCTGAGCGCAGGTACGCGTGGATTCCTCCTGATCCGGTCGTGACCCGGAACGTCTCCGCAAGCTCGAAAAAGCGGTCACATAATTGACCGAAATGCTCCATGCCGCCCTCGCGTGCATCCACGTCGATGACCACGAGGCCGCTCCGCCGTCCCGTATGCACGATCAGATTGGCCGTCGGGCGCCTACGCCACCAGGTCTGGATCTCTGACGGAACGCGGGTTCCGGTTGTCACGTCTTCCTGCAAAAGCGGATGCTTCCCGGGCCTGTAACAGTTCTGATTTAGGCATTCGCAGCGCCCGTCGGCGATCTCGAAACCAGGCGCTACATCGATATCCTGTGATGCGAACCGGAGCGCCCAATGGTATGGTGAGAAGTCAGAATGCAACCTCCTCATTACCTTCCTCCTCAGTTTTCAGCGGTAGGCCATCAACAAAGACAGTCCTTGATCTGTCGGAGAACCTTGGAGGCACAGATCCTCGGGAGACCCGTAATCGCCGTGACTGCGTGCCAGACGGCTCGACTGAGAGAAGGACGGTTCGGAAGGAGATGTAGTTGGACTCCCGCCGACCTTCGTAAAAGCTGTCGTCCTCGGATGAGTTTTCCCAGAACAGGTACTCGGCGCCGAGGACGGCCAAGCGGTGCTCGGCAAGCTGCTCTAAACGGGTGGTGATGTCTTCCGCCGTTTTGAGGCGGCGTAGTTGGGATCGTAGGCTGTCCGTCGGAGTGTCGTGATTACCTTTGAGTTGCTGCCGAAATTCTTCGACCGCTTCCTCAAATTCCTCAAGGGACTTACGCGCCGTTTCGCCCTCGACGTGAGCGTTAAGCTCCCACCGGATGCGCGAGGCGCCCTTGAGAATTGCCGCTAGGCGTTCCGCACTGAGCTTGCGGAGCATGATATCTCCCGGCCGCAAAACCGAGAGGACGTCAGCGTCATCGGCCGCGGCCGCCGAATTAAGGAAGTAAGCGTCGGTTACGCGCAGCTTCGTCGTCATCTGCTGGAGTGTCTCCAGCTTCACCTCTTCGCCGCGATTGATCTTCGACAACGTCTTCCGATCAAGCCCGGTCTGCGTGTGTGCGTCCATTTGTGTCATCCCTTTGTCTCTCAGCAGCTTCAAAAGCGCCCCCGGTTGCGGGCGAACTTTGCGCTTGGCCATGGTCCCAACCCTCCAATGTGCGGAGACCATGCCACCGAGCGTGGGGAAAAAATAGCGGAATGATGTGGGGAGAGCTTGGGGAGAGCTTGGGGGCACGTGCGGAAATTCCGCAGTAACCAAGCCCAGATTGCTCCTGATTGGTTGCGTGGCGCCGCGTGGACCACCCCTTTTTTCTGGGAAACTGTTGCGCGCGGGACACAGCGGGGGGCGCGTACCTGGGCTAAACTGCAGGCGTTTTAGGTGCCTAGCTTATCGACGCCGGTTGCACCTGGGGTTTGGCAGCTAGCAATGCACCAACGGGGGGCAAATGCTGAGACATCAACAGCCCGAGTGGGTCCGCAGTCCGCATGCGTCGCGGCCGGACACCTACTATGGCGCCAGATTCCGCCTTTGGAGTAGGCGCTCCGGTGCCTCTGACTTGCTGATCGTCGCTTGGCTCGGGATCGCGCTTTTGGCTGCCCTCGGGCTACTCGGCTAAACCGTAGCCCGGCAACCATACCGCGATGTCGCCGGCTTCGCCGGTCACAGCTTGCGGAGCAATTGTTTGATGGCAACGCGGCCGCGGGCTTGCTCTGACAGCGCATAATAGGCTTTCTCGCAACCTAGGACAAAATCATGGCCGACCCGCACAATATTTGGGGGTTTGCAATTGTGTCTCTTTTCTTGATCGCCGGCGTCGCAAGCTGCGTCCTGATGCTGCCGAAACCCGATCCCGATCCCTATGCGCGCTGCAAGGAACCCAACTTTCGCCCATCCCTCAAAGAGGCCAAAGTCATGGATCGGCTCCATGTCAACAAGCGGGATGCGTGTGAGTACGTTTTCAAGATGGAAGCCTTGGAATGGTGGGAGCGCGAGGGGAAATATCAAAAATATCAGAAGCAGTGACTGCCGATAAATTTGCTTCCCGACAGAAGAAAGACGCACATGGGTGCATGGGTTCTGATCTTGTTCATCGCCACTGGTGACGTGTCATTCAAGGAGACGACGCCGCAAGTGAAGCCCGCAGCCCTGCAAGTGACGCCGATCTATTTCCAGACAGAGCGCGCATGCCGACGCGTGGCGGCGCAACTTGCAAGGCCAGCTAAGGACGAGGGCGGGGGGCAGTTAGTCGCCCAGGCGAACTGCTTCTCGACCAAGACCGGGATGGAGGCCCGCTGACCGCCAATAAGTCGGCTTCTCGGCAATCGGGCGATGGCGGCCGGCCCCGCTTTTTTTCGCTGCTCGAGTTTGCCAGAATCTTGCAACCCACGACGGCCGGCGGCCCCAGGGTCGCCATATTTACCGTCTCCGAATGGCCGGCGCATGGGATAGGAGCGGCGAATGTTCGGGTATGAGGCATTGGGCACGGTCGTCTTTGTGAACATGCTGATGACCGTCTGGTTATGGCAGAAGTATCGGTGGACGACTCAAGTCATGCGTCACCGACGAGCACGAGCGTTTTTTCAGCGACTTTGCTGATTTTGGGAACGTGGTGAACTGGTGGCTTGCCGATGAGTACGTCGGTGGGCCATGGCGGCTCCAGGAACTCCCTGAGACAGAGCTGAAACTTAACTACGGGGCCGATTCCCCAGATTTCGGACGGCGCTACCAGATTTTCCACAATCAGATTTGCCTTGGCACGCTGGAAATCTCTCCATCCCTTCTTGATGATTACAGCAATGAACTACCACGCGTGCGCACTCGAATCGAACTTGATTGGGTTCGGTTACTCTCGTTCGGAGCATTGCGAGAGTTTCTCACAAACATCGCGCGACATACCGCGAATCCGAATCCAGAAAGCCACGAGTACATCGAGGTCCGTCAACAATTCGTCGTCGATCTGCTGGACGTGCTGTGGCAGACCCAGGAGAATTCAAGATTCGACGACGATCCTTAAAAAGTATGATTACGGCAATCTCAGCATCAGCTTTAGTGGTACCGCCAGCTGGTATTTCACGCGACGGACAGCATTGCAGCGGCAGGCCGCATAATACGCGGCGCAGTCGAAAACATTTCTTGCGCGCCCGGGGGGCTGGTCCGACAACCAGGCGCGCCAGGACTTCCGTAAGTCATCGTACGCATCGGCCGGGCCGCACGCATGGGCAAGAAAGCATCAGCGCGAACCATTGGGCGTACGTTGAGACGGACGGAAGGAGCGGTGCGGCAAAAGGCATTCGGGGGCTTTCTTTAGATACCCGAGGGCGTCGACGCAGAAAGAGAGCGTAAAAGCCTGCAGTACTCTTGGGCCATTGTTGCCGAGTTTTCTGTTTTCGGCTTGCAAGGAACAAACGACCGGGATTGCGCCTACTGCGTTCTTCCTCGGACATGCCCCCAAGCGCGAAGGAGGAATCCGACGGCCTCGCGACCGGGTTGCCCAACGGCCCCCGCCAGAGGCCGTTCCGCACGGCGGACGAAGCCTAGTGCTGCCGAATCTCCGCCTGTCCCGGTTGCGCCCGGCTTTCCGTGGTATTTTGATCCAGTCCTCCGCCAGCGCAATCAGTCGCTCTCGGAGCCTGGAGTCTCCACACTCCTGCGCCAATTTTAACAGGCGTCACGCCGCACCCGCCCACCATGCTGGGCGGCGGCGGCCGGCCTCTCGAGATGTTGTTCAAGACCTGCATGTGAACGGCGGCAGCAATCCTTGAGGATGCGCTCGGCTGCCCGCGTCTGCATCGGGATTGCGACATCTGCCCGACAGCGCGGCGACCGGCAACACTTACACCGCTGCCTGGATACTCCGAGAATTGTCATTGCCGGCAATCCATATATTGCAGGTGCCTGCACTGAATGGCCGGTTAGGAATGGGGATGTTGGCTGTCACCGAGCTGTCTCGGTCGCGTAAGGACGCGAATACCCGATCCAGAATCACATCTGCGACCCGTACTAACGTTGGCGGCTCTATCGCTCCCGGGTCGTGCCCTTGCGGCCGAGCAAAAGCGGCGAAGGGACGTCGGCAATGCGTCCACAACCTGGGCAAGTCGCCCTGAGGTGCGTGTAGCCCTGTTCCTGCGCATCAGCGATGGTGCAGGAAAGCCAAAACGTATCGAGTTCCATCACGCGCCGATCATTACACAGGAATGACCGGTGGCAAGGACCAGCTCTGGAGCCGGAGGGCGATGGTGCGCCTCCCGCGGGCAGCCGCGCCGAACCCAACGAACTACCGCTGACAGCCGAGGTATAGAACGAGTGATTGCTGCCGGGAACCCTCTCTAGCGAAGCCACGCCGCCCTGGGCCGGTAGTTTGGTGCGCCTATCGGTTACGCTCTTGCTTTCCTGCCGGGCATCCGGGGCAGCTCAGCCGGCTCGATGCCGAGCACGGCGACAAGCTTGCCGAACGACCTTTAGGCTAGCGTAGAAGGCGCCCTTTTCAGACATTGTTGTGGCTTAATGCTTATGTCCGGTCTCATTGCGAATGATCCGCATCACGTCGATGCTCAGGTAATTCACCTCCTGCTCGATTGATTTCGGTGGTGTGCTACCCAGCGCGATCTGCATGGATCAAGCAAAAAATTGAAATCTTGAACGCAGTTTTGAACGCAGAGGGCTTCGTCGAATGACGACCTAAAACAAGAATCACGGACCAAGGCGGGGTTTAGTAGATCTGAGGTTCGATAAAATCGGACCCTGCGGCTTCGACCATGTGTGCCAAGCGTTCCAGGGCAACACCGCGTCCTTCCATTGCAATTACGAAGGCCACGGCACATTAGAGGACGAGCGACGGCGTTTCGTCTGCCAGTTCGGGATCGCGCGCAAGCACCTCCTCCAGCGCGCGTAACTGAGGCGCAATCTCCGTCCCAAGCTCGCGGACTCGCGAACCAATCCGGTCGAGCTTCGTCAGGTTGATGGCCATGGGAGTGCCGCAAGGTTGTGGGCACTTCAATATATCACCCGAGATATTACTAGCGCGACAAATGTGCCGTCGCGCCCTGGCAAGGTTCGCCTGTCGGTTGGGCAAGAGCACGGCCGACCATTCCATTAGCGGACATGCAGGGAACAAGCGGCGTGGCCTGCGGTTGTGATGGCGGAGCTTCCGCCGCCTTACGCGCGGCGGACAACCCATAAAACTGAGGTGGAACTATGCTTTGGAAACCCCTAGCGGCGCTCGCCCTGGCGTTTGCTGTCGCGGTGAGCGGCGCCCATGCGCAAGATGCGAAAGCCGATAGCGCCAGCAAAAACTTCATCAAGAAAGCAATTGAAAGCAACTACGCCGAGATCAATGTCGGTAAGCTCGCCCAGGAGAAGGGCAACGGTGAAGGTGTGAAGCGGTTTGGCGCAATGTTGGTCAAGGACCACTCTGCGGCGAACGAAAAAGCGATCGCAGCCGCCAAGGAAATGGGTGTCGAGCCGCCGTCCGGCTCTAGCATCATGGAGAAGGGCACATACCTGAAATTAAAGGTGCTGTCTGGCGATACGTTCGACAAATCGTTCGCAAAAGGCATGGTTGAGGACCACAAGTCCGACATCAAAGAATTCGAACAGGAGGCCTCGAAGACGGATCCGGCCGGCAGGTTCGCAAAGGAGGCCCTGCCCACGCTGAGAAACCATTTGCAGGAAGCCCAGTCGCTTGCTTCGCAGACAACGGGCAGCAAGTAAATCGCCGACCGCCCAAGGCCAAGACCGCCCGAGCGGAAGGACAATCTCATCGATCCGGTGCAAGGCCTGCATCGGACACGCGGCTCACTCAGCGCGGAAGCGCGGGGCAACTTGTCCGGCCCCGTAATGCGCATCGGCACGGTCGCGCTTTCGTGCGCATTTGCTGCTGCGCTCGGCCTCCTGGCCGGAAGTACGTATTCGGCGCGCAACTGCGCCCGAGATTTTACCAAGCCCGCGCCGGATCTCCTGGCGTCCGACGTGGAAATCGGCGCGATGAGGCAAGCCGTGCAGTCAAGTTGAACAGTACCGAACGCCGAACCGGTAAATTCTGACGTGAAACTGGCGCTTGTTATCGTCCTGCTGTTAGCCCTCGGAACGGCCGTTGAGGCCGGCATCACCAGCTCGAGCTTGGCCGAAATCGGCGTGGCGCCGCCGGCGAACGCGCGCGTGCCCCTCCAAACTGCCTGGCGGGATGAGCGCGGCGTGCCGCGCCAGCTCGGGGAGGCGATCGGCGGCCGTCCGACGCTGCTGATCTTCGCCGATTTCACCTGCAGCACGTTATGCGGTCCCGTGCTTGCGTTCGCGGTCGATGCGCTCGGGCAATCGGGTCTGCAGCCCGGCAGTGACTACCGGCTGGTGGTGCTCGGCCTCGATCCAAAGGATGGCCCCGAGCAAGCGACAAAAATGAAGCGGGAGCGCATCGGTGATGGACCGTTGACTGCCGCCGTCAGCTTTCTCAGCACCGAGGAGCCAATCGTACGCCAAGTTGCCGACGCGCTCGGCTATCGATTCGCCTATGATGCCGAGCGCGACCAGTTCGCGCATCCCGCGGCGGCATTCGCCGTAACGGCGGACGGCCGCGTGGCGCGTCCTGTCCGGTCTCGGCATCGATCCTGGCGACGTTCGGCTCGCATTGGTAGAGGCGGGCGAAGGCCGTGTAGGCACTCTATCCGATCGGGTGCGACTGCTGTGCTACGGATTCGATCCCACCATGGGCGCCTATACGCTCGCGGTTCGGCGAGGTCTCGCCATCGTCTCGGCCATCACGGTGCTCGTGCTGGCGGGCCTGATCGGATGGATGTCGCTTCAGACCCGCCACCGCGTGTCATGAGGGCCGTTGCGAGTCGGTGAGCGTCGTCCCAGTCAGGTCGAAAGCATCTCCAAGCGGGCGCATGTCATGCGCTGATGATTGCACGTGGCGAAACACGAGCCGGAATGCAAGCCACCACAGCGCGCCAGCCCCGAGGACCGTCGCCGGAATTGTCAGCGCCAGGATGAGGCCCGCGGCTCCCGATCCCGGAAGCGCGAGCAGCAATGCCTCGACGAAGCGCAGGGCGACCGTGAGGATCGCGATCGCGAGCAGTGACTCTCGCCCGTTCCGCACATTTCCCGACAGCATGGCGAAGAACGGAAGCACGAATTGCAGCAGGACGAGGCTCCACAGCATCACGCCCCAGCCGCCCGACTCGCGGCGTAAATACCAAATGACCTCGTCCGGAATGTTTCCAGACCAGATAATGATGTACTGCATGGCGTGAATGTAAGCCCACAGCAGCAGCGCCGAGAGCAGGATTGACCCGTAGCTGAACGTCGGCGCGTGCGGGCGCCACAAATCTACCGCCAGCGCGAACGCGAACCCGCCGAGGATCTGAAACGTGAGAAACAATAGTCCGTAGATCGAGGAGTGAAATTCTGGCGTGAGCGATTCCAGCCAGTCGACGCCGGCCAACGAGGCGGTCAGTGCGTATAGAATCAATCCGGCCGACGCGACGGCGATCATCCGTGTGGCATCAGTCCAACTGCGGCGAACCAACGTCGCCAGCATGCTCCAAATCAGGAAGTAGATGATGGTTCTGATCGCAAAGAACCAGGGCGTCAGATAGATCGCTTTGAGCGATCCGGGCGCCCCTGCGGCCTGCTGTCCCCACGGGTAGAGCCACGGAATCCCGATCAGGACCGGCACGAGCAGCAGTCCAGCGAGCGGCATCGTCAACGCCGCCGCCGTGAGCGGTGCGTGCAGCCCTTCGGTCCAACGGCCGCGGATGAGATAACCGATCATCAGCACGGCTAGTGCCCCGATTGGTATGGCGCTGCAGGCGACTACGGCCGCGAGATAGCTCACGAGCAGCGCGTGCGGGTCGATGAACAGCGTAACGAGCATGCCGGCGAGCCCGATCAGCGCCAGAGCGGGAGGGATGGATCGCGGCAGCATCATTTCGGGGCTTCCTCGACCAGCCCGGAACGCTGCTCGGGCGAAAGGTCTTCCAGCGTCGCGTTCTGGCTGAGCTGCAGGGCGCGAATGTAGGCGACGATCGACCAGCGGTCTTTCGGCGGCACAACCGCCGCGTAGGAATACATGGCCCCGTAGCCATGGGTTATTACGTCGAAGAAATGCTGATCGGGCGCCGCGCGCAGGCGCGAGGGGCATGCCCCGCCGGACCACCATGCCGTCACCTTCGCCGGTGCGCGCATGGCAGGGCGAGCAGAACACATCGAAGCTTTCGCGCCCGCGCGCGAGGAGGGCCGGCGTCATCGGCGGCGGTTCGGCTGCCTCTTGGGCGCGATCGATGTCGCCGCGTGCGACCGTACCGGGTACCGGCGCCTGCAGAACGCGCCCGTTCGGAAACAACCGGGCCGGCTGGTATTCTGAATATTTCGGCTGCGAGGTCATGTTCTGCCCGCACCCGCTTGCGAGCGAGCAAACGACCAGGATGGCGAGCGCGCGATTCATGCCGGAACGAGCTCCACCGATTGCGCGCCCAGCTGTTCCAGCCACCGCCTGACAGCCTCCTCACTGAAGCGTGGATCGTCGGCCATGATGCAGAGGAAGAACCGGTCCCGCGAAGCGAGGTGGAAGCGCGAGGCGCGGAACACGGGGTAGTGCAGCCGCGGCAGACCGCTCAGAATCAGCATGCCGAACGCCGGCATCAGCGCGCCAAACAGCACGGTGAGCTCGAACGCCACCACCGCGAAAGCAGAAAGGGCATAAACCGGCCGGCCGCCGACCTCGATCGGGTAATCGAAATTGGTGAAGCACTGCATCACGAGCGCGATGGTAAACCCTAGGAATCCGCCGACGAGGCCGAGCCACAGCACCCGGCGATCGCAAAATTCGAGAATCTCGGCGAGTCCTTCGACCGGGAACGGCGTGAAGGCGTCGAGCGCGCGAAAACCCTCGACCCGCGTGCGTCTGGCCGCCTCGATCAGGCTCTCCGGACTGTCGAACTCGGCGAGGATTCCATAGAGTCGCGCGTCAGCCATGAGCCGCCTCCTCCCGCTCCCGATGCAATACCTCCTTGGTCTCGAAAATGGAGATCACCGGGAACAAGCGAATGACGAGAAGGAACGGCACCATGAATAGACCGATCGTGCCGAAATAGGTCGCCCAGTCCCAGAACGTCGGGTGATACAGGTCCCACGACGAAACCAGGAAGTCGCGATACAGGCTGGTCACCAGGATCATGTAGCGCTCGAGCCACATGCCGATCGCCACGCTCAGCGCGATCAGGAACAGAGCCCACGGCGCCCGCCGGACCTGGCGCCACCACAACGGTTGCAGAAGCAAGAAGTTAAAGACGACAGCGCCCCAATAGGTCCAGGCATAGGCGCCGAAGAACCGATCCTTAACCGTCTGAATCTCGTGCGCGCCGCCGGAATAGAGCGCATCGAAGACCTCGAACACATATCCATAGGCGGTCATCAGGCCGGTTGCGAGCAGTACCTTCCCAAGTAGGTCCAGATGATCGTCAGTAACAAGGTTCTCGAGATGGAATAGCGAGCGGATCGAAATGGCGATCATCGAGACCACCGCGAAGCCAGAGAAGGCCGCGCCGAGAACGAAGTACGGCGGAAAGATCGTCGAGTGCCAGCCGGGTATTTGCCCCACGGCGAACAGCAGCGCGACCTCGCTGTGTACCGAGACGACGAGTGGCACGGCGAGCGCCGCGATTAGGCGATAGGCTTGCTGCCAGCGCAGCCAGTGCACGGCCGAGCCACGCCAGCCGAGGGACAGCACCCCGAAGAAGACCTGCCAACCACGGCGGCGGGCACGATCGCGCGCCGCGGCAAGGTCCGGGATCAGTCCGATGTACCAGAAGGTGACCGAGACGATCAGATAGGTGAGGACCGCCCAGATGTCCCACTCCAGCGGGCTTCGAAACTGTGGCCACACACCCATCGTGGCCGGGTAGGGGAACATCCAATATATGTACCAGGGCCGGCCGAGATGCAGGACCGGATAGATGCCGGCGCATATCACGGCGAACAGCGTCATCGTCTCGGCGAAACGATTGAGCGAGTTACGCCAGTCGCGTCCCATCAGCAGCAGCAGGGCCGAAATCAGCGTGCCGGCATGACCGATGCCGAGCCACCATACGTAATTGTGGATGGCGAAGGCCCAATTGATCGGAATATTGATGCCCCAGATTCCGACGCCGCGAGCGAACAGCACGGTCACCGCGACGAAAAACAGGCCGAGCGACCGGCCAGCGCGGAGCCGGGATGAGCGAGCTTGCAGGGCGCAGGACGGACTATGAACGCTCCGACGTGAGCTCGCGGCTAGTCGGCTGGCTAGCAGCAGGGCTTGGGCTTTTCCTGATCGCAACGCCGTTCGTTCTATTGGCGTGCTATCCGGATTCCATCGGGAGCGCCAACGTCGGATATCTGCGCGCGCGGCCGCCGGCGCCGATCCTGCAGATCGATCCGGCTGCGGATCTGCGTGCATTCGCGCATGCCGAGCAAGAGCGGCTTACGAGTTACGGCTGGGTCGATCGACAGCGCAAAACGGTGCGGATTCCGATCGAGCGTGCCATGGAGTTGACGGCGCAACGCGGTCTGCCCGGTTGGCGATCGCCGTAACGTCGCTTTCACGCAGACATGTGCGACCCTGCCACAGATCGTACATGTTTCCTGGCACTGAATTTGCCGGGACGGTAACGATGCCCGGATACTCGGTTGCGTCCTGGCTACCCGGCAACTCCTCCTACGCGATCCAGATCGATCTGCTGTTCGTGTGCTTGTTGGCGGTCAGCGTCGCAGTAATTGGTCTCTTGTTCGGACTGCTGCTGACATTTGCGATCCGTTATCGCGTCGTGAGCAACGTCGACCGCGGCGACCGCATTCGCAAGAGATGGCTATGGGAGTTCGGTTGGACGACGGCGACGATGGTCGCCTTTCTGGTAATGTTCGCCTGGGGCGCCTCGCTCTATCTTCGAGCGTTCGATACCCCGCAGAACGGGCTTCCGATCTATGTAGTCGCCAAACAATGGATGTGGAAGGCCCAGCATCCCGGCGGCCAGCGCGAGATCAACGAACTCCATGTCCCGGTCAACCAGCCCATTCGCCTGCTGATGGCTTCACAGGACGTGATCCACAGCTTCTTCCTGCCGGCATTTCGCTTGGCACCGGAGGCACGGTCCGCTCGCCGCCGCTCGAAGGCCTCTACGGCAAGCCCGTGCCGCTGCAGGACGGCACCGTGACCTTGGCCGACGAGAGATACATCCGCGATTCCATAATGCTGCCCCGCTCGCAAATCGTCGCGGGATACGAGCCGCTTATGCCGTCGTTCGCCGGCAAGATCAGCGAGGAGGATTTGATCCGCGTCGTCGCCTACATCAAATCGCTGGCAGGTCGGGAAGGGCCGGCGAGATGAGCGTCGCCGGGGACAATTATCTCACTGCCGACTGGCGGCTTCGCTCGTGGTTCCTGACCACAGACCACAAGCGGGTGGCGCTTTTATATTTCGCCGGCATCACGCTGTTCTTCTTCATCGGAGGCGCCGCCGCAACGCTGATGCGGCTGGAGCTTGTAACGCCTTCGGGCAATCTCGTCAGCTCCGATGTCTACAACCGCCTGTTCACCATGCACGGCATCGTCATGGTGTGGTTTTTCCTGATCCCGTCTATTCCGAATACGCTGGGCAATTTCCTGGTGCCGCTGATGATCGGCGCGCGCGACCTGGCGTTTCCCCGGCTTAATCTGGCGAGCTGGTATCTGTTCATGCTCGGCGGCGCGCTGGTGCTCTACGCGATCTTCGTCGGTGGTATCGATACCGGTTGGACTTTCTACACGCCGCTCTCGACGCTCTATGCCAACGGGCACGTGGTCCTGGCGGTGGCCGGCGTATTCGTCGCGGGCTTTTCTTCCATTCTCACTGGGCTGAATTTCATCGTCACCATTCATCGGCTGCGCGCACCCGGGCTGACATGGTACCGCCTGCCGCTGTTCCTGTGGTCGCTCTACGCGACGGCGGCGATCCTGGTGCTGGCCACCCCCGTGCTGGCGATGGCGCTGTTGCTGGTCGCGGTCGAGCGGATGTTCGGCATCGGCATCTTCGATCCCCGCCTGGGCGGCGATCCGCTGCTGTTCCAGCACTTGTTCTGGTTCTACTCGCACCCGGCCGTGTACATCATGATCCTGCCGGGCATGGGCGTTGTCAGCGAGCTCGTGACCTGTTTCTCGCGCAAGCCGATCTTTGGCTACCGATTCGTGGCGTGGGCCAGCGTATCGATCGCAGCGATCGGTTTTCTGGTCTGGGGCCACCACATGTTCGTGACCGGGCAATCGTTGTTCGCCGGCCTGGTGTTCTCCCTGATGAGCTATCTGGTTGCGGTGCCCTCGGCCATCAAGGTCTTCAACTGGACCGCGACCCTGCACAAGGGCTGGGTGAGCTACGACGCGCCGATGCTCTATGCACTGGCGTTCATCGGCCTGTTCACGATCGGCGGACTGACGGGATTGTTCCTCGCCTGCCTCGCCTACGACGTGCACGTGACGGACACCTATTTCGTCGTCGCGCATTTCCACTACATCATGGTCGGCGGCATGGTCACGGCCTATTTCGGCGGGCTGCACTATTGGTGGCCGAAGATCACCGGCCGGCTTTATCCCGAATATTGGGCGCGAGCGGCGGCCATCCTCATCTTCTTCGGCTTCAACATGACCTTCTTTCCCCAATTCGTGCTCGGTGTACTTGGCATGCCGCGGCGCTACCATGTTTATCCAGGCGAATTTCAGATTTGGCACGTGTTGTCATCGGCGGGAGCGTCGATCCTGGCAATCGCCTACGTAATGCCGCTGATCTACCTGGGCTGGTCGCTGTTCTGGGGCCGGCGCGCGGGACCCAATCCGTGGCGCGCCACTGGTCTCGAATGGCAGACAACCTCTCCGCCGCCCCCGCACAATTTCGTCGACACGCCGATCGTGACCCGCGCCCCCTACCAATACATGCCGGAGGCGCAGCCGCAGAATGCCTGAGGTGCAACCCGCCGTACAGTACGCCGACCTGCGCCAACAGGACCATGCCGCGCGCCTGGGCATGTGGGGATTCCTGTCGACCGAAGTGCTGTTCTTCGGCGGACTGATGCTTATGTATGTCAGGTATCGGATGGCGTACGCGGAAGGATTCGTGGAGGCTGCGCAGCACACTCAAATCGTCATCGGCACGATCAACACTGCAGTGCTTCTCACCAGCAGCTTTCTGGTGGCCTGGGCGTTTGCGGCCGCCAAGCTGGGCGCCACACGTCTGGTCGCGATCCTCCTCGGGTCGGCTGCACTGCTTGGCGTGTTATTTCTTGGATTGAAAGTGATCGAATATGCGCAGGAATATCACGAGCATCTCGTGCCGGGTTGGACTTCGCGTTCGAAGGACCGCGTGCTGCCGCCGCTGAGCTCTTCTACGGCTTCTATTTCGTTGCCACCGGATTGCATGCCATCCACCTTGCGATCGGAATCGCCGTGCTTGCCGTCATCGCCTTGCGGGCTTTGGAGGGCGCCTATTCACCCGGCTATCACACCCCGCTCACTGTCGCCGGCCTGTACTGGCATTTCGTGGATGTCGTGTGGATCTTCTTGTTCCCACTCATCTATCTTCCGGGGCGAAACACATGAGCGCGCCCCCTCGTGCAATCCTGCTGTCCTGGCTAGGGCTTCTGACGCTGCTCGCGCTGACGGTGCTCATAGCCTACCAGCCGCTAGGGACCGCTAACGCGCTCGTGGCACTTGGTATTGCGGGCATCAAAACACTGGTCGTTGCCGCGGTGTTTATGGAATTGCGGGAGCGCCAACCGCTGGCGATCGCCTTCGCGGCGGCCGGACTGTTCTGGCTCGGCATTCTGCTGTGGCTTGCTTCGACCGACTTCGCCACCCGAACCGAATATCCACCGATTTCGGCCGCGCATCCCGCTGCGGACCAAGACTGTGCGGCAGATGTCGGCGCCTGATCGCCCTCATGCGTAGCGTCAAGGCTTACCATCAGCTCCGCGAGGTGTAGCGCGCTGCGGCCGGTCGCCTGCTCGATCGGTTCGCGGCAGGAAAACCGGTTTGGCGAGTGCCACTGTGTTTGTCGGGGCCGAGCAAACGCGCGAGCGGCTAATCGATTGCGGACGGCGCCCCGTCCGCCTCGGGCGCATCCGTCCGAATACGGTAGACGCTGCCCGCGATCGGCTCGATCGTAGGCACGACGCTTGGTACCAATGCGCCTCCTCAGATGATCTCGCGCACGGTGTCAGAGGCGACCGTGAGAGCGATCTTGCCGCGCGCCGGTGTTCCGCGCGCCAGCGATTCGGCGAAATGTGCCGCCTGCTTCATCGTCATCTTCGGGGGCATCGGCGGCTCGTGTGGATCGACTACCGCCTCGACCAGCGCCGGGCCGCGGACGGCGAGCGCGCTCCGCACAATCGGCGCCCCAAGCCGCTCGGCCACGGCCAAAAGCTCACGGCTAGCGCCGAGGGCGCCGCGGCCGGCCAGGATCGCCGTCTTCTTGCCGGTATTCAATACTTCGGCAGCGCGCGCGAGCTGGCTCTCGGCCGGCGCGAAGTCCACCATCAGATCGGAGACGTGGCCGGGGATGTTGCGCTCGGAGCGAGGATCGGCACTCACTGGCTGCGATTGCATGTCGACCGGAATAGTGACGTGGGAGACACCGCGGTAGGCAAGCGCGGTACGACAGGCAAGCTCCACCACGTTTTCGACGTGGTTCGGTCCCATCACACGAGAGTTGTAGACGCAGACGTCCATGAACAGCTTGTCGAGCTCGACGTCCTGTTGGGTGTAGGTATGCAACAGATCGTGGAACTGCAGTCCTGTGATCGCCAGCACCGGCTGGCCATCAAGCTTGGCATCATAGAGTCCGTTGAGTAGGTGAATACCGCCGGGTCCGGAGGTTACGACGCAGACGCCGAGCTTGCCGGTCCACTTCGCATATCCGCATGCGTTGAACGCCGCGGCCTCCTCGTGGCGGACCTGAATGAACCTCACGCGGTCCTGGCGCTTGCGCAGCGCTTCGATGACGCCATTGACGCCGTCCCCCGGCAACCCGAACACGACATCGACGCCCCACTTGATGAGCGTCTCGACCAGAATGTCGCCACCAGTAGGTTTGGCCACTGGATGCACCTCGACGCTGCACTGCAGCGGACGCATTTCGGGCGACAAACTGCAGCGGAGAATTGAACACATCATTAAAACCGGTGGAATTGAGCCCGGTTCCGAGGCCGCATGAGCTGCTAGCCAAAGCCGTCGCGCGAAGATGCGCGATGGGCGGCCGGGCCGCTTGGCAAGTGAAACTTACCTGGGCGTCTGGGCTCTTGCCATATTTGCTGAAACGTAGGCTACGATACGCGCTCTCTCGCGGTGCCGGCCTTCGTTTGCAGAGAGTCCCCGCGTAGCCACCTGAGCGCGATCGCCGCGCCGAAGAACTGCGCAATCGCGCCGATCAGAAAAGTCTTGCTCATCCCGGTGAGGAACTGCGGCGCATCTTTCGCCACCTCTTCGATGCGGGGACCGAACATAAGCCCCAGAAAGGCGACCCCGAGCGTCGCGCCCACCATGCGGCCAACATTGACCAGCCCGGACGACATGCCCGAGCGCGCGGCTGGTGCCTGGGCGACTGCTACCGTGGAGATCGGGCCGGTGATCAATCCGAGGCCAATGCCGATGGCGAACAGCGCAACGACCATCCGCAAGTGGCCGCTCGAAAGGTTCATCGAGGCGAGCATGAACAGGCCAGCGCCGGTCAGCGACATACCAATCGAGATGAGTACGCGCGGTCCCCAGGTATTGGCGGCCCTTCCCGCAACCAATGAGACGATAAAGAAGGTGGCCGACATCGGCAGCAGCTCAATGCCGGCGCGCGTCGCCGTATCGGCTTCGACCGCCTGGAGGAACAGAGGTAGCACGAACAAAAGCCCATACATGCCGAATGTCATCAGCGTCGCGTCGGCCAACGCCGCCGAGAAGGCGCTCCCGCGAAAAATGCTCAACGGCACCAGCGGACTCGCGGATCGGTGCTCGACCAGCAGGAACGCCCATAAGCCGATCACGGACAGCGCGAAGCAACTGAGAATGGGCCAAGTCGTAAAACCCCATTTGGGACCCTCAATGAAGCCGAAGCACAGCACTGCAAGTGTCACGACCGCCACTATCTGGCCGACAAGATCGAGGCCACGGTCGTGCGGGTCTGAACTTTCGGGCACTCGTGCTATGCCCAGAACCCCGGTGACGGCCGCGACCGGCAGGATCGCCCAAAAAAGACTTCGCCAGCCGAATGCGTCAACGAGCATGCCGCCGATCGTCGGGCCGACCGCCATGGCCAGCCCGTTCATGCCTCCCCAGATCGCGATCGCGCTGGCTCGCTCGCGCACATCAGGGTGGGTCACGTTGAGAATCGCGAGCGCGACAGGCAGTTCGAGCGCCGCGCCCAGCCCCGCAATCCCTCGTCCCAGCACCAGTATCGCCCCGCTAGGCGCGATCGCGCACACGATAGTCCCGAGCGCGAAGATCGCCACCCCGAGCACGAAGATGCGGCGCCGTCCGTAAAGGTCACCAAGCGTGCCGCCAGTCAAGATGAACACCGCGTAGCTGAGATTGTAGAGGTCAATGACCCATTGCAATGTCGCCGTGTCAGCGCGCAGGTCCTGCTGGATACTCGTGAGACCAAGGTTGACCAGCGACGTGTCGAGGATCGCCATGAAGGTGGCGAGGCACATCACGGTTAGGATCACGCCGGTTCTGTCCCTATTCGCTGATCGTGCAGCATCGAGACCAAAGAACGATCAGACACGCTCGGAGTTCCGGTCTACTCCAGACAATGCACCAACACGATAATGACGTTGTCGACAGCGCGATGTGCGGCTGCATTGCCGAGCACATGGCAGATCATCTCTGGAGCATTGACCTGTTCACAAATGAGAATGCGAAGAGCGCCGCATTTAATGTGGCGGCCAGCGTATGTTTGCGGATGCCTCGCCAACGATCCGGATCATGTCGACACCCATGTGAACCGCGGAATCGCCGGATGGGGCGAGCGCAACGATAACCAAATTGGCCGCCTGCCGAGTGGGCGGGATCGATTTCCGCGCGCTTATCGCAGAGCTTCGCGTCGCGCGCGCCCAGCGTTGATAGAGCCCCTGAACGCTGGAATGAACGCGGAGCAAATCCGGGCAAAGAGATGAAAACAGTCCCAAAAATCACGCTGATCGAAGGCCTGCAAAACGTGAGCCCAGCAGGTTCAAGTTGGCTAGCCCGCAAGGGAGAGTTCCGCACGCGGCGAGCCACCCGCCGCTGTTCCGTGTAAAATAGCCACCCAGAGAGGAGAGGCATGGCCAGTTCGGAGCAGGGACGACTAGAACGTCTACTAGCCATCGCCTTGGGCGTTGGGTGTGGGTCAGAGACGGTCAGTCCAGCCTGTCTACGCCAGGTCCGCTAATCCCTGGGCAGCCGAACTCCCTGATCGGATTGATGCTCATCATCTGTATTCCGGGCTGAGCCTGCTCCTGCCGACGCAATGCTGGCATGGTGCGGTGATCTTCTCGCAGAGCTGCGCGAGGCGAGCCGCCGGCGGGAACATCCGGGGATACATCGGGGTTTGGATTTCAAACCGGAAGGTTTAAACAAGTCCCCGCAAAAGACTTCACAGGAGACAATCATGCGTTGGAGGATGCTCCCCGCACTCTTTGCCGCCGTGGCAGCGCTTGCGCTTCCAGTCCGGGCCGCCGATGCGCCCGCCGAGATCAAGTTCGGCACGCTCTATGCGTCGTCGGGACGTTTCGCCAGCATCTCGATGCCGGTGCATTACGGCCTGAAATTGTGGATCGAGCAGAAGAACGCCGAGGGCGGCGTGTTCGTCAAAGCCTTCGACAAGAAAATCCCGCTCAAGCTCGTCGCCTATGACGACCAGAGCAATACCGCGACCGCCGCGACGCTCTACAACCAGCTCATCACCCAGGACAAGGTCGACATCCTAATCGCCGATTCCGGCTCGGTCCTGACCTCGGTCGCGGTGCCGATCGCGCGCGACCACAAGATGCTGCTGATCGACCAGACCGGCACCGGCGCCGCGTTCTTCACGCCCGACAATCCGTACATCGTGCTGATGTCGGATCCAGTCTCGAGCATCTGGCCGAAACCGCTCACGGATTTCCTCACCCATGACGGACCGGGCGTAGGCATCAAGCGCATCGCGATGCTCTATGCGACCAACGACTTCACCGGTACGCAGGCCAATGCGGTGCGGAAGTTCATTACCGAGGCGAACGCCGGGGTCGCGCTCGTATTCGACCAGGGCGTGCCGACCGAGACCTCGAACTACACCGTGCTGCTCAACAACATCCGCGCCTCTAAGCCCGACGCGGTGATCCATCTCGGTTATGCGCCGAACGACATCGCATTCCTGCGCAACCTCCAGGACAGCGGTCAGAAGTTCAAATTCCTGTTCTGCATCTATCCGGGGCTGGAGACCGAGCTCCTGGTGAAGAACGTCGGCGCGAAGGGCCTCCATCACGTCTTCACTTACGTGCCGTCCTCGGAGATCGATTACCAGACGAACTTCGGCATGCCGCTCAAGGAGTACAGGGACGCCTGGCACAAGAAATACGGCGACACTCAGGTCGAGTTTGGTTTCAACTCGGTTGCCGGTTACACCACGGGACTGGTTCTGGAGAAGATGCTCTCGGTGACCGACAGCCTCGATCAGCTTGCGCTGCGTAAGGCGATCTTCAGCCTGTCGGGACAGCTCAAGACGCTCGACGGCAATTTCGAACTCGATGCGACCGGTGCGCAGATCGGCGAGATCACTCCGCTCGGGCAGCTCGTCAACGAGGGCGGCCATGTGAAATTCGTAACCGTCTGGCCGCACGACGTCGCGACCGGCAAGCCGGCGTTCTGAGCGTTTTCGCCATCCGGGGGCTGACCGAAAACGAGGCAACTCAGTATCAATGCCCTCGGCAGTGTATATTTCGCGAGATCGGTGTTGATAGATTCCGGGTTCGCCGGCTGACGCCAGCGCCCCGAAAAGACCGGGCAAGGTTTCGGGCACCAGATGCTGAGCTACACGCTGCTCGCCGGGCTATTGTTCGGCCTCTATTTCACGCTAATCGGGCTCGGGCTTAATCTCGTGTTCGGGGTCATGCGCATCGTCAATCTGGCGCACGGTGATTTCCTGATGCTCGGCGCCTTCCTCGCATTCTGGCTGTTCACACTCTACGACCTCAATCCCGTGCCGGCGGTGCCGATAGCGTTTGCGCTGTTCCTGCTTGCCGGCTTGCCGCTTTATTTCCTGCTGGTGCCGCGTCTGCTCGCCGCCAAGGATCCGGAGATGCTCTCCTTCATTCTGTTCTTCGGCTTCTCGCAGGTGGTCGAAGCGATCGCCACGATCGCGTTCGGCACCAGCGAGCGCTCGATCCCCGGAGGCGAGCTCGGCCAGGCGCTTGCGGCGGTGGCGAGCTTCCTCACCGGGCAAGAAGTCGAGAACGGTCCGATCGAGGTCCTCGGCCAAACCTTTCCCGCGTCCTGGGTAGTAAGCGGCATCGCGAGCGCGCTCGGCGTGCTGTTCGTCTATCTCTATCTCTACCGCACGCGCCTCGGGTATTTGACGCGGGCCGTCATGGTCAATCGCGAGGAGGCGATAGCGACCGGCATCGACGTGCACCGCGTCTCCGCGATCGCCTTCGGGATCGGTCTTGCGCTCGCGGCGATCGCCGGCGTGTTCGCGCCGTTCATGCTCGGCAGCATCACGCCCGCCATGGGCGTCGACGTCACAGTGACTTCTTTCACGGTCATCGTCATTGGCTCGTTAGGCAATCCGCTTGGCACCGTGCTCGGCGGCCTGATCTACGGCGTCTCCTACATGTTCATGCAGAGCTTTTTCAGCTCCTGGGCCAATTTGCTACCTTATCTGCTGCTGATCGCAATTCTCCTCGTGCGCCCCAGCGGGTTGCTTGGCCGACAGGTGCGCCGTGCCTAGGCTCGCGCGGCACGTGCTCTTCATCCTGGTGCCGCTAGTCGCGCTGTTCGCGATCGCGCCGAGCGTCTACAGTAACCACCTGCTGCTGTTCAATTTCATGGTCTTCCTGATGCTCGCGCAAGGCGTCAACGTCATCTACGGCTTCACCGGATACTTGCCGTTCGGCTACGTCGGCTTCTTCGGCGCCGGCGCCTACGGCTTCTCGCTGATGGTGATGCATCTGCACGCGCCGCCGCTCGTGGCGCTCGCGGTCGGCGCTGCGGCGGCGCTGGCGCTGGGGCTGCTGCTCACGCCGCTGTTCAGACTTTCCGGAGCGTATTTCTCCATTGCCAATCTTGCGGCCGCGCTCGCGGTGCTGCAGGTGGTCTCGAATCCCAATCTCGAAAGCATCACCAAAGGCCCCTACGGCATCAGCCTGAGCGGCGTGTTCGATCCAATCTTCGCGTATGCGACGGCGCTCACGATCCTCGCCGCGACGCTGTTCCTCGTGATCTATCTGCGCAACTCGCGTTTCGGCATGGCGCTGCAGGCGATCCGCGAGGATTCGATCAGCGCCGCCATGGCCGGCATCAATGTCGTGCGCGAGCGTGTCATCGCCTGGCTGCTGAGCGCACTGATCGCCGGACTTGCAGGCGGCGTGTTCGCCTGGTACGTCTCCGTGTTCTATCCGGAGACGGTGTTCAGCGGTGAGTTCACCATCTTCGCCATCGTGTTTGCGCTTTTTGGCGGCACCGCGACCGTGCTCGGGCCGATCTTCGGCGTGCTGATCCTCTATGGCATCTACAACGCCGTGGGCATTTCCACCCCGCAGTATTTCCAGCTGATCTACGGCGTGCTGATCATGGGGCTGGTGCTGTTCTTGCCGAACGGCCTCGTATCGCTGTTCCGGCGACGGGGGATCGATGTCCCCTGACGCGTCGCCGCTCCTGGCCGTCAAAGGCCTCGTCAAGCGATTCGGCGGCTTCCGCGCGCTCGACGAGCTCAATTTCGATCTAAAACCGGGCGAGATTCTCGGCCTGGTCGGCCCGAACGGCTCCGGCAAGACGACGTGCATCAACGTCATCTCCGGCCTCTATCGGCCGGAGGCCGGCGAGGTCTATTTCGAGGGCCAGCCGATCGCGGGCCTGCCTTCGCATCGCCTCGTGCATCTCGGCATCAATCGCACCTTCCAGGTGCCGAAGCCCTTCCTGACGCTCAGCGTCCGCCAGAACGTCGAGATCGCCATCGCGTACGGCCGCCATCCGCAAGGTCCGGTCGATGCCAACGCGCTGCTCGCCTCGCTCGAGCTTGCGCCGCTCGCGGAACGGCCCGCGGCCGAGCTCAACAGCGCGCAGCAGAAGATGCTCGATCTCGCCCGCGCGCTTGCGACCGGCCCGCGTCTGTTGCTGGTTGATGAGCTCGCGGCCGGGCTCAATCCGGCCGAGCTCGAGCGCGTCGCCCACAAGCTCGAGGAGCTGGCGCATTCCGGCATCGCGCTGCTCGTGGTCGAGCACCTGATGGGCTTCATCGACCAGATCACCGACCGCGTCATCGTGATGAACGCCGGCAAGGAGATTTTCGAGGGCGTGCTCGCGGACGCCGTCAAGAATCCGCGCGTGGTCGAGATTTTTATCGGAGGCGAGGATGCCGCCTGACGCCTCGCTCTCTGCCCTGCTCGACATCGCCGGCCTCGAGGCGGGCTACGGCAAGGTGCGCGTGCTGTGGGGCGTCGACCTAAATGTGGGCGAGCACGAGACCGTGGTGCTGCTCGGCGCGAACGGCGCCGGCAAGACCACGCTGCTCCGCACATTGATGGGATTGATCACCGCCTGGCGCGGAAACATCCACTTCGCGGGCGAGGACGTGACGCGGCTACGGACCGATCATCGCGTGCGCCGCGGCATCGTCTACATGTCGGAGAGCGCGGGCTTTGCCGATCTCACGATCGAGGAGAACATCCGCATCGGCGCGCAATTCCTGCGGCGGTCCGAGATCCGCGCCCGTGCCGAGGAGCTCTATGCGATTTTCCCGGCGCTCTCCGAGAGGCGCCGAGTGCTCGCGGGCTCGCTCTCCGGCGGCCAGCGAAAGATGCTCGGCATCGCCAAGGCACTCGCCGGCAAGCCGCGCCTCCTCGTCATGGACGAGCCATCCGCCGGGCTCTCGCCGCTATTCGTTAAGGAAGTTGTGCGCGTGCTCGGCGGCTTCCGCGGCCAGGGCCTCTCGTTCCTGATCGCGGAGCAGAACGTGAAATTCCTCGATCTTGCCGACCGCGTCTACACGATCGAGGGCGGCCGCATCGGCTTTTCCGGCACCGTCGCCGCAATGCATGCCAACGACGCACTGCACCGGGCGTATTTCGGGCTGAAGTAGCCGAAGATCGCGGAGGACCATGACAGTGCTGGCACGCTCGAAAACCAGCCGATCGACCACGGCGCTGGGTCTCCCTCGCCCTCTCAGGGGCAGTCGAATGTACCCGATGTTGCGCTCTCATCCACTATCCAGCGCGTTCACAGAGCCCGCACGACCCAACCACACCTCTTGCGACGACGATACGGTGCACCTGACCGACCGTGTTGGCCGCGCCTGCAATCCGGGCGTTCGAGAAGATCCAGGATGGAACTCTGCTGAGATGGTCCGCTTTAGCGCGTTAAGCAGACTTTAGTCTCGACCTAACACAAGTCCCAAAGGTGCCAAAGGCGGACTCATGCACCGCAGCAAAGAGCGTTTCCTCACTCGATCACCTCGTCGGCGCGCAGCAGGACGGAAGTCGGAACATTTACGCCTACCGTGTTTGCCGTTCCCAAGTTCACCGCGAACTCGAATTTCGTAGGACCCTCGATCGGAGCTCCGCCGGCGCGGCACCACGGATCAGGCGGGCAACATACTCGGCAGTGCGCTGGCGCATCTCGGTGAGGCTGGGGCCATAGCCCAGCAGGCATCCGGATTTGGCCATCTCGCGCCACTCGCAGATGGTCGGCAAGCGAGCCTCCAGCGCCAACGCCGCAAGTTCTCGCGCATCGCGAGGGAACAAGGGATAGGACCCCAGAGCCAGAGCTTGGCTGCCGGACGATGTCATCGTCAAAAACGCGTTCGCGTAATCATCCCGGTCGGTCACCTTAGCGATGATCAGCTCCACGCCAATCCGAGTTGCCCGCTGCTCCACCCGGTAATGCGCCTCGGGTCGGTCGACCGATAGGTCAGAAATCCGATGCGCCGCGCTTCGGGAACCGGCTCCTTGAGCAGCTCCAGCCGTTTCGCATCGCCATCCGTTGCAAACATTGCCAGGCCGGTGACGTTGCCGCCCGGGCGAGCAAAACTCGCAACGAGACCGTCGGCAACCGGGTCGTCACCGGCGAACGACATCACGATGGGAATTTTGCTCGTCGCAGCCTTCGCCGCAATGAGGTCCGAGGTGGGTCAAACTCGGCCCTCGCCGCTATCCGCGACACTTCCGCTTCGCCATCGAAAGCGGAATTCGACGGGCCCTCGCGCGATGTCTCAGTCGTGCTACGAACGGACACAAGCAGCATTCTAGCCGCAGCCCCGGTTGCCGCCATAATCTAGCGAGCAGCTTGGGCCGTCTCGATAAGATATCTTGGGTTCGGATGATCAATCGACTGCTGCTATTTGCCGCCGTCATCTCCTTCACGGCCACTGCCGCTCTGGCAGTCTGGCGAGGCCCACCGCAAATCGTCGCGGCCCTCGATCCCGAAACTCGTGATTGGGTCCAAGCCCTTAAAAACAAAGACGGCTGAGGGATTTTCCGGCGCCGGTGCGCCCGATGTGCTGCAGCCAGCGGTCCACCCGCTCGCCGGCTTCGCCGGGCGAGCCCAGCTGCGACGCGCCAGCAAGAAGCTGGCCGCAACGCGCGCGACGCAGGCGCCGAAGTTTTGGAGGCCGGTTTCGGCAAAGCTTTATTCCGCGCTCACGGGCCGGTGCGTGCTGGTGGGACCCGCTGATGTCTCGAATTCATCCGCGAGCATAGCTTCCACGAGTTGGCACTTGCTTTCTGTCTAGGAGAAACACAATGGCTTACGTGTCTCTCCGGCAGACATTGCCCAAAGATCATTCGGTCATGTCCCCACTGTGTCCGCAGAATGCCCGCCAGGCTCGATAGGTGGGCGCTGGCGGCGATCTTGGAGCGGACGGCTCTCCTGCCCCCGGCAGCGAGCGGCCGCGCTTCTCATCAGCGCTCTCTGGTCTCGCGGTACGCTCTTTCAAGGACGTCGAGTCCCATATATCGCGTGTCACCCCCGCTCGTGTCACGTTTCCCGTGCTGGCGATCAAGCTTGACCTGTGCCGACCAACCAGCAGTCATCGACATGGACGTTCTGAAAGAAAGGTCTATGGCCGAGGAATCGCGACTGAACTCGATCACAAAGAATTTCACCGCTCTTTGGCATTCGCCCCGGTAAGCATCGCTGTCATACTCATCGGCATAAAGCGAGCAAGCGATTAAGGCTTCTCGGAACGCCCTGCGTCCTGGTTCGGGCAGGCCCTTCAACTCTGCCTTAGCCTTCTCACCCCAAGTAAACCACCATCCCTCGGCTGCTTGACGCCGCGCATCTCCCGCGAGACAGAGGTGAACTGACATGAGCAACGCAGCCACACTGACCGCGACGCGTATTCGATTTATTGTCATTTTTCCCAAGGCATGTGGTCCTATCGTTGGCAAGGGATGTTTCCCCAAAAAGCGGAATTCCGGTGACAGTGTCCTAATTGCCACGCTTGCCGAAATTCGGCCCGAAAGGTGTTTACAAGCCCATATCCCTACACAATCGTCTATGAGACTGCCGGGTCAGCACGGTCCCGATCGAGGGAATTGGGACAGGGAGATCGGGACCGTGTCCTCTTCGAGCCACAGGCTCCGGCAGTCTGCACCTCGTAACGCATAACACAGGGACGGCACATCATGTTTCTTCGGATATCGATAGCGGCGGCGTCCGCACTTGCTCTGTGCGGCTGCATAACGGCGGAGCAGCAGGCATCGGTGGTAGAACCGCCTAAGCCAATCACCTGTCGCGCAGGGGCCGACTGCAATGCGAAATGGTCGCGAGCCGACGCTTGGATAAAGGAGCATTCCAAATACAAAGTTGAGACGAGCTCGGAGTCACTAATCCAGACTTCCGGCCCAAGCGCATTCGAGACGGACCCCTCCCCGACGTATAAGGTCACAAAATTCGCGATGGGTACCCGCGAATATGCGATCGAGCTCACGGGCGGATGCGATAGCATTTTCGGGTGCACTCCGACGATCCTAGCAGCACAGGCCGACTTCACTCAATTCATGCTGGCGGCGGAAGCTGCACCGCAGTCCCACCCGACGAAGAAAAAGAAGGACGCCACCTACCAGACATCATCGTGATCAAAATCGGGAACATGGATGCCCACCAGTCGTGAGACCGAGCCCGCCAAGAGAGCCGGGAGGCGGGCGGTCCAGCATCAGCCTTCGAGGTGCAGGACGCCGTGAAAGATCCGGCCGCCTAATGCAATGTTCGGGACATATCCAAATCGTCGAGCTCTTCCGCAAAGACGCCGGAATAATTGCGCCAGTTCAGCATTACTACTCGTGTCGGAGGTGGCACGCGTGATTGCACGTAACTGCAGCCAAAATTCCTCGCGTGTCGGCAGTTGCCCATCAATCATGACGTGGCCCTTACGCCGGGTTGCGGACGGCGAGGGCGAGCACCGAACTCGCCGTCCGCTCCCCGTGCGCGTTCTCGATATGCTCGTCATCCGCGCTCGCTCACAAATTTGGTTGCAGCCGGATCGATGCTGTGTCCGGCTGCTCGATCTTCCTCCAAACGATCCCTGACATTCCGCTGCGTCGGTCCACCATGCCGCACGTAATGGGGATGTTCTCCTCGCGCATCACCCGAAAGCTCCACAGTTCGCTTTCCAATTTCTCGACGTGTCGCGGCTTCGTCAGTTTGTTTTCAGCGCGGTGTCCACAAACAACGTGCGCCACCTCGTGCAAATAGGTTTGGAGTCCGTCTGGCGTTTTTGGTTTCGGTCCCTCACATCGATCCACGCCTCGCCGCTGCAATCGGTTCAGCAGCATCTCACCCGCAGATCGCCCGGCGTATGTCGGAAGGCAACCTTTGGCCCGCTGGCGCAAGTGTGGAAAAAAGGCGGCGCCCTCCACACGGTCGAAACCGGCGCCATAGGCCCAGTAAACCCACGGTTCCCAAAGGCGCGTCATCGCGCGGCGAAAGCCGCCGCTCGGGCGAGTGTATTCTAGGCATCGAATGATGCCTCCGGGCTGCACCACCCGGCCTAGCTCTCGTATGCCAGCAACCTGCAATCCGTCGGGAAGAGTGCAGAACAGCCCGCGTCGCCGGCTGCGCGCGCGCCGCAAGCGGCCACGCAAACGCGCAATGTCGCATGAGTAAGAAAGATTACTGTTGATTTTCACACGATCGTTTCGTGCCAGAATCCGAAATTGGACAGGGCTGTTCACTGTCGGTCGTCGATAAACAACTGCCGCGTCACCTTCGCGATAGACATGCGACCACGAGGGCTGCGAATGAGACGAGCTGGAAAATGGCTCCGGCCGCATGCGAGTACTCCCACTTCGCCCTCAGGGCCTGCCAAGTCTCCGGCAAGATGGTCCAGTTGGACGTCGCGGTATTGGCCGGATAGTGGTGACCCGCGGGCTCGCCGCGCTTGCCGCCCCCGCCGGACTGGAAGCCAAGGCGTTGGCCCGCATTGACGCGCCGCCCGGCCTGCGGCTCGCCTGCCAGATCCGCCCCAGTGCGGACCTCACCATCATGCCGCTACTCAATCCGGACGCGACACCGGCGGAAGGCAGAGTTCGCGGCGGGCTCGAAGGCAGCGAACGGCTGATCACGGTGGTGTTCATCGATCTGCGCGCGTCGACCACGCTCGGCGAGGCAAAACTCCCCTACGACGTTCTGTTCATCCTTAACCAATTCTTCCAGGAGATGACCAAGGCGCTCGACGCGACCAACGGCCATTATTCCCAGTTCACCGGCGACGGGCTGCTGGCGCTCTACGGGCTCCATGCCAAGAACCCGAAGAACGGCCCGGCCGATGCCTTGCGCGGCGCCCGCGAGATGCTGGCGCGCGTCGGTCAGCTCAACCGCCGTTTGGGCGCCGAGCTGCCGCAGCCGCTCCG
>WNGK01006141.1_pt1 | contig 27760 bp, 20 predicted proteins | sample 5400601 | NCBI WGS metagenome assembly WNGK01 (sample SAMN13153376, study PRJNA577476) | soil metagenome | isolation source: 60 cm soil or saprolite under Garry oak tree replicate 1 | place: USA:California | collected 2016-06-15
GTCATCGATTGTGACATGAATCAATCCATCGTCTGACCCGGCCCAGAGCGTTCCCTTGTCGACCGGCGATTCCGTTAACGCAAAGATCGTGTCGTAATATTCAACCGACGTGATGTCGTTGGTCAGCGGGCCGCCGCTCGGCTGCTGCTTCGTCTTGTCGTTGCGAGTCAGATCTTCGCTGATCTTTGTCCAACTCTGGCCGTGATCGGCCGATTTAAAGACGCATTCGGCCGCGGTGTAGATCACGTCGGGATTGTGCGGCGATACCAGCAGCGGCGAAACCCATTGGAAGCGATGCGCGAGATCGACTGCGCCGCGTCCGGAATTATCCAGCGGAACCGGACTGATGTCCTGATCGTCCTCCTTGGTTTTGTTGTAGCGCGCGATGTAGCCTTCGCTGTTCGAATAAATGATGTGCCAATCGCGCGGATCGGGAATCACGAACCCGCACTCGCCGCCGCCGGCCTGATACCAATCCTCGCGGCCGATCACGCCCGAATCGGTCCGGCTCGCGATGCAAACATTCGAGTTGTCCTGTTGTGCGCCGTAAATGTGATACGGAAACGCATTGTCGACAGCGACGTGGTAAAACTGCGCGGTCGGCTGGTTGTTTTGCGTCGTCCAGCTTTTTCCGCCGTCGATCGAGATGGCGGCGCCGCCGTCGTTCGCGTTACCAATCCGATTCGGATTTTGCGGGTCAATCCAGAGACCGTGGTGATCTCCGTGGCGCGCCGGGAGCAAATTAAACGTCTTGCCGCCATCAACGGATTTGAAGGCGCCCGTGTTTAGAAGATAAACCGTGTCGGCCGATTTCGGATCGGCGTAAACTTTACTGAAGTACCAGGCGCGCTGGCGAAAACGGCCATCGTCATTCACCCGCGTCCATTTTTGTCCTGCGTCGTCGGAGCGAAACAAGCCGCCCTCTTTCGCTTCGATAATTGCATAAACGCGATTCGAGTCCGCGCCCGAAACTGCCACGCCAATTTTGCCGAGAATTCCTTCGGGAAGACCGTTGCCTTCCAAATGTTTCCAAGTCACCGTTGTCTTCCGAGCGATACAACCCGCTGCCCGCTCCGCCGCTCGAAAAAAACCACGGCTGCCGCCGCACCTGCCAGAGCGACGCAAAAACAATGTTCGGATTGTGCGGATCGAAAACGACGTCGATCCCGCCCGTGTTTTCGTCTTTGCTCAAAACTTTCGTCCACGTTTTGCCGCCGTCGGCTGTCCGAAAAATTCCGCGCTCCTGATTTGGACCGAATGCATGTCCGAGCGCCGCGACAAGCACTACGTTTTCGTTTCGCGGATCGACAATCAACGCGCCGATTTGGCGGCTGTCTTTTAATCCGATATGTTTCCAGGTTTTGCCTGCGTCGATCGATTTATAGACGCCAATTCCGTAAGTGGTGTTGCCGCGAATAGCCGCTTCACCGGTGCCGGCGTAAACGACGTTATGATCTGACGGTGCGACCGCGATCGCGCCGATCGATGAAATATCTTCCTTGTCGAAAAGCGGCGTCCAATTCTGTCCGCCATCAACCGTTTTCCAAACACCACCCGCGACCGCGCCGAAATAATAAGTGTCCGGTTCGCCGGAAACGCCTTCAATCGCGAGTGCCCGACCGCCGCGGAACGGTCCGATCTGTCGCCATTGCATCCCGCTAAATAATTTTTCGTCGATCGCGCCGGCCGGCGTCGGTTTTGGAGATGCCGTCGGCGACCGCGTGGGCGACGGTGTCTGGCCGCCTTCTTTCGGTGTCGGGCTAACCGCAAAAGCGTTCGAGCAAACAAAAACGAGCGCGACCGAAATGAGAAAGCGCAAGATGGACGTAATCATCCGCTTAAGGTGAAAAGCTTGCCGCGCCGTTCAACTGGAATGTCTCTTCTGTGGAGGCAGCCGTCCTCCACTGCAGAATCAAACGCCCGTCCGGCTTGGACCGCAAGACGCCTGCCACCACAATCAATTTCAGTGTTCTGTTGCGCGCACGGCCAGAATGTAGGCGATAACTGCGTCGCGCTCCGCCGGCTTTAAACTAGCGCGATGTGACATGTTGTTTACAATCTCGGCCCAATCCTTGGGCGTGTAATGCCAGAGCGCGGGCAGCGTGTGGCATTCGATGCAACGATGAACCAAAAGCGTTCGGCCTTCGCGGAGCTTCGTAAGATCGACACCTTGCCTTTGCGAATTCGCCGACGCCATTTGTGGCGTTACGGGCGGGACATAGTTGGTCGATTCGCAGCTGGCTAATTGCGAGATACTAATCAGTGACAAAGTCAGAACTACTTGGGCCACCCTCGCCAGTCGCTTCGCGTCTTCCTCTCCCTCAGGCTGAGGGAGAGGATTGAGGTGAGGGTTCGTCATTATTCGCATTTTAAAAGCCAATTCCGAAAATGGTTCGCAATTGAAAATCGGCTTCGTCCGCGGTGTCGGTGGCCTGCGCAAGAGCCGTGATGGTGACAAACCAGCTTTGGCGACGATACGAAATGTTCGGACCTACAAAAATATTTCTGATGTCCTCGTCGTCACGCCAATCGGGGAATACAATTTCGTGGAGGAATTCGATTCCGACCGAAAGGCGCGGCGAAATTTCGTAGCTCGCGGCGAGCGCCTGCTGCAATTCGCCGCTCTGTTCCTCCAAGCCTTTTGATTCCCATTCAGCTTCCAGCGTCGCGTTGTAATCCAGAATCCAGCGACCGAAGTTTTTTTGCGCGATCAGTTTCGATTCGGATTCGAAATGTTGGCGCGCAACGCTGATTTCCTGGTAAAGCGAAATGCCGACCGGATCGATGACCGGGTTCGACAAATTGTAAATCAATTCGATGGCGCCGCCGTTGTACTGGAAGCCTTCGTCAGTGTGATGAGACCAATCGAGCGGATAAATCCCGAGTTGGAACCGATCGGCGATTCCAATTTCGATTTCTTCGCGAATAAAGACGTCGTTCCGACCGGTGTCGTGCGCCCACGTCACTGTGTTCTCGAGCTCGACGCTGCCGGGCGGCGACGTCGGGGCTTCATATAAATAAGTGAAGTGTCGGACTCCAGCGAAAGCGCAGATCGCCGGCAAGATCGACAATAACACGACGAAAACGATCCTCGATGCTGGATGCCTGATGCTGATTCGGCCCATCCAGAATCCAGTATCTGAAATCCTAGTATCGGCCAGCTGTTGAAAGAGCCGGAACGGCAGCGTCGACTTCAGACTTCGCTTCCTGAATCGCCTCTGTATCCGCGATCTCCGGTCTTCCACCGAAACGGCGGGCTGCGTAGTACGATCCGATCACCAAGACAGCGGCGATGAATTGCGCGATCAGGGTTTCGTAGGTTGGGAAAACCGAGAACCACATTCCCATCCAGCGCGGAATCATCGGGACCAACGCCTGAATCGGCGTCGTCGAAATCCAGTGCGCGAGCTGCATCTCCTGCGCTTGTTCGCCCACCATCACCAGCAACACGACGCCGAGCAGCACGCCGGTCGTGATCAGCATTTTGCGATAAGGAAGACGTTGCTGAAGCACGAACGTCAGCACCGCGACGATTCCGGAGAGCGCGATGCCGAGAAGTGCGCCTTTCAACACAACGCCGCCGCCAAATCGCAAATGATAAGTCTGCAAAAAGAGGACGACCTCAAATCCTTCACGATAAAGCGAAGTAAATCCGAGCAGGATCAATCCCCATAGCAACGATCGTTTCGCAATTTCAACGCCGTGACCATTTTCGAGCAGCGCTTTACGGCGGCGATTGTGCGCGCGGATCCAGCCGCCCCAATAAATCTTGTGGAAAAACCAGTTCATGATCACGAGCAATACGACGACGGCGAGAAGACCGGTCGCCGCTTGCAAATCGAGCGCGCGCATATTGTCACTCAGCGAATCGACAATTCGCACCGCGACGAACCACGTGATCAAAGTCGCGACAAACGCGACACCAGCGCCCATCGCGACCGGCTTTCGATGCGCGCGCTTCGCGCCGGTCATGCTGGCGGTGATCGCCGCGAGCACGAGAATGCATTCGAGTCCTTCGCGGAAAACCAGAACGCCGATGTCGAGCGCCGCGACGGTCGCGCTCGTGTTCGGTTGGGTCGGATCAGGCGCGCCGTGCGCGAACAATCCTTGCCAGAATAGAATCGCAATTACTGCAATCGCGGCAACAAAAATACCGACGCCGAAAAGCATGCGCAGCGGGCGATTGGACTCGTGCAAAGCAGTCGCACTCACAGTAAAAACCTATCACAGCCGTAACCAGGCTGCTGCCGGTCAGTTGCGTTTTTTTAGCGGCGATTTGCGCGCTTCAAGCGAATCAGGAATCACGCCGCTCTGCGGCAAACAAAAAAACAGGGAACAAAATGGATGAACTAGCTGGAGCGTAACCCAGGAAAGCAGGAAGGGATCGAACCTAGAAGGGTCACCGCGACGCGCGGAATTGTAGGGCAAGCGCTCCGCTTGCCGATTGTCGCAATTTTTTACCGCAGAGATCACGGAAATCGCGGAATGGAATTTTCGACAGAATTTACAAAATTCCCCCGTAGCCCGGAGCATTCAGTTCATTTTGTTAATTCTGTCAAAACTCAGCGATCTCTGTGTCCTCTGTCGTGAACTGTCTGGTCTTTGCCGACGCCGGCCAAATCGCGCCGAGCAAATTAGCTTCAACTTATCAATTCCAACGAAGATTATACGTCGTAGTACAGCGAGAATTCATAGGGGTGGGGGCGTAGTCGGAGGGCGTCGTATTCTTTTTGTTTCATGTCGATCCAGTTGGCGATGAAGTCGGCGTTGAAGACGTCGCCGCGGAGCAGGAAGGAATGATCGGCTTGGAGCGCTTCGATTGCGCCGCGGAGTGAATCGGGCACGCTCGCAATCTGGGCGAGTTCTTCCGGCGGCAGATCGTAAAGATTTTTGTCGAGCGGATCGCCGGGATCGATTCGGTTTTGAATTCCATCGAGACCGGCGAGCAGCATCGCGCTGAAAGCGAGATACGGATTCGCGGCGGGATCTGGTGTGCGAAACTCGATGCGTTTCGCTTTTGGACTGGGCGAATAAGTTGGAATCCGGATTGCAGCGGAACGATTGCGCGCGGAGTAAGCGAGATTGACCGGCGCTTCGAATCCGGGCACCAGCCGCTTGTAGCTATTAGTAGTCGGATTCGTCAGACAGGTGAGCGCGGGCGCGTGTTTCAAAATGCCGCCGATGAAAAACAACGCCAGGTCGCTCAGCCCGGCGTAACCGTTGCCGGCGAAGAGCGGTTTGTCACCGTTCCAAAGCGAGATGTGCGTGTGCATGCCCGAACCGTTGTCGCCGAAAACTGGCTTCGGCATAAACGTGACGGTCCGGTTGTGGCGCTTGGCCACGTTGCGGATGATGTATTTGTAATACTGCATCGAATCGGCCATGTGCTTGAGCGGCGCGAAACGGACGTCGATCTCAGCCTGGCCAGCGGTGGCCACTTCGTGATGTTGTTTGTCGATCGGAATGCCCGCTTTCTCAATCTCGAGCGACATTTCGTTGCGAATATCCTGCAACGAATCCATCGGCGGGGCCGGGAAATAACCTTCTTTCGGGCGAATCTTGTAACCGAGGTTCGGAAACTCTTCGCGCGCGCTGTTCCAATGTCCCTCGATGCTCTCGACCTGATGGAATGACGAATTGCCGTTGTAACTAAATCGCACGTCGTCAAAAATGAAGAACTCCGCTTCCGGTCCGAAAAAGGCGGTGTCGGCGATCCCGGTCGATTTCAAATAAGCTTCCGCTTTTTCAGCGACGCCGCGTGGATCGCGGTCGTACGGTTCGCGCGTGATCGGATCGACAATCGTGCAGATCAAGCTCAGCGTCGGCTCGGCGTTGAAGATGTCGATCCACGCCGTCGCCGGGTCGGGAATCACGAGCATGTCGGAAGCGTTGATCACTTTCCAGCCGCGGATGCTTGAGCCATCGAAGCCGAGGCCGTCGGTAAAAACGTCATCGCGATATTCGCTGAGGGTGGTGGTGAAATGCTGCCAGGTTCCGAGCAGGTCGGTGAACTTGTAATCCACGAGCTTCACGCCGTGGTCTTTGATCATTTTGTTGACGTCGGATGCAGTTTTGTCTTTGGCCATTGGGTGTTGAGGAGTTGGGTAGTTTAGTTGTTGAAGAATTGTGAATATCCGGGCCGGTTATTCACAAAAACCGCTGAAAACAAAAAGAGCCGAGACAACCCATTTGGCAATGGGCTGAATGCGGCTCGCGTAATCACACCGCTTTTTCGCCGATCTCTTCCGTGCGAATGCGAATCGCGTGTTCGACCGGAAGCACAAAAACTTTTCCGTCGCCGATTTTCCCGGTCTTGGCTGCGCCTACGACAGCGGCGACCGCCTTCTCCACCATGTCGTCCGCGAGCACGACTTCCACTTTTACTTTTGGCAGAAAATCGACCGTGTACTCGCTGCCACGATAGATCTCGGTGTGACCTTTCTGGCGGCCGAAGCCTTTCACTTCGGTCACGGTCATGCCTTCAATCCCGAGTTCAGCCAGGGCTTCCTTGACCTCCTCGAGCTTGAACGGCTTGATGATCGCTTCTAGCTTTTTCATGTCGATCTAATCGGGCTCGCGTTCGCTTCACTCGAAGCCGAGCGCGGCACGCGCTCTCTTACCAACGCGATGTTGCGATTGCAAACAAGAAATTTTTGCGCGCATTTGTCATCCCGAACGAACGTGAAGGATCCGTCAAAAGGTTGTTGATCACGCCAATTAATCTGTGTGATCTCTGCTTCGATTGGGAGATTCCTCGCTCAGCTCGGAATGACGACGCGCAAATTTTTTTCGTGTGCCGAGCACGAATGCTTGGCAAATTTGACTGAACACGGTTGACTGCATTTATATCTACGATGCCGCGCGATTCGTTCGTTCATCTCCACCTTCACACCGAATACTCGCTGCTCGACGGTGCGCTGCGAATGAAGGAGCTGATGAAAAAAGCGGTCGAATTCGGGATGCCGGCCGTAGCGGTGACTGACCACGGGAATCTTTACGGCGCGATCGAATTTTACCAGGAAGCAATGCGCGCCGGGATCAAGCCGATCATCGGTTGCGAGGCATACATCGCGCCGCGCTCGCACAAGGAGAAGGCGAGCTCGCTGCGGGAAGCGGCTTATCATTTTACTTTGCTCGCGCAAAACGACACGGGCTACCGCAACCTGGTCAAACTGATCTCGACCGCGCATCTCGATGGATTTCATTACCGGCCGAGGATCGACAAGGAACTGCTGGCACAGTACTCGGCGGGGCTGATTGGACTGAGCGGATGTCTCGCGGGCGAAGTGAACTCGGCGATTCAGTCGAACAACATGGACAAGGCCAAGCAAGCCGCCGCCGAATATCGCGACATCCTTGGCGCCGAAAATTTCTTCATGGAGCTGCACGATCACGGGATGGAAGAGCAACGCCAGTGCAACCGGGTCTTGCCACAAATCGCGAAAGACCTCGGCGTCGGAGTCGTCGGTGCGAATGACGTGCATTTCTTGTGCCGCGACGATCATGATGCGCACGATGTCATGCTCTGCATCGGTACCGGAAAAATGGTCCAGGATGAAAACCGAATGCGCTATGCACCGGAGCTTTATTTCAAATCGCCCGCGGAAATGCGCGAATTGTTCAAGGATTTTCCGGACGCAATTAGCAACACGCTTGCGATCGGTGAACGGTGCAACGTCTCGATCGAATTCGGGAAATCGAAATATCCGGAATATCCGATGCCGGAAGGACAGACACGCGAAGGTTATCTGCGCGAGCTTTGTTACAAGGGACTCGAAGAGCGCTATGGCGCGCGCTCTAAGATCGACAATCAACTGCGCGAGCGGCTCGCTTACGAATTGAGCGTGCTCGAGAAAACCGGATTCGTCAGTTACATCCTGATCGTTTGGGATTTCATTCACTTTGCGAAAGGGCGCGGAATTCCGGTTGGGCCGGGCCGCGGTTCGGCTGCTGGGTCGCTAATCGCTTATGTGCTCGGGATCACCGATATCGATCCGTTGCAGTACGGATTGATCTTCGAGCGCTTTCTAAACCCGGATCGAGTATCGCCGCCAGACATCGATGTCGATTTTTGTGAAGCGCGGCGCGGGGAAGTTCTCGAATACGTTCGGCAAAAATACGGCGAGCGTCGCGTCGCGCAGATCATCACCTTCGGCAAACTGAAAGCGAAAAGCGTCGTGCGCGATGTCGGCCGGGTAATGGGCTTGCCGTATCGCGACGCCGATCGCATTGCGCGCATGATTCCGAACGAGCTTAACATCACGCTCGATTCGGCGGCTGAAAAGAATTCGGAATTGAAACGTGCAGTCGCAACCGAGCCGCAAACGAGGCAACTATTCGAGTACGCCAAAACACTAGAAGGTCTCTCGCGCAACGCCGGTGTGCACGCGGCCGGCGTTGTCATCGCCGATCGCGATTTGTCCGATTACATTCCGCTTTGTCGCGACGTTAAAGGCAACGACGTGATCAGCCAATATCCGATGGGCCCGCTGAACGATCTCGGTCTGCTCAAGATGGATTTTCTCGGATTAAAAACGCTGACCGTAATCGAGGACACGCTGGTGCTGATTCGCAAACGCGAGCCGGCGTTTTCGCTGAAAAATATTCCGCTCAATGACGTGGCCTCATTCGGTCTCTACAACCGCGGCGAAACGATCGGCCTCTTCCAAATGGAGTCCGGTGGCATGACCAACTTGTCGAAACAATTCGAGGTCAAAAAGCTGGACGACATCATCGCGCTGATCGCGCTTTATCGGCCTGGGCCGATGGAACTGATTCCTGAATACCTAAGAGCGAAGAAGGGCGTCACGCCGATTAAGTATTTGCATCCGCTGCTGAAAGAAATCTGCGCCGACACCTACGGCGTCATGATTTACCAGGAGCAAGTGATGGCGGCGGCGAGCAAACTCGCCGGTTATTCGCTTGCGCAAGGCGATCTGCTCCGGCGCGCGATGGGCAAAAAGGACAAGAAAACCATGGCGAAGGAGCGCAACAATTTCATCGAGGGTTGCGCGCGCACGAACAAAATTGCCGGGAAAAAAGCGAACGCCATCTTCGATTTGCTCGAAAAATTTGCCGGCTACGGATTCAACAAGAGCCACAGCGCGGCTTACGGAGTAATCAGTTATCAGACTGCTTATTTGAAGTCGCATTATCCGGTCGAGTTCATGGCAGGACTCTTGAGCAACGAAATCAACAATACCGATAAGATTTCGGTGTTCGTCGGCGAATGTAAGCGAATGGGAATTTCGATTTTGCCGCCGGACATCAATCGCAGCGGTTTGAAATTCACGCCTGAACCGCACGACGGGGGAATGGCGATCCGTTACGGACTGGCAGCGATCAAAAACGTCGGAGAAGCCGCGATGCAGATGTCGATCCAGGAACGGGAGCGGGCAGGGAACTACATTTCGCTGGAAGATTTTTGCGGAAGAATCGGAACGCGCATCGCCAATCGCAAAATGCTGGAAAGCTTGGTTAAGGCCGGCGCATTTGATTTTGTTGGACGCGACCGCGCGGAACTTTTTGCCTACATCGACGAATCGCTTTCCTGCGCCGCGGCAGCGTTACGCGATCGCACCGTCGGACAAGTTTCATTGTTCGACGAAGCGACTCATGCCGCGACGACAAAAAAGCGCGTCGTGACACCATGGAGCGATCACGAAAAACTCTCGTATGAAAAAGAGCTCCTCGGATTTTATGTGAGCGGACACCCGCTCAACGCATATGCCGATCTTTTCGCGGCGAAAAATTACCAGCCGATCGTTTCATTAGGCGATCTGGACGATCGCGCACAGTTCAGAATCGGCGGCGCGATCGTGCAGGTAGAAAAGAAATTCACACGGAGAGAAGGCAAGCCGTTTGCGGTGGTGTGGATCGAAGATCGCACCGGCGCGCTTGAGGTTGTGGTTTGGAACGACGTTTACGTTACGGTTACGGAAATTCTTGTTCCCGGTCGAGTCGTGGAAGTTCGGGGAACCATCGATACCCGCGGTGATTCGCTTCGCGCGACCGCACAAAAAATTAAAGTACCAGGCGCGAACAAACCAAACGGCGCCTCGAACGGAGATGAAAGATCGAGGTCTGCCGAAAGGGAGCCGGCCGTGCTCCTGCAATTTTCGCCGGCGACGACGACCGAAGAATTGCGCGAAGTGCGCGAACTTCTGGCCAGCTCACCTGGCCAACGTCGCGTGCAACTTCTTTTCGATCGGCCCAGTGGAGAGCCGTTGCGGGTCGATGCTGGCTCAGAATTGCGCGTTGAGCTGACTCGCGATTTGGAACGAAAACTGATGCGCTGGTTGGTCACGGCGAAATCCGAGCGGCGCACTCTCCCGATGGACACTGCGGCCTAACGACGCCGTTCGTGTTTGCGAGCGCGAGATGGCGAGGTCTGGGGTCGCGGGTGGACGCCGATGTTGAAGACTTCGAGTTGCGGCGCTGCGCCGGTGCAGAAATGAAATTCCCTTGCCGATTGATTACCGATTGACGCGACAGAGGCGGTTCCTTTTTCTTTCAACCCCACCTTCCAGTTGCTACCGAACAAGTCTCCCTGGAACTCGAGCTGTTCAATGGTTGGCGCAAGCGTGACCTCGACTGGCACGATCTCGATTCGGCGAACACAGTCCTGAACGTTCGCACTGGTATCAAAAATCGGAGTCGCACTCGAAATTCTCACGACTACATCTTTACTGTTGCGGAAATCAACCTCGCCCTTCAACGAAAGATCGACATCTTTGATCGCGGCATTCAGGAACTCGAGCGTTGCGTGGTCGCCGCTAAAAGCCACTCGTCCGCTCGCGCGCGTCAGATCGAGCGGCGCATTTTGCAAAACCCCATTTAGCAGCTGCACTTCACCGGAGATGCTCGGATGCTCGAGGTTTTGACTGAGAGAGATCGTTCCGCTCAAGATTCCTTCATTGAAAATTGCCGGATGCAGGAATTGGGGAGCGCCGGCGAGGACGACCGCCGGAAAATGAATGGTTGCCTCCAGCGGCGACGCCAGAAATGTTTTCCAGTCCTGGCCGATTTTTAATGGAAATTTCGCCGCCAAATCGACCGGACTCGATCCGGGCAAACTAAAAGCGGCCTGCATGTCCCACGAACCGGACGAGATTTTGGTGTTAAGCTGGACCGGAATGGCCGCTCCATTCGAGCCAGCCCGACCGAGCAGGAAATATTCCGATGCGTCGCCGATCTTTGCCTCAATGCTGCCGGAGTAATTATTGTCGTGCGAAATGTCGATCTTGCCTTGTGCGCGGATGAAATCTTTTTTGCGCGCCAGCTCGAACTGCTCCAGCTCGAGCGCATCAGCCTTTAGATTTATTTTGGCACTTAATCGATCGATCTGTCGCTTAAATAAGGACAACGAGTTTCCGCTGGCGGTAAGAAATCCGCCGAGCTTACGCTCGCGCGCGTTGAGCGTTCCTTCGATTGCGATTGTACCGGCAAAATCGCGTGGGCCGGCGCCAAAAAGTTCCGCGAATTGTCCGAGATCAGTGATTTTTCCCAGGATTTGGCCGCGAAAATCGGGTTTGAGCCAGTCTGTCGACTTGGAAGGGATCGCGCCTTCACCGCTCATGCTGAGCTCGTTTTGGCGCTGCTTGATGTAAAGCTGCTGGAGCTGGATCTGTCGGTTGTAGAAAATTGCGCCGAGCATGATCAGATCGGCGGCGCGCTTGTGCCAGCTCAGGCCGTTGAGTTCGGTCCAAACGGAAGCGGTCCCACGAAATGGATCGCGCGGATCTCCTTGGAATGTGAAATTACAGGCGCGAAGCGAACCACCGAGCGGATCGGTGAATCCGAGCGCTTCGGAAGTTTGCGCGAGCGAAATGCCACTGGCAGTGCCGGCAACATTCCAAATCGAATGCTGTCCCGGCCATTCGTTGGAAATGCTTGCGCGAATCTTGCCGCCAAGAACGTCGAGATCGAATTGGAGGTCGGCGCGTTCTTTATCAAGCCGCGACAAGTCGACCATGATGGATTGAAGATCAAGGCCGCGGGCGAGATTCATCCCACCGATGGTAAGACGATCTTCCTGCCATTTGGTCGCGCCGCGCAGTTGCGAAAACGTTTGGCGCAGTAACGGCGATGTGATCGTGAGTTCGGCGGCGGAGAACCGGCCCGCTTCGATTGGATTTCCGGAAATCGATGCGTTGTGCAGAAGGACGACCGTCGGACCGTTTTCAACTCTCAAATCGAGATGGCCAATGTCGAAATTGACCGGGAGCAGCGATTGCAAAGCCGTCCAATTAAAAAGCGCCGGCCGGACGCTTTCTGAATAATCGCGCCGGATTTCTGCGCGCGCCGTTTTGATCGACAAATTCCGAACGCCGTCGCCACGTCCGGTGAGGATTTTGGCAAGACGCGGGTGAAGAATCGTCTGCTCGGCGTTGAGCTCGATTTGAGTAGCGGCACCCGGCTTACTCGTCACCCGGATGCGCTCGATTGAGACCGGCCGCAGAAAGGGTGCGGAGATTTTGCCGAGCTCGATTTTCAACTGCTGACGATGCGCTTGCCAGTGCAGCCAGAGGCGCAGCCCATTGGAGACAACGAAAGGGGCGAAGACGATCATGCCCAGGGCCACCATCAAAGTGGAGAGCGAGATCAAAAACAGACGATTTTTGGGCATCCGCGCCCACTGAAGACAAGCTTAAGAGCCTGGCGCGCGTGGATTCGTTTGTTCAATTGACGCTGCAATTCTTGCTCCGCTTCCGCCGGCAAATCCATTTCCATCGCCTGACGCCGCGCCATTTCCGGAAGTTGGGCGAGTTCATTCTGGAGGTCGGCGCCGGTAATTCGGTTCCAAAGACCATTTTCGAGCGCGAGCACGTCCACGTTCCTTTCTTCGATGCCGACAATTTCGGCGTGCGGAAGTTGGATCAAGATTTCGTCGGGATGCACATCAACCGCCACATCCTGGCGCAGATCGAAGCCCGCTTTGACGTTAAACGTTCCACTTAACTTGATCCGTTTGGAGCTGCCGGCCCAGCTATGCAGAAATTCGCGTTTGACCTTCAACTGTCGCGTGAGGATCGCCAGCTCGGCCGTGGGCGTCGCTTCCTCGACCACTGTCCGATTGTTGATCGTGATCCGCGGTTGCAAATGCGCGATGTCGATGAAAGCAGAGCGCAAATCTTTTCCGAGACGCTCCAAGTCCTCCGTTCCCTGACCGATGGTGCGCGCGGGCCACGTTTCTAAACGCCAAAAAACGAAGACTGCCGCTCCCGCGAGAATCAACACGACGAATGTCAATGCGACTGGCCAAGAGAATCGTCCCGATGTTTCTGATTTGAGCATTGGATATTCGACGTTCGGCGGTGGGTGTTGTCTTCAATTCAACCCAAAAAAGTACCGCCCCCCACGCCCGATGGGCGTGAAGGGCGGCTGTTCCCCCCAGAACAATCTTACAAAATCTGGGCAGCTACTACCCGAGCTTAAACGTTGCCGCAACAAAAATTTCTATAAATATACAGCCCTTCCCAGCGGCCGAGGGCAACCAAGCCCTCGACCATGAGGATGTCGATCTTGAAAGGCCGCTCGTTTACTGCTTTTGCGCTCAGATTCGTCGAACACTTGCGGAACCGGACGATGCGCGTTTAATTTTGTATGCGCAATTCGCGTCCGGGAAAACCGTGCAGTCTCGCCGGATCTCTTTTGGTCGCGCATCCAAATATGCTCGATCCGAACTTTCGCCGCGCGGTCCTTTTTATTTCGGCGCACGATCCGGATGACGGCGCGATTGGAGTGATCATCAATCGGCCGCTCGACAAAAGCGTGGCGGATTTGGTGAGCGAAACACCACCGCAGAATCTGGCGGATGTCCCGGTTTTTTTTGGCGGCCCGGTCGGGAATAATCAATTGATGCTGGCCGCATTCGAATGGCACAAGGGCGAAGGGCTTAAATTAAATCAGCATTCGCCGAACGAGGATGGGTCTGTCGCGGGCGTGGCAGATGGCGCGCCTTCGATCTTCGCATTCCTCGGTTACGCCGGCTGGAGCGCCGGACAACTTGAGGCCGAGATGAAACAAAAAGCGTGGATCGTGCAAACGCCCAGCCGCGCGGCTTTAAAATCGGAGCGGTCGGATGCTTGCCGCCGCGCCGGACGATCCGTCGCTCAATTGAGTGACCAGTAACCAGTGGCGAGTGACGAGTAAATTCGTCCGACCTGCTTTAATGCTTGTCACATGTCACTCGTCACTTATCACTTGCTGAGTGATCATCGGCGTTCCGAAGGAAATCAAAGAACAGGAACGGCGCATTGCGCTGGTCCCTTCGGCGGCGGAGCTGCTGACTAAACGCGGCCAAACCGTGCTGGTGGAGAAAAACGCCGGCATTGGATCTGGTTATCCGGATGAGGAATATCGAAAAGCCGGCGCCGAAATTGTCGCTCTTGCCAAAGATGTTTTCGCGCGCGCCGACATGATCGTGAAAGTGAAGGAGCCGCTTCCGGCTGAGTTTCCGCTTTTGCGAAAAGGACAGATTCTTTTCACCTATCTTCACCTCGCGGCGAACAAACCGCTCACCGACGCGCTGCTCGAATCCAGCGTAACCGGCGTTGCTTACGAAACCATTCAAGTTGGCAATCGATTGCCGCTGCTCGAACCGATGAGCGAAATCGCCGGACGCATGTCGGTGGTGATGGGCGCGTATTTTTTGGCGAAGCACAATGGCGGCAGCGGCGTTTTGCTCGGAGGAGTGCCCGGAGTGTTGCCCGGGCGCGTTGTTGTTATTGGCGGCGGCACTGCTGGTGTGAACGCGGCGCGGATGGCGACCGGGCTCGGAGCGGATGTGACGATTCTCGAAGTGGATCTCGAGCGAATGCGATTTCTCGACATCACCATGGGCAGCGCGCACACGCTTTACTCGAGCGAGTCGCATCTGCGCGAGCTCATGCCGAATGTGGATCTGTTGATCGGAGCTGTCCTCGTGCCGGGAGCAAAAGCGCCACGATTGATTACGCGGGCGATGTTGAAAGCAATGAAAGCGGGCAGCGTGCTCGTTGACATTGCCATCGACCAAGGCGGCTGCGCTGAAACTTCGCGACCGACAACGCATTTGCAGCCGACGTATGTCGAAGAGGGCGTGACGCATTATTGCGTCGCCAACATGCCGGCGGCGTACGCGCGCACCGCCACTCAAGCGTTGACCAATATCACCTATGGCTATGTCGAATTACTGGCGGATCTCGGATTGGACGAAGCGTGCAAAAAACAGCCCGCCCTGATTGGCGGCATTAATACACGAGATGGCAAGCTGACGTGTCGCGCAGTGGCCGAGGCACATGGACTGAATTACGAGGCGCCTTTGTAAATAGCACAGCCGAATTGCATTCTTGCTGCGAAACTCATTTGACGGAGTTTTTCGAACTATGAAGAAATACATTTGCATCCTGGCGGGCGCCGCACTTCTCGCGGCTTGCGAACAGAAAACTGAAACTGCCGCCCCGGCGGCAAGCGCTTCCCCGGAGGCGAGCGCTACCATCCCCACCGAGTCTACCACGACAACTACCAGCCCCTCGCCGACACCTTAGATAATTAACATTCCACCACGTCCAACACCGACATGAACAGATACATCTGCCTCTTAATGGGTGCCGCGCTTTTGGCGGCTTGTGAGCAAAAGGAGACGACGATAAACAATCCGCCTGCTGAAAAGACGGAGAAGAAGGAGACGAACACGACAATCGTCAATCCGTCGCCCGCCACCAAGACCGAAACGAAGACGGACATTAACATCAATACGTCTCCTTCTCCGTAAAAGGCGGATCCAATTATTTGCCAAGTCTTTCGTCCCGCGTCTGCGGGGCGGAAGACTTTTGCTGTACCGACAATAACTTCTCAGCGCTTCTTTTATTAGATCGACAATCGCCATGCCGGCAAAACACTTCGCATTTCCAAAAAGCCGTCGGCTGACGCTGCCGAGGGAGTTCGAGCACGTCAGAAAGAACGGCCGCGTGCATCGTGGCCGGCTACTGGTGATTAGCGTCGTTTCATTAAATAATGCCGATCCTTTTCGGGCGGGATTTGTCACCTCGCGCGCGCTCGGATCCGCCGTTGTGCGCAACCGCGTGCAGCGTCGCCTGCGTGAAATCGCTCGCAAACATCAGCGCGAGATCGCTCCGGCAACATGGATCGTGACGATCGCGCGAGCGAGTGCTGCCTGCGCGAGCTATGAGCAGTTGGAAGCTGAGTGGTTGCGTCTGACCAAGCGCGCTTCTATTTTAGCGACTCCATGCTGAAAATTCTCCGCGTTCTGATTCGCTTTTATCAGCTAACAATTTCGCCCCTGCTCTCGACGCTGGGCGGTCCGGGTTCGGGTTGTCGATTTGGGCCGAGCTGCTCGCATTATTTTTTAGAGGCCGTCGAAACGCACGGCATTATTTCAGGGGGCTGGCTCGGTTTAAAACGTTTGGCCCGCTGTCATCCGTGGGGCGGCTCCGGCCACGATCCGGTCCCGAAACAAATTTGCGCTCGAACGGTCGCCAAGTCGCTGGCCTGTGAATAGCGAGCCCTATCAATTTTATGGATCGAACCGCGTGGATCGTCGTTATACTTTGTGTCATCGGTTTGGTGACGTGGACGTGGTGGAATGGCCAGCACGCGCCGCCGCGTCCCGCGACGCCCGCCCTGTCCCCCACACCGCTGCCACTTGCAGCTGCTAGCGCGTCGGTAGCTCCTTTAACTTCGCCTTCGCCTGCTCCTGCTGATGACGACGTCGAACTTCGCCTAACGAATCGCGGCGGCGGGATTCGCGAAGCCACTTTGCTCAATCACATCAGCCAGGGTGATCAGCGCGTAATCATTAATTCAAAAGATCAGCTGCCAATCGGTGCGCTTGTCGAACAGCCAGCCAATCCTCGGGTGGACGAGTTCGCCTTGAGTCGAGAGCCGGATGGCAGCGTCAAATGTGAGCGCACCGCCGAAAATGTCACGGTTCGAAAGAAATTTCTCTTTTTGCCGAGCAAGGAGAAGAAAGACAACTTTCTGGCCGAGATGGACGTCGATCTTGTGAACGGCGGTGCGCAGCCGTACACGAATCCTGGTTATTTCGTCGCGCTTGGATCGGCGGCGCCGATTCATCCGAAAGATTATTCATATTATACAAGGCTCGTTTGGTGCGTCGACGGGAAGGCCAAGGGGATTGATGTCAATTGGTTCGGCGGCGGTGGCGGGCTTTTTGGAATTGGCCAGCGCGCGCCGCAGCCGTTTTATCAGCAAGACCTGGCTAATGCCGACTGGGCGGCGGTGAGCGATCAATTTTTTACCACTCTCATTGCACCGCTGACGACGAAGGCGAACGGGGTTTCGGGCCGGCGTTTCGATATTTCGCCTGAACAAAAAATGTACGGACTTGCCGGTGCGTTGCGCATGCCGGGTTTTCAACTACCACCCGGCCAAACTTACAGCGCGCGCTTCGAAATTTGGGCAGGGCCGAAAATTTATCATCGGCTCGCCCAGCTCGATCACAACGAAGCCGAGATCATGGATTTCGGAATCTTCAAGATCGTCAGTCAGTTTCTGCTCAACTTTCTCAACTGGCTCCACGGCTTCATTGGTTCCTACGGATGGTCGATTCTCGCGCTCACCGCGATTATTAAGATCGTGCTTTGGCCGCTGCAGGACAAAGCCAACCGCTCGATGCGGCGGATGTCGCTCCTCAATCCGAAAATTCAAGAGCTGCGCGAGAAATACAAAGACGATCCGACGCGGATGAACCAGGAAGTGATGAGGCTCTACAAAGATTACGGGATCAATCCGGTGGGCGGCTGTTTGCCGATGATGATTCAAATCCCGATTTTCTTCGGGCTATTCAAGATGCTCGGCCAGGCGGTCGAATTGCGAAACGCGCAGTTTTTTTGGGTGCACGATCTCTCCCAACCGGACACGGTGGCGACCCTCCCGTTGTTTGGCTATTCGATTCCGATCAACATCATCCCGCTTTGCATGGCGGCGAGCCAGATCTGGCTGATGGCGATGACGCCGAAGACGGGCGACGCCACCCAGAGGCGCGTGATGATGTTTACGCCGCTGATCTTTTTGTTTATCTGCTACAATTTTGCCGCGGCTCTGGCATTGTATTACACAACGCAGAATCTTTTCAGTATCGTGCAATTTTATTACAACAAACGACAACCGCTGCCGACGCTGGAAAAACGCCTGCCCGCCGGAAAACGCAAATGATGACGCCGAAAGAATTACTCGACACCATCCTTGGCTATCTCGGCTTCGTCGTTCAAATCGAAGAGTCGCAGAACGAAGCGGGCAATCTGGTCCTGCAAATTTATACCGAGGAAAGCCGCCGTTTGATTGGACGCGACGGCGAAACGCTCGAAGCGTTGCAGTTTTTGCTCAACCGCCTCTTGCAGACGAAGGACAAAGATGCGCCGAAAGTTGTCGTTGATTGCGAGATGTATCGCTCCATGCGCGAAGACCGGATCGTGCAGCGGGTTCGAGAACTCGCGGAGCGTGTGCGCGCGACCGGACGATCGCTTCAGCTCGAGCCGATGAACTCCTACGAGCGCCGCATCGTCCACAACGCTTTTAAAGACGACCCGGATATCGCGACGTGGAGCCCGTCTGATTCCGCACGGATCAAGCAGATCACGTTACTCAAGCGCCAGCCGAAAAAGGAACCGGCGCAAAGAGAGTAAGGTGGATTGGCCGGTCCGCGGGCGATGCCCAAAATAATGCGGCTTCGCCGCCTGGATTAACATCGAGCAAGGGACTGCTCGATCCACCTATCAATTTGGATCAAATCGCGCCGCTTCTTTCGTCTCGCCTGATTTCACTTCCGGTCGCCAACGAAATTTCTGGAGAAGCGGGTTTGCTTTGCCTTCGAGTGCGTCGGCGGTGATTTCGCCTAAAACCGGCGCGAATTTGAACCCATGTCCACAATCGCCGGTTGCGATGACTAAATTTGGGCGCTCCGGATCCAGCGCGATCCAAAAATCTCCGTCGTTCGTGTCGCAGTACATACAGACGCGCGTGTAAACGACCGGCGCCTGAGCGAGCGCGGGGATTGTCGATCTCAGAAATTCGCGCAAATCGTTCTCGTCTTCAGCCGTCACGACGCGCTCTGCCGAATCCGGTGACATTTCGCACCCTGGACCGTGGTTCGCGATTTTGACAACGCCCTGATTCAGCGAAAAACCGTAGTAGCCCGTCGTCGAGATATCCGCGCCGAAAAACGGAAAGCGCGCCGGCAAGAAAAGTTCCGGCTTGTCCGGCTTCAAATGAAAAACCGGATGCCCGGTCGCGCGGAAAAACTTTTTTGTGAATGGCAGCACGTACGGCGTCCACGCGCCGGCCGCAATCACGACTGCGTCTCCACTAATCCGATCTCGATCTTCCAACACAATTCCACTGACGCAATGATCGTTTTCATCGAGCGCTACGAACTTCGCTCGTTCGTGCAGTTCGACCCCAATCGATTTCGCGTGTTCGACTAGCGTCGCAACCACGCGACCGCTTTCGACATAACCCGCGTCCGGATCAAAGAAGCCGTCCTGAAATCGATCTGGAGCAAACGCAGGAAAACGTTGATGGAACGTTGTCGAATCGAATCGATCGAATCGATGCCCTTGTTTTTCCAGGACCCGGCAGCTCTCATATTCAAAATCGCCGGGTTGCATCGGGTGCTGGCAAACAAACAAAACGCCCGTCTCGTGATACAGTTTGATCCCGAACTCGGTGTTCCATTTTCGCCAAAGCTCAATGCACCGGTCGGCGAGTACGGTGTAATCTTCGTCCGGACCGTAGGCGGCACGGACCGCTTTGCTGATGTCGGTCGAAGCAGCGAGCGGATGGGGCAGGGGACCAGGATCGACAAGCGTAACTTTATGGCCGCGTTTTTTTAATTCTATCGCGGAAGTAACCCCGCTAATCCCTGCACCGACAACAATTACCTTCTGCATCTCTCGAATTGGGAAATAGCGCCCACCGCGCCGGGCAACGAAATACCGCCAAACAACAAAACGACGACGCCCAGGGTATTAATGGGTCGCAGTGACGCGATCCAAAGTTCCCGCTTTCGCAGTGCGATATTCGCGAATGCGTTTGAGTTCGTTACGTGAAGCATCAGACTTCGCCGTTTGTGTGGCCAGCTTGGCGTAATAGCGGCCTGCGTTTTCCTTATCTCCACTTTGCTCCGCTGCCAGCGCCGCGCCATACAATCCTCGGAACCGTCCCGGATAGATTTTCAGGGCAGCCTCGAATTCACGCTGTGCGTCCTTCGGTCGGCCCAACTCCAACAACAAACTGCCCAGTTGCTCGCGAATTGGGACCAGCGCACCAGGAGAGACCGGATGCTTGCCGAGAACGTCTTCCTCATTTGCGGTCCGGCGGAAAATCTCAATCGCTTCGTCTTTCTTGCCTTCTCCGTACATCACCCAGGCAGATGCCGCCTGCATCTGCAAGTCGAGGTGTTGCTTAAAATAATCAAACTTTGGATCTTTGGTCGCATCGCGTAACTGCTGCATCCGGGCGATTGCTTTCCGCGCCCCGTCGAGATCGCCGATATGCGCTCGCCCGAGAGCGTGACCATACTCGATCAGTGCTTCCATGAATGGAAAGGAAGACCAATGCGGAAGTTCCGGAATGGTTAATGCCGCCGCGGCCTCCCAATCATTGCGTTCGAACGCATAACGGGTTGGGATCGCAGCCAGTGCATAAGCAGCACTAAATTCCAGTTCCGGATTTGTCTTCCGAACGGTGCCGGCAAAATCGACAATCTCTTTCGCCTTGGTGTCCTGCGCTTCCTGCAAATAGGAGTAGGCCATGTAATCGAGCGCGTGTAGTTCTTCCGCTTCGGTGGCATCGCGGTGGCGCATGGCCGCGTAAGCGCGCGCGGCATTGACGGCAGCTCGGTTGGCCTCGACTGATTCATTCCACATTCCCAGACGAGTAAAAATGTGTGACGGCATGTGCAGAGCGTGAGGTACCCATGGCGCGAGGGAGCCATAACTCCGGGCCGCGGCCAGCCCGCGTCCAGCGAGTGCGGGGTAATCATAGCAATGGATCAGGTAGTGAACGACGCCGGGATGGTTTGGGTTTTTCTTCCCCAGTTTTTCCAGGATAGCAGCCGCTTGAAGTTGCTTGGACAATGTTGTGTCATTGGGTGTGGCATAACCAACGGCCAGTATCGCGAAGGCGTAAAAGGTTTCCGTTTCGAAATCGTCGGGATATTTGTCATGGAGCTGGCGCATCGCTTTTTCATAAGCGACTACCCGATCACGTGGTCCGACTGGTCCATGACACGATTGTCCAACCGCGCCAGTGGTCGAACTATCCGGGGTATTGTAATAGACATTGAGCGCACTAATGAATCCCCGCTCGCGATCTGTGCCGGCGCTCATTCCCATCGCCTTCTCGATGGCTGCCTTGCCCGCGGCCATTTCGTCCGGAGTCGGAGGTGTCCAGATCGGGTGCCACCACGTCATCGCGATTCCCCACTGCGCCATAGCGCATTTCGGGTCCTGCTCGGCCACGGAAGTAAAAATGCGTCGCGCCTCCTCATAGAAGAACGAATGCAGCAACGCCACGCCGCGCACGAATTCCGGCTGAGCAGCAGGTGCGCACGATACCGGGAAATCCACTTTCCCGGCCGCGCGCAAATCGCCCGGTTTAGGGACGCTCGCGCTCTGGACGCCGAAAGCGCCGAGACCGCTGACTAGGAAGGTGAGAAAAAATATGCGATGGCGATGGGTCCGAAGCACTTTTTAGGCTGACATAACTGCCGCTACGCGGCAAATTCGAAAATGATTTTGCCGCTGCGTTTGCTTTGCGATGCGTGAGCAACGGCTGCTTTCGCTTCATCAATCGGGTAAGCCTTCTCGACTTTTGTCTTTAATAGACCGCGCGTGGCCATTTCGAACAACGGTTTAAATGCTTCCATTCGTTCCTGCATCGTGGCGGCGTCGTACCATTTGTTGATCCAAATTCCGCGGAACCGAAGATCTTTGAAAATCAGCAGCCCAGTCGGAATCTTCAGCGGCTGCAAACTCATTGCCCCGAACGATACCAACGTACCTCCGAAGGCGAGACAATTAGCCAGACGCAACGCGCTATCGCCGCCAACTGAATTTAAGCCAAGGCGGATCGCCGCTCCGCTCGTCACCGTTTTCACTTCATCCCGAAGATTTTCTCCGTCGACCAAAACGACGTCGCCGCCTTCGCCGCGCAATTCGTCGATCAGTTCCGCGCGGCGAACCACGTTCACAGTTTTAAACCCGAGCTCGTGCGCGATCTGAATCACGGCGCGACCGGCGGCCGAGTTCGCTGCGTTTTGAATCAACCAATCACCGCGCGCAAGATCGACATAATCCCGCAACAAACGCAAAGCTGTCATCGGATTGATTTTCAACATCGCGGCGTGCACTGGCTCAATCTCGGGCGGCACCGCCACGAGTTCGCTAGCTTTGACCGCCAGCGCTTCGCGCCATGTGCCGATGTCGTGCGGCAAAATCACCAGCGCACCTTTGGCAATCGTCGAGACTTCGGCGCCAACTTCGACAACAACGCCCGCGCCTTCGAATCCCGGCACCGCCGGCACTTCGCGACGGCCGGGGTATTTTCCTTCGATCGCGTTGATGTCTGCCGGATTAATTGGCGCCGCGCGCATTTCCACGACGACTTCATCAGAGGCGGGTTTCGGCCACGGTTGCGTTTGAATCTGCAAAACCTCCACCGGATTTCCGTGCCTTTTGTAAACGATCGCCTTTATAGTTTTGTTCATTCGATGAATTCGGCGTCGCATCCTCAGCCTGTCGCGACCAGTCTGCAAACCGGCGCGCGGCTCGCGCTGATTGGTTTGATCATCAACATTGCCTTCGCCATCATCAAAATTGTCGGCGGCGTTTTCGGGAATGCTTACGCTCTCATCGCAGACGGAATTGAATCGGCGCTCGATGTCGCCGGTTCGATCGTGGTCTGGGGCGGCCTGCGTTTTGCAGCGCGACCGCCGGATGCGACCCATCCCTACGGTCACGGCAAAGCCGAACCGCTAACCGCGATTTTTGTAGCGTGCATCGTATTGATTGCCGCAATCGCGCTCGCAGTCGAAAGCGCGCATACAATGTTTCTGCCGCATTCCGCGCCCGCCTCGTTCACGTTGCTGATTCTCTTGGCGGTTGTCGTCGTCAAAGAAACACTCTTTCGTTACGTGATCCGTTTCGGTCGCTCGATCGAAAGCATCGCCGTCGAAGCCGATGCCTGGCGTCATCGCGCCGACGTTCTAACGTCGATTGCGGCGTTCGTTGGAATTTCAATCGCGCTCATCGGTGGCGAGACATGGCGGAGCGCCGATAACTGGGCCGCGATTTTCGTCTGTCTCGTAATCGCCAGTGTTGGCGTGCGACTTTTGCGGCCCGCGCTCTATGAGATTCTCGATACCGCGCCGCGCGGTGCAATCGTCGATCGTGTCCGCGAATCGGCGACGTCAGTGCCCGGTGTCGTCGAAATTGATAAGTGCTTTGTCCGCAAAATGGGCCTGAGTTTTTATGTCGATCTTCACGTCAAGATCGATGGCAATATTTCGGTTCGGGAAGGTCACCACCTTGCGCATGAAGTGAAGCGAGCCATTCAAGAGAGCGATCCGCGTATCGCCGACGTGCTCGTCCACATCGAGCCGGCGAAGACCCTGCGTTAGTGCGGCAGCTCGCGCACGAGCGCAACGATCGCATCGGTCAACGCTGCGCGTGCCCGCGCAACTTGCCGGGCAAACCGAAACAGCCGCCAGATCGAAGCCGGGCGTCTTAATAAATAGGCAAGTAATCGGCCGTAACGGGCCTGCTCGCGCTCAACGTCGAATAAAACGGATGGTGGCATGGGAAACGGCTGAACCGGCGTGTCGCTAATGGCGCGAAGGGATAGTAACGGAACGCCATGAGCGTTACACACGCCGACGATAGCCCCGGTTTCCATGTCGATCGCTCCGGCACCGGCTCGGCGCGCGATTTTGTTTCGCTCGGCAATCGAATCGACGATCGATGTCGATGTAAAAAGTTTCACCAGCTGCGGCTGGCGGTCGCGCAATATTCGCTCAGCGCTGGTGAGCAGTTGTGAATCAGAAAAGTTCTGGGCTAAAACCAAATCGCCAACGCGCAATTGTTCGCTGACGGCGCCGGCAAAACCGGTGCTGATTACTAATCTCGGTCGCGCTTTGTGCAGGAGAAATTCAAGCCGTTGGTTTTTCGCTCCGACGCCAGTATGCAAGATTGTCACGTCGCGATTGTCGATCTTCCCTGACAATAAATTGTCGGAACGCTCAACCGCTCGAACCCGCCGGACTAAGTCCGAACTTTCCGAGGGAAGCGCGAATGTGATCCCGATCATTGCGCGCTGACGATGCGCACTTGGAGAATCGCCTTTTCTCCGGCTTTTGGCTCGGCTGCGGACGCGGGCACAGTTCCGCCGAGTTTCTTCATCGACGCGCGAAAGTCATTTAATCGCGCGGTTGGCACTTCGGCGAAAAGCAAAACGCCTTGCTGATCGGCGAGGCCCCTTGTTCCCGAGCCGCCGACTTGCTTTGCCGCGGCGATCACCTTGTTTGCCAATCTATCTTGCTCCGCAACGGGCGCGGTGAATTTGATTTCATCGACATCCAGACTCGGCGGAGGAAGCGCCACCGCCGCCGACCTGGCCAGACTTTCTGCCAGTTCGCTCCGATTTTGTTCCGTGCTTGCTCGCACGCGTTCTTTCTTTTTCATGAACGCGATTGCGTAAATTCCAAACACCACGTTGGCAAAAACGAGCACAGCAAACGCGATTGCGATCCGGCGGCCGAGCACGGCGCCGCGTTCTTCAAGTGTTGGTTCTGTGACGCCAAGGATCTCGCGCGAATGGCGCATCTCTGCGTGAATTTGACGAGCAACCGCGAGCTCTTGGCGCACTTCTGGATCCGACATAAGCCGCTCTTCCAACTCCGCGCGCTCCCTAGGCGACAATTTGCCCTCGAGATAATCGAAAAGCTTGTCCGGATTCATTTTTCGAGTTGGACAAGCGTGGCGCGGCCCGCGTTCGCCTGCAATGACGAAGTCCGCAAGTTGGTTTGCCAGATTGGACTAAATTTGCGCTTTGCCCTCGTCCGGTAGAGTTAATCCGTCGTGGGCGAATATGGTCAGGCGAATTTCCACGATGGAAATTGGCGTCGCCGTGCGTTGATCGCGCTGGGGATTCTGAGTGGACTCTTTCTCATTTTCCATCGGCCGCTGGTGTTGGGCCTGGGCCACCGTATCGCTTTGCATTATGCGGCCAAGGAAAATCTGAAACTCGAATTCCGGCTCGAAGGCAGCGTTTTCACAAACGTCATCATCAGAAATCTGCGTGCCGTTCCAACTGGTCCGAGTGATGTGGAATCGATCGATGTCGATCTTGTCCGAGTCGACTTCGGATTGTTTACATTGCTCCGGCACGGGATTTCGACCGCGATCAAGAACGCAGATGTGCATTCGGCCCGGATCGTGATGAATCCGGCGAAGGTGCCTTTGCGACCGCGTCCGCCGAATCCGAAAAAGAAAATCGAGTTGCCCGACATTTTCCCGGAGCGCGTCCACATTTCCGACGCGACTATCGTTGTTCGCAATCGTCCGAACGATTTTGTCGCCGAACATGTGGCTGTTGAATTGGATCCGCGCCGTGCCGGGGAAATCAAAGTCGAGAAGTTGCAACTCGTTGGCGGTCAGACCTGGCTGAAGTTGTCTGCACCCGCGACCTACACGAATCGAAACCTGATCGTGCGCGATATCGTTCTCGCAGATAACGAACGATTTCGCTCAATCAATTTCGACGCATCGCAAATCGCGGCGCGAAAATTGGCGATCAATTTCGATTACGCGGTCGCAGACGGAAATATTTCCGGTTCGCTTATGTTGCGTGAGGCACAGGCTTCGCTCGACACCAACGCTCGCATCCGCGCCAAGAATGTTCCGTTTGATGCGATCAACAAATTCGTGGCGCTGCCGGAAGGTTGGATGCGTGGGCAGTTCGAAAAGTTAGATGTCGATCTTAGCGGATTGCTCAGTTCGCCGGCGACATGGAACGGAAGGATCGCCGCTGAGCTCACTGATTTTCACCAAGAGCAAACGGAGTTCGATCGCGGAATATTTCAAGTTACGGCGAAAAGCGGCGTTGCGACTTTGCAGTCAGCCGACATTACCCAGGATAAAAATCAATTTCATCTTCGCGGATCGACAGAACTTCCGCGCGATATTCACGATCTCGGACGCGCTCCGGCAACCATGGAACTGGCGGCGACGCTGCCGGATTTGCAGCAGGTGACGGCGGGGATGTCGCAAAAATTGAGTGGCGCCGCCGAAATCAGCGGTAACATCAACATCAGAAATTCGATTGTGAATGGCGATCTCGCAATCACTTCGCCATCAATCGAATTTCAAGATGGCCGGTGCGGGGACCTGAATGCCGCGATCAAACTGTCGAAGAAAATACCGCCCGCCGCGGCGGGCAAACCCTGGTTTAGCGATCTTCTCTGGCAGGCAACTCTCGCGGTCTCGAATCTACGTTTTCGCGATTACGTCGCCGATTCCGTGGAAGGATCGCTCCAGGGTAAAAACGATCTCCTCACGTTCGATCATCTGATGGTTAGGCGGAAAGAAAACGAATTCGCGATGAACGGCGAGTATCGATTGCCAAAAGAGATGCGGGACGTCACCGAGCAACCGGCCAAGATCGACATCTCATTCAATGCCGCGCAGCTGGCGGATTGTTGGGTGCCGGAGTCGCCGGACAAAATTACGGGTCCGCTACAGGCCGTCGGTCAGATCGAATGGAAAAAGGGACTCGCGAACGGTCAATTGTCGATCTTCGGTGCGAACCTTCGAATGCGCGATCTCGTTTTCACTCAACTCAACTTGCAGTGCGTCGTTTGGAACAGCGTCGTTTATCTGAACGATGTCAGCGCAAATCTGACTGGGAACGATTTCATCACCGGGAACGCGATTTACGATCTTCGCGCGCCGCATCATTACAACGGAAAATTCCGTGCGAACGTTTTGGATTTATCAAAACTGCGGCCGTTGCTGCGGACTTTTGGAAATCAAAACGAACTGGGCGGCTCGCTTGTCGTAGAGTGGGAAGGCGACGGCGAAGCGGCCAAGATTAAAACCGGGAAATTAAGACTGGCTTTCGATCAAGGCCGCTACGGGAGCGCGCGCTCGTTGCAGGCAACCGCCGATGCAACCTATTCGCCGGACGGCTTGGATGTTCCCACAATTTTCCTGCGCAGCGACAAAATGGATTTTCAAGCGATCGCTCAGGCCAGAGGGGACACGCTCGAGATCAGCAAGATCGAGCTCGACCAGGGCCAGGCGAAGTATGCCGGCGGATACATCTCGATTCCTTTCGTCTGGAAAAATCTGGGGACCGACGCGGCCGTGCTTCCGCCGAACGGAAAAGTCGCGGCGGTATTTCAATCTGAAAATCTCGACATCAAGAAACTTTTTCAGGACGTCGGGCTCAAACCGGCCGCATCGGGTTTGTTGAATGTGAAATTGGACGCGAGCGGAACGCTCGCCGACTTGAACGCGCGGCTGGACGTGCAGATGCGCAATCTGCGGGCGGAGAATTTGCCCAAGTTCGAGCCGGCGAGTTTCGATCTAATTGCGCAAGCGCAAGGCAAACAGCTGACGATTTCCGGCAAATTGCAGCAGGCGAAAATTCAACCGCTCGAGCTGACTGCTAATTTTCCGTTCGATGTTCCAAAGATCGTGCATGAAAAAAAAATGGCCGACGAAACGCCGGTGACCGC
>WNGK01001201.1_pt1 | contig 27732 bp, 25 predicted proteins | sample 5400601 | NCBI WGS metagenome assembly WNGK01 (sample SAMN13153376, study PRJNA577476) | soil metagenome | isolation source: 60 cm soil or saprolite under Garry oak tree replicate 1 | place: USA:California | collected 2016-06-15
CAGCAGGATGTCGGACTCACCTTCCTCGGCCAGGTAGTGCGCGAGCGCGCAGCCCGCGATGCCGCCGCCGACGATCAGTGTGCCGACCCGCTCAGCCATCGCATGTCGAAAGGTATCAGAGCCCTACGATGGCTCTCACTCAACGCAAGAGGAGGGGTCGCGCATGTTCTCGTTCGAAGGCAAAAAGACGCTGGTCACGGGTGGCGGGCGAGGCATCGGTCGCGCGATCGCGATCGCGTTTGCGCAGCAGGGCGCTGACGTTGCGATCGCGGCTCGCGGCCGTGAGGAGCTCGAGCACGTGGCCGGCGAGATCCGGGCCCTCGGGCGCAACGCATCGGTGCACGTGGTCGACATGGGCGACACGCCGAAAGCTGTCGAGATGGTGGACGCCGCCGCCAAGGCGCTGGGCGGCCTCGACGTGCTGGTCAACAACGCCGGCGGCATCACCGAGCTTCCCGGTTCGATCGGCCCGCTCGCCGAGACGACCCTTGATGCCTTCGATGCGATGTACGCGCTCAACGTGCGGTCGCCGCTGTTCGCGGCGGTCGCGGCGAGCAAGCACATGGCGAAGCAGGGCAAGGGCGGAGCGATCCTCAACATCGTCTCCATCGACGCTGTGTTCCCCGCGCCGACAGAAGGCATCTATGGCTCGGCCAAGGCCGCGCTCGCCAACATCACCAAGGTGCTGGGGTACGAGCTGGGCAAGGACCGCATCCGTGTCAACGCCATCGCGCCGGGCGTCATCGAAACGCGCCTCACGGAGCCATGGCTGAAAACCGACGAGCAGAGGGCGGATCGCGCATCGTTCTATCCGCTGGGCCGCGTGGGGGTCCCCGACGACGTCGCCGCCGCCGCGGTTTACCTGTGCTCCGACGAGGCGGGCTGGGTCTCCGGCAACGTGCTGTACGTGACGGGCGGCCAGCTCGCCACCAGCGACGTGTTCAGGTGGGTGCGCAAGCACAACCCGGTTCCGGACTCGTCCAGGATCTGACACGACCTCGTTGCGCAAAGACGTTGCCACCCTCGGGCTGATCTGGCTGACCGCGTTCAACCTGCGCGTGCTCCTCTTTGCCATCCCGCCCACTCTGCCGGCGATGCGCGCCGACCTCGGCCTGAGCTATCTCGCGACCGGCTCGATCACCTCCGTGGCGGTGCTGGCGTTGGGCATCGCATCGATCCCCGGCGCTCTGCTCGCAACGCGATTCGGCGCGCGCCGCCTGGTGACCGTCTGCGCCGCCGGCCTCGCGATCTTTGGCGCCTCCATCGCCCTGCCGCCCGGCGCCTTCTGGGTCTTCGCCGGCAGCGCTCTGCTGACGCTGTCGATCGCCATCGCGCAGCCGCCCCTGGCGGTGCTGATCCGCCGCTGGTTCCCCACCACCATCACGCGGGCGAGCAACCTGTACGCGAACGGCCTGCTGATGGGCAACGTCCTCGGCGCATCGCTGTCGCCGTTCATCTCCGGCGTCATCGGCTGGCGCGCGATGTTCCTCGTGTGGGCCGCGGTCGCCGCCATCGGCGCTCTGCTTTGGGCCCGCTTCACGCCGCGCGACGAGGCCGCCGCGCCGCCTGTCGACCTCGGTAAGGTGCTTCGCGACCCGCGTGTGTGGCAGGTCGCGGCCCTCTTCACGTTCCAGAACCTCGTCTACTACACGGTCGCGACGTGGGTGCCGTTCCTGCTCAGCGGGCACAGCGCAGCCGACATCGCCACGACCTTTCTCTTCCTGACCTTCTTCCCCATCGTCCCGCTGTTCGCGCTGACGTTCGTTCGGTGGCAGTTCGCGCTGTCCACGTGGTTCTACGTCATGGCCGGCGGCGTGGCGGTGATCGGATCGCTGGGCCTGCTGTTCGGTCTCACAGATTTCGTGCGCCCGCTGGTCTTCATGGTCGGACTGGGCACCGGCGCCGCCTTCGTCGCCTCCATCGCTCTGCCGCCGCTCATCGCGGCCAACGAGAGCGAGGCGTCGACATACTCGGCGGTCATGTACACCGCCGGCTACCTGCTCGCGTTCGTCGGGCCGTTTTCGGCGGGCATGCTCGTCGATGCGACGGGCCAGATCCCGCCGGCGTTCTGGCCGCCCCTCGCCGGTGCCGTCCTCATGGCGGTCGTCGGATCGCTCGCGCCGCGAATGCTGTCATCGAGGCTGGCGACCGTGAAATGAGCAGGACCCTGCGGGCGGGCGACGCCGGTTATGACGATGCGCGCCGTGTGTTCAACGGCATGGTCGACCGTCGGCCGGCCCTGATCGTCCAGTGCCTGGACGAATCCGACGTGGCGGCCGCAATCGCGCTGGCGCGTGAACACTCGCTTCAGGTCGCGGTCCGCGGAGGCGGGCACAACGTGGCGGGCAACGCCGTGTGCGACGGCGGGCTGGTCATCGACCTGTCGCTCATGCGCCGCGTGGAGGTCGACCTCGTGCGCCGGCGAGCCCGCGTGCAGGGCGGAGCGACCTGGGGCGACCTCGACACGGCAACGCAGGCGCACGGCCTCGCCACGCCGGGTGGCGTCGTATCCAGCACCGGAGTCGCCGGCCTGACGCTCGGGGGAGGCATCGGCGTCCTGCGCGGGCTATACGGCCTGACCTGCGACAACCTCGTAGGCGCCGAGCTTGTCACCGCGTCTGGTGAGCGCGTGAGTGCGACCGCCGACGAGAACCCCGACCTGCTCTGGGGCCTGCGCGGCGGAGGCGGCAACTTCGGCGTGGTCACGACGTTCGAGTTCGCGTTGCACACGCTCGGGAGCGTGGTGTCGGGATTGATCGACTTCGCCTATTCCAGCGACTTCTTGAAGTTCTATGACGAGTTCGCCGGCAGCGCGCCGGACGAGCTGGCCTTCGACCTGGTCGTCCACCGATTGCCCGCCGGCGACCCGGTGGCCTCGGTGTTCGCATGCTTCTGCGGCCCCGATGAAGCCGCGGCTCCGGTCTTCGACCGAATGCGGTCGCGGTTTGCGCCACTGCGGGACGGCCTGGCGACGCGTTCGTACGTGGAGTCGCAGCGCTTGCTCGACGCGACCTCGCCGTGGGGCGTGCGGAACTACTGGAAGACGAATGCCATGGGCCCGCTCACTCCTGCAGCGATCGAAGCGCTCGACGAGGTGTTCATGTCGGCGAAATCGCCAGGCAGCCAGGTCCAGCTCGAGCACCTGCATGGCGCCCTGCACCGGACGCCGCCGGGCGCTAACGCGGCGAGCTTCGCGGGCGCCAAGTACAACCTGCTGGTGAACGCGAAGTGGACCGATCCGGCGCGGGACGAGGAGAACATTCGCTGGGCGCGCGACGGGTTCGCGCTGCTGCAGCCCCACCTCAGCAGCGGCGCCTACGCCAACTACCTGGTGCAGGAGCCACGCGAGCGCGTGCGTCAGGCGTACGGCGAGGAGGCATACGAGCGCCTGGTCGCGCTCAAGGACCGCTACGACCCGACGAACATATTCCGCCTGAATCAGAACATCGAGCCATCTCCGAGCTGACGAAATTGAGCTCCAGGCCCCGAGGCCTGGAGCTCACTCGGTCAGCAGGGTATGGAGGCCATGATCGCGAGGATTCCAAGTGGCCCGCCCAGCAACGAGTCGGCCTGCGCCTGCGTGAGAATTCCGGCCTGCACATAGGCATGGACCTCATTGACAAACGCCTGCAGCTGGTTGCACGCCGTGGGCTGGTCGGGCTTTGTGGTGAGGCTGTCGATTGCGTGCTGAAGCTTGACGATGAGCGAGTTGGCCTGGCCGCCGTTCAGAACCCCGGCTGCTTTCAAGCCCTGAATGGTCGAGATCACATTGGGGATCGCCTGGGCGGGTGTCAGAACCTGCAATGTGAGCGTAGCCGTCCTCGTCCCGCCGATAGCGGCGCGAGCGTCCGTGCCCGTGAGCGTGAGCGTGAAGATGCCGGGCGGCGCGTTCGCCGTTGTGATCGTCAGCGTCGATGTGAAGCCTCCCGCGCTGCCACTCGAGGGACTGAAGCCGGCGACGGCTCCAGACGGCAGGCCGGACACCGACAGGTCAATGGTCGGGAGGCCCGTGGTGGGCGATCCAACCACCAGCGCCTCCGTGATGGCGTAAGTGTTCATGCCCGTGGTCAGGATCTGGAGGCTGGTCGGGCTGCCTGCGACTGTGAAGTCATAGACCTTGACGACCAGCGTCGCTGTATTGGACACCGCCCCGAATGAGTCCGTGACCGTAACGGCGTAGGTCGTACTTCCAAGCGCCGGGGTGTCGGTGATGCCCACCGTCGCGGCGAATGGCGCGCTGTTCTTGGTCCACGCGAAACTGAACGGGCCGGTGCCGCCACTCACGACGGCCGAGAGCGCGATCGAGTTGCCCTTGAGGACGACCCCGGCCGGCGCTCCGGCGATCGAGACCGCCGGCACCCCGAACACGAGTGCTCCCGTCGACAACGGCGGAATCGAAGCCAGCGGTGGCGACGTCAGGGGGATGGGAACGAACCCGGCCGCGACCCTGCTCGCGACCAGGGATCCGGCCAGGCCGCCAATGGCGCTCCCGATGGCCGTGTCGAGGCCGGCCGAGACGTAGACCGGGCCAAGGCCTCCGGAGAACAGGGGGATCGGAGAGGGGTCGCTCACCGTGCAGTCGAAGACCGTGCAGATGGGGACGCAGAAAGGCAGGATGCAGTCGCCGGCGATGTCGGCTGCGACTTCGACGGCGGTCTGGAAGTCATCGGTCCAGTGGAGGTTGATTTCCGCGTTCCCCGAGGTGCCCACCCAGTGGACGAGTGGGCTGAGGGAGATCCCGAGCGGCGTGGGGCTGGCGGGCGTCGTCAGGGTGAAGCCCTGCGACGCTCCAGATGAGTCCCACTCGATCGGCAGCAGCGGGGCGCCACTGGCGCCCGTGACCTGGACCACGGCGGCCGCCCCGCCCAGACCCGGAAGCGAGCCCGCAGGAGCCGGCGCCAGGGTGAGGGAGCTGCCGAGGGTCGCGGTCATGACGTCGAGGCCCAGGACGTTGAGCGTGATGCCACTGCTGGAGCCCGGGATCGTGACCGGGGCATCTGAGCCCATCGGAGCCGTGAACGTGTTGGGCGCCGAATGGCCATGGAAGGGCACGGGATTTGCGCACCCAGTGCACCCGTCGAAATTGAAGGTCATGTTGCCGTCGACCGCGTAGGTGACGGTGGACCCGCCGGGCGTGGGTGTGTACTTGATGGAGACGGGCAGAGGTCCATTCGGGGTGTTGAGGTCGGCCGGGTTGTAGGTCAGGGCGACGTCCGTCCCAATGGTCACCCCGGCGGTGAGTGTCCCGACGAACTTGACAGCGCCATGGAATGCGCAGATCCCCGCGATGTCCAGCAAACAGGGGGGAGAAGCGATGCCGGTGTCGATGCTGACCGGCATGCCAGTGGTGAAGCCGAGATCGGAGTGTTTGGTGATGGTCACCGGGTCTGGGCTGTTCGCATGCGCCGTGATCACCGAGGCGGTCCCAAGCAGCATCTGCACAGACACGACCAAAGGGACGGACAGGAGTCGGAGCCTTACGCTCATCTCTTGCATCCTCATGGCGGAGGGGCCACTCTCCGCGGCACGCTGACGGGGCTCCGTCATTCTCATGACGTTAAGTAAAACTGTCAAGAAATTACTTGTTGGGCGATCCGAGGCACCGCCGGCGAACACGTCTTGCCGCGCCTCAGCTGTCTCCGACCGCGTTTCGACACTTAATGGTCGGGCCGGCCGATTGCACCGAACGCCGCCGGGCGCCAACGCGGCGAGCTTCGGCGGCGCCACGTACAAGGACCGCTACGACCCGACCAACGTCTTCCGCCTGAATCAGAACATCGAGCCCTCGGTGCCGGTGCCATGACCAGGTCGAGCGTTTTTGTGGCGGCGGCGCAGGAGAAGGAGGTTGCCCTCACCACCTACGGGCGCAAGACCGGCAGGCCGCGCAAGGTCACTATCTGGATCACGAGCGACGGCAAGAAGCTGTTTGTGCGCTCCGGGCAGGGCTTTCGGCGCGACTGGCCTCAGAACCTGGTGGCCCGCGGCGAAGCGGAGCTCCGCGTTGGCGGCCTAACGGTGAAGGTGAAGCCTCGCCACGTGACCGACCCCGAGGAAGCCCGCGCGGTGTCGCGACTTGCGCGCGCCAAATACGGAAGCTTCGTCAAGCCGTCGAAAGGGTCAGAGCCGCTGACTGACGGAGAGCAGGCGACCTTCGAGCTGATCCCGGCCTAGCGCTAAGCCCACATCTCCCGGATCGCCGCCTCACCGGCCCCGGGCGACGTCATGGTCACGACAGGTCCGTCGAGCTCGAACGTGATCCAGCGGCAGCAGTCGCGCTCGATGTCGATGAGGCTGCGCAGCGCGTCTGCGCTCCCAGGATGGACCTCGAGGCGCAGGCCGCCGCGCACCTCCTCGCGCGCCACGAGAGAGAGCTGGAACAGCTTCCGCCAGGCCTGTTCGGTCCCTTTCAGATCGTCGGGACTGAGCGTGCAGGCGACGACGTCCGACGTGGCGCGGTAGCTTTCCATACGGCCTGAAACGTGACAGGTCGAAGCCATGTTCCAGCGGAGGTGGGCGTGACCGACGACAAAGAGATCAAAGCGATCCTCGACCGCTACCGAACGGCGGTCTACGCGAAAGACGTTGGCGCCTTCATCGAGCTTTATGACGAGGACGCACGGGTATTCGACCTGTGGGGCCGCTGGTTGTACACCGGCAGAGCCGAGTGGCGCAAGCCGGCCGAGGAGTGGTTCGGCTCCCTCGGCACGGAGCGATCATCGCCCGAGTTCCACGACGTCCAGATCGCCATCGGCGATGGCGTCGCCGCCGTGCACGCGTTCATCACTTACAAGGGTCTGTCCGCAGACGGCAAGGAGCTGCGCTCGATGGACAACCGGATCACGTGGGTGCTGCGGAAGAACCACGAGGGCGCCTGGAAGATCATCCACGAGCACACCTCGGCGCCCGCCGATTTCGAAACCGGCAAAGTCACCCTCCGGCGGGTGCGATAGCGCATCGCCCGAGACGTCAGTCGGTGTCTTCGACCCGTTCGATTCGGAAATTGAGGGAGAAGGCTCCAGTGGTGCTCGTGACCTGGTACGCCGAATCGCTGACGCCCCACGCCGGTGCGCCATAGCTGACGTCGATTGAGCCGGCATCGACCTCGGCGGCCGCCAGCAGGCACACGGAGCCAAGCTGGACAGCGGGGTTGAACGTGGCCGGGTTTGCTGGGTCGAACCCGAATCGGATCAGGTCATCGAGCAGTGAGTGTCCGAACAGCGTGTCGACGCAACCGATGCTCGCCGCGTCCGCGTGCAGGTTCAGCGGCTGGTTACGCGGCACGAACACGTCGTAGCTAGTGGCGATGGGCACGGTCAGCCCGGTCGAGCCGGCGCCGATCCCGTCAAGACCGCCAACTTGCTGCCACGCGCCGTTCAGCTCCGCGTCCATCTTCCATCCGGGCGGAATCGTGACCGGCAGATTGGTCGGCTTCAACGGGCGGTTGACAGTGACCCCGTCGAGGGTCACTCGGAGATGCACCAGCGGTGATGCCGGCGAGCGCTGCCAGCCGGCCAGCATCGTCGCCGCAAAGCCCGTCGGCATGTGGTTGCCGACCGGCTGTGTCATCAGCACAGTCACCTCGTAGTGCGGATTGGCGCCGTCGAGGTGAGGCACCACCCTGAGCTGCGGCGTCACTGGGGTCGTCCCGAGCGCGGGGGTTGGCCGCCCGATCACCTCCAGGATCGGGTCGGCTCCGCCGCTGACCGCGGGCAGCGGAACATCGAAGGAGAAGTCACGCGAGTTGAGCGGCGCAGCCGCCCCCGGCGGAAGCAGGGCCAGAGGAGCGCGGAGTGGAAAGCACGGCGCACCGAGAATCGCGTTCAGCGAGGTCTTGTGCGTCACCACACAGGCATCGCCGGCGCCTCCGCCGTCGGCGCTCACATAGACATCGGCCCGCGTGACCGGTACCGCACGTCCCGAGTCGCGCAGCATAGCGGCGCCGCCGGACCGGATCACAGCCACCCCCTGCGGCGGGTGCATCTCGCTCCGGTAGTTGAACACCGCACCGATGCACGGCACGCCCGCAGGCGCGTCGGCATCCGTGAGACAGGGGATCGTCGTTCCCTGCTTCAGGCCCGGGATGGGGTCAGGATGCCCGCAATCGAAGATCCATCGACCCAGAGCGACCACCCGATCGCCCTCGCCCGCCCAGGCCCAGGCGGGGTAGCTGCCCGTCTCCCATTCGAGCTCCAGCGTCGGCTTGCCGTCGTGGAGGTTGGGCGCGAAGTAGTTGCCGCTCGCCAGGAACGACGCGTCTGCGGCGTCGAGCTGTAGCTCGATGTTCTGGTCGAAGGTCACGTGTCCCGCGGGAAAGTCCTCCCGCGACACATGCGATTCGACCGCGGTGCCATGGACCATCACGGGGACCGACAGAGGTGAGCTTCCATTCACCACGGGAGCCCATTCGGGGTTCACGGCCGGCAGCTGATCAAACAGGCTGGTCTGCACGATCGGCGGCGAGTAGCAGCCACCGCCGTTCGAGGCAAGAGCGGTGTTGCTGTCGACGGGCCCGGCAGACGCAGCCACCGGCGTGAGCCCAAGAATGACAGCGATACCGGCTGCGTATGTGGTGCTGCGAATAGCCATTGGCACCTCCACGGCTGAACGCGCCCGACTGTCGCGACGAAATCTTAAACCGCGCGCGTCAGAGGTGGTCGACGGGCTTCTTCCAGTCCTTGGTGTCGATCTTGCCGGCGCTCACTGGCTCGACCACACGCGGCTTTTCGCTCGCGTATTTCGGGAGGACCTCAGCCGCCACCCAGTCCAACTGGTCGATCTGGCCGTCGCCCGGCTGGTCGAGGATGAACTGGTTGACGCCTGCCTCTACATACGGCTCGAGCACGCTGTAGAAGGCGTCCTTCGACGTCCACGGGTCCAGGTCGGCCTTCGGCACCCAGTAATAAAGCGAGCGGTCGAGCGTGTCGGGGTCGCGCCCGATTTCGCGGCAGTAGTCGTCGAGCATCTGGTTGCGCTCGCGCATCTCCTCGGGCGTGCCAAAAGCGTTCCACGTGTCCGCATATCGGGCGACGATCTTCAGCATCCGCGGCCCGAACGCTCCAAGCACCAGCGGCGGTCGCGGCTTCTGCACGCTCGCCGGCCGCGATCGCGCGTCGCGCAGCTGGTAGTACTCGCCGTCGAACGAGCTCGTGTCCTCGCGCGTCATCAGGTCAACGACCTGCACTGCCTCCTTGAAGCGGCTGACCAGCTCCCTGGTCTCCGGGAACGGGATCCCGAACATCGTGTGCTCGGGCTCGTACCAACCGGCGCCCAGCCCGATCTCGAGCCGGCCGTTCGAGATGTGGTCGACGGTTACCGACATCTTGGCCACGATCTGCGGGAAGCGGAACGTGTTGGAGGTGACGAGGATGCCGACGCGGATCTTCTCCGTCCGCGCCGCCAGCCCGGCGAGCAGCGACCACGCCTCGAAGTACGGCCCGGTCGGTCGGCTCGGCTGGACGAGATGGTCGCAAAGCCATGCGCTCTCGAAGCCCAGGCGCTCGAATAGCTGCCAGCGCTCCACCGTCTTGTCCCACGTCATGTTCTGATCGGTGCAGATGCCGAAGCGGAATCGCCGTGCCATTCGTCTTCCCTCCTTGGGCTTCGAATCGTAGTGCCAACTAGAATCCTGAGCGGCATGGGTCGCACCACTCTCAAGATGCCTCAGCTCGGCGAGTCGGTCACCGAGGGCACTGTCGACCGCTGGCTCAAGCAGGAAGGCGACATGGTTCGCCGCGACGAGCCGATCGTCGAGGTCGTCACCGACAAGGTCAACGCCGAGATTCCCTCACCATTCGAAGGCCGCCTGGTGCGCATCGACGTGCAGCCCGGGCAGACGGTGCCCATCGGCGCCGCGCTGGCTGAGATCGAGGTCGAGGGCGCGACCCCGGCGGCCCCGTCGGCTCCGCCGCCGAAGCCCGCGGAGCCCAGCGCCGAGCCGCCCCCCGCCGCCGCGGCGCCTGCCCCGGCCACCGATCACGCCCGGGTCAGTCCGGCGGTGCGCAAGCTCGTGCAGGACCACAACCTCGATCTGTCGCAGATCGCGGGCACCGGTCCGGGCGGTCGCGTCACGCGCGAAGACGTGCAGGCCTACCTGGCGAGCAAGCCGGCGCCGGCTGCCGCTGCCGCCCCCGCAGCGGCACGCACTGGCGAGCGCGGCGACGAGGTTGTGCGCATCTCCGCGGTGCGGCGCCAGATCGCCGAGCACATGGTCCGCAGCGTCAGCACATCGCCGCACGCGTGGTCGCTGCGCGAGGTCGATGTCACGAAGCTGCAGGCGTACCGGGAGGCCAACAAGGATGAGTTCAACCAGCGGTATGGCTTCGCGCTGTCGTACGTGCCGTTCTTCGTCCAGATCGTCAGCGACGCGCTGCTGAAGAACCCGTACCTCAACTCGACGTGGACGGACGAAGGCATCGTTCTGCATCACTTCGTCAACATGGGCATCGCGGTCGCGCTGCCCGACGCGCTCATCGTGCCGGTGATCAAGGACGCCGACCTGATGGGCTTCACGGACCTCGCTCACGCCATCAACGACATCGCCAGCCGCGCGCGCAACAAGCAGCTGAAGCCCGAGGACGTGCGCGGCGGCACGTTCACGCTGAACAACACCGGTGCTCTGGGGTCGGTCGCTGGTCAGTCGATCATCAACCAGCCGCAGGCCGCGATCCTCAGCACGGAGTCGATCCGTAAGCGCCCGGTCGTTGTCAACGACGAGGTCGTGGTCCGGCCGATCATGAACCTCACGATGTCGTTCGACCACCGAATCATCGACGGCCTGGCGGCGTCTCGGTTCATGAACGACGTGTCGAAGGGAATCGAGGAATGGAGCCCCGCGAGCCTCAAGCTTTGAGGTTGTTCATCTCCAGGTAATCAGCGGTCGCCCGCAGGTATAGATCGATCGCCGCAGGCTCGGCCGCGCGGCCCATGTGCCCGACGCGGAAGATCTTCCCTGACAGCTCGCCGAGGCCGCCGCCGATACGCATGTGGTGCTCGCGGAACAGGTAGGCCGAGTAGTCGGCCAGGTTCATGTCCGGCAATCCGTACGAGGCGGTGGTCACCGGGGACGCGATGTCGATAGGCGACAGCATGCGGAACCCCATCTCCTCCAGCCCGCCGCGCACTCGATCGCGCGCGGCGGCCAGGCGCCGGCAGCGGTTGTCGACGCCCTCTTTCAGCAGACCGCTCAGCGCGACGTCGAACGCCTCGATGACGTTGGTCGGCATGGTGGTCGGGTGCGGATGCCATCCGCCCCACTTGTCGGCGAACTCTCGCCACGTGGCGAGGTTGAGGTACCAGCCGGCAGCTTTCGGGCGGCCGTCCGCCAGGGCCTCGAGCGCGCGCGGCCCGGCGGCCAACGGCGCCACGCCGATCGCGCCGCCGATGCACTTGTTGGCGACCGTGACGCACAGGTCGGCGCCCCAGCCGTCCATGTCGAAGGGCACCCCACCCACCGATGAGATGCCGTCGACGATCGTCAGAGCGCCGTGCGCGCGCGCTGCCTCGCAGATCCCCTGCACCTCGTTCAGCACGCCGACCGACGTTTCGTGATGCACAACGCAAACCGCACGCACTTCCGGATGCTCCTCGAGCGCCTCGCGTACCTGCGCGGCGGTCACCGCATGGGCGAGGTCCGGCCGCACCCTGTGCACCCTCATTCCATTCGCCGTCGCAACGTCGGCCATGCGGTCGCCGAACAGCCCGTTGGTGGCCACCAGCACCTCGTCGCCTGGGCCCAGCACGCTGGCGATGCACGTCTCGATGCCCGCCATGCCAGAGCCGAAGATGAGGTGCACGTCGCCTGATGTCTTGAACACCTGCTTCATGCCGGCGATGCAGCGCTTGTACAGCTCGGTCCACCCGTCGCCGTAATGCGCCCGCACCGGCCGCCCCAGCGCCTCGAGCACCTCGTCGTCCACCGACACCGGCCCGGGGATCATCAGGAACTCTCGGTCGTCGTTCACGCAAGCACCTCTCGCGCCACGCGATAGCCCGACTTGATCGCGCCTTCCATGCCGCCCGGCCCCACGCGGTTGTCGGTGTGCTCGCCCGCGAAGTAGACGCGGCCGTCGAGCGGCGCTGCGATCAAAGGCAGCACCGTGTCGCGCTGATCGCCGATTGGCGCGCGCACGACCGCGCGCGACCACGGGTCGTGCGTCCAGCTCTTCACGAAGCCGGCCACTCGCTTGATCGGCCTGCCGACCACCGAGCTCATCGTGGCGTCGACGTCGTCAAGGATCTGCGTGTCGGTCATCCCTGATGGCTCGATGTCGCCCGCGGCCAGGCCGGCGACGATGATGTGCTCGCCTCGCTGGTGCACCGTCTGCTCCATGATGAATCCAGGCATGCGGTCGGTGAAGCACCCCGAGCCGATCGCGTTCTTCACAATGTCGCGCTCGGCGTACTGGACCACCAGCCGCGTCGCGTTGCCGTAGCGCAGCTGGAGCAGCGCACGCACCTTGTCGGCCGGCAGCGCCGGCTCGAAACCGAGCTCCGAGACGAGCGGCCCCGGCACGGTCACCACGACGCGATCCACGCGGAAGGTTTCGTGATCGGACTCCACGGTGACGCCGGTCGCGCCCCATCCCACGACGCGCACCGGCCGCTGCAGCCGCACGTCCACCTTCTTCGCGATCGTTCGCGGAAGCGTGTCGTTGCCGCCCTTGATCTTTCGGTACGCCTCGCCCCACGAGAGCTCGACGTTGAGCTCTTGCGCGTCCGCGACGCGCAGCGGCGCGGCGGGCGTGGATTGCGCGATGGCGGCAAGCAGAAGCTCGGCCGGCTCGGACACGCGTGCGCGTCGCAGCCACTGCGCCACCGACTCGTAGTGGCTCGGCTTGGTCTTCTTGATGGCCGCGCGCAGCTCGTTGACGATCTCGGCCGCGGCGCCGCGGTCGAGGCGCTCGCCGCCGAAAATCAGGTCGGGCACATCGGTGCCAAGGCTGAACTCGTCGCTGAGCTCGACGCCGTGCTTCGCGCACAGCTCGGCGATGTTGTTCTGCCCGTGGTAGATGATCTCGGCGCCGATGTCCGCGAACTGACCCTCCGCGAAACCCTCGCGAATTGTGAACACTCGCCCACCGACGCGGTCCCGCGCCTCGAGCACGATCACCTCGTGGCCGGCGGCCTGGATCTCGGTGGCGGCGACCAGGCCCGACAGTCCGGCCCCGACGACGAGCACTCTCATGAGCGACGCACCTTGGCGAAGCGATTGGGCGCGAACTGCTCGATCGGGCGCGCCGTCCCGCCGTCGAGCGCGAGGTCTGCCGCGACATCGCCGATCACCGGCGCGAACTTAAAGCCATGGCCGGAGAAGCCGCCGAGCACGGTGAGGCCGGGCGCCAGCGTGCCGATGACGAAATGGCGGTCGGGCGAGTTCTCCTGTAGGCAGATCACCGAGCGAACAGGTTCGGGGTCCAGGTCGGGCAGCGCGGCTCCGACGTAGCGCACGGCCGGCTCGAGATCGGCGGGGTGCACGACGCGGTCGATCGCGTCAGGATGCTGCGGCGTGTCGTCGTCGGAAACTCCGACCTTCACCGTCTCGCCGTCCACCGACGGAAATCCATACGCGTGGATCGCGTCGCCTGTGGTGCCGTGCACGAACACCGGAGCGGCCTCGGGGGTGTGCAGCGACGGCGTCCGCGGCCGGAACCACACCATGCACTGGCGCGTGACCTCGAGCGGCATCTCCAGCGTGGACAGCAGGCCGGCGGCGTTCCACGCGCCTGTGCAGGCGATGACGTGGTCCACCTGCCATGCCTTCCCGCCCGCGTGAACCTCGCCCGGCTCCACGCGCTCGACCGCCGTGTTGGTGTGAATCTCCGCTCCGAGCGCCCGCGCGCGGCCGAGTGCCGCGGCGACGCCCTTCTCCGGCCGGACGAAACCTGCGGCGATGTCGTAGACCGCGATCTCATCGTCGCGGAGCCGGTAGCGAGGGAAGCGCCGATGCACGTCAGCGGGCTGCAGCACCTCGTGCTCTAGGCCCCACTCCCGCGCTGACAGCAGCGAGCCAGACACCAGCTCAGAATCCGGCGGGCCAATCATCAGCGCGCCGGTCATAGTGAGGAGCGACTCGTCCGACTCGCGCTCGAGCGCGCGCCACAGCTCGAAGGCTTCACGCACCAGCGGCACGTAGCCGGGCCCCTCGTAGTAAGCGCTGCGGATGATCCGCGACTGCCCGTGCGACGAGCCCATCGCGTGCGGCGGGTTGTAGCGGTCGAAGCCGATCACCCGCGCCCCGCGCGACGCCAGCCGCCACGCAGCCATGCTGCCCATCGCGCCCAGCCCGACGACCGCGAAGTCTGCTCGTTCCATCCTCACATGATCCTTCCGCCGTCCAGCAGGACGACGATCCCTGAGGCGTCCGGCCACGACGCGATGTCAAGGCCGGCGCGCGCAATGTCCTCGGGCTGCGCGATGCGCTTGAGCGGCATCTCGCGCTCCATCACCTGCTCCTGCACCGCGGGGTCGATCGCGTACCACATCTCAGTTGCGACCGGGCCGGGCGCGATGGCGTTGACGCGCACGTGCGGCGCGAGCTCGCGCGCAAGGGTCTTGGTGAGGCCGATGATGCCCGCCTTGGTGGCGCCATATGGCGCGCCGTGCAGCGAGCCCGCGACGCCGCCGTCGCTGCTCACGTTCAGGATCGCGCCGCGCTGGGCGATGAGGTCGGACTTGAACGCCTTGGCGAGGAATGTCGGCGCGGTGAGGTTGATGGCGATCGATCGCTCCCATCCCTCACGCGTCAGCTGCTCGAGCGTGAACTCCTCGCCGATGCCCGCGTTGTTGACGAGCAGGCTCACCTGACCTTGCTTACCAACCGCGTCGATCACCTCATCCACGTCTTCGAATCTCTCGAGGTCGGCCTTCACGCTCACGGCCTCGCCGCCGAGCGCCGCGGCCATGTTCACGGTTTCGGCCGCATCCGCGTCGCGGCTGCGAAAGCTGAACACCACACGATGGCCGCGCTTGACCGCCTCCAGCACGAACGCGCGACCAATCCCGCGCGATCCGCCAGTCACCACCGCGATTGGCGATGTCACTCTTTCACGAACAACCGGCGCGGGAAGTTCGCGAACACCTCATGCCCGGTCTCAGTCACGCGGAAGCAATCACTGAGCTCGAAGCCCCAGCCTTCCATCCACATGCCGAGCATGAGGTGGAAGACCATGTTCGGCTCCATCACCGTCGTGTCGATGTCGCGCAGGCTCGCGGTGTGGTCGGCCCAGTTGGGCGGGTAGTTGACGCCGATCGAGTAGCCGATGCGCGAGGGCTTGGTGAGGCCGTGCTTGCTGATGGTTTTGGTCCACGAAGCTGCGACGTCCCGGCACAGCGCGCCCGGCTTGACCGTCGCCAGCGCCGCCTCGTACCCCTCTTTGGTGGCCTCGGCCACGCGCAGCATGTCGGCGGGCGGCTTGCCGAGGTAGACGGTGCGCGACATCGCGCAGTGGTAGCGGAGCCGGCAGCCGCTGAGCTCGAGGCACGTGGCGGTGTCGGGGCGGAAGGGCCTGTCCGACCAGGACGCGTGCGGCGTCGCGGCGTTCTCCGCGCTGAGGATGGACGGCGGATTGGCGGGCGCGTCCCCGCCGTATTCCTTGGTGCCTCGGATCTGGGCCTCAGAGATGAGCGCGGCCGCGTCGCACTGGCGCGTGCCGACGTTGACGGCGTCGATCGCCACCTGCATCACGTTCTCGATGATCCGCGCGGCCTGCCTGAAGACCTCGATCTCGCGCGGCGACTTGACCGTGCGCACCCAGTTGACCATCAGGTCGATGTCCACGAACTTCGCGTGTGGCATCGATTCGGTCAGCACCTGCAGGTTCTTGGCGGTGAAGAAGTACGCGTTGCCCTCGTATCCGATGCGCGCGCTCTCGAGGCCGCGCTCGGCAAGCATCGACGCCAGGTGCTGGAATGGGTGCTTGGCCGGGTTCTCGACGTAGTCGTCGGCGTAGCTGAGGATGTGGTCGCGCGGCAGGGTCGTGGTCAGCACAGCCGATTGAGCGTCCATGCCGCGGCCGTACCAGAGCGGCGCCTCGTTCCTCGCGGGCACGACCACCGCCTGCGGCACGTAGAACGACCACGCGTCGTAGCCGGTGAGGTAGTTCATGTTCGCCGGGTCGGTGATCAGCAGGGCATCGACGCCGGCCTCGGCCATCCTGGTCCGCGTCCTTGCGAGCCTCTCCGAGTATTCCTCGTCAGGAAACGCCGCCATCCGCCACCTCCTTCGCTACCCGTTCAGGATCAGGTGCTCGAACACGCGCTGCGCGACATCCAGGTCCTCCAGGTCGATCCACTCGTCAGGCCGGTGCGCGGCCTGCTCGATGTCCCCAGGCCCGAACAGGACGCATGGTATCCCCGCGCCGTGGACGAGGAAGCCGGCGTCGCTCGCGGCGCGCCAGGACGAGGTGCGCGGGGGCAGGCCGGCCGCCTGCATCGCCTTCGTCATCGAGCGCACCAGCTCGTGGTCCTGCGGGATCTCGAACGGGATGTAGTCCGGCCCGGCGATGATCTCGGCCTCGAGCCAGGGCAGGCTCTCCTTCACGCGCGCGATGGCGCCTTGCAGCTCTTCGACCACCTGCTCGGCGCTCTCGCCGGGATTGAGACGCCGGTCGACCTCGATCTCGCACCGGTCCGGCACGATGTACGGGCGCGTGCCGCCGTGCATGGTGCCGACGGTGAGGCTCGGCGGTCCGAAGACGGGATGCGAGCGTTTGTTGAGCTCGCTTCCGGTCGCCTCCAGCTCGATCGCGACCCGCGAGGCGGCGGTGACCGCGTTGCGCCCCAGCGCCGGCGCAGACGCGTGCACCGACGCCCCCTTGACGACGATTCGGTAGTTGAGCAGGCCGCGGTTGGCCAGCACCAGATGCATCGCGGTGGGCTCTGAGAGCACGGCGCGGTCGGCCTTGATGCCGCGCTTGATCATCGCCCGAGTGCCGGCCGAATCCTCCTCCTCGCCAACGGCCGCCGCGAGCGTCACGTCCCCGGCCGGCTGTTCGCCGCGCGCGCGCAGCGCGACGATGGCACCCAGCATCGCTGCCAGCCCGCCCTTCATGTCGCACGCGCCGCGCCCGTAAAGGCGACCGCCGGCGATCTCGGCGCCGTGCGGATCGCGCGTCCATCCCGCGCCGACGGGGACGGTGTCGATGTGGCCGGTGAGCAGAAGGTGCGGCCCGCGGGCGGCCCGCCACGTCGCAAGCACGTTTGGCCTGCCGGGCTCGACCTCCTGTATTGAAACGTCGAGGCCCGCCTCGCGGCACCAGCCCGCGAGCGCTTCGGCCGCGGCCTGCTCGCTGCCCGTTTGCGAAGGGATGCGCACGAGCCGCTCGAGGATGCCCCGCGCCTCCATGAGCCCCGACAGTGACACAATCCCGGCGCCGACATGAAGGTGCTCATGCTCAGCCAGGCCGAGGTGACGGCCCTGCTAGACCTCGACCGATTGCTCGACGCGCTCGAGGAAGGGTTTCGCGCCGTGAGCTCAGGCAAGGTCGAGGTGCCAGGCCGCACCGCGGTCACCGCCGAGCACGATGGCTGGCTCGGCACTATGCCCGGATACGGCGCAGGCCTGGGCCTCGGCGTGAAGCTCGTTACGGTCTTCCCTCATAACGACGCCGCGGGGCTGCCGTCGCACCAGGCGCTGATTGCCCTGTTCGACCCGGCTACGGGATCGCCGGTCGCGGTGATGGATGGCACGCGGATCACTGCCATCCGCACCGCGGCCGCGGCCGCGGTCTCGACGCGACACCTGGCGCGCAGGGATGCGAAGGTGCTCGCGATCATCGGCTCGGGCGTGCAGGGCCACGCGCACCTGGAGATCTTTCCCCACGTGCGCGACTTCAAGGAGATCCGCATCGCATCGCGCACGCCCGAGAGCGCGGTAAAGCTTGCCGCCCTGCATCCGCAGGCGCGCCCTGTTGACAGCTACGAGGGCGCGGTGCGAGATGCCGACGTCATCGCGATGTGCACCCATTCGAGCACGCCGGTGATCAAACGCGCATGGGTAGCGCCGGGCACGCACGTCACGTCGGTCGGTTACGCGGCGCCGCACGGCGAGCTCGACCGCGAGCTGGCGGAGGCGGCGAACCTGTTCGTCGAGTCGCGAGCGGCCGCGTTCAGCCCGCCACCCGCCGGCTGCATGGAGCTCGCCGGCATGGACCCCGAAAGGGCGAGCGAGATGGGCGAGGTCTTGCTGGGCAAGCGGCCCGGACGGCGCTCCAACGACGAGATCACCGTCTACAAGTCGATGGGCCATGCGGTCGAGGACCTGGCCGCGTCGAACCTCGTGTACAAGGAAGCGCTAACGAGAGGCACGGGCACGACAGTCGAGCTCTAGCCCGGCTCCGCGAACGCCGTTTGTATACAGCGGCGCGTTATTCGCGCGGAATTTCGTGCGTTTGTATACAGGGCGGTTCCGACTCATTTCATACGCGTGACCGTTCGACCTGTTGTGTCTTTGGCACTCGGTATCGAACGCGAAGCAGGCGCTCAAACGTTTCTAGCCAGTAGGCCAATCCATCCTCATCCCACGCCTGTTCCTCGGGGAGCTCTTCCCACATGCCGTCCAGTAACTTGCCCCTACTAGGCAATTCGGAGCCTCCATCAGAGCCGCCTCCGCGGCCGCCATTCCCGTACTTCGGGCCAGGCCGCTCTGAGGATGCCTCTCCACCGTCATTAGTCGCCTCGGGCGTCGCGAAAGAGGGCGTTCCTATCACTGGTTCAACGAGCTGCGTGCGGCGCCCCTGATGGAAGAATCCGGCGCTATCGGCGGAGTCCATCAGAACGCGGTATGCCGTGGACACTCGGTCCGGCGGGACGTGGTAATACGTTCGCAGTAGGTTGTTCATTCCTAATTCGACGGGAAGTTGCGTTCCCTTGTATCGCTCATAAATGCTCCGGAACATCGGAACACCCATGAATGCATCCCTGAGCGCTTGAGTCTTAGCTTGGGGGGTGACCTCATAAAGGATCGACTCGGCTCGCGGCGTGATCCTGTACTTGCCCTGGACAGTCTCAATCAACCCGAAAGCCTTAGCCGCGTAAACACGAGCGACGTATCCGCCGCCCTTGGTGTTCTTGTAATCCAGCCAAGCTCCCAATTGTTCGGGGGAGCAGGTGTCGCCACCCTTTTCTCTTACGGTTTTTGCGAGCACAAGTGACGCGTTCAGGTCGTAGACAAGGAACTGGTTCTCTGGGGCTCTGCGCGGTTTGGGACGCCCCTGCTCCTGTGTCGGTTGTGGACCGGAAGTCGGGTCTGACATACGTATGCATTCTAAATCATGTCGGCGGCCACATACGCAGGTTGTAGGTGGAAGGGCCGTTAGCATGGACTGTAGCGAGGTCGGGTTGACTAGCTCCCGCCAGCCTCCGGGCTAGCGAGAGTCCCTCAGCGAGGGGCACGGCCTCGCTTTCTTTTGAGCCGAAGACGGTGGTGTAGGCTGTGGGATTTGAACCCGCGACCTCTAGGTTGACTGCCTAGCGCTCTCCCAGACTGAGCTAAGCCCACACTCAAGGATGGTCTAACCCGCCTAGGACGCTTCGTCGAATCAGCCTTGGAAACCTACGCCGTCTCCGGCCCACGCTGAGTATAGACCTCGACCCGGCCGCTCGACCGAACAAAATTACGAGTCGGGAGATTGCCGCAGGGTCAAGTATGTCGTTACCTGTATACAAATCGTTCGGGGTCGGGTCAGCTCTCCATCGTTCGCTTGACTGCCTTGACCACGCGGTCGAGGGAGGGCAGGTAGTGGTCCTCGAGGGAAGCCGCCGGGAAGGGCACGTCGAACGCCCCCACGCGCACGACCGGCGCGTCGAGGTCGTAGAAGATCTCCTCCATCAGGGTGGCTGAAACCTCGGCGCCAAAGCCGGCGGACAGCGGCGCCTCGTGCACGACCACGCAGCGTCCCGTCTTGGCCACCGCGGTGCACAGCGTCTCCACGTCCAGCGGCACCAACGTCCGCAAATCGAGCACCGCGGCTGAGATTCCATCCGCGGCCAGCGCGTCGGCCGCGCGAAGGCACAACTCCACGGCCGCGCTCCATGCGACCAGCGTGACGTTGTCGCCTTCGCGTACGAGCGACGCCTTGCCGAACGGAACCGTGTACGCGCCGTCGGGGACCTCCGCCTTGCCCGAGCGATAGAGGCGGTCCGGCTCACAGAAGAGAACCGGGTCTGGATCGCGGATCGCCTCGATCAAAAGCCCCTTCGCGTCGTAGGGGTTGGACGGCATGACGATCTTGATGCCCGGCGACTGCACGAACTGCGCCTCCACAGCGTCGGAGTGGAACTCCGGGCTGCGGATGCCGCCGCCGAACGGTGCGCGGATCGTGACCTGGCAGTTGTAGCGGCCGCGCGAGCGCTGCCGGTACTTGCCGAGCTGCGGCCCGATCTGGTGAAAGGCCTGGGCCGTGAAGCCGAGGAACTGGATCTCCGCCACGGGCACCATGCCCGCGAGCGCGAGGCCGAGCGAAGCGCCGACGATGCTGGCCTCGGCGAGCGGCGTGTCCACGACTCGATCGGAGCCGAACTTCTCGATGAGGCCGCTGGTCGTGCGGAAGACGCCGCCCAGCTTGCCGACGTCGAGTCCCAGCACCATGACGCGCTGGTCCGCCTGCATCTCGTCACTGAGCGCGCTGTTGATCGCCTCGACGATGTTGCGCTGCGGCACAGCTACCTCTGGCCGCCGGCGAGCTCGGAGCGCTGCCGAACCATGCGCGGCGGCGGGTCCTGGTACACGTTGGCGAAGATGTCATCGGGGTTGGGCTGCTGCGCCTCGGCCGCGAGCTTCAGGGCGCGGTCGTTCTCGTCGCGCAGCTCCTCGCTCCACGCCTCGTCTTTCTTCGCGTCCCACAGCCCGATCGACGCGAGGTACTTCTGCACGCGCTCGATCGGGTCGCGCGTCTTCGCCTCCTCGTAGTCCTTCGGGTCCTGGTAGCGCGAGGGGTTGTCGGTCGTGTTGTGAAAGCTCATGCGGTAGGTGGTGGCCTCGACGAGGCTCGGCCCGCCGCCCTTGCGCGCCTTGTCGACGGCCGCGCGCGTCGCCGCGTAGACCGCCATCACGTCGTTGCCGTCGACCTCGACGCCGTCGAAGCCGTAGCCCGCAGCACGCAGGGCAAAGCTGGGCGTTGCGGTCTGCACACGCCGTGAGGTCGAAATGGCCCACTGGTTGTTGGACAGGAAGAAGACGATCGGTGCTTTCGTCACGCCGGCGAGGTTGAGGCCTTCGTGGAAGTCGCCCTCGGACGAGCCCCCGTCGCCAATGTACGCGATGACCACGGAGTCCTCGCCTCGCAGCTTCAATCCCCACGCCAGCCCGGTCGCCTGCGGCAGCTGCGCCGCGATCGCCACCTGCGTCGGCAGCACTTTCACGCCCTCGGGGATGCGGGCCGGGCCGATCTTGCCGAGGTACTGCGCGGAGATGACCTCGAGCGGCAGGCCGTGATGCACGCTCGCCATCAGCTCTCGGTACTGCGGCACCATCCAGTCCCGCGCCGGGTCGACCGCCATGGCCGAGCCGACGATCGACGCCTCCTGGCCCATGCCAGGCGAGTAGACGCCGAACTGGCCCTGCCTCTGCAGGCCGATGACCCTGTGGTCGTACAGCCGCGACTTCATCATCCAGCGCAGCGCCTCGAGGAGGAACTCCTCCTCCATCGGCTGCGCGCCGTCGACGAGCTTCCCGTCTGGCTGGAGCACCTGGCGCTGCATGGTCACGGGCCTATTCTTGCTCACGACCGCTCGCGCGCTCATGCGGAAGCTCGCTGCACCTGGGCGGACGCCCTCTCGCCGCTCAGCGCCGCGCCCTCCATGTTCGATGCCCAGGTGTAGTCGCCACAGAAGAAGATCCCGCCCACCGGCTCGGCCAGCTGGTCATACGTCTTCATGCGCCCGACGCTGTACAGCGGCATGCCGTGCAGCCAGCGCTGGACCTCGACCCGCACAACACGGTCGCGGAACTGCGGCTTCTGCCGGTACAGCTCGAGAAGCGTGCCCGTCTTGATCGTGTCGTCCGGGTCGTCCCAGACGACCCGGCACGTCGGGTCGCCGACGATGTTGTGGAAGCAGCCCCCGCGCTCGTCGAAATCGCCCGGCGTCTTGATCACGAACGTGTCGAGGTTGTAAACGACGTCGGATCGCGAGGCGGTCAGCGGGTAGCTGCTCGTCTTGGCGCCCTTCGGGCTCACCACGATGTTCGTCGTCATGAAGCGCCCGTAGCGAACCGCGCCGAGCGCCTGCCTCTTCCATCCCGGCAGGTCGTCGACGACCTCCGCCACCACCGGCGCGGGAACCGCGGACACGACTTGCCTTGCCCACACCTGGCGGCCGCCCCGGTCGTCCTCGACGTCGATCGTGTAGCCGCCGTCGGTCGCTCGCACCGAACGCACGCGCGAGCGCAGCGAGACTCGCCCGCCGCTGGCGCGCGCCAGGGCCTTCGTGAACTCGTTGGTGCCGCCGTCGAACACGCAGTCGCCGCGATCGTGGCGCGGCACCGGCCTGTCGATCCATGGCGTGCTGCGCTGATCGCCCCAGAGCCACAGGGCGCCGTACAGCGAGATCTCGACCGACGAGCCCGAATTCATGATCTGGCACCACCGGTCGTAGAAGCGATGCGTTGACGGCGAGACATCGCCGAGCCAGTGGTCGAAAGGTTGATCGTCCAGCTCCGGCAGCGTCGCCGGGCGGCGGTGCATCTGCTCGGAGGTGATCCGTTCGATCACGCTCTCGATCTCCGATCGCTCGTCCGGATCCGGCGGGTACAGCCCGCGCCAGTACTCCTCGAGGTTGTCGTCGGTGATCAGCCGCGCGCCCACCGCGTCCGCCAGCTCGACCACCTTGACGCGATCGGTCGAGACGTACTGGGCGCCGGTGTTGAGCCAGATGCCGTCGGGCTGCTGCAGCGAGCGCGTGCGACCGCCGACGTGCGATGCGGTGTCGAACACCTCGAGCTCGCGGTCGCGCAGCAGGTAGGCCGCGGTCAGGCCGGCCACACCTCCTCCCAGCACCGCGACGTCCAGTCGCTGCATCGCGCTCCCTCTCCTGCCATGGCTTCGCGCGCTGCACATTGGCGTGCAGTCGCCGAGGCCACCTGTACGATACGCAACCGAGCCGGAGTCGCGCCCGAAGCCATCGCTGTCGGGCGAACAAAGAAGGGCAAGGGATGGGGGCTTTTCTTCAGTACACGGTCATCGGGCTCACGGTGGGCTCGTTCTATGCCCTGGTCGCGCTCGGCTACACGATCGTGTACGGGATCATCCGGCTGATCAACTTCGCCCAGGGCGACCTGTCGATGATCGGCGCCTTTCTGGGCTGGACGTTGCTCGTCGGGTACGGCGTTCAGTTCCTGCCCCTGTTTCCGGCTCTGGTCGTCGCGTTCGTGGTGCCGATGCTGGGCACGGCGGTCGTGAACCTAGCGATTCTCGAGGTCGCGTACAAGCCTCTCCTGAACCTGTCATTGCTGGCGATCCTGATCTCTGCCCTCGGCATGTCGCTCGTGCTGTCGAACGGCGCGGAGTGGAAGTGGGGCCCCGCGATCGAGGCCTATCCGCCCAGCCTTCTGCCCAGCACCGGCATGTTCCTCGGACCGGTGCACGTGACGTACGTGCAGATGGCGCTTGTGTTTATCAGCCTGCTCCTGATGGGCGGCCTGGTCGCCTTCGTGCAGGGCACCACGCTCGGCACCGCCATGCGCGCGCTGGCCGTCGACCACGATGCGGCGCGGCTGATGGGCATCAACGTCAACCAGGTGATCCGACTCGCCTTCGTCCTGGGCGCGATGCTGGCCGCCGCCTCTGGCGTGATGCTCGGCCTTTACTACGTGCAGATCCAGTTCACGATGGGATTCCTGCTCGGTCTACGAGCCTTCACGGCCGCCGTGCTGGGCGGCATCGGCAACATCCCCGGGGCCATGGCCGGGGGTCTGATGATCGGTCTGCTCGAGTCGTACACGACCGGCTACATATCCGGCAAATGGGAGGACGTGATCGTTTTCGGCGTCCTCATCACCGTGCTCGTGATCAAGCCAACAGGGCTGTTCGGCGAACGAGTGGCGGAGCGGATGTGACAGCCGAAGAGCTGCTGTGGACCCTGCTCCTCGTGTTTCTCGGTCTGGCCGGCGTGCGCCTGCTCGCCTACCGCTTCTTCTCAGAGGACCCGCGCTTCACGACATGGCTGAACCGCATAGATCGCGTCCCCTACTGGTCGCGCGTGATCGCGTTCGCCCTGGCGATGGGCGCGATCGCCTACTTCCAGGGCGACGAGTACTTCACCTCGGTCATGGTCAGTGTCGCGACGTACGCGATGCTGGGACTCGGCCTCAACATCGTGGTCGGCTTCGCCGGCCTCCTCGACCTCGGTTACGCCGCGTTCTTCGCGATCGGCGCCTACACGAGCGCGCTGCTCATGACGCAGACCCACTGGAACTTCTTCACGACGGTTCCCCTGGCGATCCTTTTCACAGGAACGGCGGGCGCCATCCTTGGCTATCCCACCCTGCGCCTGCGCAGCGACTACCTCGCGATCGTGACGCTCGGCTTCGGCGAGATGACTCGCGTCACCTTCACCAACTGGGACTACGCCGGTGGACCCAACGGCATCCTGCGGATTCCATTCCCCGAAGCCTTCGGCTACGTGTTCCAGACGCAGTTCGACTTCCTGATGGTCGGCCTGTTCTTGCTGGCGATCGCGATGATCTTCGCCCAGCACCTCGAGCATTCGAGGCTTGGTCGAGGCTGGATCGCGATCCGCGAGGACGAGTTCGCGGCCGAGTCGGTCGGTGTTCCGACGCTGCGGCTGAAGCTTCTCGCCTACGTGATGGGCGGCATGTGGGGCGGCCTCGCGGGCGGTTTCTTCGCGACCCGCATCGGCGCCATCGACCCCACGAGCTTCACGTTCTCGCTGTCCGTGCTCGCGTTGATCGTGATCGTGCTCGGCGGCACGGGCAGCCTGCCGGGAGTGCTGCTCGGCGCGCTGGTGGTGGTGTCGCTGCCCGAGGTGCTTCGCGAGTTCGAAGCTCAGCGACTGCTCGTTTTCGCCGTCCTCCTGGTCGCGACCGTCCTCCTGCTTCCGCAGGGGCTGTGGGCGCGCATCCGGCGCAAGCCCAAGCCCTTCTACGGATTACAGGAGGAGGAGGCGGAGGGCGTCGCCGCCAAGATCCTCCGCGAGCACCAGCAGCAGATGGAGGAGCGCGACCGTCGCCACGCGGCCGCCGGGCACCGGGTCATCCAGGCAGGCGAAGCGATCCTCGAGGTGCAGGGCGTCGTGCAGCAGTTTGGCGGCCTGCGCGCCGTCGACAACGTCACCTTCGACGTGCACCGAGGCGAGATCTTCAGCATCATCGGGCCCAACGGTGGTGGCAAGACGACGCTGTTCAACTGCATCACGGGCGTGCAGAAGCCGAAAGCGGGCAAGATCTTCATCGACGGCCGACAAGTGGTTGGCTTGCGTCCGCACGTGATCGCGGCTCGAGGAGTCGGGCGCACGTTCCAGGGCATCCGGCTCTTCAAGCAGATGGCCGTTTTCGAGAACGTGATGGTGGGCCTCTACCCCCGGCACCGCACGATGACGTGGCAGGCGCTGCTCCACACGCCGGGCGAGCGCAAGGACGAGGTGCGCACGCTGCAGGAGGCGCGAAGGTGGCTCGGATTCGTGGGCCTCGAGCACCTCGCCGGCCGGATCGCGAGTGAGCTGCCGTACGCCGATCAGCGCCGCGTGGAGATCGCCAGGGCTCTGGCCGCTCACCCCCACCTCGTGCTGTTCGACGAACCTGCCGCGGGCATGAACCCGACCGAGAAGCTGGAGCTCGACGGCATCATCCGCAAGATCCGGGAGCTCGGCATCACCGTCGTCCTCATCGAGCACGACATGTCGCTCGTCATGCGTGTGTCCGACCGCATCGCGGTGTTAGACCATGGCAGCCTGATCGCGTTGGGTATTCCGGCCGACATCCAGGAGGACCCGGCCGTGATCGAGGCCTACCTCGGGCGCGAAGAAGATCTCCCCCTGTCCACAGCCCAGGGCGCGTAGCTCCAGTGGCCCTTCTCGAGATCAAGGACCTTCGCGTCTTCTACGGCAACATCGAGGCTCTGAAGGGCGTCTCGATCCAGGTGGACGCTGGTCAGATCGTGGCCATCCTCGGCGGCAACGGCGCCGGCAAGACCACGACGCTCCGCACCGTCTCCGGTCTGCAGCGGCCGCGGAGCGGAACCATCACCTTCAACGGCAAAAGCCTGGTGGGTCAGAGCGCGCACAGCATCGTCGGGCTCGGTCTCAGCCACGTCCCGGAGGGGCGGCGCATCTTCAACGTGCTCAACGTCGAGGAAAACCTGAACCTTGGCGGATATCTGATCCGCTCCAAGGGCCACCTCGTGAAGGAGCGCAAGGCTGCGGTCTACGCGCTGTTCCCGAGGCTGGCCGAGCGCCGCCTTCAGCTGGCGGGCACGATGTCGGGCGGCGAGCAGCAGATGCTGGCGATCGGGCGCGCGATGATGTCTGAGCCCAAGGTGCTGATGCTCGACGAACCGTCGCTGGGGCTGGCACCGATCCTCGCGAAGAGCGTGCTGCGTACGGTGCGAGAGATCGCCAAGCGTGGCACCGCAGTGCTTCTCGTGGAACAGAACGCACGCCAGGCGCTGGCGATCGCGCAGCGCGCATATGTGATCGAGGTCGGGCGCATTGTTCTCGAAGGCGACGCCTCAGAGCTGGCCAAGGACGAGCGCGTGCAAAAAGCCTATCTAGGCGGTTTCGAGGCGGTCGCCTCAGCGTAAAAGGGTCGCCGGAAGGCCGGATTCATTCCGGCCGTCTCCCAAGCGCTTCACAAATGCACGCGGGCATCGTGTTACTCGGTGGGGGTTCCACGGGGGAGGTCGATTGACCTCCCCCGTGCCTTTTTTGCCGGAAGGCCGGATTCACTCCGGCCGTCTCCCTCGCGCTTCACAAATGCACGCGGGCAAGGTGTTACTCGGTGGGGGTTCCACGGGGGAGGTCGATTGACCTCCCCCGTGCTGGTTTTACTTAGATGCCACCCACTGGCCGTTCTGGCGGATCGCGATCGGCGAGAACGTCGGGGGATCGCCGGTAGCGTGGACCGCCAGGAACAGCGGTGTCGGCCGGTCACCCTTCGAGTCGAACTTGACCGCCCCGGTGGTGCCCTGCGCGAGGCTGACTGCGTGGATAGCCGCGTTCAGGCTCTTCGCGTCAGTCTTGCCGCCATTGTCCTTAAGTGCCTGGGCCAGCGCCATCATGCCGTCGTACTCGTATGACGAGTAGTCGCCGGGCGCGGCGCCGTACTTCTGCTTGTACTTTGCGGTGAAAGCGTCGTTGGAGGCGTTGTGGATGAACTCGGTGGTCGGCAGCGTGTTGATCGTGATGTTCGGGTTCGTGAGCGCGCTGCCCGCGACCTTGATCACGCTCGGGTCCACGTCCGCCGAGTCACCGTTCAGCTTGTATTTCGGGGAAAGCTGGACGTACTCCTTGGCCAGCAACCCGAACTCCGGGTAGTAGCCGGTGTAGAACAGCACGTCAGGGTTTGTCGTGCCGACCTTGACGAGGGCGGCCGTGTAGTCCTTCTGCCCCGGCGTGATCGCGTCGAAGTAGGTGACGGTCACCCCGGCCGCAGCTGCTGCGGTCTTGGCCGAGTCGGCCACGCCCTTCGCGTACGTCGTGTTGTCGTGCATGATCGCGATGCTCTTCGCCTTCAGCCAGTCCTTCATGAAGCTCACGTCGGCCGGAGCCTCGGCGTCGTCGCGG
>WNGK01001202.1_pt1 | contig 27728 bp, 21 predicted proteins | sample 5400601 | NCBI WGS metagenome assembly WNGK01 (sample SAMN13153376, study PRJNA577476) | soil metagenome | isolation source: 60 cm soil or saprolite under Garry oak tree replicate 1 | place: USA:California | collected 2016-06-15
GCCCGCTCGCCAGGCTCGGAGTATGGCACCGGCTCGCTGTGTGCCGCTGGGCAGCGTCCAGTCTGGACGCGATCGCGCGGGAGATGGCGGATTCGCACCGGACCGGATCGTCCGCCGGATCCGCAGACTCCCCTTCCCAGGACGCGGGTCGGTGACCAGTGGCGAACAACGCTGAGCGGCGGTCTGACCAGCAGGCGGCGACCTCGCCATGGACGAGGCCGCCCGAGCAGCCGGCCCCGTACCACCTCGGTTTGCGGCTGTCGGACATGCTGCACGGCTGGCGAGACGGCAAGCGCGGCATACCCCTGCTGCCGGACTTCCCGGCCGAATCCGAGTCCTCTAGCGAGCGCGAGACCGCGGCCGAAGCCGACGCGCCGGCCGTACCCGATTCGGGCACTGAGCCCGCAGCGGCTGCCGACGCCGCGTCGGCGGGGGATGCCGCGTCGGCGGGGGATGCCGCGCGGGCTGGGGATGCCGCGCGGGCTGGGGATGCCGCGCCGGCTGGCGACCGTCCGTCGGCCGCAGCAGGTCAGCCGGTCAAGCCGCCTGGGCCATGGACCCCGCGGATCGAGGTGCTCGTGCGACGGTCCCGCGAACTCATTGAGGCCGAACGAATCCGCCTGGCGAACGAGTTGCCCGGGCTCGAGAAGAGCTGCGCGGAGTCCGAGGAGACGCTGGACGTGCGGATGGGCCGGGTCAGCGCGGCCGAACTTGCGCTGGAACAGGCGCGGATATCGCTGCCGGACGCGGACCGCGCGAAACGGCGGTACGCGGAGCAGGACAAGCAAAGTCGTCCCGACGGACTTGTCGGCGACCGGCGCCAGGCCGCCTGGGAGCGGCGGCTGAGGACGGCGGAAGAGCGGTATCAATCGGAGGCAGCTCGCCACGCGCAGGCAGCTCACGAGCTCCGGCTTCATCAAGATCAGATCCGCGAGCGTACCGAGGCGGCCAGGTCAGCCGCCCGCCGTCATCACGAACTCGCCATGCGGCGAGTCGCCACCTACCTGCAGCAGCTCGTCAGGACGCATCGGCGAGGCCCCGAGCTCAACAGCCTGCTGACGGACTACCGGGTCGGGCCCGATCTGCCGCAGTGGATCCGGGGTCCGGTGGCCGACCCGTACGGGATGGAGCAGCCGCGCGACGGGGCCGGCGGGTCAGGCACCGATGACCAGGACACTACGGACGAAACGAGCGGCTCATGAACCGGATTGTCGACTGGATGAGGAAACTGCGCCTCGGCAACCGCCATCGGCGCGTTGAGCTGCTCGGCGGGCATCCGGGCCAGAATCCGAGAGTCCCGGTCGAACGGTTCGAGGCCGACCTGGGCAAGGACGGACGGCTCAAGGCGGTGCGAGACAAGGTGGGCCAGCTCGGCGCGGAAAGTGTCGACGAGGCGACCGGCAACGTGCTCGACACCCTAATCACTAGGCAGGGCCGCGATTGGGACCGTCGGCTGGATCAGCAGTACGAGGCGTACCGGGCGCGCGCCACGCAACGCCTCGATCAGGCCGAGGCCATCGCGTACCAGTACAAGCAGTTGCTCGAGGCGGATCACACTAGGCTGCGGCATGCCGAGGCGGCGGTGGAGACCGCGGTGCTGGCATTGAGCGGACACGAGCCCGAGCGCATGGACGGGCGCGTCCGGCCGATCAGGATCGTTCCCGAACCTCCGGCCGCCGCGCCGGACGCCGAGCCCGCGCCGAGCTCCGGAACGGCGTTCGATGCCGAAGGAATTTCCTCGCGGGCGCGGGAAAATCCTTCGCGATCATGGAAGGCGTCCGAGTCCCCGACACCGCCTAGTGGCGCGGCAGCGTCTCGCGATCCGGAGCGCGCGAGCTTCGACGGCCCGGCATCCTTGCGGCCGAGCCGGGTCGAGCGCTCTGAGCTGCGGCGGCTGCTTGAGCCACAGGACGCGAACCGAGTGCCGCGGTGGGGCGAGGTCGGATTTCGTGACGGCACTCTCCTGGCCGGCCGGCCGCGCGGCGCGTTCTTGCATGCGCTGGCGTTGCTGCTCGCCGCCGGAGCGGACGTCGGTGCGTTCACTCAGACGGTCCAGCTCGTGCTTCCGCAAGCGGACTGGGTGGCGCTTCTCGTTGTCTTCGGGCTCACGGCAGTCGTGCTCTACATCGCGCACATGGTCGGAGTGATGCTGCGAGAAGCGAGCGCCGCACGAGACTCCGCCGGCAACAGGCGACGGCTGGGACGCGGCTTGACCGCGTTCGTCTGCACGCTGGTCTGGCTCGGCGTCGGGGTGCTGGCCTTCTGGGTCCGTTACACCGTCCCGCTGCCGGTCGCCCCTCAGGTCGGTGGCTGCGGCGTGATCGGTTCGGGCTCGACCGGGGGTTGCTCACCGTCCGGCGCGGGGCACGGTCACGCGCTGCAGGCGGCGGCAATCTTCCTCGGCCTCTACCTGGCGACCGGCATCGTCGCCGCCGTGGGTGCCTACGTCACGCACAACCCCTACCGCGGGGGGTACGTGACGGCGATCCGGGCCTACCGGAGGGCCAGCGAACGCGTGTCCGCGTCGATTCACCAGGTTGGCCTGGCGCTGGCCGCGCATCAGCGCCAGCAGGCAGAGATCGAGGCTGCCAAGGAAATATTGGCGCAGGCAAAGGACCAGAACAACGCATTCACCGACCAACTCAAGCAGGAAGCGCTGATCGAAATCGCCAGCCTGCTCAAGGACCCGGCGGTGACCGACGCCTTCTTCACATAAGGCTCGTAGCGGCAGTACCGGGGCGTTTTCGTTGCAAAGAAAATGAGGAGCAATTCCATGATCAAGATTGGGCGGGCAACCGCCGTCGCGGCGGTGGTCGCGGTGACCGGTGCGGCGGCGGCCGGTTGCGGGTCAGGCGCGCCCGCAAGCGACCCCGCGCTCCCCTCCTGCCTGGCGCTGAAGGTCCCGGTGGCGCTCGCCATCGGCGCGCGGTCGAACAGCCCGGCGCCCGCGGTGACCAGTGCGGTCACGACGCTGCTGAGCAGCGCCGTCGACGCGTACAAGATGGTCACCCTGGTCCGGGTCGACGGCCAGCCGAAGATCGTTTTCAGCCAGGCACTTGCCCCGGCCGCGAACTCGCAACTCACCAAGCAGGCCAAGGACAAGTACGTCGGGAGCCTGAACCGGGTCCTGGCGGGCACCCCGCAGCAGGCGACGGACATCCGCGCTCAGGTTCCGCAGGCCGATCTGCTCGACGCGCTCGCCGAGGCGGCCAGCACCGTCCCGGCCGGCGGCGACGTCGTCGTGATGGACTCGGGGCTCCAGACCGCGGAGCCGCTGGACTTCCGCACCGGCCTGCTCGGTGACGACCCGCGGTCGATCGCGGACTTTCTCAGGCAGGCGCACGAGTTGCCGGACCTGACGGGCCGCCACGTCTACTTTGTCGGTCTCGGCTGGACCGCGTCCCCGCAATCCACGCTCAGCATCAGCGACCGGACGAAGCTCGCGGCCATCTGGGATCGGATCGCCACCGCGGCCGGCGCGAGTTGCGTGGCCATCGACAGGACGGCCAACACCAGGGCCGCATCGCCGCAGCGGCCGCCGGTCGCGATCGTGACGCCCCCGGCCACGCCGCAGCCGCCGGCCCCCTGCTCGGTGATCAGCCTGGGAGACGCCAACCACGTCGGGTTCGTCTTCAACTCGACGACCTTCCGGGACCCGTCAGGCGCCCGCGCGACCCTGCGGCAGCTTGCCAGGCTGATGCAGCGAACCGGCGAGTCGCTGACCCTGACCGGGTCCACCTCCTCCGAGGGGAGCAACCAATACAACCTGCGACTGTCGCTGCGGCGCGCCAACGCCGTCAAGGCCGTGCTCGTGCAACTCGGTGTCCCGGCCAGCCGCATCGCCACCGTCGGTGACGGTTCGCACCTGCCCGGCCGGGTCAGCGACCGCGGGCCGCACGGTCAGCTTCTGATCGGCCCGGCGATTCTGGACCGCAAGGTGGTGGCCAAGCTGACGGGGCCGAAGTGTCGGACCAGTTGATAGCGATCCGTTACGGCCAGTGGAAGCGCTGGGCGGACTCGTATCACGGGTGGCGGAACGGGCGGGCCGGGATCCCGCAGCGGCCGAAGATACCCGGCGCGGTCACCACGCCGCACCGGGAGGCGCTGATCAGGCTGGCCCAGGACGTGTTCGCCCGTGAGCACCTGGAGTACCGCAGGCTGGTGGCCGAGCCGCATCGCAGGATCATGGCCGAGCAGGCCAGGCTGGAGGAGGCCAAGTCAGTGCTGAGCGCCGCGCGGCACGAGCACGACCGCGAGGCGAAGGAGCTGACCGAGGCGGAGTTCATGCGGCGGCGGCTCGGCGAGAGCCGCCACCCGGAGTCGGTCATCGTGCGCCGCCGCCACAAGGAGCACCGCGACCTGCGCGCCCGCTCGTTCAAGAAGGTGACCCGCGCCCAGGCCCAGGTGATGACGATCGAGGCCGAACTCGCCAGCGCGCTGGAGGAGGCCAAGCAGCATCACGACGCGGCGGTCATCCGGGTGCAGCGGATTCACGAGCACATCCACCGCAGGCTCGCCATTCACCGGCGCACCCTGATCCGCTTCCATCCGGACGGCGCGTGGGTGAACAGCGCGATGAGCGTGCGCGCGCCGGAGATCCCCGGGTGGGCGCTGCCCGACTGCTACACGCCGGACAGCGTCCCGCCGCCGCTGGCCCCTTCTGTCGAATACGGTCCGGTCGTGGGAGAGCCAGCCCCTCCTCCTCCAGCGGAGCTCATCGAGCTTCGGCACGAGATCACCCGCTTCGGCTCGGCCGAGGGCAAGGCGGGCGAGGACGTCGGGTTCGTCCGGCTGGCCAGCCCGCTCGCGGCGGCCTGGCAATTCACGATCACCAAGCTGGCCGACGGGCTCCAGCTGCGCACGCGCGGCCACGCGCACGGCCCGTACATCGGCGGCGTGCCGGTCGGCACGGCCGCGCTCACCGCCGGCGCCTACTTCGACTTCGCCAACTGCCGCTACACGATGCTGGACAGCGACCACCTGCTCAGGGAGCCGCTGGGCGAGAGCAGCATCATCGCCGCCGACCTGCACGCGCAGTCGGGCCCGAAGCCCAGGCTGACCGGCATGTCGTTCGTCCAGCGCGAGAGCACGCTGCTTGCCGTGCTCGGGCCGTCGGGAGCCGGGAAGAGCTCGCTGTGCTCCGCGCTGCTCGGAGAGCTGCCGCTGCGGTCCGGTCGGCTGTTCGTCGGGACGCTGCCGGTCGAGACGCACGCCCGCCAGATCAGGGATCAGCTCGGCTTCGTGCCGCAGGACACCAGGCTGCACATGTCGCTGACCGTCGAGGCGACGTTGCACTACGGCTTCAGCCTGCGCAGCCCGATCCGGAGCAAGAGGACGCGGGAGGAACGCGTCGCGCTAGCGATCAACGACACCGGCCTCGGCGACCAGCGGCACCAGTTGCTCAGCACGCTGTCCGGCGGCCAGCTCCGCCGAGTGTCGATCGCGGTCGAGCTCCTCACCGACCCGGCGCTGCTCATGCTTGACGAGCCGACCTCCGGGCTCGACGCCAGCATGGACCGGCACATCATGGGGATCCTCCGCAAGAATGCCCGACCTGGCCACACGGTGATCGTCGTCACCCACGCCACGGAGCACCTAGGGCTGGCGCACAAGATCCTGGTCGTCGTCGAGGGCGGCGCGCCGGTCTACTCCGGGCCGCCGATGCTGATCCGCGGCCATTTCCACGTCGAGAAATATGCCGACCTCATGAGCCTGCTCGGGGACGCCGAGCAGCGCGAGAGCCCGGCCAGGGCCTATCAGCGCGGTCAGGAGGCCGGGGACGCCGTACGCGAGGCGGACTGCATGGAGCAGCAGATCGCCGCCGGGCCGGCCGGGCCGCCGGGCCCGCCGGACAAGCCGGACAAGCCGGACAAGGAAGCGCGCCGGTTCTTCCGCGACGCGCCCCGCCAGTTCCGGGTGCTGGTCAAGCGGCAGGTCGTGATCCTGGCGACCCGGGCGCTCAAGGACAACGATCGCGCCTGGGGGCTGAAGCTCAAGAACGCGCTGCTCGTCTCGCTGCCGCTGCTCATCGCCACCGGCTCGGCCGCGCTGGCCGCGCTCGTGGCCGGCCCGCCCGGCCTGGGGGTGGCGAAACCGTCCGACGTCGGGCCGACCTCGCTGGCGCTGCTGACCACGCTGTGCGTGCTGAGCGGGCAGGCGCTCACTTACAGCGACGTAGTCAACGAGTTCGACATCATCAGGCGGGAGTTCCGAGCCGGGGTCGGCGTGCTGCCGGTGCTGACCGCCAAGTGGCTGGTGTACGCGGTGCTTGCGGTGATGCAGGCCGGCCTGATCACGGTCGTGTTCTGCGCGGTCCCTCAGCGGGCGCCGCAGCGGTCGGTCCTGCTCGGCCCCGAGCTCGACCTGTTCGCCGGCCTGGCCGCGCTCAGCATCGCCGCGATGACCCTCGGCCTGCTGATCTCGGCGTTGTCCACCAAGCTGGAGCACGCGGTCGCGATCGTGACCGCCACGTCGATCGCGCAGATCGCGCTGAACGGCGTCACGTCGGATCTCTCGCAGACCTCCGCGCAGTCGCTGCTCGCGGGCCTGCTGCCGGACCGGTGGGGCCTCGCCGCGACCGCCTCGTCGGTCGACCTGCGCGGCATCGAGCACGGCAATCCGGCGCTGGCCGGCAAGGACGCGCTGTGGACGCACACCGCCGGGCAGTGGGGCGTGGACCTCGCGGCTCTCGGGGCGCTCAGCGTGGTGTTCTTCGTCGTGGCGGTGTGGTGGCTGAACGGCACCCTCGACCCGGGGAAGATCCGGGCGGCGCGGGTGCGAAGGGTAGTGCGAGCGCTGCGGGGGCTGCCGGTCCGGTCACGGCGGTCGGCGAGGCCGCTCACTGCCCGTGGTGCGTCAGGCTGGCCCAGATGACGGGATCGGTCAGATCCAGGTCACCGACGGCCTTGCGCAGGTAGTCGGGCATCTCCGGGGGGATGCGGCGGCTGGGGTTGAGCATCCACAGTTGCGCGCGGTGCAGAGCATCGATCGGCCGGCTGCCCAGGTTGAGGTAGTGGTGCACGAGGAACATCAGCACGGCCGACCGCGTGTCCTTCATCCGCCAGAGCGACCCGAGCACGGTGCTGGCCCCGCCGAGCAGGAAGGCCGTCGAGAGCGTGAACACCTCGTCGAACGCCTCCGCCGCCAGGTGGGTCGTGCAGGCGGCCAGGCAGACCTGGTAGCCCTGCGGCGGCTCCAGCGTGCTGATCCGGTCGGCCCGCAGCCGCTGGTCGCCCATCACCAGCGCCGACCGCCCGGGCTGAGCGGTATCGACCGTGGCGTGCCCGGCGTAGTGAAACAGCGAGAAGTCACCCCGCGACAGGGCGGCGCGGATCTTGGCGGGGGTCGCGGTCTCGTCGGTCATCGCCTCGGGCGATCCCCACATGGCGGCCGCCGGATAGAACGCATCGCGCAGCGCGCGCGTTTCGTCGGCGGCGGCCGGCAGGTCACCGTCGGGATCCCCGACCAGGAGCGCCGAAGCGCCAGGAGGTGGCGCCGGGCGGCGGGCGATGCGCGACAGCAGCGACCCCGACGCGGCGTAGGAGAACGTGACCGCATCGAGCGCATGCCGGCGCTCGCTCGGCGGCAGGCGGCGGTCGCCTGGCGGGTAGGCGGCGTGCCACGGGACCACGCACAGCGCGTCGACCGGGACCAGGACGACGCGGGCCGCCCGCACCGGGTGGATGCGCGCCAGCGCTGGCCGAAGCGGGCCCATGGCCGCGGCCCACGCCCACTGGCAGACCTCGTCCAGGGCATCGCGCCAGGCCGCGTTGTCCCCAGGCGCGCCGCCTCGCGTCAGCAGGGTCTGGTGGGCACGCAGGTAGTCGCCGATCACCGAGCCCGGCTCCACCGTCAGTTCTGGAAGGGCCTGCCAGCGCACCCGGCCGCCCGCTGTCACCGTCAGCGCGCCGCCCGACCGGGCTCGGCCGGTGTCGTGAGGCGGGCCTTCAATCCCGGCAGAAACACGCCGGCCGCGCGGGATCAGGTACACGAGCGCGTCGTATCCGAGCCGTTCCAACGTGGCGGCCAGATCGTCACGGTCCGACGGGCGCAGCACGTCGGTCAGCCGGGCTGACGCCGCAAGCTGGTCCAGGGCACGATGCCGGATGTCGGCCGGAGCGGTCAGCTCGCCCGGCCGCGGTTCGGCGGCGTCCTGGCCGAGCCGCCAGGCGCTGGCGAGATCGGGCTCGCCGACGGCATCGAGCAGATCGCCGACCAGCCGGCTGGCACCGGCCGCCATCAAGGTCAGTGCCCGCCCGGCTTCCAGCGCCGTGATCGCTTCGTCGTCGGCACCGTCCGCCAGGCACCAGGTGACGACCTCATGTGAGTCACGGGACGCCGCCCGGGCGGTCATGATGGCGTCCTGGGTGCCGGATTGCAGCAGCACCCGCGCCGCATGCCCGGCGAGCACCTGCACGCCGATCTGCCGTGACCGCTGCCGGTCGAAGCTGGTGCGCACATGCTCGACCAGGCCCTCGGCCATGATCGTGCGGATCTGGGTGATGTCAGACCCGCCCTGCAGCAGCCAGTCAAGCAGTTGGCGGCGCTGCACGTCGGGGCCGGACGGCCGCTCGTTGTACGCCTGCAGGGACTGCCGCCAGCGCAGGTTGTCGCGGAACCGCAGCATCCTGGCCTGCTGCATCCCCAGCAGCTGACCTGCCTGATCCGGATAGCCGGCCATGTTGATGAGCGGCTCGACCTCGGCGAGGGCGGCGTCGAGCACCTCCGGGCTGACGCCGGGCCGCATCGCCAGGAAGCTGCTGACCATGGACAGCGCCATGTCGAGCTGCTCGGTGGGAAGCTGCTGGCCGGAGCGGCTGGAGCGCAGCTCGGCGAGTTTGCCGAGCGCCTGCTCGCCCGCCGATCGGATGGCAGGGTCGGACTCGCCGAGCGCGGCCGACAGCGCGACCTGGGCCAGCAGCGCCTGCGGATGCGGCGCCTCGGCCTCGGCCGCGTGGCTCGCAGCGTCCCATGCCTGCCGCAGCGTCGCGATCTGGCGCGGCCCGTGCTCGGTCTGGGCACGCAGGGACAGCGCCGAGGCAAGCACGCCGTGGAGTTGGTAGTCCACCGGGCTGCCGGCCGGCACGCTCGCGATCGCGAGACCGAGGGCGTCCAGCGCCTGGCCGACAGCGTCAGGATCGTCGCCGTTCGAGGCGGTACGCAGCAGCGCGACGGCGCGATTGCCCAGCAGGAGAGCGCGACGCAGGCCCGATTCGGAGTCCGCGATCGCGTGATCGGTCAGCTCTATCCCCGCCCGCATGTCGCGCAGGTCCTGCCGGCGCCGGAACCGGGTGTCGAGCAAGCCGCCGAGCAGGCCGGCCAGGACCGCCCTGGTCGGGCCGGGAACTCCCGCGCGCGGCTGGAGCGCGGCCCGGCCGATCTGCCGCGTCGCTTCATCGATAATGGCCGGGTCCTGCGAGCGGGCCGCCCTGCGCTGCAGGAGGATGATGCGCTGGATGTCTGCCTCGGCCAGATGCGGATCGTCGGGCGGGAGCAGGCTGGATGCCTCGTCGATCAGGCTCTCGACCTCATCCAGCCGGGCGGCCAGCGGCTGGTCGTCTGGTGCGTTGACGATGATGCTCGCCATGGTCAGCGTCAGGAATGGCCCGATGTCATCGGGCAGGTCCGGCCATGACCGAGCCTCGGCCACCACGTCGGCGGCCAGTTCGAGCAGGTCGGGGCGCCCCTCGTGCTCGAAGGCGACCAGCAGCGCCTGGCTGATGGTCATGACGAGCACGGCGGCGTCCTCGACCTGGCGCAGGTCGGGACGGGCCAGGAGGAGCCGCCGGAGGCTGGAGGTGTCCTCCGGCGGCCCGGTCCGGCCGATCATCCGCATCGCGAGCGCGCGGATCAAGGCGACCGCCACGGAGTCCGCTCCCTGGTGGTCGGCCGGCACGGCCAGGAACAGTTCCTCGGCGGCCGTCACGAGATCGTCCCTGGCGGTGCTCAGCTCCGGACCTGGCTGGTAGAACTGATGCTCAGCGACGTCGATCAGCGCTAGCCGGCGGCAGCGGGCGAGATAGAGGCCGTCGAGCAGGCTGAGCCGGAGCAGGGGATCGAGGACCGGGCAGTCCAGGCCCTCGGCGAACACGTCATCGGCGCGATTGACTGCCTCTTTAGCCGCATCCCGCGCCGCGTCATACGCGGCGTCCGGCGCCGCGTCACCGGTGGCCTCCTGGGCCGCGTCCTCAGCCGGCTCCCGCCTAGCCGACAGTTCCTCGGACAGTTCCTCGGCGGCCGCGAGCTCGAGGTAGCCGAGGAGTTGCAGAAAGTACGGATCGCGGATCACGACTCCGTCGACGCCGGTGACGACCGCCACCTGCAGGTGCGCGATCGCCTCGTGCAAGAGCGCTGAGCGTGACCCGGAGTCCCTGTCGCCCTGATTCTCTTCGCCCTGGTTCTCGTCGTCCTGGTTCTCGTCGTCCTGGTTCTCGTCGTCCTGGTTCTCGTCGTCCTGGTTCTCGTCGTCCTGGTTCTCGTCGTCCTGCTGCAGGTACGTGAGGCCGAGCTCTCGCCCGGAATCGGCGTGCCTGCCGAGAGCCTCGGCGACGGCCGGGTCGACGTCGTCGGAGCCCTCAGGACGGCCGGTCATCTGGCCACTCCAGCGGGATGTCGCCGACAGGCGCGAGCCGGTTGAGATACCCGGTCAGCGCCTGCCCGGAAGCCGGTTCCTGCGCGGTCGAGGCCGGCGGCCGCCAGCCGACGGCCCGGTACATGGCATGCCGGTGAGCGGCGACGATCGCCTCGGTCAGCGCGCAGTACTGCTCGGCGGCCCGGCTCACCGTCCACCAGACCAAGGTGGCAAAGATGATGGCCGCCAGCGCGATCAGGGCGGCGAGTCGCGCCGAGAAGGCCGGCAGCCACGCGAGCGTGATGAGGATCCACAGCAGGTTCTGGATGCGTCCGGCGAGCCGTCGCGATGCCGCCTCAAGCTGGCTCCTGGCTTCCTCTGGCAGGACCTGTTCCATGAGCGGCCAGCATGTCGACAGGTCCAGGCCATGCCGACGGCGGACCCGCTGCTCCAGGCCCGCGAAGACATTGCCTGCCCAGGTCGGCCGGATCGCGGCGTTGCTCGCCGGATACCAGGCCAGCCGCGCGGGGATCCCGCTGCTGCCGGCGTGGGCCAGCAGCCTGTCCCGGCGGCTGCGCTGACGGCTGATCCGGTTCCTGCTCACCCAGCCGAGCGCGGGGCCGGTCGGCCAGCCCACTCCCGCGACGACGTTCAGGGCGGGGCCGGTCAGCGTGGCAACCAGCGACGTCGAGGCCAGAATTCCGAGAATGGCCAGCAGGACGAGCGCGGCGAGCCGGAGGCTGCCGCGATCCTCAAGCGCGCACCAGATCCCCGTGCCGGGGACGGCGCAGCGCACCGGATGCGGCCTGGCCAGCGGGATGCCGCCGACCGCGAGCGCGCCGAGGCACCAGAACGCCACCGCCCCGGGAACGACGCCGGTCAGCAGGAGCCGGCCACGGGCCAGCGCCACAGCGCTCATGATGGCGTCCACGGTCTGTCTCCCTTGTGCCCTGCCCTGCCCCGCGCCTGTGCCCGGCCGCGCCCTTGCGCCCGGCCGCCCTTGCGCCCGGCCGCGCCCTTGCGCCCGGCCGCCCTTGCGCCCGGCCGCGCCCTTGCGCCTGGCCGCGCCGCGGCGAGCCCGGTCCCCGGTCGGCCGACGGTGCCCTAGCCGCTCTGGCGCAAGAGCCGCAGGCTCTGCCGGGGGTGTCTTTCGCAGGTCCCGTCGCCGTATGGCTCGTCAATAGTGCCCCGGACGGGGGTCTGTTCGCTACATAGCGGGCATATCCACAAGGGCGTGTCCATCGCCAGCGTGCCCGGCGGCGGCAATGCCCTTTCCGGCTCCTCGGCATCGGGCTTATCAGCCTCATCGACCTGAGGCAGATAAGCCTCGTCAGCCTGGGCATTGTCCGACATTCGTCACCTCACCGCTGCGATCGTTGGTTGCGCCGTGGGGTTACCTTACGGCATCCGTCGCACCCTATGTCGCAGTAATTGCACTTTTCATATCTAGATGATAGAGATTTCACGGCGGCAGATATTGTGATTCCGAAACTAAGGTAACGAGCGATTAAGTTCATAGACTAGCTTTAGGCATGCGGCCAGCCGGGCCCAGGCCGGTACGTATGGGGGGGTATGGCCGTTGAGTTCCTCGGTCACCATTGACTGGCGCGCCGTTCGCGAACGCGAGCGGCAGGAATGCCTGGCCCTGCGAGCGGAGCTGGCTCAGCTCAAGGCCAGGGAGCAGCAGTTGCGCCTGCGCTGCGAGGCGGTGAACGCCGCCTGCGGACGGCTCGCAGTCGAGATCCCGCGGGTCGGGCGCGCCTCACGACACGCCGACTCCGAAGAGCTCGGCCGACTGGCCGCCAACGCGCGGGCGGCGCTGGCCGGCGCGAGCGCCGGGCTGGACCGGGAGATCGACAAGGCCGTCCGCGCGCGCACTCATGCGGCGGCGACCGCCCCGCGGTGGACGACCCGGGCAGGCACAGCGGAGACAGCCGCCCTGCGCTCGACGCCGGACATCGATCTTGGCGCGCTCGGCGGCGAGTCGGGCCGCTCGGCGCGGGCGGCCCGGATGGCGCCGCAGCCGGGCGCCGCGCGGGCGGCCGAGGCCAGCGCCGCGCGGGCGGCCGAGGCCGATGCCGTGATCGAGGAGTGCCGCCTGCGCTGCCCGGATGCCGACCTCACCGAGCTGACCGGCCTGCGTGCCACATTCGGCGTGAGCCCGCTCGGCGATCGCGCGCTCATCAGGGGCCTGCGCGTCCGTGCGGCCAGGACCATCCAGCGCGTCAAGCGGGAGAACGAGCTGGAAGAACGGCGTCAGCGCCTGTTCGTCCTGGCCGAGGACGCGTCGTCGGGCGAGCGGGCGGCACTTCGCCGCCGGGTGGCGGACGCACCGCCCGAGAACCTGCCGCACCTGGACGGAGAAGTGACGGCGGCGGTCGAGCGGGCGAGCGCGGAACGGTCAAAGGCGGAGGCAGTGGCCGCGCTCGAGCACTCGCTGGCCGACCTTGGATACGACGTGCAGGGCGGTTTCGCCTCCCTGCTGCCTCCCGGCGACCAGCAGCTGGATGCCCGCGCCGCGCAGCAGACGGCTGACGCCGGGAAGGCACCGCGATTCGTCGTGGCCGCCTCGCCGCACTCGGCCGACCACGGGCTGCGGGTGCGCGTCGGGCGGGATCAGCTTTACCTGTCCGTCGTGCGCCGGGCTGGCACCGCTGCCGAAGGTGATGCCGTGCGGGCCGATACGGCCGTACAGGAGCAGACGTGCCGCGACCTGGTGACCGTGAGCGCGGCGGCGGCCGAGAAGGGCGTCCAGATCATCATCGGGAACGCGCAGGCGCCCGGCAGGCCGTCACCTGAGCTGGCTGCCGAGTATTGGCCGGCCGCAGCAGCCAGGGAACGGGCCGGAGCGGCGGCCGATGAGCGGCTCAGGGCCTGGACGGCGCTCGAGCAGCAACGGGCCGCCGGCCAGCGCGCGAAGCCGCAGCGGCCTGGGCGGTGACCGTGAACGACGTGCCGGGGGAGGTCGTCCAAGACAGCTCGAGCAGCTCGGCGCCCGACGTCAGCCCGCCCGCGTGGGTGCGCGAGGTCGACTTCTCGCTGGTGCTGCACCCGCAGGTCCTGCTGACCGGCAACGTCAGGGACTACTACCGGATGCCGCTCCTCGCGGACGCGGCCGAGCCGGCCGCCCTGAACTGGACGTACTTTCCGATCGACTACATCCTCTGGCAGGTGTGCCAGCGCCGGGGGTACGCAGCGCTGGCCACGCTGGACCCGCTGAACGGCACCCTGCTGATCCGGTGCGATGGCGAGACCCCGCCCGTCCTGCGGCCGTTCGCTGGCGGCGCTCTCGGCACGGACCGCATCGCCGCCGTGGTACAGGCGGTGGTCGGCCACAGGGGCGCGCCGATCGGGCTCGTGTTCCCGTATGCCAGCCGGCTGTTCTCCGCGGTCGGGCTGCCCGAGCCGCAACTGCTGGAACTCATGGGCAGGATCGAGGCGCTCGGCCACACGGCGCAGCCCACACCTCAGCCCACACCGCAGCCGACGCCAGACTCGGCGCCGGGCTCTCGGCCCGCAGCCGATCCGGTCTCGCCGCTGACGCCGTTCAATACGCTGTTCTGGCTCTGCGAGCGGCAGACCGACCTGCACCCGGCCTTCCCGCTGTCCAGCCGCGCGCTCCGCGTGGTCCGCGTGCCCGCGCCCGCTCTCGATGACCGGCGCTCGGCCGCGGAGTTCGCCATGCGGCGCCACCACGACGTCAGCCAGCAAGGCGGCCCCGCGCCGACCGCCCCGGTCGCTCCCGCGCCGACCGCCCCGGTCGCCGCCGCGACGTCGCTGGCGGACGTGACGCACGGGATGACCGTGCGCGAGGTGTTCGCGTGCGGCGACGTCGCATTGGAACGCAACCTGCCCGCGGACCGGTATGGCGAGGCAGCGCGGCTGCTCCGGGTCGGCATCACCGACGATCCGTGGTCCGCGGCGGCTCTGCGGGAGAAGATCGGCGGCGCCGAGGACTATCTCAACAAGCGCGTGCTCGGCCAGCCACGCGCGGTGGCCAAGACGATGGACGTGCTGTACCGCTCGGCGGTGGGCCTGAACGGCGCGCACCTGTCCAGCTCGCCGAACCGGCCGCGCGGCGTGCTGTTCCTGGCCGGCCCGACGGGCGTCGGGAAGACCGAGCTCGCCAAGGGCATCGCCAGCCTGGTTCTGGGCGGCGATGCGGAGCCGCTGCGGTTCGACATGAGCGAGTTCCGTGCCGACGAGGCCCATCAGCGCCTGATCGGCGCGCCGCCCGGGTACGTGGGCTATGACACCGGCGGGGAGCTGACCAACGCCGTCCGCGCCAATCCGGTATGCATCCTGCTCTTCGACGAGATCGAGAAGGCGCACCCGCGGATCTTCGATCTGTTCCTGCAGATACTCGAGGACGGACGGCTGACTGACGGCCGCGGCGCCACCGTTTACTTCACCGAATGCTTCCTGATCTTCACGTCCAATCTCGGGGTGGCCGACAGGGACGAGAAGGCGGAGGACACCAGGCGCAGTCTCGTCAATCCCGGCATGGATGCCAGGGAGGTCGAGAAGATCCTCCGCGAGGCATACGAGGAATTCTTCAACCGCGGTATCGGCAGGCCGGAGCTGCGCAACCGGTTCGGCGACAACTACGTCAGCCTGGACTACATTCGCCCGCCAATCGTCGCGCTGATCGTCGACAAGGCGCTGAACACCATGAGAGCCAGGCTGGCCTCGACCCACAAGGCGGTTCTCGAGATCGACGACGAGGTACGCGAGTCGCTGATCGAGCATGCTGCGCGGAAGATCGATGACGGCGGACGCGGGATCAACAACGTGATCGAGGCCGCCCTGGTCAATCCCCTGGCCCGGCACCTGTTCCACCAGCCGGCGCCGGCCGGGGCGACGATACGGGTGACCGGGGTCGAGTACGACGACACCGCCGGCTGGCAGGTGCACGTCAAGTGACCGGGTCACGCGGGCCCGACTCGATCAGGCTCAGCCGGGCGCACTTCCCCGTCACGGCCCTGGGTCCCGGGCGGCGTCTCGGGATCTGGGTGCAGGGCTGCCACATCGCCTGCCCGGGCTGCATGTCCAGGGACACGTGGAGCACCTCGGGCGGCGGCGTCCAGCAACTGGACGCGGTCACGGCCGCGTGGCTGACAGCAAGGCGGCAGGGCGCCACCGGAGTCACGGTCAGCGGCGGGGAACCCGCCGAGCAGGCGGACGCGGTCGCGGAAATGGTGCGCCGCATCAGGCTCGCCGACGCCGCCTGGGCAGACGGCGTGGTGAGCGGTGCCGCGGGCACGGCGCCGGCACCGCTCGATGTGCTGATCTTCAGCGGGCTGGACGAGATGCCGTTCCGCGCGGCCTGCCCGGAACTGGTGGCGAGCGCGGACGCGGTCATGGCCGGCCCGTTCGAGATCACGCAGCCGACCAGCCTGATCTGGCGCGGCTCAGCCAACCAGCGGCTCGTCACCTTCACTGAGCTGGGCGCCGAACGCTACGGGCCCTACCTGGACGCCGAAACGCACTCGCCGGCCATGCAGTTCGTTGTCGACGACGACCGGATCTGGACGATCGGGATCCCCAGGATCGGCGACCTGCCCGCGCTCGAGCGACGGCTGCGCGAGCTCGGCGTAGCGGTCGGAGGCGTGTCATGGCGGCCATGACCTGGCGGTGCCCGCGCTGCGGCCGCGCCAGCGCGCAGGAGGGTATGTGCCCGCAGTGTCTTCAGCTGTACATCGCGGACGTTCCTGAGGCGGCCGAGGCGGATCGCGCCGCGGGCAACGGCGGACCGGGCGGCGCGCAGCCCGCCCAGCTAGACGCCGTTCCGAGGCCGGCTTCCACGCCCGTGCCGCCGACCGAGCGGCTGGCGCTGCGGATGCCTTGGCGGCAGCAGATCAACCTGCCGGACACCGGCGAGCTCCGGCTCGGTCGGTCGGCACCGGAGTTTCGCGAGAACCCGGACGCACGGTCAGCCGACCAGGTGTCCCGATGGCACGCGCGGCTGTACCGGGACGAGCACGGTGACCTGTATGTCCAGGACCTGGAGTCAGCGAACGGTACCTACGTCGACGGAGCTCAAGTTGAAGGCGACGTCCCGGCCCGGCTCCGCTCCGGGCAGGTGCTGCGCCTGGCCATGGACGTGGAATGCGCCATCTTGCGCCTGAACGAGCACGGCGAACCAGAGGGGGACTGAGACACCGGTGACGCATGAGGAAGAGCCGGCCACCCGGCTGCAGCGAGACGACCGCCGGGTGCCCGCCAGCCAGGCAGCCGGCGGTGCCGACCAGCCCGACGGCCCGACCAGGCTGCAGCGCCGCGCCGGACCGTCGGCCGACCCGCCCACGCGGCTGCAGCGCCCGGATGGGCGGCAGCGGGCGGAGTCCGCCGGCGAGATCCTGGGCGAGCTGGCGGAGCGTTTCCGGCCGGTCCCCGGGCCGGCCGGCGGCTCGCGGCTCGGATCGGGCGCCGAGGCCGAGGTGTGGCTGGTCTGGGACACCGAGCGGGATCAGCCGGCCGCGCTCAAGATCTATCGCTCCGATCCCGTGCTCGATCCGCACGACACATTCGACGCGGAACTGCGCGAGCGGCTGGCCGACCCCGCGCTCCGCGCTCACGTGCCCGAGCTCTACGGCTGGGGCTGGGCCCGCGAGGGGCACGGCCGCGAGGTCGCCTGGGAGGCGATGGAGTATTTCGAGCTGGGCTCGCTGGCCGACCTGGTCAGGCGGGAGGCCCCGGACGGCAGGCTCCGCCCCGACCGCGCCCGCGACGTCGTCCGCGAGACCGTGAACGCCCTCGCCTTCTGGGAAGACGAGGTCCGCAAGCGCCAGATCGACCTGTCGCCCGGCAACATCCTTGTCCGGCGGGCGGAGCCGCTCAACCTCGTGCTGTCGGACTTCGGCGGCGTCCGGGGCACCGGGCTCAGCCAGGAGATCAGCCAGCTTCAGGTCAAGGTCGGCTACATGGCGCCGGAGGCGCTCGGGAACGGCAATCATTCCAAGAGCCCGTACTGGAGCCTGGGAATGATCTGCTACCAGATCCTCATGGGCCGGTCGATCATCTTCGACCACGACGAGGACGCCTTCCGGGTCATACTCGCGACCAACGACATCGACGTCTCCCGGGTCGCCGACGCCCGCTGGCGGCTGCTGATCGAGGGGCTGCTGACCCGGAGCACGGAGGACCGCTGGGGCCCGGGCGAGGTGCGGGACTGGCTGGACGGCGGCACGCCGCGCGTGCACCGCACCGTGCGCTCGGAGCGGCCGGCCCAGGCCCTGGCGTTCGCCGGCAAGGAGTTCGACGACCGCCGTCTTCTGGCCGGGGAGATGGTGGCTCATCCGGACGTGGCCGTGCAGTGGCTGGCATCGGGAGGCGCGTCCGACCTGCGCGCCTGGCTCGCAGCCTTTGATGACCACCCGTTCGACGTCCTTCATCTGTCGGGGACCGAGAACGACAAGTGGCATGCGACTCTCGCGGTGGCCTGGTTCGGTGCCGCCTTCCTGCGGGACCAGCGGCCGCACTTCCGCGGCGAGCCCGTCGACGCGGACGGGATCGCGCGGCTCGCGCAAGATCCCGATCGCGCCAGCAGGCAGCTGCTGCATCAGATCGCCGACCACGATGTGCTGCGGATCGCGGCGCTGCACGACTGCGCGCACCCGGGCTGCACCGGCGGACAGTGCCTGGAACTCAGGGATCTGGGCGCCAGGATCGCCGGCGCCGCCGCGCAGGCCGCGGAGCGCCTGAGCGCGCTCGGTCAGCGGCTTGCCGCGGACTCGCTGGCCACCGACATCGCGGGGAACGCGCCGCTCATGCAGTCCCGCGATATCGATCGGCTCTATGCGCGGTGCGCCGAGGTCCTCGTGTCGCCAGAACGGGCCGGGCGGATCGCCGAGAGCGTCCGGCGCGGGCGGATGCCGAGGGCGCGATGGTGGCAGGACATCGCGCGCGACGCGCTGCGGGCCAACCCGCGCACGGCGGACGGGGCGGCGGCGCTGTGCGTCGCCGCCGAGGTGACCGGGCTGGCGCAGGCCTACCGGCAGGCGGAGGACCGGAAGAGGCAGCTCCAGAACCGGCAGCGAGCATCGTCGGCGCTGAGCTGGATCGGGCAGCAGTTCACCTCGAATCCGAGCGGCCGTCAGCGCAGGTTCACGCCGCCGCGCTGGATCGGGCGGGCACTGCTGTTCGTCGTGCCGTTGGCCTGCTTCGCGCCCGTCTACGCCGGCGTGGTCCACGCCCACCAGATGACGTTGAACCACGGCGTCATGCACACAGCCTCCAAGGCCATTAAGGGCATGCATCCGTACACCAAGTGGTCATCCGACTGGCTCACGCCGTGGCTCTTCGCCCACTGGCACACGCAGCCGTGGAAGATCTACGCGGCCTACCCGATAGTGATCATCTTGGCCCTCGCGTTCATCCGCCGGACCCGGCGCGGATCGGCCGCGCGGAGCTGGCTCGCTCTCCCGGCGATCATCATCGGGGTACTCTTCGCGGTCGGGATCCTCATGCGCTTGTTCTGGGAGGACTTTTTCACGATATGGGTAACCTTTGCGGCGTTGAGCATTCTCGCGCTCGTCGCGCCTGTCTGCGGCCTCATCGCGGTTCGCGTGGTGGCCGGCCGCAACGACATGCGGTGAGCGCATAGGCCGCGGAACCGGTCTGGGCGCGTGGTTACCGTTCGGTCAGTGCCCACAGCAGGCAGGCGAAGATAAGCAGGAACAGGGGTGCGCGAGCCCGGGCGGCGGCAGCGAGCCGGCCGACGGCGGCGTCGTCGCCGGGACCGTGCCCGGCCGCTAGCTCGCGGGCGGCCGGCATCGCGCGCGCGGTCACCAGGAACGCGGTGATGCCGCAGCCGGCTGCCGCGCCGAAGGCCACCGAGTAACGCGCCGGGACCGCCTGCGAAAGGGCCAGCGCGAGGGTGGCGATGAGCGCGGCGTTGCTGGAGAGCCCGTGATGGGGTACACCACCCGGCCGTTCGTGAGCTCGACGACACGCAGGTAGCTGGCGTAGGCGGCCGTGCCGATCGTTCGGCGGACTGGCAGGTGAACCACGACCTGGTCAATCGCCGCCCCGGGCAGCACGCTGACCAGCGCGAACGCCACCAGGGCGGCGGTGAGGACCGCGACCGGGAGCGGACCTCGGCCCTGCCGCGACACCAGTGCGCACATCAGCGCCGCGGCGGTGACGGACTGCAGAGCCGTCCGCGCCCACGACCATCTGGTGAGTGTCTCGATGAGCGGGGCGATGGTTTCCGCCTGGTTCCCGGCCCGGCCTATCCGCCACATCGCGGGGGCCGCGCGTGTTGTCGTGAAGGCGTGCAGCACGCATGCGCCGGCGGCGACGATGAGCGGTATCCCTACCTGGCCGGGGTAGCCATCGCGGACGCGACGCCCAGCGACGCCCAGGCTGCGAGCGGCCCGGCGATGCCAAGCAGCGGGTACAGGGCCAGGCCGCCGCGGCCCAGGTCGGCGGCCCTTGAGTAGCTGGCGAAGGCGCACGGGCCGAGCCGGTGCCTGGCCGGGACCTGCACGGCCAGCCGGATCACCCCGGCCCCGGCGAGCAGGAGGTGGAGCACCGCGGCCGCCACGATCAGCCCTAGCAGCATCAGCCCGGGGTCCTGGTGATGGCCGGGCCGGAGCCGGCTCGCGCTCCCGTAACGTCAGAGCCCGGATTCGCGTCGAGGACGGCCTTCGTTTGCTTTGCCAAGGAACAGGGCTGGGACGTCTGGCGACGCCAGGAGGCATTGATTTCGTGTCGGTCCTGTCAGCTGTCGATGAACACTTTGCCGCTGCTTGCCAGCTTCTCCGGTCTGGTGCGGGCCAGCCAGACGACGACCCCGATTCCCACTACGAGCCAGCTAAGCGAAATATAGGGCAGGACGTCGAAGGGGTAGGCGGGCATCGGGTAGAAGGTGCCGACCAGCGGGAAGGCGAAGATCGCGATTCCGCCTAGCGGCATGAGGAGGTGCCGGACGGGCCTGAACTCCGATCGGTCCTTGGTGCGGAACGCGATGATCAGTGCAAGGTTGACCAGCAGGTAAGCGATGATGACGCACAGTCCGGCGATGGTGCCGAGGTAGGCGAAGATATTGAACCCGCCGACGGTGAGCAGCATCGGCACGCCCACCGCGAGTGTGAACAAGGTTACCGACGCGATCGCGACGTCTGGTGTCTTGTAACGGCCGGTTCGCGCGAAAACCGGCGGCAGCATCGATTCACGGCCCATCGCGAACAGGTACCGGACGCAGGAGTTGAAGACCGCGATTGTGAACGCGAGGGTGCTCAACGCGACAACCAGGTCGATGATCCAGAGCACTCCTGACGACCAGAAGCGCGAGGTCAGATCCTGCAGCTGACTGGTGGAGGCGGCGAACTTCGGCATCCCGGCGAAGCCGACGCCCTGCGTTTCGGCGAAGGACACGATCAGGTAGAAGGCTCCGACCAGGATCAGCGAGCCGAAGATGCCGCGCGGGATGATCCGGCGCGGGTTGCGGCTCTCCTCGCCGAGTACGGCAGCGGCCTCGAACCCGCCGAAGATCACGGCGGTGAACACCATGCCGAGAGTCAGGTCGCTGAACCTCCCGTGCAGAGACTTCGCCGGGTCGAAGGACGAGAAGGTCAACTGGTGTCCGGAGTGGCCGAGGATAGTGATCGCTAGCGCGAGGATCACCAGCACCTCGATGGCCAGCAGGGTCAGGTCGACTTCCGACGATGCGCTGATTCCGCGGTAGGCCAGTCCGGCCACCACGGCGAGCACGACAAAGAAGAATACGTTCTCGCTGATATTGACGCTGAAGGCGTCGTGGAAGAACGAGGAGAAGAACGAGGCAGACGCGCCGACACCGCCGGGCACGTACACCATGTATGCAAAGAACAGCAGCCAACCGGTGATGAACCCGCCCGGGTGGCCGAGGCCGCGCATGTTGTAGGTGTACAAGCCGCCAGCGGACGGGGTGCGGCGGGCAAACTCGGAGATGCTCGCGCCGGTCAGTAGCGCCCCGACCAGTGCGACGAGCACGACGAAGGGCGTCGCGAATCCGGCGATCGAGAACGTGACGACCAGGCCGAGGACGATGGACGCCGCTGGGCCGATGAATCCGGCGGTGAAGCCGATGACCCGGCCGAGGCCAATCGAGTTGTGCGCGAGTTCGCCGGTTGCCTCGGTAACGGCGGTGTCAGCGGCAGGACTTGTTTCCACGTGCGGTCACCTTGGCCTTCCCGGTTATCTCATCGCATCCAGTTCGGCGAAGATCCCGTCGAGGACGCCGATGGCGTAGTCGACGTCCGCGATGGAGATCTTCAGCGGCGGCGCGATCGTGGCCGTGTTCGGCAGGAAGTTAAGCAGCAGGATTCCCTGCTCGGCGCACCGCTCGGCGACGTAAGCGCCCGGGGCGAATGGTGGCTCGCCGTCGACCGAGGCCGTGATCCACCTGTCCTGCGGAACCCAGGCCCGGCCCGTCGCGGGATGCACCAGGTTGATCCCGTAGCCAAGGCCGATGCCGCTGGCACCGGAGACGGACGGATGCTTGGCGGCCAGCGCGCGCAGTTGCTCGCCGAGGTGGCCGCCCACCTCCCGGACGTGACCGAGCACGTCCTCGGCAAGTATCAGCTCGATGTTGGCGGCGATCGCGGCCACGGCCAGCGGGTGCCCGGAGAAGGTACTGGTCGCTGCCCAGCGCCGGCTTGCGAAGAAGCCAGCCACCTTCCGCGACACCACGCAGGCGGCGGCCGGAACGGCGGAACTGGCCAGGCCCTTCCCCGTGCACATCAGGTCCGGCTCGACGCCGTAGTGCTGGAACGCCCACCACCGGCCGGTCCGGCCAGCGCCCGCGATCACCTCGTCGTCGATCCACATGATGCCGAGACGGTCGGCCAACTCCCGGATCTGCTGCGGGTATCCGTCGGGCACCAGGAAGCCGCCGGCGCCGTGATAGAGCTCGGTGATGATCCCGGCGACATTCTCCACTCCCAGCGCGCGGATCAGCCGCTCGGTGTCGGCGACGCACCGCAGTCGCCCGTCATCGTCCAGCGCATCGCTCATCGCGATCGGCGCCGCGGGGCTGGGCACCACTGACCGGTCGTGCCGTACCTCGCCGGTTGCCGGGTCGACCAGCAGGTTGCGCATGTGGGCGATGCTGGTCACCGACGCAGCGCCGGCCGTCCATCCGTGATAGGCCCCTTGCCTGGTGACGATCAGCGGGCGGTCCATGTACAGACGGGCCATCAGCAGCGCGCATTCCACCGCTTCCGAGCCCGATGCGGTGAACTTCGCGGCGCCCGCCCAGGACGACCCCTCCATGGTGTCGGTGACCAGCAGCTTCGCCGCGCGCGCTTTCGCCTCGTGGGTGAAGGCCTCGCACACATAGTCGACGCGGTCGATGGCTTCGTGCAGCGCCGCGCGCAGCCTGGCGTCACCGTGCCCGACGCCGATGCACATGTACTGCCCGTGGAAGTCCAGCATCCGCCTGCCGTCGGCGAACTCCAGCCACGCCCCATCCGCCGCGACGACCTGCGCGGGCTGGTACTCGGCAGCCGTCTGCTCGACATGGATCAGATAGTCCCGATCCCACCGCTCGACCAGGCCGCGATCGATCATCCGCCTGCGCCTCCCGCTGGCCGCCGCGTCTGCTCCGTGCACGCGGAGGTACTAACAAACGGTCGTTAATCGACCGTAACGCGGCGGCGGTCGGGCCGTCAACCCGCAGTCCTGAGTGCTGGCCGGTCATCCTCAACTGTCGCGCCGGGCGTGACGGGGACCGGGCGCGCGCAAGATGCGCAGGGCCATCTCTCCGTACTGATAGGCGACCTGTGACTCCGACAGCTCGCCTCCGGCTCGATACCAGGTGGCCACGCCCATGCCCATCTCCAGGATGGCGTAGGAGGCCAGCCGGGCCGACGCGACCGCGAACCGGCCCTGGCTGATTCCGCGTTCGATCACAGCCCGGAAGGCCTGCTCGAACTCGTCGCGCTGCGCGATGACCAGCGAACGGCTCGGTTCATTCAGGCTAGGGATCTCCCGGTTGCCGATGAACGTCGCTCGCTGGTGCCGGCAGTGATACCTGACGTGGGACTCGATGACGCGGCGGACCTGCTCCTCGACGTCGCTTGTCGACTCCAAAGCAGCTCGCTGCTCGGCGAGCAGCTCGGTCATCACCCCGACCATGATGTTCCGCAGGATCTCCTGCTTGGACGCGACGTGGTTGTACAAGCCGGGAGCCTGGATGCCCAGCGCCGACGCGATGTGCCGCATCGTCGTGGCGCGGTAGCCGCGGACCGCGAACAGCTCGATCGCGGCCGCCGTGACCTCCTCTGCCGTCACGGGGGCGGCACGAGATCGCGCGGTCGCGGTTCGGGACGCCAGCGAGCGCGATGTCATGACGGCTCGCCGAGCACGTGACACCAGCCTCCTGGGCGGCAGAATGTGCGTATGCCGACACTCGCAGCCGCTCCTGCAAGTTAACAACTGATAATACGCGACCTCGGTCCGGCCCGAATCGCTGCGCGGCATGCTTCTCGCATCACCCGTCGGCCGTTGAACTCCGGCTCGCACCCTCAACAAGCAAATCGACCGGCTTGGGTCCGCCAGGCCTGACCGACCCGCAACTGCACCTCTTCGCCCCAACCGGTATCAGCAACGCCGCCACCGACGGCAGCCCGTACATCCTGTCCCGCGGCGAGAAGTGCCCCGTTAGCGACCCAAGGTACGACGGCGGATACGCCGCCGGCGCGTTCGATGATTGTCAAGCGGTCATGGCCTGATCGGAAGCTCGCCGACGCGCACGCGAAGATACGGCCGAACGGTGGTCAAGTGGGATGTGCAGCGGGTGTGTTGAACCAAGCCGCCGGGTGCTCCTGGCTGCACTTCATGGTCTAGCACATGCGCTGGCCGTCGCCGAAAGGACCCCTCGTGCCACCTTCGGACCCCAGCCCAGTCCTCTACATCATTGCCTGCGGCGGCCGACCAGCCGGGCAGCTCCCGGCCTTCGTCGGCTTCGCCCAGGAGCAGGGCTGGGACGTGTGCGTGATCACCACACCCGACGGCGCGAAGTTCCTCGATGCCGCGCATTTGGCAGATCTGACGGTTCATCCGGTACGAAGCCAGTACAAGGACCCGGATGAGCCGGACGTGCTGCCGCCTGCCGACGCCTTCGTCATCGCCCCGGCCACGTTCAACACGATCAACAAGCTGGCGCAGGGCATCAGCGACACCCTGGCTCTCGGCCTGCTCAACGAGGCGGTCGGCCTGGGCCTGCCGATGGCGGCCGTGCCGTGGCCCAACGCGGCGCTGGCCCGCCATCCCGTGTTCCTGCGCAGTATCGCCACCTTGCGCGAGTGGGGCGTCCGCATCATCCTTGATCCTTACCGGCTGCCAGGGGCCAGCGAGATTCCGGCAGTCTTTCCGTGGGCGGACCTGCGCGCCGAGCTGGCAGAACTTCGCCGAGCCGTCCATAGTGGAGACCGGCGAGCGACCACTTGACCGTCGTTCGCACGTCGCTGCCCTGGCTAGCGCGCTCAAGGTGTCGGAGACCGATCTCGTGAGCGGTGGACCCGACACCAGATTCGATGCCGTCTGGACGATAGCGGCATCAGCGCACAGGGCGCCCGTCCTGCAGATATCGCGCTTGCCCAGTGTTGAGCGCGTCGAGTGCCGCCGCGAGCCGGTGCCACAGGAGCGTTGCCGCCTGTTCTTCGGTGCAACATTCAGAGGCGGCCAGCTCGCCGTCGAGTAGCTTCAAGCTGGCGATCTGTTCGTCGCTCAACGTGCCGCCGTCGAAGATGAACATCAGTGAGTCGTCCCATGGACCATGAGGTGAGACCCAGTCCACGCAGAGCAGCGGACCGGCCTGAAGGTCCAGGCCCAGCTCCTCTTTCAGCTCACGGTGCACGGTCTCGGCCGGGGCCTCATTGGCTTCGCTCATTCCGCCGGGCAGGTCCCAGTCGGGCTTGTACTTTGGATCGACGAGCAGGATGCGGCCATGATGATCGCGGATCAACACGTCTGCCCCGACTCGCTTGCGGGGCTGAGTGGCGTTGCCCTCGGCAAGGTGCGCACGCCAGGCGGCACGATCGCGCTCGTACAACGGCACGTCGCTACTCACTGGCTCGTCTCCGTGAGCGCGGCGTTGGCAGGTCTCTTGATCGACAGCCAGGTGTAGTGCAGAAGACGCTCGCGAAGCGTCTTGTGCAGGCAAGCCACGAACCCAGCGACGATTTCGTGGCGACGTGGGTAGGCAGCGGAACGGCCACTAGACACGCAGAACGGTGAAATGGTGGGGCCGCAATTCCAGGCGGCGCTGCGAGGCGACCAGAGGTCCGGCGGCTTCGACGGGCCAGCGCATCCGCTGCGCCTCGATCGCCCGGTCGTACTCGCTCATGGAGACGACTACCCACAGGGCGCGCCGCCTGATGGTCTGCGACTCTGCGCGCAGTTCGCCAACAATCCTGATCCTTGGTTCCTCGCCTTTGGTCAGGTTGAGAGTCTCAACCTGACCGGTGATCTGCGCTTCCCCCGACTTGGCCAGATGCTCCAGCTCGCTTCCGGCCCGCGCCAGCACGGACACCATAGATCCGCTGAAAGAGATTGGCTGGGCGGCCTCCGGCCCGGGCAGGCCCCGCGCCCAGGCGAACCCGATCTCCACCGGGCGGTCCTTGCCGTATCCGCCAAGCTCGCCGAGCGCTTTGCAGAGATTGGCGGACACCCCGCGGAGCATGTAGTCGTCGAACACATCAAGCCTGGCCTTGCCGCTCGTCACCAGTGAGGCAGCAGTCCAGGCCGCATGGATCGCCTGATCAAGGGCGATGACCACCTCCCGGCCGTCTAGTGCCTGGATATTGCGGTCTGTTGCCGGCTGGCCAAACAAATCAAGCTGCGGCGATTGTGCTGCGGCAACCGGAACCCGCGCGGTCAGCACATAGCTCCCTGGCCGGGCCGTGCCCAGCAGTACGCGGTGCAGGAAGCCATCGACCGCGCTGCTCGGACGTCCTTCGTGAAGCAGTCGGTGCCCATATTCTGCTGTCCGTGCGGCGGTACCCAGCAGGCGATGTACTCCTTGAACCGCCTTGAGCCCTGAGGGCAACGGGATGGTGCCAGAGGGCGTGTCCGGCTGTGTCCGGAAGAACTGCGTGTCCACCATCGGATCGGTGATGTCGAGAATCAGGTCCTGTTGTGGTCGCTCCTCAAAGGCCGCGAGCTTCTGGATCGCTTCGCGGATGAGTTCGCTGTCGTCTTGGTACTCGAAATGGTCAGGGATGAGTAGCTGGCCAGTGGCGTCCAGGCTCCATACCCCGGCACCGCGCCAATCCCCGTCGCGATGCCAGCCCTTGCTCTCCAGGTATCCGCTCAGCGCCGCGGGCTCGATGATAGGCAGGGGCTGCGTCACGACACCCTCCGATCCGCCAGATCGGCGTCCTCGCACAGGGCCACGAGCTTGTCGGTAGTCAACAGGTTCTCGCGGGGGACGAGTACTGGAACCTTGCGGTTACAGGCCGGCTCCGCGATCTTCGGCAGATCCTCGAGAGATACCCAGTAGGCAGCATGGCTGAGCCGCAAAACGTTCTCGTCAACCTGGGCGAATCTGGTTATATCGGGCGGCACGATTACCAGGAACAGGAAGCGCGGAACCCTCCGGGGACCCGCGAGCGCGTTGAAGCGCTTCTCGGTCAGTCTGTTGTACCGCCAGGATCTATCAGAGTCACTTGCCGTGGACCATGACTTGACCTGGACCTTGATGCAGGGGAAGTCGCCGCGCACCTCGCGGGGCCCGCTGATGTCGAAATCGACGCCCGTACAGTCCGGGCTTAAGCGGCTGCACTGCAGGCCCGCCGCTGCGGCAAGCGCCTGAATAAAGCACTCGCCGTACCATCCCTGGTGATTGTTCTGGTCCAGGCACCATTCACAGCCCAGAGCAGCCTCCCGTGCCACGAGCCAGACCTGAGCACACCTGGCTATCCCAACTTCCCTGCACACCCACGTTAGCTATTTTCCGCATAGCTTGAAAGGCCAGGTTAACGTGGTATATGGCCTCAAGCTGGTTCCGTCCGCCGTGCACGCATGATGGAGCTAGATGATCTATTCCAAGGGCTGTAGCGGCGTGGCGTGCTGATTGAGATGCGAAGAGTGCCCAGGATCGGCGTTGCGAACCAACGTCGAACCTTGGAGGGCTCTCGTGGACGCCGACCTGGACACTCTTGCCACCGCA
>WNGK01004684.1_pt1 | contig 27707 bp, 26 predicted proteins | sample 5400601 | NCBI WGS metagenome assembly WNGK01 (sample SAMN13153376, study PRJNA577476) | soil metagenome | isolation source: 60 cm soil or saprolite under Garry oak tree replicate 1 | place: USA:California | collected 2016-06-15
CAAGATTCCCGTGATTCAGCGCGCCGAGATGCTTGCCGAGCTCATGCGGCTGAAGTATGGAATCGCCATTGCCGGCATGCATGGCAAGACCACCACCACGTCAATGGTGGCCAGCGTGCTCAGCGCGGGCGGACTCGATCCCACGGTGGTTGTGGGCGGGCGCGTCGACGCCATGGGATCCAATGCGCGGCTTGGCACCACGCAGTATCTTGTGGCTGAGGCGGACGAGAGCGATCGTTCTTTCCTCAAGCTGTCGCCCATCCTCGCCGTCGTCACCAACCTCGATCGCGAGCACATGGACTGCTACAAGGACATGCAGGACGTGGAGCAAGCCTTTCTCGCCTTCATGGACAAGGTGCCCTTCTACGGCGCCGTCACCGCATGCATCGACAATGCGCAGCTCGCTGCCATCTTGCCCAATGCGCATCGCCGCGTGTTTACCTACGGGGTATCGTACGATGCCGATTACAAGCTTGAGCCGCTCCCCGGCGACCCGAGCAGCTTCTCCCGCTTTCAGGTGAGAACGGTCGCTGCGACGCTGGGTCCGTTCGCACTGCATGTGCCCGGGCGTCACAACGTGCTGAACGCAACAGCGGCCGTCGCCATCGCGCATCAGCTCGAAGTGGCTCCTGAAAAAATCGCCGAAGGGCTCAGGAACTTTCGCGGCGTCGATCGCCGCTTTCATCATCGCGGCACCGCGCGCGGCACCGCCGTCGTCGACGACTACGGCCATCATCCAACCGAGATTCGCGCCACCCTTGCCGCAGCGCGCGAGTGCGGATACAAGCTTCCCATCTACGCCGCCAGTGAAAACCCCATCTCCGGCATAACAGCGGAACTCCTCGCCAGCCGCATCACCGGCCCGCGCGTGCGCTTCACACCCGACTTTCCCGCGGCCATCGCGGCAGTCCTCGAAGAAGCAAAAGAAGGCGACCTCATCCTCACGCTAGGCGCCGGCAACGTGAGCCAGCTCGCGCCTCAGATTCTCGCCGCACTCGCCGTCTAAACGCTCAGGCCGACCTTCGCGCAAACGTTTTACTAGAACCTATTCACGCTGGCCTATTCACACTGTTATGATGCGTCCGGAGCGGATTCATTCGCGCCAAGGGAGCTAATCCATGGTCGTGCGTTCGCGCAGAAATTTTCTCAAAACCGCCTCGGCGACAGCAGCGGTACTCAGTCTTCCCGCCCGTCGTGTCTGGGCCGACGCGGCACCCGCGCCCGTCCGCATCTGGAGCACCTATAGCGATCGCCGCCACGCGCCTTCGACTCCAATGAACTGGAAGCCCACCAACCAGATCAGCGCCGAAGCCATCGTCCTCAATCCCGCGTCCACCCGCCAGGAGATCCTCGGCTTCGGCGCCGCCATCACCGACGCCTCGTGCTACGTGCTCAGCCAGCTCTCCGACGCCGAACGCCAGTCCGTCCTGCACGACATCTTCGATCCTTCGGAACTTGCCATGAACGTGTGCCGCACCTGCATCGGCGCCAGCGACTACTCGCGCACGGTCTACAGCTTCGACGAGAGCGACACGCCCGATCCCGAGCTCAAAAAGTTCTCCATCGATCACGACAAGGCCTACACCCTGCCCGTGCTCCGCGAGTCGCGCAAGCACAACCCCGACCTGTTCCTCTTCTCCTCGCCGTGGAGCCCGCCCGGATGGATGAAGCCCAACAAGTCCATGATCGGCGGCGCCATGCGCAAGACCAGCTTCGATTCTTACGCGCGCTACTTCCTCAAGTTCCTCGAAGGCTACAAAGCCGAGGGCGTGCCGATTGACGCCGTCACCGTGCAGAACGAGACCGACGCCGAGCAGGAGGGCAACATGCCCGCCTGCCTCTGGGCGCAGGAGCAGGAGATGGAGTTCGTCGCGCGCCACCTCGGCCCCGCGCTGCGCAAGTCAGGCCTCGGCGCCAAGGTGTGGGTGATCGATCACAACTACAGCCTCTGGGGACGCGCCATCGACGAGCTCAGCGATCCATCAGCCTACGAGTACATCGATGGCATTGCCTGGCACGGTTATATGGGCGAGCCCTCCGCCATGACCCGTGTCCACGACGCGTTTCCCGTCAAGCCCTGCTACTGGACCGAAGGCGGCCCCGACATCAATCAGCCCGACTACCAGACTGACTTCACTAAATGGGCGGACACGTTCAACGGCATCCTCAACAACTGGGCCCGCTCCATCACCGCGTGGAACCTTGCGCTCGACGAAAAGGGCAAGCCCAACATCGGCCCATTCTCCTGCGGCGGCGTCATCACCATCGAAAACGGCACGCACAAGATCACGCGCAGCGGCCAGTACTGGGCCTTCGCTCACTTCTCGCGCCACATCAAGCGCGGCGCAAAGGTGTTCGCCAGCAATGGCCTCTCGCCCGACCCGGCCCACGCATCGGTAACGCACGCGGCCTTCACCAATCCCGACGGCACGCACGTTGTGGTCCTGACAAACCGCGGACCCGAGCAGCGCGTTCAGCTGGTCCTCGGCACGTCCGGGGGCAGGTCCGCAATCGACATCGACTTGCCCGCCGATTCCGTGCACACGCTGGAGTGGTAGTTCTACCTGATGGGAAGTTCGCGCGACAAGATCAAGCAATCAGCTTCGCGGTGAAGCCATCGGCAGCGTCTCGCCCGGCACGCGCGACGGCGCAAATGAATTGTAGAAGCGAATGACGTCCTGCTCGCGTCGAGCGCTCGGAGCAGGGAACAGCGCCATGAGCGAGTAGAGCCGCTCGCCTGTGTAAATCAAGCGCACGTTCAGCACGCCGCCTCCCGCATTGTGCGCGGCCACATCGCGTGCGGGGTAGCCCCCCGCCGTCGCGTGCTGTTCGTTATCCAGAAAAGTCTGCGTCCGCGACAGCATTCCATCGCGCGCCGCGTCCAGCGTTTTGTCCGGCGCGCGGTTGTTCACGCGGGCCACCGGCGGATTATCCTCCCACGACACCGCGAACGTCGTCTCGCCGTCCGGATTCGCGAAAATCATCTTCACGGACTCGGTGCTGCCCGCCTCGTTGTACGCCGGCACCTGCAGGTCCTTCGGCTCGGCCGGCATCTCCACTGTGAATCCGGCGTCGGGCCGCGTCGACGTCTGCCAGCTCATATGCGTCGGCCGTGCCCCCGATCCGCCTGACCCGCCTGATCCGCCCAGTCCTGAGCTGCCCACCACGCCTTCCACCGACTCCACCTTGCGCGTGAATCCGAACGCTCCGTTAAGGTAAAAATAGACTCCAACCGCCAGGACAGCCGCCCCTAGTACCATAATGTGCCAGCGTTTCATTGCTATAAGATTGCCAACTCCTTTGTTTTTGTGCAACTTGAATCTTTCAAAGTGTCTGCTCCCACGCAAAATGGGACACTCTGAAATCAATTGAAAAGATCGAGCAACCAATTGGCGAGGGTCGGCGTCGAATAGAGTAACAAGCAGAGGCTTCCCCGAATCAAGGCCTTCCAAAGGTAGGTGTACCATCCTCTTTGAAGGTCCCGGCAACATTGGGACCCCATCTCCAATTCCCTCCAGGACCCCCTCCAAATTACGCCTCTCAAGCGGGCCTGCCGGAAGGCAGGCCCACATGCTTTCTACCCCTCCCCGCATTCCCCCGCATTCTAAAGAGAATCGCTCCCTTCCCGGCTAAGTTCCTTCCCCGCTAAACTGAACAGGATGCCTCGTTCCCCCCGCCATTCCGGGTCATCCGCCCCGTCCTCGCCCCAAAGCGATCCCGCAATCGAACCCCAACTCAACCGCGTCGACGCCCTCATCGATACCGCCGGCCTCGTACACCATCCCCGCCAGATCCCGGCCCAGGTTGCGCGCCCCGACGCCATTCAGGAAAAATCCCTCGAAAACCTCCGTCCCGCCCCCGCTAACGCCACCACCGCGCCAAATGGCGTCCAGATCGTCGCCGTCCCCGGCTGGGATCAACTCCCGTGGCTCTGGCACGGCTTCAGCACCCGCCGCGGCGGCGTTACCCACGCCTACACCGCCGATGACGCTCCCGGCGAACTAAACCTTGGCTTTACCCCTGAGGATGACCGCGCAAACGTCCTCCGCAACCGGCAGCTGTTTGCCGAAGCCGTCAGCGGCGACCCCGCCACCCCCCTCGTCACCCTCCGCCAGATCCACTCCGCCGTGCTCGTCGTCCCCCAGCGGACCGCCACCGCCCAGCCGCTGCAGCCGGCCTGCAAGGGCGACGGCATCGTAACTGACCAGCCCGGCATCGTCATCGGCGTGCAAACCGCCGACTGCGTCCCCGTCCTGGTCGCCGACCGCAAGCGCAAGGTCGTTGCTGCCTTCCATGCCGGCTGGCGCGGCACCGTCAAGCGCATCGTGGAAAACGGCATCGGCCGCATGCGGCTGGAATTCGGCTCGCACCCTGAAGATTTGGTCGCCGCCATCGGCCCCGCCATCGGCCCCTGCTGCTACTCCGTGGGCGAAGAGGTCCTCTCCGAATTTGAGTCCCAGTTCTCCTACGCCGGCGATCTCTTCCATCAAGTCGACGACGCCGACATCGACCCGGTCCGGGCGAAATATCCCATGACGTTCCTCACCCAGCGTCCCCCCGGCCACTCGCCTGCAGGCCCCAGCCTGCACCTGGACCTTCTCGAAGCCAATCGCCGACAGCTTCTCGCCGCCGGCCTCGCGCCGGAATCAATCCAATTCGCCGGCGGATGCACCGCCTGCCAGCCGCACCTGTTCTTCTCCCACCGCGCATCCCACGGCAGGGCGGGCCGCATGCTCAACGTCATCGGCATCCGTCAGAAGTAACAATTTTGAAAGGGAAAAACCGCGGCGCCGGACGGCTCCGCGGTCAATGGGGCAGGGGAATCGCTCTCGCAGCCTCCCGACTTGCAGGCTGGTGAGTGCCGGCCCGGTCCGGGGAAGTGGAACGGGCCGTTACTCTTGTGAGACCTTCACCTCTTCCGGGTTCACCAGGTCGCGAAGTTCCTTTGAAGGCTTGAAATAAGGCACGCGCTTCGCCGGCACCTCCACCCGCTCCCCGGTCTTGGGATTCCGGCCGATACGCGGATTTCGCTGCCGGATACGAAACGATCCGAAGCCGCGGATCTCAATCTTGTCGCCGCCCTGCAATGCGCCAATCACCGACTCGAAGATAGTTTCCACAATGACCTCACCGTCGCGGCGCGTCAGGTCGCCCAGGCCGGTCACTTTTTCCACCAGGTCTGCCTTCGTCATTTGCTCTCGACCTCCGCTCCCAGCATACCCAAAAACCAGCGCATTGGGAGGAAAAAGAAGCTCACTTTGGCTTTTCGCATCAGTAATTTGCCGGAATTTCCGTCCGCCACAGCCTAAATTTGATCCGCTCACTCCCGCACCCGTTTATCATGTCCAGAGTCTTATCGATCCGGTTAAACATCAACAGTACCGGCAGGCCGAAAGAGCCATTACGTGACGGAGTTCCCGAAATACAGCATTGTCATTCCGGCTTACAATGAGCGCGCCCGCATTCTCGCCACGCTCCAGTCCGTCGTTGAGACCGTGCGCGCCCACAACTGGTCCGCTGAAGTCATCGTCGTCAATGACGGCTCTACCGACGAAACCGCCCAACTGGTACGCAATTTCGCCCTCTCCGCCCCTGAAGTCCACCTGATGGAGAACCCTAGCAACTGCGGCAAAGGGTACAGCGTCCGCTCCGGCATTTTGCATGCGCAAGGCGAGACCGTCATGTTCACCGATGCCGACCTCTCCGCCCCCATCCCCGAAGCCGAGCGCCTCTTCCAGGCCATCGCCGACGGAGCCGACATCGCCATCGGTTCGCGCTGGCTCGCCACCAGCCGCCAGACCCATCGCCAGCCGCTCTATCGCCAGATCTTCGGCCGCCTCTTCAACGCCCTCACGCGCGCCGTCATGCGTCTCCCCTTTGCCGACACGCAATGCGGATTCAAAGCCTTCACCCGCTCCGCCGCGCAGACCATCTTTCAATTACAGACCATCGAGCGCTGGGGCTTCGATCCCGAGATTCTCTTCATCGCCCGCAAGCGCGGCTACCGCATCCGCGAAGTCCCCGTAAGCTGGGCCCACGATTCGCGCACCCGCATCAGCTATCTCCGCGACGGCCTGCAGATGTTGAAGGAGTTGGCCATCGTCCGCTGGAATGCGCTCATCGGCCGCTACGGAAAGCAGATCACCCAGATTCAGCGCATGGGCGAGAGCAAGTAAAGCAGCCTTTAGCTTGTAGCCTGTAGCTCAGAGCTAAATGCTGATACCTGATAGCTGAATTCTCATAGCGCGTCAGGGCAGGACTTCAGTCGTGCCGAAAACGCCGAATAAGAATAATAGGAGTGGGGCTTTTTAGCCCCTGGCGGAGCGTACTCGCCAAGAGCTACAAGCCACCGGCTACAAGCTGAGTCTTCCTCACACGCGCGTGCGTCCTCACCGTAGCGGCAGAAATTGGAATCTGCTGCGGACGAAAATCGCGCTTCGGAGGCGCCCCCATGCTTACAAGACTGGCTAGAAAACTGGCACTCGCAGCCGTGTTCGTCACCCTCGGCGCCGTCACCGCTCTCGCCGCCGACCTCAACGGCAAATGGACCGCCACAATCGAGACCCCGCGCGGCACTCAGGACATGACCTTTGACTTCCACGTCGACGGCGCCACCCTCACCGGCAAAGTCACCAGCCCCCGCGGCGAGTCCGATATACAGGACGGCAAAGTCGACGGCGACAACGTCTCCTTCACCCAGGTGGTCAACTTCAACGGCAACGAGATGAAGATCAACTACACCGGCAAGGTCGACGGAGACACCATCAAGTTCACGCGCACCGTGGGCGACCGCCCCGCCGTGGAATTCACCGCCACCCGCGCCAAGTAGCTGGCCTCACCCGCCCTCCCCCGGCTTACAGTAAGCTGGTGGTCAGTTCTGACCCGAGCATTCCTGACCTGTGCTATCGGTTGCTTTTTTCGGAGGCGTCTCAACCGCGAATGGGGGGTGCCCCAGGTCTCGTTTCTGAGACCTGGGATACCACGAACCTCACCCTTCTTTGCTTTTGCTCCCATCCCCAAAAAGCTGTCTTCCTGAGCGAAGTTTGGCGCGCGTGTCGCGCGCCGAACGCAGTCGAACGATCTGCGGTTGTTTTTGCAGTTGTCTTTACGCCGCCAACTCAACGCGAAACGGGGGTGCCCCAGGTCTCGATTCTGAGACCTGGGATACCACGAATCTCAACGAACCACTGTCAGCCTGACAGCGAATTTGTCCGTTACAAGCTGCTTTACACATTCACCCGCCCGCCCGTCTCCCCCGACCGGAACACCGCCTCAATCACCTTCATGTTCGCGATCGCATCCTCCAGCGGCACCGGCACTTCCGTGTCTTCCAGAATCGCCCGCGAAAACGCATCGCCTTGCATCGTGTACTGATCCGCCGTGGCAAACTCCTCGGTCACCATCCCGCCGCCGAAGATGTCGCCCGTTTCGTCGATGAACAGCCGCGTCGGCCGATCCTTTGGCGCGTTGAACGGAATCTCGATCTCGATCCGTCCCTTCGTCCCCAGAAAATGCACGCGCTGGTACGGAATCAACTGCGTGCTGCACGTGAAGATCGCCTGCCCCCCATCGAAGTCCAGCATCGCTGACGTGAGCCGGTCCGTCTTCATCTGCGGATCGCGCTCGATCAATCCCACCGCCCTCCGCGGCAGCGCCCCAAACGCGTACCGCGCCGCCTGAATGCAGTAGCACCCGATGTCGTACAGCGCGCCGCCGCCGCTCTCCACCTGGTTGCGAATGTTCTTGGGGTCCACATTGAAATAGCTGAACGCCGCCACCACCGCGCGCAGTTCGCCGATGCGCCCTTCGTCCAGCAGTTCGCGCAGCCGCAGCCACTGCGTGAAGCTGCGAATCATGAACGCCTCGCCAATCTTCACACCGGTCCGCGCCCTCACTGCGAACAGCGTCTCGGCCTCCGCCACCGTCATGCTCAGAGGCTTCTCGCAGAGCACGTGCTTGCCGGCCTCCGCAGCCTTCGCCGTCCACGGCACATGCAGCTGGTTCGGCAGCGGATTGTAAATCGCATCGATCTCAGGATCGGCCAGCAACTCTTCATACGATCCGTACGCCTTCTCGATCCCCAGCGCATCCGCGGCCGCGCGAGCCTTGCCCTGGTCGCGGGACGCAATCGCCGTCACCGCGCTGAGCTCGCCGGCCTGCATTCCCGGTATCACCTTCTTCACGCCAATGTTGGCCGTGCTCAACACACCCCAACGAATCTTCTTTTGCATGCGCACCATCATAGCGGCCGGCACTCAGGCGCTTTGCCGTTTCAGCTGGTGAGACGGCGACTACAACTTCGTGGTCAGAAGCCGTTCCGGGAAAGCGATTTTTGGGTATTCTTGTTTCGAGCCCAAATTTTCCCTCCGCCCCACCCACAGGGGTACGACTGTACTGTGATCCAGCCTGCCGGCTGAAGGGGCCTTATTTAGAGGAGTTGCATGCCCGTTTTGACCACGGTTCGCCCCCCGGAACAAAAGTCCGCCCTAGCCCCTGTTGCCCGCCTCGCCAAGTTGCGGATTCCCGCCTGGTCGGTTCTGCTGGTGGTTCTGCTGGCCGGCGCTTCCGGTTTCGCATATGGACGCCACAAGCCGGCGCACCACTACGTTTCCTACTTTGGCTACCCCATGGTGCTGGATACGACTACCGGCAAGGCCTGCTACGCTTCCAAGCCGAAGCCAGCCGAGGCCGGCTCCGTGCAGGACGCCGCCTTCCCGCCTGCCTACGAGGATTCCAATCGCCCCGACACGTACGTTCCCAACGGCGCCAGTGTGCCGCTTTGCGGACAGGAGTAAAGCAGGGGCTAGGGACGAGGGACTAGGGACTAGAAGACCCCGGTCACCATGTTTCCCGCTGCGTAGGGACTTTCTGTTCCAATCAGTGTTCTCCTTTTCCCGTAGGGTTGATTTGTGTTGCGAAAAAAAACGGCCATTCCTTTTGGAATGAGCCGCTTGAGGCCCTATTTGGGGGGATTTTTGGGTCCAATGTGAGTTGGATCACAGAAGACAGCTGACAGGCGACAGAAGACAGCTTCAGTGGTCAGTGAAGTAGTGAAAAGTGAACTGGAAAGCGAAAGCCCCTCCGGGACTCCGAGTCCCTGAGGGGCTTTTTCTTACCTTTATCTATTGTGGCAGATTCCAATAATTAATCCCTAGTTTTTCGAAATTTATTTTCCGTTTGTTTTGTGCAGGTTGCGGCGTTTTCCACAGGCTCGGGGCTTGACAAGATTTCCACAGGGTCACGTTCGGGGAGGGCGACAAGACGAATTGGGGGTTCGTGGTATCCCGCCCTAGCAGAGCTAGGACGGGGCACCCCCCTGTCCTGCTGGAAAGGAGAAATGCAAGGAGCTCCTCCAAGGCGTCATTCGTCACAGTTCTATTGACTGTCTACCCATAGGTGATCTATAGGTCGAAACATGGCCAAGAAACCTGACCTGATGCCTGGCACTCTCGACATGCTGATTTTGAAGACGCTGACCCGTGCGCCGCTGCACGGGTACGGGATTGCGCTCTCAATCAAGCGGCTGTCGGACGAGGTGCTGACGGTGGAAGAAGGATCGCTCTACCCGGCGCTGCAGCGGCTGCTGCTGCAGGGGTGGGTGAAGGCGGAGTGGAAGATGACGGAGACCAACCGGCGGGCGCGGTATTACACGCTGACGGCCGAGGGGCGGAAGCAGCTCGGGGTCGAGGTGTCGCAGTTTGAACAGATGATTGCGGCGATTGGGAGAGTGTTGGCGGAAGGGTGATGCCAGGGGCTAGGGACTAGGGGCTAGGGACTAGAAAGCCGGTAGTTTGTAGCCGGTAGCTGGTAGCCAGGAGCCAAAGGCGTGAGCTACGAGCTACGAGCTACCGGCTACAAGCTGTTTCCAGGAGGCGGAATGGGCGCGATTACGCGGTGGGTGAGGAAGGTTACGTTGCTGGTGGGGCGGGGGCGGTTCCGTGATGAGCTGGATGAGGAGATGGCGTTTCATCTGCTTCAGACGGAGAAGGAGCTGATGGCGGGCGGGATGAAGCCGGAAGAGGCACGCTACGCTGCGATGCGGCAGTTCGGCAACGCTACCCGATTGCGCGAGCGAAGCCAGGAGGCGGTGGGGTTCCGCTTTGAGACGGTTGCGCAGGACCTGCGCTTCTCCCTGCGGCAGATGCGCAAGAGTCCGGGGTTTGCGATCACCGCGGTGCTGATTCTCACACTCGGCCTCGCCACCAGCGTGGCCATCTTTGCGTTTGTGGATGCGGCGCTGATCAAGCCGCTGCCGTACAAGGATTCGCCGCGGCTGGAGGTGCTGTTCGAGAGCATTCCGCTGGGGCCGCGGTTTCATCTTTCCTATCCCGACTACCTGGATTGGAAGCGGATGAACAAGACGTTCAGCTCGCTGGACGTGTTCGAGCCGTACGGATTCATGCAGAAGACGGGGCAGGGCTTGAAGCCGGCGGATGGGGCGCGGGTAAGCGCGGGATTTCTGCGCACGCTGGGTGTGACGCCGATCCTGGGCCGCGACTTCTACGTTGGCGAGGATGCGGCGGCGCCAGCGCGCACGGTTTTGCTGAGTTACGGGGCGTGGCAGAAGCGCTACGGCGGCAGAGCGGACGTGCTGGGACAGAACGTAACACTGGATAACGATGTCTACAGCATTATCGGAGTGCTGCCGCGCGAATTTCATTTTGCGCCGGCGGAGCCCGCGGATTTCTGGGCAAGCTTAAAGCCGAGTGCATGCCGTGGATGTCACGGCCTGTTTGGCATTGCGCGGCTGAAGGATGGAGTCACGTTCGAAACAGCGATGGCGGATATTGCGGCGGTCGCGAAGCAGTTGGGGAAGCAGTATCCGGATTCGAACCGCGACCAGGCGGCATTCATGCTGCCGTTGACGGAAGTGATTGTCGGCGACATCAAGCCGATTTTGCTGGTGCTGTTGTGCGCGGCGGCGTTGCTGCTGCTGATTGCGAGTGTGAACGCGGCGAGCCTGCTGCTGGTGCGGGCTGAGAGCCGCAAGCGGGAGATGGCGGTGCGCGGCGCGCTGGGCGCTTCACCTCGGCGGCTGGTGCGGCAGCTGGTGACCGAGGGCATGCTGCTGGCGGCGATTGGCTGCGTGCTGGGCGTGGTGTGCGCCATCGAATCGATGCGGCTGCTGGCCACACTGATCCCCAAGGACATGTTGGCCAGCATGCCGTTTCTGCGAGGGCTTGGATTGAACTGGCACATTGCGGCGTTCGCTTGCGTGCTTGCGGTGGGGGCGGGATCGCTGTTTGCATTCACGCCGATGGCGCGGTTGCGGTTCACGGAGATTCGCGATGGCCTGGCGCAGGGCGGACGCGGCGCGGCGGGGCTGGTGTGGCGGCGGTTCGGCGCGAACCTGGTGGTGGTGGAGTTGGCCACGGCAATGGTTCTGCTGGTGGGTGCTGGGCTGCTGGGCAAGAGCTTTTATCGGCTGCTGCACGTGGACATCGGCCTGCAGCCGGACCATATTGCGATGGTGCGGGTAGAGTCGCCGCCGGAGAAGTACAAGAAGGATGAACAGCGGACCGCGCTGGCGCGCGAGGTTGTGAGCCGGCTGGCGGCATTGCCTGGAGTGCAGCAGGTGGGGCTGACGACGAAGCTGCCCATCGAAGATGCGGATTGGACGACGGGATTCCGCATCGTGGGTCGGCCGTATCACGGCGAGAATAACGAGGTGGCGATCCGCATGGTGACTGCGGGGTACATGGGGACGCTGAAAACGACGCTGAAGGGCGGGCGCTACTTCAGGGACGATGAAGACGCGTCGAAGCCGAAGGTCATCATTGTGAACGAGGCGCTGGCGAAGCAATATTTTCCCAGTGAGGATCCGGTGGGCAAGCAGATGTCGCTGGACGATGGAAAGACGGCCATTCTGATTGTGGGCGTGATCAACGATATCCAGGAAGGGCAACTGGATGCGAAGCCGCGGGGCGCGATGTATCTGCCATTCTTCCAGGGTCCGAGCACGGGCTTTGTGGTGCTGGCGCGGACTGCGCAGGATGAACGCGCGATGATGCCGGCGATTGCGTCGGCGCTGCAATCGATTGACGCGGGGATGGCGATCTTTGCGCCGATGACGATGGAGGAGAAGATTCACGATGCGCCGGTGACGTATCTGCATCGCTCGTCGGCGTGGCTGGTGGGCGGCTTTGCGGGGATGGCGCTGCTGCTGGGTGTGGTGGGGCTGTATGGGGTGATTGCTTATTCGGTGAGCCAGCGGACGCGCGAGATTGGCGTGCGGATGGCGTTGGGCGCGGAGCGCGGCCGGGTGTACGGGATGGTGCTGCGCGAGGCGGGACAGTTGATCGCGGTGGGTGTGGTGGCGGGGATGGTTGCGGCCGTCGGCGGGGCGATGGCGATGCGCAAACTGCTGTTTGGCGTGAAGGCGTGGGATGCGCAGACGCTGGTTGTGGTGGCGCTGGTGCTGGCGTGTGCGGCGCTAGTGGCGAGTTTTTTGCCGGCGCGAAGAGCGGCGCTGGTGAGCCCGGCGGATGCGTTGCGGGCGGAGTGAGAAGAGCAGGGACTAGCCACCCCAGCGACGAAGACCTGTCGCTGGGGACCCCGGCAGGGGCTAGGGGCTAGGGACTAGGGACTAGAAAACAAAGCAGCGCTAGTAACCGAGGCTGCGGGCTACTTCGCGGATGCGGTCGGCGCTGGCTTGCAGGCCGGCTTCTTCGTCCACCGTCATGGGGATGGGGAGCGGGGGCTCGATGCCCTTGCAGCTAACGATGCGCGGGAGGCTCAGGCAGACGTCCTGCATGCCGCGGAAGCCGCGGAGCTGGCCACTGACGGGGAGCACGCGGCGCTCGTCATAGAGGATCGATTCCAAAATATTGGTGACGGCGAGGCCGACGGCGTAGTTGGTGGCGCCCTTGCCCTGAATGACCTGGTAGGCTGCGTCCTTGACGTTGTGGAGGATCTGATCCTTGTCGGCTGCGGTGATGCGGCCGTGGCCGGGGACGGACCATTGGCTCAGAGGAATGGAGCCGATCGTGGCGCTCGACCAGAGGGGGATTTCGGTGTCGCCGTGCTCGCCGGCGATGTAGGCGTGCACGTTCTGGACGGCGACCTGGCAGTGCTTCGCGACGAGATAGCGGAAGCGGGAGCTGTCGAGGACAGTGCCGGAGCCGATGACGCGCGGCCACTCGAAGCCGGTGATTTTGAGGGCGATTTCGGGTCGACGGGGTTGGTCACCAGGAGCAGCGTCGAGTTCGGGGCGACACGGACGACTTCGGGGAGGATCTTTGCGCAGATGGCTGCGTTTGCTGAAGCGAGATCCATGCGGGTCTGGCCGGGCTTCTGCTTGGCGCCGGCGGTCATGACGATGACGTCGGCGCCGCGGAGGATTTCCACATCGTCAGAGCCGTCGACGGTGGCTTGGGGCGCGAAGAGCAGGCCGTGGTTGAGGTCGAGGACTTCTGCGTCGACCTTGGTGCGGGCAATGTCAAAGAGGACGATGTGGCGGCCGACGCCACGGATCATGGCGGCGTAGGCGATGGTGGCGCCAACGCTGCCGGCGCCGATGATGCCTATCTTTTGAGAGGAACTTTGGGAGGGCATTGCCTGGGGGAACCTCTGGAATCGAGTTTAGATTTCGCGGCTCAGGCGATCTTATTTCGTTTGCGATTCTTCGGGAGGATTTCGAAACTTCCCATCAACTTGTGGTCTGTGTTTTCCAATGCCAACGCTCGTTGCACCAGGAAGGCCGAGCGGGTAAGCCTGGCGGATCGCGCGAGCCGATCGATCTCGGCGATCTGGCTTTCGCGCGCCGTGATATTGATGCGAACAGTTCTTTCAAGTTCGGTTGCTGGAACCAAAAAGGCGACAGCACCTTTCATGGCGGGATCGTTCCGCAGCTCATCCAAGGTAGAGGGTTCGGGAATTTCCTGCCCGTCTTCCCTCATCCCCGCGATGTGAAGAGACAGGGCCTCGGCGGCCATTCGTTTCGCTTCCTCGAGGGTGGAACCTGCCGTGATGCAACCGGGAAGGTCCGGAAAGCTGACGCCATAGTCCGATTTGGCGTCTTTGTGAAGATACGCGATGTAGTCCATAGTTGCTCCCTACCGGAGTTTGATTCCTGCCTGCTTCTCAATGGACACGATCGTTCCGAGCGGAATGTCTTTTCGAGGAGAGGGTACCGTCACACGACCGAGTTTGACAGGGTGCTTGAATTCCTTGTGACTCCCGACTTGCGCGACCTCATACCACCCGTCCTGTTTCAATCGCTTGATGATCGCCCGCCTTTCCATCGTGTTCGCACGTCCTCATTCTAGCATACACACGAAATACACACTAATCTCGAATGCCGATACGTCACTCCGATTCGAGGGCATCTCCTGAAAGGATTCGCTGCATTTCATCTTATTGGGTGGGGGGCGGCGTCGACGGTACACAGTTCTGCAGTGGAGTGGGTTAGTTACGAATCGATCGGGCGGGAAATGAATCGATGACTGGTAGAGTGCAAACCAGGAGCGTGTTTTGGAGACCAGTACCGGGCGCCCCACGGGCAAGATACTGATTGCGTTCGCCATCATTTACTTCGTCTGGGGATCGACGTTTTATGCCATCCGGATCGGCGTGCACGAGGTGCCGCCGCTGCTGTTGGCGGCCATGCGCTTTCTGACGGCTGGGGCGGTGATGTATGGGTGGTTGATGGCGCGGGGAGAGCGGTCGCCGAGCGCGCGGCAATGGCTTTCGGCTTCGTTTCTGGGGCTACTGATCTTCGTGGGCGATTACGGACTGTTGTTCTGGGCGGAGCAGCGGGTGCCCTCGGGGATCGCGGCGGTGGTGCTGGCCACGATTCCCGTCTTCATTGCGCTGTGCGAGATTGTGCTGCTGCGCACGTATCGGCTCACGGTTCGGTTGGCGGTGGCGCTGCTGATCGGGATCGCCGGGGTGGCGGTGTTGGTGAGCCATACCTTCAAACTCGGGGACGCGCCGGTGGACGCGCTGGGCGCCGGGGCGCTGATCCTGGCGGCCTTCAGCTGGTCGATTTCCACGGTCTTGACGAAGCGGCTGCCGCTGCCGGAGTCGAAGCCCATGAGCTCAGCCGCGCAGATGCTGAGCGGGGGCCTGATGCTGGTGGTGGCGGCAGGGATCGCGGGGGATTATCACGGATTTCGGCCGGGCGCGATTTCGCTTGGGGCATGGCTGGCGCTGGCTTACCTGATCGTTTTTGGCTCGATCATCGGGTTCACGGCGTACATCTGGTTGCTGCATCACGAGTCACCGACCAAGGTGGGAACCTACGCCTACGTGAATCCAGTGGTGGCGGTGCTGGTTGGGTATTTCCTCGGCGGCGAGGCGCTGGGGCCGCGGACGGTCCTCGGAACCCTGTGTGTGCTGGTCAGCGTGGTGCTGATTACGCGGGCTGGGGCTAAGAAGCCTGTGGAAGCGGCGGTGGTGAAGGCGGGGCGATGATCGCGGAAATGGGCGCAACGGTGGGGTTTCGTCGGTCGTTCCCGATATGCTTTCGGTGAAATTTCCGTTAATCTCACGTAATACGCATCTGAATTTCAGGAGCGTTAGAGGAGCCGTTGGGGAAGACGGATCCCGCAGAGGCTAAAGCCTTCCTCATTCTTATCAATCGTTTGCGGCACGACTGAAGTCGTGCCCTGTTACAAGACAGTGGTATCGGGGGCCCGCAACTTTGCAGTTCTTGCCCTGACGCGATGTCCATTCGAAAATTTTGCTCCGGAGATTTCCACAGCGACGCAAGGAGAACGTTTAGAAACGCATGATTGAAGCTGCTGCCCATTTGCTTTCGCTGGATTTTCCTGCCGAGTTTGCGCCGGGGGCGCGGTCGGCGGTCACTACCTGTTTGCGCATCCGGCAGGATGAAAAGGTCACGCTGATTACTGACCGGGCGACGGAGACGATTGGGGCGGCGATGGCGCGGGAGCTGGAAGACCGCCGATTGACGTGGAATGGCTTTGTTCTCGAAGACCTGGCGCCGCGGCCGCTGACGGACATGCCGTCGGCAGTGCTTGAGGACATGGAGACGTCGCAGGTGTCGATCTTCGCGGTGCAGGTGCAGGCCAACGAGCTGCGCTCGCGGATGCAGATGACGGACGTGGTGAACCGGCGGCACATGCGGCACGCGCACATGGTGAACATTACGCCGGAGATCATGTGCGACGGGATGCGCGCGGATTTCGATGCGGTGGACCGGCTGAGCCAGCAGGTGCTGGAGCGGGCGCGGCGCGCGAAGCGGATCCGGGCGACGACGGCGGCGGGGACGGATATCACGAGTGAGATGAATCCCGACTACAAATGGTTCAAGACGTCAGGGATTATTTCGCCAGAGAAGTGGGGAAACCTGCCGGGCGGGGAGTGCTTCACATCTCCAGGTGAGGTGAACGGGCGCTTTGTGGTGGATGGCGTGGTGGGCGATTGGCTGTGCGCACGCTACGGACTGCTGCAGCGGGCGCCGCTGACGATCGAGATTGCCGGGAACCGCATTTTGAGCTGCGTGAGCGATAACAAGGCGCTGGAGAAGGACTTCTGGACCTATACGCACACGGACGAGAACTCGGACCGCGTGGGCGAGTTTGCGATCGGCACCAATATCGGCGTGAAGAAGGTGATCGGAAACATTCTGCAGGACGAGAAGTTTCCCGGGATTCACATCGCCTTTGGAAATCCTTATGGCGAGCACACGGGTGCGCCATGGCGCAGCGGGACGCATATCGACGTGGTGGGGCTCAAGTTCAACATCTGGCTGGAGTCGGACGCGGGGACGGAGCAGATCATGCGCGACGGGACGTTTCTGATCGGGGCCTGAGATTGAGACGCACTCTCTCGATGTAACACGCCCGGCGCATCCCCGAAACGCGGAAAGCAGTACACTCAGAGGAGTGAGGCGATTGGTGATGCGGGAACCCAACCCGGTGCCAAACCTGAATGCGATGGGGTGTGCCGCCCGCATTGGGACGCAGCTTGGTTTGTTGCTGCTGCTGTTGACCGCCGTCTTGCTGATCACCATGCCCTTTACGCAGCACCTGTGGACCTGGGACCGCTTTCTGCATGGCGGCCAGGACTTTGAGACGGGCGCGCTGGTGATTCTAACCGCGCTGAACCTGGTGCTGGTCCTGGCCAAGTGCTGCAAGCAGAATGTGGGAAAGCTACTCACGTCGTGGCAATGCTTTTCCATCGTGCATACCGCGCGTATATCAAAAGCGACACTCGCAGAAGCGGTTTCGGCTGCCCTGGAGCACCGCCTCTCTATTCCTGACTTACCTGGCTATCATCTTCCGCTTCTGATCTGATCGCTTCGCGCGGGTCAATTCTCAAGGGGCGGTTCGCGAGAGCCGTTCACGACCCAACAGCGAGTGACGCCTCACTTTTGAAAGGCTCTCCGGCTGGTCTCTCTTCCTCTGGGATGGAGTTGCCGGGACGCATCCGATTCCCCGGATGCAGCAATTGACGAAGCGATGCGGCCGCTCTCTACATCTCTACATCTTTACGTCTGTAGGGGAGAGGTCAATGAAGAAATCGGAAGTGTTGCAGGCCTGGGCCGGGATCCTGGTGGGCCGTGCGCCGTCGTTGTCTATTGAGATTACAAAAGAGTGTCCACTGCGCTGCCCGGGGTGCTACGCGTTCGATGCGGCGCACCTGGGAGGCGCGACCCAGCTGCGCGAGCTCTCTGATTTCAAGGGTGAAGAGCTGGTAAGGCGGGTGCTCGCGATTGTGGATGAGTACAAGCCGCTACACGTCTCGCTGGTGGGCGGCGATCCGCTGGTTCGCTATCGCGAAGTGGAAGCGCTTCTGCCGGAATTGGAGCGGCGGGGCGTTCATACACAGGTGGTCACGAGTGCGTTCCGCGAAATCCCGAGCGCGTGGAGACGATTCAAAAAGCTCAACGTTGTGGTTTCAGTAGATGGCCTGCAGGCGGAGCATGATGCACGGCGCAAGCCCGCCACCTATGAACGGATCCTGAAGAGTATTCACGACGCGCGCGTGACCATTCACTGCACCATCACATCGCAGATCGCGGTGCGGGGCGGCTACCTTGACGAGTTTCTCGCGTTCTGGTCGGCGCAGGCGGAGGTGGTGAAGGTGTGGTTCAGCCTCTTCACGCCGCAACGAGGCGCAGTGGATGCGGAGATTCTGTCGGCTGCGCAACGAGCGCAGGTGATTGCCGAGTTGCAGGAGTTGCGGATCAAGTATCCGAAGCTCGAGATGCCCAAGGGGCTTATCGAAGAGATGGCATCTCCGCCAAACAGCCCGGCCGAGTGCATCTTCGCGCGGACCACCACAACCATCTCAGCCGATTTGAAAACGCGGATCACGCCCTGCCAGTTTGGGGGAGAGCCGGACTGCAAACAGTGAGGATGCATTGCGTCAATGGCGCTGGCCGCCGTGGGCCACTATCGCGTGGCGGGGCCGCTCACCGCCGGGCATCTGTTCTGGGCTTCGGATCGCATTGGCAAGAGTTGGCGGCGGCTTCGGGAGGGTGCGCCGGCGAAGGCTGCGCATTTACCGAAGGAATCAGACTTCAACATTCTCGGGCAGCGGACTTCTGATGGGAAGAACTTATGAGCACAACCAAGGAGAGACGGGTGAATCACTCTTGCCAGATCGAAGCGTTGAAGCAGGAGCTCGTGCGTTTTGGAAAGCGTCTTTATCGGCTGGGATACATGCCCGGCACATCAGGGAATCTTTCTGTGCGGCTGGATGACTGGAGGCTGCTTGCCACGCCCACGGGGATGAGTAAGCACGCTCTCCGAGGTGACGATTTGGTCGTAGTCGACTTGGATGGACGGCAGTTGGATGGGAAGCGCCGGGTGACCAGCGAGATTGGCATGCACCTGGCGATCTATAGGGAGCGAATGGACGTGCGGGCGGTGATCCACTCGCACCCGCCGATTGCTACGGCGTTTGCGTGCGCGGGACGGCCGCTGGACAGGATGCTTTGCCAGGAAGCTGTGATGGCGCTCGGGACGGTTCCGCTGGCAAGGTATGCCACGACCGGCACCGAGGAAGTTGCAGAGAGCCTGGCGCCGCTGGTGTCAGAACATGAGGCCATCCTGATGGCGAACCATGGAGCCGTAACCTACGGACGGGATCTGGAGGATGCGTTCTGCAAGATGGAAACGCTGGAGCACGTGGCACAGATTCAGTTGACGGCGCACCAACTCGGTAGTCCTCGAACACTGGAGGAGGAGCAGACGAAGCTGCTGTTCAGGGCACGCGAGCGGTATCTGCAGAATGCGCTGTAACGGGCAATAGGGAGAGGCTTCGATCCATGCGACCGCGGCTTGTTCGAGTGCGGACAAAGCGAAGATGAACCTTTTCCTGTAGCCAGTGCTGGTGCGCCGGCATCTATGGTGGTGATATGGCGACTACGACTTCGACTTCACTCAAGACGCTTGGAAACTCTGACTTGCAATTGACGCCCATTGGATTTGGAGCGTGGGCGATTGGCGGCGGGAACTGGGAATTTGGCTGGGGACCGCAAGATGACAGCGAATCGGTCGGCGCGATTCAGCGGGCGCTGGACCTGGGCATCAATTGGATTGACACGGCGGCGATCTACGGGCTCGGCCACTCGGAAGAGGTGGTGGCGAAGGCGCTGAGGGGGTGGTCGGGCCCGCGGCCGCTGGTGTTTACGAAGTGCTCGATGCGATGGCATGCGGACCGCACGATCTATCGCTCGCTGAAGGCGGACTCGCTGCGCAAGGAGTTGGAAGGGAGCTTGCGCCGGCTTCAGGTGGAGCAGATCGATCTTTACCAGATCCACTGGCCAAATCCCGAGGTGGAGATTGAGGAGGGCTGGGAGACTCTGGCCAGGCTCAAGGAAGAGGGAAAGGTCCGCTGGATCGGGGTATCGAACTTCAACGTGGAACAGATGAAGAGGGCAATGAAGATTGCGCCGATCACCAGCCTGCAGCCGCCGTACTCGATGCTGCGGCGGGCAATCGAGCTGGAGACTCTGCCATTTGCGAAGGCGAACGGGATCGGGGTGATCTCCTATTCGCCGATGGTGTCGGGGCTGCTGACCGGCAAGATGACGGCGGAGCGGATCGCGGCGCTGCCCGCGGACGACTGGCGAAAGCGGTCGGTGGAGTTCAACGAGCCGCGGCTCAGCCGGAATATGAAACTCGTGGAGTTGCTGCGGGAGATCGGGCAAGCTCATGGCGTGGAGCCGGGCGTGGTGGCGGTGGCCTGGACGCTTCACAACCCGGCAATCACGGCTGCGATTGTGGGTGGACGCAGCGCGCAGCAGGTGGAAGGGGTTGCGCCGACGCTGTCGTTGCGGCTGAGCGAAGAGGAGTACGGCAGGATCAATAGCTTCCTGGCGGAGAACGCTGCCTGAGTGTGATGAGAGGCGGAAAAGCAAAAGCCCCGGCTGCGGCCGGGGCTTTTGCTGGAGGATGGCCAGAAGAGGTCGCGTTACATGGCTGCGACGAAGTCTGGAAGAATGCCGGCTTCGTAGTTCTGCAGGAGTTCGGTCATCCGGGCGGCCATGCCGGTGTACATGGAAGCTGCGCGGAAGGCGTTAATGCGGACGCCTTCGCTGGCCTGCGAGAAACCATATTGAGCCAGGCACATGAGAACGCATACGCGAATCTGCATGGCGTCGCTGCGCAGGGTCTCAAGGATGAGCTTGTCCACGTCAGGATTATTGCGGGCTGCGAAGTCGGCCATTTCCAGCATCACGCGGGAGTTCTGGTACATGACCCAGAGGCCGTTGGGGCCTTCCATGCGCTGCCAGGCGTCATCGGGGGTGGCGTCGAGCCCTTCCTTCCACAGGAAGTGATCGCTGAGTTCCCGGGCGCTCCAGTCGACGCGGAGACGAGCAAGGAGAGAATCCCACGATTGGTGGTTGCGTCGCCGTAGGCCGGCTCTCCGCTTTCCGAAGTAGATGGCCACAGCCGCAAAGGCAAGAATTTGGAGCAAAGGCAGTATCATTGGTGACCCTCAAAAACCGCTTATTCGTAACCAAGTTTGCAGCAGTGGTCCTGCTGTCGTGTATGTGTCTTTTTACAAGAACCAAACTTACTAGCCATTGTGCCACACAAATGCAAGGAGTTGGGGTGTTTGATTACATTACGAAGTTACCAAACGGGCTGTGCACCTTGGTAACCCCGCGGGCCCTGTGCGACGGAACTGGTGACAAAAAGCCGAAACGAGCCATGATTTGCCCTACTTTCTTGACTTTCGCATGTCTTCAAGGGCAATTCGGTCGGTGCGAGCGGTACCCGAGACTGCGAGTAGGAAATTCTGCATGGCTGGCGTGAATTCCTGACGGGGAGCCTCCTGTTGGGCGAAACTGAAGACCCAGTAGACGAGCGAACAGAAATAGCTGATGGATACGAGCTGGTCCACATTGTGGTACAAGTTCACCGAAAGATGATGGGTATGGAGGATGGACGCTCCAAGGCTTATGAGGGAGTAAAAGCCAAGCCCAGTGGCAATCTGCAGTTCGCGGTCGCGCCACCCGATAGCGAGCAACTGGCTGAAGCCCGCGAGCACGAAAACGAACAGGACCCTCAGGATGGAAAAGGTCTGCTGAAGCTGCATGAGGACGTGCCATTGGTGGCTGGGGCCCGGCAGGGTGAGCATCCCGGCGACCGGCCAGCCGGCTGTTCCCAGGATCAGGAAGATGGCGGAAATGACGAGTATGGTGCGGCGGGGAAGGGCGGCGCGCATAGGACGCAAGACTGACCAGGCAAGTTCAACAAGAACCGCGAACTGCATGCAGAAGTCGAGCGATATCTCGACCATGTAGATCTGAGCGTAACGCGGATCCTGCGGCGCAAAGTAGCGACCGACGACCATCATGGTGGAGTCGCTGGCAATGGACCAGATGAGGAAAAGGCTGAATATGGGCAGATTGCGATAGATACGCCTGTAGAAGAGAAGCCCGACGGCAGCGGCTTCAACCAAAATCCCGACGAACGATAGGACTATATCTAAAGACACTGTCAGTCTCCTGCCCAGCAATCCCAGGGCCGGTCCGCACTCCGTCAGCGGCAGAATGACTTGAGTCTAACAGCGAAAGGGCCGTTTTGTTCAGGCCATCGTCGGTCCTGGCGGAATGGGCGCGGGAACCATGGGTCCGATTGCAGCAACGGTCGGTCCTGGCGGAATAGGCGCGGGAACCATGGGGCCGATTGCGGCAACGGTCGGTCCTGGCGGAATGGGCGCGGGAACCATCGGGCCGATTGCAGCAACGGTCGGTCCTGGTGGAATAGGCGCGGGAACCATGGGGCCGATTGCGGCAACAGTCGGTCCTGGCGGAATAGGCGCGGGAACCATGGGGCCTGCGACGGCGAGATTTGCGGTGACAGCGAGAGCGGCACATACGACAGAATTGCGAACGTACAACGATACGGAAGACATAGGAACGAGCTCCTTCTTTTGCCAGAAACTTTGTACTCAAAAGCCTAACCCATTCGAGTTAGTCTGACTACCACAAAAGTAACTTTCTAGGCAAATCTTTAGATACTTACCGCCCGGAACTTCAACTTGGACCGCCAGATAAGCGAGATTTTCACAAGTACAAGGCTTGGAAGCACGCACTCGGAACGACGTACGAGGCTTGGAAGCACCCATTCGGAACGACGTGGAGCAGCACTCCCTGCGAGAGGACTGCAAAAGCAAAAGGAGGTATCTTTGGACTCGTAAGGGGCGATCAGGGCGGCTTCCCGACTCGCAATCCGGCTCGACGGCCCCGGAGGACGATGCGTTGATCCCTGAACTGCGTGCGCGCTTTAACCGAGAGTTTTCTCCCGATCGCTATACGCGGCTTCTCCAAGTTCTGTATGAGCGATGCCGCATGAAGGTGGAGTTCCGGGTAGCTGAGACGCCGATTTTTGTGAAGAAGAAGCTGCTGGACGAGATGGCAGCGGCTGGTACGAACCTTGCCAAGGGGCTGATTGCGAACGCGAAGTACTTGGGGGCCGCGCGGCAGGCCATCCCCAGGGATTACCTGGTTCCGGGCGATATTGCGCATCCAAACTTTCTGACCGCGGATTTTGCGCTGGTGCGGAACGCGTCAGGGGCGTTGGTGCCAAAGCTGGTGGAAATCCAGGCGTTTCCCTCTGTCTATGCCTACCAGTCCGCATTGAGTTGCGCGTATCGGGAGGCGTATGGGTTGGACCCATCGCTGGGGCGGTATCTCTGCGGGATCGACGAGTCCTCGTACTGGAGGCTGCTGACCAAGACGGTGCTGGGCAAATGCGATCCGGAGAACGTGGTGCTCACGGAGGTGGATCCGATGCACCAGAAGACGAGGCCGGATTTCGAAGTAACGTCGCGCAAGCTGGGCATCGCGGTCGTTGACGTCACCACTCTCGAAGGAATCGGGGACAGGCTGCACTACCGCAATCCGATGGGCAAGCTGGTTCCGATTTACCGCATCTATAACCGGGCGATCGCCGATGAGCTCATCGCGCGGAATATTCGGTTGCCGTTTGACATGACGCGGCAGTGGAACGTGGAGTGGGCCAGCAATCCGAATTGGTATTTCCTGATCAGCAAGTTTTCGATTCCGTGGCTGACACGCGGAGCGGGACAGGACTCGGTGGTGCCGCCTGCGGTGTTTCTGGATGAATTTCTGGAGGGCGATGGCAGGGCGCGTCTGCGATCGGCGGGCGTTGAGGTTGCGGACGCGGCGGGCTCCGCGACAACGTACTCGAACCTGCTGCTGAAGCCGTTGTTTTCTTTTGCCGGCAAGGGAATACAGTTCGACCCCACGCAGGCAGAGTTGGAAGCGATCCCGAGGGAGCGGCGGCGCGACTACTTGCTGCAACAACGGATGAGCTTTGTGCCCAACATCGATACGCCGTGCGGGATGACGCAGGCGGAGATTCGCATTCTTTATCTCTGGCCGGACGATGGAATCCTCACCCCGGTTTTGCCCCTGGTGCGCCTGGGCCGCGGAAAGATGATGGGCGTGGACCACAATCGCAACCAGGAGTGGGTGGGAGCGTCGGCGGCATTTATTGAGCCGTGAGCGGTGAAAGCAATGGGTTGCCGGATACCAATTGTGAGCCTGGAAATGCAACCGGTGCTATTCTTTAGAAAAGCTGTGTACCTGCACTTCTACTTATATCTCGTATCCTGCCGCAGTCGTTTCGGCATCACGGTTCTTGCGGGCGTTGTGGTGCTCGCCGGTCTGATGTCGGGATGCAACCGCTTCCATCCCGATCACCACGAGACGGTTTACGTGGCCGTGCGGCAGATGTATTTGCACGATCGCGTGGCCGCGGTATCGAACCGTGTGGGCGAGGTGACGAACGGCCAGGCGCTGGAAGTGCTGGAGCACGGACGCCGCTTTCTGAAAGTGAAGACCCAGAAGAACGAGGTGGGCTGGCTCGAGGAACATGCCGTGATCGACGGCGACACCTACAACGACTTCTCACAGCTCTCGCAGAAGCACAGGAGCGATCCGGTGGTGGCCACGGCGGTGGTGCGTGACGATGTTTTCCTGCACCTGAGCCCGGGACGTTCGACGCAGAGGTTCTACCTGCTGCCGGCGAATGCCAAGGTTCAGTTGCTTGTGCGGGCATCGATCGCGAAGACCGCGCCGGGTGCGAAGCCGGTTCACAAGACAATTGTGGTGGCTCCGCCGGCGGCGCCGAATGCGACAGCGGGAAAGCCGGCTGCGCAGCCCACACCGACCAAAATCGCGGAACCCGTTGCGAAGCCGTCAACCGGAGCAGCAGCGCCTCCAGTGGACGCGCCGGTGATGGAAGACTGGTGGCTGGTTCGCGATGCGCAGGGGCGCATGGGATGGCTGCTCGCCGGCCGCATGGATGTGGATGTGCCGGACTCGGTGGGGCAGTATGCCGAAGGCCAGCGCATCGTGGGTGCGTACGTGCTGACCACGATTCGCGACAATGAATCGAACGCGCCGAATCACGATGTTCCCGAGTACGTGATGTTGCTGGAGCCGCCGAAGAACGGGCTGCCGTATGACTTCGACCAGGTGCGGGTGTTCACGTGGAGCGTGAAGCGGCATCGCTACGAGACGGCGTTCCGGCTGCATCCCATCCAGGGCTTTCTTCCGGTAACGATCAACAGCGTTCCGATCAAGGGCGGAAGCGCGCCGGGCTTTACCTTCCTGCTCGGGAACGGTGGCGATGTAGGCGTGGATACGGACACCGGCATTACGCGCCCGGCTTCACCGCGCACGCTGAATTACGAGATGATCGATACGGTTGTGAAGCGCGTCGGGCCGGACCTGGCGCCGATTCCCGCGATGCATGGGGCGGATGAGAAGAAGGACGCTAAGGCGGGGAAGAAGCCGGGGCAAAAGAGACACAAGTGAACTGGCGATGCGGGCGGTCGGGCACAGCCTGGCGTCTTAATTTCAGCCACTCCGACGTCTCCCGAAGATATACTTCCGCCATGCCCAAAACCTGGCAGGACAGATTTCCGGGAAAAGCCAATGGTCCGCTCGGCTACTTCGACAATTTCCAGGCGCTAAAAGAAATGGGCAGGCCGATAATCAACATCTGTATCAGCAGATCATGACGCAATGTCGAAACTGTGAATGGGCCCACCTTGAACGGCACCGCCGAAAGCGGTAGCACAATCAGATTCATCACCAGATAAACAGCGATGCCGTAGAACAATCCACACACAATGAAGTGGTCTCTGAGGAACGAGAGTTTCCGGGAGGTCAAGCAATATATGGCTGCGGCCGAGAATGCGATCACGTAGTGCAGAAAAAAGCCGAGTATCCATGTGCCGACGCCCCCGCTGAAGGCTCGAGAGCCCAGCAGGCCGCTTGCGATCGCGCGCGGCGAATCCCATCCAAACGAAATGATTGCCGAAATCATATCCAGGGTGCCGGCCAGGGCGCCGCCCACGAGTATAGGCAGCCATAACCGGGGAGACACTGAAGACGAAGCAATGTTCAAGTTATCCTCCTGAAGATATGTTGTCCTCATGTTGTCCTCCTGAAATGACGCGCCTGACTTGAACGCGCACTTCGCGCCCACCGAAATTCATGCGGTCATTATGTCGGCTTCAGGCATTCCCTGAGTTCTCATTTGGTGCAAACAGGACGAGAAACTCATCCATCCGGCCTGGCGGCCTTCAACCTCTACTCATCAACGCCACGAATTTGAGACCTGCGATGGCACGAACCCCATCCTTACGACCTGTCACTCCATCCCAAAGGATTGTCATTTTGAGCGAAGCGCTGCTCGGGGCCCCAGCGATAGGCCCTCGTCGCTGGGGTGGTTAAGCGGAGCCGAAGAACTTGCTTTTCGCGATGATAGCTCCTCCACTAAACCTGTCTTCCTGAGCGGAGTTTGGCGCGGAATCGCGCTAAACGCAGTCGAAGGATCTGCGGTTGCCTTTGCTTTTGCCTTTGTCTTTGCCTTTGCTTTTGCCTTTAGCTCCCATCCCACAGATTTGTCATTCTGAGCGAAGCGCTTTTCAGCGGAGCCGAAGAACCTGCTTTTCGCAGAGCAAACTCAGCAGAACACGGGGGTGCCCAGGTCTCGCTTTGAGACCTGGGAAACCACGAACCTCACCCATCCACGCGGAGCGCAGCGGAGTCGAGGGATCTGCGGTTGCACTTGCCGTTGCTTCTAACAAGGCCGCCCCAGCACCAGCCTTCCGTGCCCCATCTTTCGGACAGTTTCATCGTCCGAAGGGTGGGAAACCACGAACCTCACCCCTCCATGAACTTGTCATCCTGAGCGCCGCGCAGCGGAGTCGAAGGATCTGCGGTTGTTTCTCCAACTCCAACTCACCCGATCCTCACGAGGAAAAGCCGTTACTTCCGTGTCGCCGACTAACCACCGAGAACTTCGGGCAGGTCACCTAGCTCTGGTTTCTCGGTCTACTAGTGAATGATGGTCGAGATGTACCAGCAGAAACCGAGCAAAAGCATAAGGAATAGCAAGAAGTTGCTAATCCTGCAGGGCCATTTTGATGGTTCCCTACTTGCAGTCTGCGGGCCGATCTGGTCTTAGAAAGGAATATGTTTGCGAGGCGAGCGTAGCGATCTGGAAAGGCAAACGCGAGGAAGCTGATGATCAGGAAGGCCAATCCGACTGTCAGATAGGCAGCGCTAAACATGTCCATTAGATTAAATCGCTGCTTTGAGCAGTCGTGCTTGGTGTCACCGCCAATCCGGACCTTGACCGGCGAAGTCAACTCGACGCTAGTCCACCCGGCTTGCCCCTTTCTCCTCTGCCAATAAACGCCGCCCCTCAAAAAATAACCAGTTGACAAACGCACCAAGGCATAACAAACTTATGCCTATGGTCGATACCCCTAAGCCCGGAATGCCTCCCGGCGCACTCCCCATGCTCATCCTCCGCGTCCTTCACTCCGGCGCCATTCACGGCTACGCCATCGCCCAGAAAATCCACATCCTCTCCAGCGAAGTCCTCGCCGTTGAAGAAGGCTTGCTCTATCCCACGCTGCAGAAGCTGCTGCTCAAAGGCTGGGTCACCGCCGACTGGGGCATCTCCGAGACCGGCCGCAAGGTGCGCTTCTATCGCCTCACGCCCGACGGCCGAAAACAATTGAAGCTCGAACTGGCCGGCTACGACCGCGTCACGCAGGCCATTCAGGAAGTCCTGCGCACCGCCTGACCCCGCAGCAGCCTGGCCGCGCCAGCAACAGGAGCATCCCATGGGTGAGTTCTTCCGCCGTCTTCGCTATCTCGTGAGCCGCCGCCGCTTCAACGCGGAGCTCGAAAACGATATGGAGTTCCATCGCGAGATGGCCGCACGCGCCGG
>WNGK01003170.1_pt1 | contig 27706 bp, 25 predicted proteins | sample 5400601 | NCBI WGS metagenome assembly WNGK01 (sample SAMN13153376, study PRJNA577476) | soil metagenome | isolation source: 60 cm soil or saprolite under Garry oak tree replicate 1 | place: USA:California | collected 2016-06-15
CTTTCCACGGCGCGGGCGAGGACGCCCACGCTACAGCCGGCGAGACGCCGGCGCTACGTTTCTTCAAAGAAAGGGCGACATCATGAATAAGAAAACAGGATGGGCAAAGGTAACAATCGGCGTGCTGTCATTGTGCGCGCTGCTAGTGCTGGCTGCTTGCAGCAAGAAAGAGGAATCTCCGGCTTCGAGTCCGACGGCCGAACAACCCGCAGCATCGGGTCCGGCGACGCCTATTGATCCGGCGACCGTGGCGACAATCAATGGCACGGTAAAGTTTGACGGCACGGCTCCGAAGGCTTCCAAGATCGATATGAGCCAGGACCCTGGCTGCAAGGGAGCGAACGAAGCCGAGAACGTTGTTGTCGCGGGCGGCGATCTGGCTAACGTCTTTGTCTATGTTAAGGACGGGCTGGGCAGCCGCACGTTCGACGTTCCCAAAGATCCAGTCGTGCTCGATCAGCAGGGCTGCCGTTATCATCCGCATGTGCTCGGCGTGATGGCGGGACAGACCGTGCAGATCAAGAACGACGACCCCACCACGCACAACATCCATCCCACACCCAAAGACAATCGGGAGTGGAATGAGTCGCAGCCGCCGTCTTCTCCCGCGATCGAAAAGAATTTCGCGCGCGAAGAAATCATGCTGCCGGTAAAGTGCAACCAGCATCCGTGGATGAAGATGTACATCAACGTGGTGAAGAGCCCGTTCTACGCCGTCACATCTAAAGACGGAAAGTATGAGATCAAGGGCCTGCCGCCGGGGGACTATACCATCGCCTTTGTCCACGAGAAGCTTGGAGAGCAGGACCAGAAAGTAACGGTTGCCGCCAAAGATACGAAGACTGTGGACCAGAGCTTTAAAGCGGCCGCCGACTAGGCGCTCCGCTTTGGTAAAATACCGGTTTGGACGAGCAGGTCGCCGTGAATGAGCGGCCTGCTCTGCCCTTTCAAAACCTGGGCGTTGAAGTTGGAGTGCCCGGGAAACCTTCCTGACCCAAGGGGCGTTACTCTGAAAGCCATCGCGACATCTTACAACCGCGGGCATCACAGGCTCGCTGTCGTACTTGCCTGCTGGACTTTTCTTCTTATCATTGCGGGTGCGCTGGTTACCAGCAACGACGCAGGACTGTCGGTGCCAGACTGGCCGACCTCATTCGGTTCCTGGTACAAGATTCCGAAGCTCGTTGGCGGCGTGACGTTCGAGCACACCCACCGGATGATCGCTCAGGCGGCAGGACTGCTGACCATCATTCTTGCAGTCTGGACCTGGCGCGTCGAAAAGCGGCGCTGGCTGCGGGTTCTCGGCTTTGCCGCGCTGGGAACGGTGATTGCCCAGGGAGTTTTGGGCGGAATAACGGTCCTGTTCTACCTGCCTCCGGCGGTGTCGTCGGCACATGCGGCGCTGGCGCAAACATTTTTTTGCCTTGCAGTGGCGATGGCATTGTTCACCGGCAGACAATGGGTGGAGGAGCAGCCACGGGTAGAGTTCGACCAGCGCCGCCCGAGCTTGTTCACATTGACCCTTCTTTCCATCTTCGTGCTGTACGTCCAACTTATTCTGGGGGCCATGTTCCGTCATCACGGGCTGAGTTGGTGGCCACACGTCGTAAATGCAGTCGTCGTTTCATTCGTGCTGGCGTGGACGGCGGTGCGCGCGCTTTCGGTTTATTCCCAGATTGAAGCCGTCCGTCGTCCGGCTATTCTGATGCTATCGCTGCTCATTGCCCAGCTGTGCCTTGGCTTTTCCGCGTTCCTGACGCGCGTAGCCTGGGGCCGGAACGCGGTGCAGCCCGAGCTTCCCATGATCCTCGCCACCGTGGCTCATGTCGCGGTGGGAGCGCTTCTGCTCGCCACGACCGTCATCCTCGCAATCCAGGTGTGGAGGCATGTTCCGGTCGCCTTCGAAGAAAGATTGCCCCAGGCGCAGCACGATCCCTCGGCGGCGTGAAGCACACAATGCCATGTGGGGACAGCCGCCCCTTCGGCAAGTTCAGGGCAGGCCCTCGGCTGTTCGTCGAGCGAAGCTCGACAGCCTTTTCCGTCGGCCTGCCCTAACGTTCGACGAGATGTCGTAAACTGGTTGCAGTCCACGGAGTCTTCTCTTGGTCTCGAAAGTGTCTTCAGTCGCGGAAGCCGATCCCGAACTTGAGCAAGCTGCCGCGCCGGTCATTTCCGTACAAAACCTGGTCCATCGCTACGCGAGCCGCACTGCGTTGAATGGAGTTTCATTCGATGTGTGGCCGGCGGAACTATTCGGACTGCTCGGTCCGAATGGCAGCGGAAAGACCACACTCTTCCGGATTCTCTCGACGTTGATGATTCCTACCGCAGGTCGAGCGGTGGTGATGGGATGCGATGCCGCACAGGATGCCGCGAGTCTGCGACGGCAGATCGGCGTGGTGTTTCAGGCGCAGAGTGTCGACGCGAAGTTGACGGCGTACGAAAACCTGTGGCACCAGGGACATCTCTATGGCTTGCGCGGATCAGCACTTAAGAGGCGGGTGGGAGAGATCTTGGCCCGCGTTGGGTTGGCCGACCGGGCAAAGGAACGGGTCGAAACATTTTCCGGCGGAATGCAGCGCCGTATTGAACTGGCGAAAGGTCTGCTGCACCATCCGGGAGTGTTGTTGCTGGATGAACCTACCACGGGGCTTGATCCGGGCGCGCGCCGTGACTTGTGGCAGTACCTGCAAATGTTGCGCGATGAAGAGCATGTTTCAGTGCTGGTGACGACGCACTTGATGGAAGAGGCGGAGCGCTGCGACCGGCTAGCCATCATGAATGAGGGAAACCTGGTAGCGTTGGGGACACCGGCGGAATTGAAGAGTGAAATCGGCGGCGATGTGATCATGCTCGACGCCGCGCACGACGCTGTTCTGCTGGCCGCGCACATCCGGGCACGTTTTCATGTCGAAACGACCGTGCTGGGAGATCAGGTGCGCATTGAACGCGAAGGCGGACACCGGTTCGTTCCCGATGTGGTCGAGGCCTTCCCTGGCGAGATTCAGGCAATTTCCGTCAGCAAGCCCGCGCTGGAGGATGTGTTCATCCACCGCACCGGGCACAAGTTTTGGAGTGAAGAGCGGGAAGCAAGTTCCGCAGACGAAATGAAAGACAAAAAGAAAAAGAGGAGGTAGCTTGCGTCCAATGATTCTGGTGCTTTCTCTGGTGCTCGGTCTGGTGCCGCTGGTGGGCGTGGTTTGGATTTTCGTGAGCGGCATGATCACCCTCTCGCCATTTTCGGCGACGGTTGATGGGCTCTTCATGACGCTCATCCTGCTGACACTTTCGGGATGCTTCCTGTTGAACGCGTATTGGGAAATGCGCGATCGCGGGATGGCGGGCAAGAAGGCACCTCCGCCCACAAAGGCTCCCGCAGCGAAGGCGAGTTAAGCCATGGCCACCCAAGCATCAACTTTGATACGGTCGACAGCGCCCGCATCCGCGGGAGTGATGCTGCCTGCATTCACTCTCTGGTGGCGGGAGATCGTGCGCTTCTATCGTCAGCCTACGCGCGTGGTGGGAGTGCTCGCATCGCCCCTGGTATTCTGGCTCGTCATCGGCTCCGGATTCGGGACATCGTTTCGCTCCGGCGGCGGCCCCGGCCAGCAGCATTACCTGGATTATTTTTATCCCGGCGCGCTGATCATGATCGTGCTGTTCACTTCGATCTTCACAATGATGTCGGTGATCGAAGACCGTAAGGAAGGCTTTCTGCTTTCAGTGCTGGTCGCCCCAGTACCGCGCACCGCGATCGTTCTCGGCAAGGTGCTCGGCGGGACAACACTTTCGGCAGTCCAGGGCCTGATCTTCCTCGTCTTCGCGCCCTTCGCTGGCGTACATCTCGACCTGCTGCAAGTGTTGCTGGTCGCCGTGGTTGTATTTCTAGTTTCGTTTTCTCTGACGGCCCTGGGCTTCGCCATCGCATGGCCCATGGATTCTTCACAGGCTTTTCATGGGATCGTGAATCTGTTTCTGATTCCGCTCTGGCTGCTCTCTGGAGCGCTGTTCCCTCTCGCCGGCGCCTCGGGATGGATTCGGATCATCATGCGTCTGAATCCTCTGACCTATGGAGTCGAGGCCCTGCGTGCCCTTCTGTACCCCGGCGCGGGGACCAACTTTCCGCTATCGTCGGCGATGGCAACGCTCCTTCTGTTTTCGCTGGTCATGTTCGGACTGGCATTGCTGATGGCCAACCGCAGGAGTACGAGGCCAGCCGCATGATCGGCGAACAGTAACTGCGGGCGTAATCGACCGCCTCACGTTGGTAACGGATCTCTATGTCCGTTCTGAAACTTAAGATTGACGTTTCCGGTACAGTCGGCGACGCCGCGTGGCGCGAGATTCGCCAGTTCGATCAGATTCAGAGCTCGGACTTCGGCCCGCAATTCGGCAGCGGCGGTCGCTGCAACCATCCGCCGGATGCGCCGCATGCCAAAGGAGAGTGGATCGGCGCCGAAATCCGGCTCCAGACGCCGCTTTTGGCGCAGTACGCCATGTCGCACTACTTGGAGCAGGAGCGGATGCTCGACGCAGATGTAGAGTAGTGGCTTCTGCTATAGTTCGTGTTTCCGAGATTCCATGTCAGTCCAATCAGAAACCTCCGTTCCAACTCCTGCCCCAGAGCACGCAGCCCCGACGGAGCCTAAGCCCAAGCGCTCAATGTCGCGCACGCAGAAGATTCTGTTCTTCGCAACGGGCTGGCTGATTGTCCTCATGCCCTTTCTGTTCTGGTGGAACACGTGGTTTGGACGCCATTTGTCCGACCAGCAGTTGACTGAATATCTGCACGACGAAAAGAAGCCGCGGCACATCCAGCAGGCGCTGGTGCAGATGAGCGAGCATATGTCGCATTCCGACGCGACCACGAAGCAGTGGTATCCCGACCTGATACGTCTGGCTAACGCTCCGGTGGAGGAAGTGCGCAACACGGACGCGTGGGTTATGGGGCAAGACACATCGGGCGCGGGATTTCACGAGACGCTGCTGAAGATGCTTGCCGATTCTTCACCCATGGTGCGGGGAAATGCGGCGCTGTCGCTGGTGCGCTTCGGCGATGCAAGCGGACGTCCGCAAATTGTGGCCTTGCTGCAGCCTGCGCGGATCACCGCTCCGGTCGACGGTCACGTGGTCGATGCGGACCGTCCCGGAACGGCGATCCATCAAGGCGGATTGCTTGCAAAGCTCGCGACCTCAGGGACTTCGGCGCCGGTTGAGATCCGCTCGCCCATTCCCGGACGCATTCGGTCGGTTTCGCAACCGGGCGCTAACGTAGCCGCGGGCACAGAAGTGGCAGTGGTCGATCCGGGAACCGAGCAGGTGTGGGAAGCGCTGCGGGCGCTGTACATCGTCGGGCAGATGGATGACCTGACGGCGATTCGTCCCTATGAACGGGATCTGCCCGACATTTCCAATGATGTGCGCCAGCAGGCGGCGGAGACGGAAAAGGCAATCCAGACCCGAAGCACTGCCACAAATAAGTAGCGCCGCCGTCTCGGCGGCTGTCCGGAGGGCGTCTCGCCCGCCGCGCCGAGAGCAAGATGTCTGCTGCCACCTTCACGACACTTGATCTGGCCCCGACGAAGATAATCATGACCCAGAAATTAGACTATGTCGCTCTAGTGGTTCGCGACTACGACGAGGCCATAACCTTCTACACGCAGTCACTAGGCTTTCAGTTGATCGAGGACACCAACCTCGGCGACGGCAAACGCTGGGTGCGCGTACGGCCTCCGGGATCAACTGGTACCGACTTACTGCTCGCCAAGGCAGCGAATCCGGAGCAGGCCAGCCGCATCGGCAACCAGACCGGCGGACGCGTCTTCCTGTTTCTCCACACCGACGACTTCTGGCGCGACTATCGTGCGATGACCGCGCGCGGCGTGAAGTTCTGCCGGCCCCCGAGTGAGGAATCGTATGGAACCGTCGCGGTCTTTGAGGATCTCTACGGGAATATGTGGGATCTGCTGCAACGGAAAGCTGACGGCTGAGAGCTGAGAGCGATTTTTAGATCGCCATCGGCCCCACTTCTTTTTCCACCTCAGCCGTATCCACCATCGCAATAGCGTCCCACGGGCAGCCGTCGAGGAAGCAGCCGTCGGGGCCCTTGCTCAGGCATTTCTTGCAGCCTATACACAAGATGGGATCGATGGCGATGCGGCCGAACGGCGGATGATCTTCGTCAGGCACCCAGAACATGCAGTCTTCCACCGGACAATATTCCACGCAAGCGGGCGAGCCGGCGCATCCCGTGCAGCACTCGGTGATGACCGCCAATTCTTTGGGCTTCTTCTTCCGAGGCGTGGCCAGGCCTTTAGACTTCGGTTCAAACTTGAGCTCGTCGGGAACCATCCCAACCGCTTTGGTGGCGCCGGGTGCAGGAGGCATGCCGAGATTATAACGTGATCAGCGCCCATTAATGAACCCTACTTCCACTTGAAACCCGCTCCCGATGACGAAGACAGTCGGGCCAAAACGACACTCTGCAGGGGTTTGTAAGCGGTAGCACGATCTCCACCGGCCTCATTCTGTTATAGTGAACCCCTGCAAAGGAGCACCGACATGGCTGGCAAGAGTCTGAACCGGGTTCAACTGATTGGAAATCTGGGGAAAGATCCAGAAGTCAAATACACGCCGCAGGGCACGCCCGTGGCCAAGCTGACCATCGCCACCAACGAGCGCTTCAAGGACAAGGCGGGCGAGTGGCAGGACCGCACCGAGTGGCACAACGTCGTGCTCTGGCAGCGCCTGGCCGAGATTGCGGGCGAATATCTGAAGAAGGGTGGCAAGGTCTACATCGAGGGCCGCCTGCAAACCCGCTCCTGGGACGACAAGACGTCCGGCCAGAAGAAGTACATGACCGAAGTCGTGGCCAGCGACCTGATTCTGCTAGGTGGACGCGGCGAGGGCGGCGGTGGTGGCGATTTCGCGGGAAGCTCGCGGGGAGCGTCCGCAACTGGCGCATCTGGCGGCGGCAACAATTTCGACCAGCGCACTCCGGAACCCGAGCCAGCACCCTCCGGCCCGATCACGGACGACGATATTCCGTTCTAAGGCGTCAAACTGGGCGCTAGTCGCCGTCTCCGGTATCGACCGAGAACAATTCCAGGCTCTGCAACAGCGGACTCGAGTCGGAAACAAACTCCACATGCCCGCACCGCGGGCAGGACAGAATGGCGTGGCCGGAATTGCCGGGCGCCAGGCTCGCACGCATCAGTTGATAGCGTTGCAGCTTCTGTTCGCAGCGCAAGCAACAAACTGTCTTGTTGTATGGATCGGTAGAGACTCCGCTCGGGGTCTCAATGGCTGGTTTCATACATTCCTCTGAAACAGGAATTCTGGAGCAGCCAAAACCGCGGCTGGCATTCCAGTTTTAGTGGAACGAGTGTAGCACGTATGGCGCGCAATTCGCCGGACTGGCGCGCGCCAGTCTCAGGTGCAACGCAGGGTTCCTCAAAGAACAATCCCATCACGATCAGATCCAGCTTCCTAAACTCGGTTCGGACTCTGAGCGCAATGGGATTGGTCGAAAAAATCTGTCCGGACGCCCTTATATGGATGCGCGGGCCAGGGCGATCTCGTGTCGTCGGTCTTGAAGAGGTTCGCCGGGGGATACGCTCTCCGAAGTGAAGAAGAGACCCTGGTGGATTGTTAGCTGGCGCTCCATGAAAACTGCTTCTCGTCCGCGCCCGAACGGCTACTAGGATTTTAGGCGACTTGACTTTCGCTGTCAGGCAGGCCAATCGGCGGGGTAGACGGCCTAGCAACCACTTTATCGGGCACGCTCTCCGTGAACTCTTTCGGACAAATCAGACTCAGAACCGGCGTCGTCATGAAGGTCGTAACCAACGCCATGATCACCATCATCGAAAACAGGGCGGGCGAGATGACGCCAATATCAAGGCCGATATTGAGAATTACCAACTCCATCAGGCCCCTCGTATTCATCAGCGTTCCAAGGCCGACAGCTTCTCGCAGTGGGATGCCGGTCAACCAGGAAGCCAACGTCGAACCGCCCAGTTTGCCGACCGTTGCGACCAGAATGATGAGGCCGCAGTACATCCACATCTCCGGACCTTTGACCAACCCGATGTTGGTGCGCAATCCGGTAAACGCGAAAAACAATGGCAGCAACAAAGTGACCGTGATGGTCTCAAAGCGGTCGAGCACATACCTCACAAAATGACGCTGTTTCGGCATGATGGCGCCCATCAGGAACGCGCCGAACAACAGGTGGATGCCGAGGTACTCAGTGCACAGAGCCGATACCAGGACGAGCAACAACATCAGCGCCAACAGGTTCTCGCTGAGCGCGCCCTGTGCCTTATAAACCCGCTCATAGCCGCGCAACAACCGCCTGACGCCGTAGATCATGATCAGACCGAAAGCGACGAGGCCCCCGACGGTCACCCAAATAGAAGTTGAGGAGTGCGCCGAGCGGATCAGCACCACAATGTAGGCAAGGATGCACCAGCCCGTGACGTCGTCGACGGCGGCACACGCAATGGCGACTGTCCCCAAACGGCTGCCCAACATATTTCGCTCGGCGAGGATGCGTGCTAGCACCGGGAAGGCGGTGATGCTCATGGCCGCTCCCATGAACAACGCAAAATTGGTGAAGGCGACGCTGTCATCGGACAGTCGCGGATACAGATACAGTGAAAGGAAAGCGGCCAGAACAAACGGAGCCGTGATGCTCACGTGACTGGTCAGCACCGCGGCATGACCTTGTTTCTTCAGTTCTCTGGGATTGATCCCCAGCCCCACCAGGAACATGAATACAATCACGCCGACCTGGCTCAAGGCGTTTAGAAATCCCAGGCTTGACGCGGGAAACAGATAAGAGAACAAACGAGGCGCCACCCATCCCAGCAACGATGGGCCCAGCATAATGCCGGCAAACATCTCACCCACCACTCGCGGCTGATGTATCTTGCGGAACAATTCCCCGACCAGCCGGCACACCGCGAGAACCACCGCAATCTGCAGGATAAGGGTAAAGAGGTTCGGCATCAGTGCGCTCCTCCGCCGCCCGCCCGCGGCTGCCTTGCGGCGTGAAACTCCAACGGCGAACACGACGGACAGCCATTCATGGAGATCACCCCGGTCAACGATCTCGGCTCCGTATTAGGATCGACCGTGGCGGTCAACATCAATGGTTGATCGTCCTCGCACCCGCTCTTGCCGGAAGCATCCCGCGCCGGGACAATCGTTGCCTTAAGGCTTTTCCCTTCGAGGGTAGCCAAGGCAGAAATCTTCGAAGGGTTGTTAAAGGTAAGCGCCAGACTCTTGCCGGATTGTGAGATCACTACCGACGAGAAAGCGGAAGCTGACTTGTTGCAGGATAGAGCCGCCAGCCGCCCGGCGTCGGTCTCAATCTGCGGCCGGAAAGCGTCCGAGGTCAGATCCCCGAGCAGCTTATGCCACGGGTGCTTTTCATTCTGCTCAACCTTCGAAACCATAGCCTTCATCTTGGTCAGAACTTCAGGCGCGTCCTCGTCGTAGACGTCTCCCTGCAGAAGCTTCAGGACGTCGAGCCGGTAGTTGTGGTCGCTGATGAAGTAGGTAAACAGCACGTTCAGCCGGTAGTAAACCGAGATGAACTCGTACCAGTTCTTGGTGCCGCGGCGCAGTTTGGTCTCGTAGTCGGAGAAGCTTGCCCGCGAGAAATCGTTCTTCTCGATCGCCTTCAGAATGTCCTTGTGCGCGAAACGGGCACTGTTAAGCGCAATGCTCACGCCCGTAGAGAAGATAGGATCGACGAAGCGTCCCGCATCGCCGACCAGCATGAACCGGTCACCCGCCAGTTGCGACATGGCATAGCTGTAATCGCCTTCGTCCTTGAAGGGACGAATGCGATCGGACTTGCGCAGAGTCTCGGCAATTAGAGGACGACTGCCCACCGTCTGCCAGAAAAATTTCTCGCGGTCCTCCTTCGACTTGGCGAAATTCTTTTTCTGAGTAACGACGCCCAGGCTAGTGACAGTGTCCGTGATCGGAATCTGCCAGATCCAGGTGTTGGAAATCGGCAGAAAGTGGATGTAGATGTAATCCAGGTTCGTATCTCGTTTCGCGAAGACCTTGCGATCGTAGCCATCAAACCAGGAGTGGATGGCGTACTGATCGAAAACCTTGTCTTGGATCTTCAGCTTCAGTTGATTGCCGAGGAAAGTCTGGCGGCCGCTGCAGTCGACGACCATCTTGCAACTGACACTCATCTCCTTCGGCCCAATGTTGAAGTAGACGTCGGGATGCTCGGGGCCAAAATCGACGCGCGCTACTTTGACGCCGTCATAAACAGTCGCGCCAAGTTTTTGAGCGTGCTTCAACAGCATCAGGTCGAACTTCCCACGATCCACATGGTAGGTATAGTTTCTGTCCTCCATACCTTCCTGTTTTCGTTCGTCAAAGCGAATGTCCACGTTGTATTCCGGCGACAAGCCCTCGAGGTCGTGCACGTACGCAGGCTTTTCATCGTCCGTAGTCCAGACGGCACCGAACTTGTGCGGGAACTTGGCTTCCTCCATCTGACCAAGGAAATCCAGATCCTTGAAAACGCGGGTAGAAGATGGAACCAACGACTCGCCTACGTGCGGCCGCGGGAACAATTCGCGTTCGAACACCACGCACTTGACGCCGGCTTTCGCCAGGTAGCATGCCATGCTCGATCCGGCGGGCCCGCCGCCAATAATTCCTACCTCAAAGTCCGGTACAGATGAGTTCATATCTGCTGTCTTCTCCCCAAGATGTATGTTCGGTGTTCGATCATTCTGTGGTATTGATTTGCTGGCTCAGCCTGACTGTGAAAGACGCAGCCGCCGTCCCGCTCGACTCAATACAAACAAATCACCAAACGCGTGCGGGGGAGGAAGCAAGAATGTAAAAAGATTTCAAAGGGGGAACGCCACATTTACTGTCGCGCTGTGATTCCCTATTAAACCAAAATTTGACCCGTTCGCCAAGCATGAAAAAACTTGCACATCTACCATCACCATCGGGAAGACGTCGAGGCCAGTACCCTTGGACCTGCACGTACTGTGCCAGTCGGCAACCCGGTAAACGATTGTTTCCAAAGGAATACGTGAACCAGCTTTCCCTCTCACTAAGAAACGTGCACGCTTTTGTCTGATCGTCGAATGCGCAGCGGAGAGAGCCTCCTGATGCGGCGACGGTTTCTTGCGCCGACCGTCGAACAGCCGGTCATACCCGATCTCGTCGTAAGTTTCGCGCCAGCGTCGCATGTGCCGGTCGCTGATCCCGATGATCTCGGGGCGCCAACCATCACGCATTCTTCTTCGCCAGGCTCGCAAAATCACTGCCTGTACTTTCATCGCCCGCTCCATCGTGGCCTTCGTGTTAAGAGAACATGCCTGCTATGTTCTCCTACCTTCGCCGCCCGAAAAGCGGACACATTACGTGCTGTCTCAACCGGACATATCATGTGCTAACGACAGTCAACATATTCGGACTTGACAAACTACAGGTAGTAGGATTACAAGGAATGGCTGTAGCTATTTTCTCCCCCCGCAAGTCGACCCCGGCGACAGTTCATCTTTTGGGAAATCAAGGTTTCGGGAAAGCCAAACAGAAAATCCTCTTTGAAGGATGGATCCGTTTATGAATAGCCAACTGTTCGGAAACCGGGACACTCGAGGCAGTTCGAAGCTAGGGAAGACCGCGCTTGTGGTCATCGCGGGCGCCAGCGCTTTGCTGGCTGTTTTACTTTGGCCCACCTCGCCCACAGTGCACGCGCAAACCAGTACTCTCGGTAGTCCGCTGCCAGGTCTTACTAGCGATCAGACGACACTATTCAACAATGGTCTCAAAACGTTTGACATAAAGTGGGACCCCTTCAAGGGCTTAGGCCCGGTATTCACCCAGGCAGCGTGCTTTACCTGTCATGGCGGTGGCGTCAGCAGCCCCACGGGTATCCCCGGCCAGAGTTCGGTTGTCAGAGGTACCCGTTACGGAAAATTCAACTCCGATGGGACTTTTAATTATCTCGATGGCACAGGTACCTTTGCTGAGAATGAGGGTGGTCCCGTTTTGCACAGCCAGACGGTTGCGCAGTTCGTGAACAAACTCCCCCATTGCCATATACCCGGCGAAGTCGTGCCTTCCGATGCTACAGTCGTGAACCAAATCCGCTCTCCGCAGTTGTTTGGGTTGGGGCTGATCGACTCCATTCCTGAATCCGCAATCTTGGCCAACGCTGTGAACCAGGGCATGGGAATCCAGGGCGCGCCCAATATGGTTCCAGATCAGTCTGGCAATCTTCATGTCGGGCGCTTTGGCCAGAAAGCCAGTGTTCCCAACCTGCTGTTTTTTACGCTGTTTGCCATGTTCAACGAACTGGGTATTACCAGCCCGACTTTTCCGAACGAGCACCTGCCTCAAGGCATAGGTCCAATTCCGGTTTCGTGCGAGAGCGATGTCAATGTTCCTCAAGACCCCAATGGTGCAAATTCAGTATCGATCTATCACTTCGAGGTGTTCCTCGCTCCCCAAACACCGCAGTCTCTAACAGCTGCCGCTCAAGTGGGGAAGACGATGTTCGAAACAATCGGTTGCAATCTTTGCCACGTTGAGCAAATGCAGACAGACCCCAATGCGACTGTGTTTACTGATCTCAATGGCGGTAACCTGGGTCCTGTAGCCGCGCTGGATAACCAAACCGTGGGCTTGTACTCCGATCTACTGCTGCACGACATGGGTCCCGGCCTGTCAGGAGGGATACCGTTGGGCCAAGCCAGTCTGACCCAATGGCGCACTGCACCGCTTTGGGGACTTTCGAGCCGCCGGACGTTCGGCTTCTTGCACGACGGCCGCACTACCAGCGTGGACCTAGCCATTCGCGCCCATGGCGGGGAAGCCTCACAAGTCATCAGCAATTACTCTGCACTGTCGTCGGTCAACCGCTCAGATCTGCTTGCGTTTCTTAACTCGCTCTGAGGCTAGGGTGGGCTCGGAGCGACGAAGGTGATGATTATCGTTTTGTCCGAAAGTGGGCGCCGAATCCCTCGTCGCACGGCTACATTCTCCATGCCTCGCCAATTTTGATTCTTCTGGGCGTCCGCCCTCGATTGTTTCGTTCCCGTTATCGTAAAATAGAGTGCTTCTTCTTCAGTTTCCGCTTGGAGAAGAAGACACGCGGAAATGAAAGACCTTAAACGGAGTAGGGCCGGGCAGTGAACAAGATCTATGAGAGAACTTGGCAAGATTAGCTTTCTTTTCATAGCCGTAATATCGATATCTTGTGGCAGCGGGAGCACACCCGGCTCAACGAATCCTCCTCCTCCCGGTCCGTCACCCGGTCCTGGAAGTGTTTCCTCAGTCTCTTCAGTATCGACGTGTCCAGCCGATTTTTATCCGGGCATGACCTGTTCCCAGGCGACGGTAAGCTGCGCCAACACTGATAACATCAAGGTCATCTACGGCTACAAAACTCCCGCCGGCGCGTTGAAAGGCACGATTTTTCTTCACGCAGGCTCCGGCGGTACCACCGCTTTTACATATGGTCCCCTCTCGGGACAGACCTATGTCGAGAGCTACTTCAAGAGCGGTTACCGGGTCGTGGAACTAGAGTGGGCAAGCGACTGGGAAACGGCCACCAGTGCCGGGCCCGAAAACATTAAGAGCGCGGCGTGCCGCCCAGCGACTCTTCTCAATTACGTTTACGAGAATATCCACGGTGGTAGCGCAGGACAGGGCGGTATGTGCGCTCATGGCAACAGTGCCGGCTCGGCCGCAATGGCGTATGCCCTGACCTGGTATAAATCGGACGCTTTTCTTGACAAAGTCGTACTGACCTCAGGGCCAGTGCTGGGCGATATTGAAGCCGGTTGCCAAGTGCCCAACGTTCCCCCAATCACGGTTTGTGCCTCCGGACAGTTTGGCTGTGTAGGCGGGCCTTGGAGTGATGCCCCGCAATATCAGCAAGGATCCAACGCTCCGCAAAAATGGACTGGCGATAAGACCTGCAACAATGTCCCTGCCGGGCAATCCACCAGTACTGCCTCGAATGCAGCGTGGAAATCGCAGAGCATAGTAGATGGGACCGCCAATGCGAATTTTTCTTACCCGAAGACTGCTCTATCGGGCTGGTTGTGCAGCAACGGATCAAATCCTTCCGCTGCTCAGGGTCAATATTATTTTCAGAACATCCTTAGCCCCTCCCAGACAGCGGCCTTTTCACTGTATAGGGTCGACAGCTGCATCGAAGCCGAGGATGTGTGGAACGGAACGACAAGTAGCGGTCAGAGTGCTTTTGACGCCTCGGTGAACGATATGATCGATCCGGTGGCGGGATGTCTGAAGAGGCACTAACCAGCCGGGATTCGCGGAATCTCGGGCTGTTTTGCTCCGTACGAGCATCGAAAAGCTGCGGCTCCAGCCATCCATCGGCGAGACGCATCTTCGTGCGGAGATTCTATCTGCAGAACGCGTAGCCAGAGTACGAACAGGGGACTCTTGCGCGGGAACCTTGGCAGGTCCCTCCTCGCAGGAGGCGATCTCAATCTGCTTGTTCTGCCCTTGACTGGACTATTGGCTGAGCTGCTTGAACGCATCCACGGTCATGTCTCCGAGCAGCTTGTGCCAGGGATGCTTTGTGTTTTGCTCGACCTCAGACACCATCTTCTTCATTTTCTCGAGCACTGGCGGCGCGGCATCGTCGTAAACGTCGCCCTGCAGGAGCTTCAACACATCCAACCGATAGCGCGGGTCGCCCACGAAATAGGTGAACAGCACGTTAAGCCGGTAGTAAACCGAAATAAACTCATACCAGTTCTTCGTGCCCAGACGAAGCTTGGTTTCGTACTCGGCAAAGCTCTCGCGCGAGAAATCATTCTTTTCGAGCGAACGTAGAACGTTAGTGTGGGCGAAGCGGGCGCTGTTCAATGCGATGCTGACCCCGGTGGAGAAGATCGGATCGACGAACCGCCCGGCATCGCCGACCAACATGAAACGGTCGCCGCAAAGCTGCTTCATGGCGTAGCTGTAGTCGCCCTCATCCTTGAAGGAATGCATCTGGTCCGCTTGCTTTAGCTTCTCCCGCAGCAAGGGACGAGTGCCCACCGCTTCCCAGAAAAATTGTTCGCGGTCCTGCCGCGACTTGGCGAAGTTTTTCTTCTGCGTAACTACGCCAATGCTAGTGACCGAATCCGTAATGGGAATCTGCCAGATCCAGGTATTGGAGATGGGCAGGAAGTGGATGAAGATGAAATCCAGCTGAGCATCTTTCTTGGCAAATGCCCTGCGATCGTAACCATCAAACCAGGTGTGGATGGCGTACTGATCGAACACAGGGTCCTTGATCTTCAGCTTCATCTGATTGCCCAGAAGCGTGTTGCGGCCGCTGCAATCGATGACCATTTTGGCGCTGACGCTCATTTCCTTGGAGCCCATATTGAAGCGAACAATCGGCTCCTTGGGACCGAAATCCACATCCTTGACTTTAACGCCTTCGTACACCGCAGCGCCCAACTTGTTGGCATGCTGCAATAGCATCAGGTCAAACTTGCTGCGATCCACGTGGTAGGTGTATTCGCGGTCGACGCCTTCCTGCTGGCGCTCGTTAAACCGGATCTCCACGTGAGATTCCGGGTTGATCTGATCCTTATCCTTGAACCCGCCCTGAAAGTTCATCTCATACGCGCCCTGGTCTTCAGCAGTCCAGGCGGCTCCAAACTTATGGGGGAACCTGGCTTCTTCCATCTGTCCCAAGAAGTCGAGATCGCGAAAAACCCTCATAGCCGAGGGGACGAGCGACTCGCCCACGTGCGGGCGGGGAAACAACTCGCGCTCGAAAACCACGCAATTCACCCCAGCTTTGGCAAGGTAGGCGCCCATCGCCCCGCCTGCGGGTCCACCACCAATGATCGCAACATCAAAATCTGGCTTCGTGAGAACCAAGGTACTTGCTCCTTTAAGGACTGAGTTGATGGGGGGCTGCGAAAAAATTGGCCGTTGGGGGTAGACCTACCGCGCACTGTGTTTGCTCACTATGACGGTTGTTTGACCGGTCTGTCAAGAGACCTTCTACTCCATTCGATGTCCCTTCGCTTGGTAACTAAATTACGTCGGCGTTTAGCTTACTGTACGGGCGCATGGGCAATGCACCCCGCCAGTAAGAATAAAACGGACGCTACGAGTCGCTAGCTAGAACGCGGACAAAAGAGAAACCACGCTACCGGTTAGCCGCGCGGTTGGATAACGTTGGATAAGGTGCATTAGTGCGTTCTCGCTATGCTCGGCACCCGCACAGGTCCGGGCGATACGCGAGCGGTACCCGCAGCTCATCCGACTCGTTGCCTTCGCGGGAGGGCGAGAAGCTTCGGTCCGGATTTACCGACGGAGCCCTGGTTGCCCGCGGAGGCGCCCATCCACTCTTTGTGAAAGCGAAAAACATAAAGCACCACTTCCACCCGGCTGGAAACGCCAAGTTTGTCGAAGATCCGGAACAGATAGTTCTTGACGGTATGCTCGGTGAGGCCGAGGCGGTTGGCAATCTCCCGATTGGACAAGCCTTCAGCCACGCACCGAACGACATCCTGTTCCCTTTTGGAAAGGATCGGTTCCCCGCCGGAATCGAGCAGGCGCATGGGTTCTGGCGTGCGCAAGGCCTCGATCACGTACTGCAACTCCTCACTGTTCGCCCACACTTGACCATGGTGAACGCTGCAAATGCTTTTGGCGAGGCTTTTCGAGGATTCGGTGCGGGAGAAAATCCCCTGGGCGCCGCAGCGAAAGGCTTGTACCACAGCAGCAGGATGGCAAGTGTCCATCAAAAGAATGATTCGGGTGGCGGGATAAGTAGCGGAAATCTGCCGGGTCAACTCGAAACCCTGGGTGCCGGAATCTTCCATGGTCGAGCTAATTAGAACTACATTAGACTTCTGCTGAGCTACGGCTGCCATAATTGACGCCGGCTTAGGCTCTATCCCCATCACCTCCAAGCGGCAGTCTTGCGTCAATGCTTCGGCCAGCAATTGGCTGTTCATCCGCGTGCTTTCAGCGGCAAGCACCTTTATCCTGTCGATTTTCTGAGGCGATGGAACTGCGGGTTGAGCCATTCAACGTTCTCCTCGATGACGGGTGATTGATTGAGACAGCGCCTGCATTATTGACAGAACATCAGGGATTCACGCAGAAGAGCGTCCTGAAGAATGCCCGGTTCGAGCACATCGTAGAGAGACTTTAGTCTCGAAGGCTAAATGCGGTAAATGGCACGGACGTGCCATATCCCGAAAAATAGAGAAGGAGGCCCTTGCAGTGCTGCCGCAAGGGAAACCGCTCACGTGCGTGGTCCTGGGAGGTCAGCTAATGCAGCGAATCACCAGCGGTGGGGGAAAGCCAGCAGGCGCCGCGGGAAACCGAAACCATGCCGCATCCCTGTATTGCGGCCCTCTTCAGGTCACGGACCTCTGGAGGAATTAGACGCGGCAGAGAAAGATGCGCGCTCTCGCCTCATGACACGGTGTACGCCACAGGTTGCAAATTCCTTCATCTTGACAGCAGCGCAGCGCCAGAGTACATTGCGGCAAAGCTCGCCACAACGTCTTCGCTGTGTTCGCCCGAAACCGCAGGTTTAACTCTTAACTTAGACGCGCGTCTGGATTGCAACTAATCGTAGAGAAGAAATTCTCCAGCGTGCTAGGGAAGAAAGTTTTGTCAGTCGGCTGTGATCGTATGAGTAGAGTTCCGATTGTGTGGTAGGCTGTGCACGTATCAAAAAAGCGTTGCAGTCTCGGTGCTCTGAAGATATTTCGTAGTTCACTCCCCCCAATAGGCTCGCCCCCTGATCCTGAAAATTGCTGTTCTCTGGAGTTATCTATGCAAACTACGTTCGTTCCCGGCTCGCGCCCGGGAGCTGTGGCACATCGCTCCAACAGGTGGAATTCTTCCCTTCAACGCGGGCGGTTTATTGTGCGCAATGCAATCATTCTTGTGTTCGTTTGTTGCGTGGGGGCCGTTTGGAGCATTCCTGCCGCTGCCCAAGTCAGCGTAACCACGTATCACATGGATAATCTGCGGACCGGCTTGAACGCAAATGAAACCCTCCTTGTGCCCAGCATCGTCAATTCGAAAACCTTCGGGAAGCTCTTGTCTTACAACGTGGATGGTTTCATTGTTGCTCAGCCGCTGTATGTACCAAACGTCACCGTGCCCAGCCAAGGAACTCACAACGTGGTATACGTGGCCACGCAGAATGACACCGTTTACGCTTTCGACGCTGACCACGTTGGCGGTGGGAGCCCGCTCTGGCAGACAAGCTTCACGAATCCAGCCGCGGGAATCACCAGCGTTCCGATAGCGGACAATGGGTGCCCGGATACTAAGTTTGTAAATGTCGGAATCATGGGCACTCCCGTGATTGATGCGGTCACCGGGACCCTTTATGTATCGGTAAAGACCAAAGAAGTGGTTGGTACTAAAAAGAATTACGTGCAGCGCTTACATGCGCTGGATATCACGAACGGGCAGGAAAGATTTGGCGGGCCGGTAGTGATCACCGCTTCTGTCGTCGGTTCCAACGGTACTGTGACCTTTGACCCGCTGCACCAAAACCAAAGACCCGGATTGCTGCTATCCAATGGGACTCTGTACATCGCTTACGGCTCGAACGGCTGCGATCAATTTGCTCACGGTTGGATCCTGGCCTACAACCCGACTAACCTGCAGCAGATCGCGGTGTGGAATGGTTCGCCGAATCAGGCATTCGGGGCATCGATCTGGCAGAGCGGTTCCGGATTGGGCGCCGATGCCAACGGAAATGTCTACGTAAACCTCGCGAATGGCACATTTGATGTGGATACAGGCGGTCCCGATTTCGGTGACACACTCCTGAAACTTACCCTGGGTGCTCAGGGACTACTTTGGTCGGACTATTTCGAACCGTTCGATCAGGCCAATATGGCGGATCTCGATCTGGATCTCGGATCCGGCGGTGTATTGCTATTGCCCGACCAACCTGGATCAATCCCGCATTTGATGATTGGAGCCGGAAAGACTGGCACCATCTATCTGGTAAACCGTGAGAATATGGGCGGGTACAATCCGGTCGATAACAGCCAAATCGTACAGTCGCTTCCCGGCGCGGTTGGACCGTTTTTTAGCAACCCAGTGTATTGGAACGGCAAAGTTTATTTCTTCGCGAACAACGACACCGTAAAACAATACACTCTTACCAACGGTTTACTCTCCACGACCCCGACGGCGCAATCTAAAAAGTATCCGGCTGCTTCCATTCCCGCAATCTCCGCCAACGGAACCAGCAATGGAATTCTGTGGCTGGTGCGCAATCCTCCCGCCCCAATCTTCTCAGCGCTTAACGCAGGCACGCTGGCTGAACTTTATAACAGTGGCCAAGCGGGCACTCGCGATACCCTTGGTCTCACTGCCCACTTCATCACCCCAGCAATCGCCAATGGAAAAGTATTTGTGGGCACACAGACCCAGCTCGTTGCATACGGATTGTTGCCTACGCTGTCGCCGACAGCCGGAAACAACCAAACTGGCTTAGTGGGGACCACGCTTGCTGTTCCGCTGTCCATCCAAGCCCGCGACGCGTATTCCGGAGCACCTATCTCGGGGGTCGCAGTCACGTTCAGTGATTTCGGCAAGGGTGGTTCGTTCAGCAACCCAAACGCAACCACAGATTCGACTGGCACAGCGACTACCAACTACACGCTTCCCACCAAAACCGCCGTCTTGACCCTTAGCGCAACCAGCACCGGCTATGCCAGCGGCGCCTTCACCGAGACCGCGACCGCAGGTGCTCCCAGCAGCATTACCATGGTGTCTGGCGCAGGCCAGTCCGGGACGGTCGGGACCACGCTCTCGAAACCGGCAGTAGTGGTTGTTAGAGATGCTTTCAACAATCCTGTACCGGGAGTGGCGGTTACTTTCAGCGACGGCGGGGCTGGTGGACTTTTCTCGGCGAATCCTGTCACGACCAATTCTCTCGGTCAGGCATCGGTATCGTACACTCTGCCGACCATCGCAAAGACCTATACTCTAACGGCTTCAACAATTGGTGGAGTTGCGTTTAACTTCAGCGAACGGGCCATTGCTGGTGCTCCTGCTTCGCTCGCGATTGCCTCTGGTAACGGCCAAACCGCTCATCCCAATACTCAGTTGCCGGCTGCTTTGGTTGTAGTCATGAAGGACCAGTATGGAAATCCAGTATCGGGTGTTAGCGTCGCTTTTTCGGATGGCGGCGCCGGAGGCACGCTTTCTGCTTCCACGGCTACGACGACGGGTACGGGAAAAGCAAGCGTGACTTACATTACGCCGGGCGCAACCGGCAACGTCACAATTACAGCGTCGGTTACCGGACTTTCCCCGGTCCTTTTCACGGTCCACGTTCAATAGCGAAGGCGGTTGTTCGCGATCGTTCCAAGATGGTAAGAGGGAACAATAAACAAGACCACGAAATTGATCGCACCAGGTTTGAAGAAGTCGTTAAATTGGGAAATTAATTTTTACGCAGCAAAGCTATAACCCTGCGGTCCTTGACGATAATGCCCTCCCGCTGGAAGGCAATGTCAAGAATAACCCAGATTTGTTTTGGAGGATATCCACATGCACGCCGTCAGCCTTTGCAAGAGCACTCACGTGCGGGTTGTTTCCAGAACCGTGACACTGAATTGTCGTAGAGTTTCGGCTTGTCTCGCGCTGGGACTGATTTGGATGCTGACCACGACTGTTGCATCCGCGCAATCGCTGACGGTTTCGCCCACGTCGCTAAGTTTCCCTAACCAGGTATCTGGCACCACCAGTGGTGCGATGACGGTCAATGCAAAGAACACCGGGACAACCAGCCTCACCATATCCGCTGTTAGCATTTCGCCTACGGAATTCATATTAGCTTCCGGAGGACCGATCACCCTGGGGCCCGGAGTTACCACTCAGTACAAAGTAAAATTCGCCCCGGATGCGAACCAAAGCTTTAGTGGGAACCTTACATTGACAGTTTCTGGCGGCAACCCCGTTCTGATCCCCTTGTCAGGGACAGGAATTCCGACTCTATCCGTATTTCCGACAACCTACGATTTCGGCAACGTCACTGTCGGACAGGGGAGTGCGACCAAGAATTTTTCCGTTACCAACATCGGGCCAAATAATATTCAGATCAGCGCCGTCGCAGTGGCTCCATTGCAATTTCACCAAACCCAGGGAACGACCACCGGCCTGAAACCGGGCGCCACCACAAACTATCAAGTTCAGTTTTTTCCAGACTCGGCGCAGCTATTTAACGGGACACTCACCATTACACTTAGCAACAATACAATTCAGACCGTTATCCCTCTGACTGGAACGGGGGTAGCTACCACGGCCGCGGTCAGTGTCACTCCCACCACGCTCACTTTTGGCCCCCAAGCGCAAGGCACCACCAGCGCTTCGCAGGTGGTTACCATTAAGAACGTGGGTTCGTCGAACCTGACGGTCAAGGGTCCATTTGTCACGCCTCCCTTTATCCTCACCGGTTTTACCCCTCCGGTCGTGCTTACCCCTAGCGCCTCGACAACCATGAAGGTAAGCTTCTTTGGAACTCTGACGGGGCCCTACACTGGCACGCTCAACATTACTTATGACGTGCTCAATGCTAGTGGAGTGGGTCTCACAGCTAGCACCACTGGTTCCACGGCGCTGGCTATCGACACTTTCCCCACCCTGCCTCTCGCAACCCAGTCATCGGCATATTCTGCAGTGATGCGGGCGGTTGGCGGCACCGGACCCTACACCTTCAGCTTGGCGTCCGGATCGAACCTGCCCCTGGGACTCAGCCTGTCGACAGCGGGTGTAATCAGCGGCACCGTCGATAGCAGCGTGGCTGTCGGCACCTACCACTTCACGGTACAGGTAACCGACTCCACCAGCGCGACAACCAGTGAACTAATGACCCTATCCATGATGAAGTTAACCGGGGCCAGCTGCAACGACATCACTTTCAACGTTGCCGGCACCTCGACGCCACTGGTCCCATTGAATGATCTGGGGACGGGTACTTATCTTGGATTTGAAGGCGGGCTCTATCCCAACGGCAGCAACGTCCGGCCCGCCGCCCATGACGCAGCCGGAGTGGCGCTCGCCGATTCCATCCAGCCTTTGGATGTGAACGGCAACCCCGACCCCAACGGTCTTTACGCGTTTATGTCGTTCGGCGTCTCTGACACCCAACAGGAATTCATCGAGTTCATGACGCTCGCGAACGCCGATCCAGCCAAGAATTCGAAGCTGAAACTGGTGAACGGCGCGTTGTTCGGGGCCACCGCCAAGCAGTGGGCGAACCTCAGCAGCTCCTATTGGAGCGACCTGTTCAATAACATTCTGCCCCCCGCAGGCGTAAGTCCCAATCAAGTCGTGGCGACGTGGGTTCAAGATCTCGACGCGGGCCCAAGTGGAACTTATCCGACCGACATGGCGCCGACCCAATCCGATCTCGAGACCATGGCTCGGAACCTGCACACCAAGTTTCCCAACCTGAAAATCGCTTATTACTCGGCCCGAATCTATGGCGGCTACGGAAACGGCGTCAATACCTACGACCCCGAACCCTTCGCCTACGAGAATAGTTTCGCCGTCAAAGGAGTGGTTCAGGACCAGCTCAACGGCGTCAACAACTTGAACTATGACCCCAACCTCGGCCCGGTAACGGCGCCGTGGATCGCCTGGGGACCGTATTACTGGGCGAATGGCCTGACTCCAAGAAGCGATGGGTTGACCTGGAGCTGCCAGCAACTGAAGGTTGACGGGCTGCATCCCGAAGATCCTCTGGGACGACAGCCGGTCGCCACCTACCTGCTCAACTTCATGAAGACGGATGCCACGGCCACGCCGTGGTTCCTGGCTCACTGAGATTTTCGACATTCAGGGCTGAACTGCTGGAATAGCGGCTCAGCCTTGATCCTTCTTTGCGGTAACTAGTTTTTGGGTTAGGCGAAGGCGGACCGGTCCGTCTCGCAGTGGCCCGAACCTGGGCACGACTGACCTCGACCCCTATTTATTTGGCCGCATCCACCGCTACAATGTCGCGGAAGAACCCAGGTTCATGCATGCGGCGGGTGCCCCGTCCTTCGCGCACTTTGCGAAGGGCGGGAACCACGAACGCATACCCAACGGCCCTGATGGCGCTAGTTCCCTGCGGCACAACCATAGGCCCGGTCGTAGTGACCACTCCCAGCGGCACGCTGACCAGCAATAAGAATTTTGTAGTCAAGTAGGGCGGGCAGTAACCTGTGCTGTCCCGGGCGATTCGAATGAACGCTGCCACTCAAACCGGCCTTCGGCCAGGAGAAAAGAAAAAAGAAGAAGACGGGAGATCAGTGCGTAACCGTCATCGTGACACTGGCGGTGTGAGCCAGACTGTGCGCGCTGTCCGTGCCCGTAACCGTAAGGATAAAGGCACCAGTCGGCGTGCTCGTGGTGGTGCCGATCTGCAAGGTAGCTGTGCCGGATGTCGTTACGGTGAGCGGATTAATCACCGCCGTGCAGTTCGCGGGTAATCCCGTCACACTCAGTGAGACCGTCCCCGTATATCCGCCCTGCGCGACAATCTTCAGCGTGTAGTTAATGGACTGCCCCTGCTTCACCGATTGCGCGAGGGGCGAGGCTCCAAGGGTGAAATCCGCGGGCAACAAGCCAAACACCGTCAGATTCGCTTCTGAGCCTACGTAGACTTTACCGTTTGCAATGGTTGGAACGGTGAACTTCACGGCCGCGCCGGCGTTATCCCGATTCGGCCGCTGGTTGCTGTTGTAGAGTTCTTTCGCCAGATTCGTGGCGTCGTACGCGTGAAGCACGGTGGGACCGCTGGTTTGAAAAGCTTCGTTCTGCAACGCCCAGACAATGCCATTGGTGGTGCCATTCGCGGAAATCGAGGGCGTCGGCCCCGGATAGCTGAACAGAGTGGTGGACTTGGAACTCGGAGAGGTGGCCAGCAATCCGGTGGTCGTATTGAACGGGACGGCACCCAGAAAATCTCCGCTGCCGCCGAAGTACACGGTGTTGTTCCACCAGCCGGGATTACTCCACAAGCCAGTTACCAGACCTGGAATATTCTGCACGATCTGGTTGTCGTTGGTGGAATTAAAATGACCCATGTTATCGCGATCGATTACGTAGACAGTGCCTTCCTTGCCGGCTTGCACTAAAAGATGCTTGTGCGGCGCGCTCAGTGGCTGGTTCGGCAACAACAGAGGGCCGCCCGATCCCAAATCTTTATCGACCGCGTTCAGCGACGCTTGGTCAAAAGGAGTGAAGTAATCTGTCGCCGTGAAGACCCCAGCCGTGGGAAAAGCCAGCTTCACGATACTGTCGCCGTAATCCGAGCCTCCGGAATCCGCGTCGAAGGTTCCATTTCCGGTTGCGAAGTAAGTATTGAAGCTGGAGTCGGCCGCGGGAGCAGCCGCACTTTGCCATATCGCGCCCTGCGTGCCATTGGGCGTGGTTACCCACGCCGCCGTCTGCTTCAACGTTTTGGAATCGTAGGCGATCACCCAGCCGTGATAGGCCCCAACGTCACAGGACGAGCCCCACGTGATGTACACCAATCCGTTCAGCAACAACAATCCCGCACGCTGATTGTGCAGTAGCGGATCAAAAGTGATGGTCCCGCTCGCACCCTTGTAGGAAGCCTGAATCAGAACCGGGCCGCCAAGTTTCTCCGCTCCGGTGGTTATATCGAGCGCATGCAGGCGCTGGATGAACGTACCGTTCTCATCGGTCCTCGCCACGACGTAGAGCGTGCCGCTTGTCGGATTGATGACCGGCGTGCCCGTGATCCCAACTTCCGGCGGCATGTCGCCGCAGGAGACATTGCTCGGAGTAAGTGTTGTAATGCCCGCGCTGGGATTGATGAAGCTGACTTGCCACAGCGGCGCGGCATTGGCGCCGGTATTATTGTCGGCGTCAAATGCGTACACGCTGTCATGTTGCGTGGCAACATAGACGACATTGTGAACGCCCTTGTTCGGTATCGTGACGTTAGAAATATAGAGCGGCTGGGCGTAAGCGTAGCTATCGATTACGTGCGAGAACAGCTTTCCGAAGAGACTTGGGTTCACGTTACTGGGAGTCAGAATTGTTTCCCGGATGTTTTGCCCGGTGCGAAGATTGTCGTTGTGCCAGGTTCCAACCATAACCTGGCCAGTCCCCGCAGTGCTCAATGCAAGCAAGAGTAAGCCGGCGAGAAGAACCGGTGTGCGATTCGCCAGTGCCATGCTTCGGACAGTATTTTTCACGCGAGACTTCCTTGTCATCAAGCTTGGAAAAAAATCCCTGGTCGCGGTCGCGATTTGGGACTGTTGGGGAGGGAACAGACTTCAAAGACAGTCTGCGGGTGATGGTAAAGAACTGTCAAGATGAAAGTCTTTGCGCACCTCGCACTGGCGGAACTTCCCTGTGCAAGATTCTTCATCTTGACACAGAGTATGGAACCCAGCACAATACAGCGGCAAAAGTAAGAATATTCCCCACAGCTTCAGTGATCCGGGAGTTCCGTCCCTGAACCCCGCAGCCCTAGGCCACGATGCACATAATAAAAGAACGTGGAAGAAACACAATGAGTTTTCCGGTTCGTCTCCTCGGATGCTTTCTGTCAGTTTTGTTTGTTCCTTTCGCCTATAGCCAGTCACTCTCAGTAACACCCAGTTCACTGACATTCAGCAATCAGGCCGTGGGATCGACCAGCACTGCCAAGACACTGACCGTGACGAACACCGGTACGACCAGCGTCACCATCAGCGCAGTGACCATCGCGCCAACTGAATTCACGCTGGCTTCGGGAGGACCGGTAACCTTGGCTGCAGGAGCATCCACGCAGTACAAGGTAAAGTTTTCGCCGGACGCGGTCCAGACTTTCAGCGGCCAGTTGACACTCACCATTTCCGGATCGAGCACTGCGACCGTGGTCCCTCTTACCGGCAACGGAGCGCTTGCATCGATTAGCGTCCTCCCGACTTTATTGATGTTCGCCGGCCAACCATTGGGAACAACCAGTGCCTCTCAGACGGTTACCATCACCAACACCGGCGGGGCAAACGTAACTGTCAAGTTGCCCTACGTCACCCCTCCGTTCGTGGTCACTGGCTTTAGCAAGGCAGTCACTCTGACTCCAGGAAAATCGACCACCATCCCGGTGAGCCTGTTCGGAACTTTCGTTGCTTCCTACACGGGCACACTGAATATTCCTTTCGACGTGTTGCCCAATCGCGGTGTGAGTCTGGCAGGCAGCGCGACGAATGCAACTTCTTTGGCTATCAATACGTTCGCCAGTTTGCCGGTGGCCACACAGGCCGGTCCTTATTTGGCCACTCTGCTGGCCGCTGGAGGTACCGGTGGCCTCACCTGGCAACTGGCATCGGGCAGCAGTCTGCCCCTCGGTCTGTCTTTGAGCAGCTCGGGCAAACTTAGCGGAACAGTCGACGCCAGTGTGGCTCTGGAGAGTTATTCGTTCACCGCGCAAGTCACCGACTCCAACACACCTCCATCCACCGCAAGCGAGAACCTGACGCTCACGGTGATGGCACAGACAGGCGCGAGCTGCGCCGACATCACGTTCAATGTGCCCGGTACGAGCGTACCCATTGTCCCCATTACCGACCTGGGAACGGGTAGCTACATGGGATTTGAGGGTGGACTATATCCCAATGGAAGCAACACACGGCCGACCGCGCACGACGCCGCTGGCGTGTCAATTGCCAACAGTATCCAGCCTCTCGATGCCAATGGGGTTCCATCCCCGACCGGGCTTTACGCCATGGTTTCGCTCGGCCCTTCTGACACGCAGCAAGAATTCATCGAATTTACAACTTTGGCCGGTGCCGAACCGGCGACAAACTCTCATCTGGTGCTGGTGAACGGGGCACAACCGAAAGGGGTTGCAACGGTGTGGTTAGATCCGAACAGCACATTCTGGTCCACACTTATAAGCACTATCCTTCCTGGTGCGGGAGTCACTGCCGATCAGGTCGTCGTGGCTTGGGTGCAAACGCTGGATCTGGGAATCAAGGGAACTTACCCAAAGGACATGACGACCACGCAAGCGGATCTGGAATCCGTGGCGAGGACTCTGCTGACCAAATTTCCCAAGTAATGGCCCAGTGGTGGCGCCGTGGCTGGCCTGGGGACCTTATTACTGGGCGAATGGATTGCTAGCCAGAAACGATGGACTGGTCTGGGCTTGCCCGGAATTGAAAAACGACGGATTGCACCCCCAGAATCCTTTAGGCCGAGAGAAAGTAGCCTCGGCTTTGCTCAATTTCCTAAAGACAGACACCACGGCGACACCATGGTTCTTAGCCCACTGAGCCTTTGGTGAACATCGCTCGAGCTCAATCGCGCGACCAAAGGGTGAGATTAGTATGGGTATATGTCTCTCAATATTTTTTTCATCCTTTTCCCTAAAATATTCATTTCTAAGTACTTACGGGCGCTGGATGGATATGGCGGAACCCAAGTAAAATACTGAGCCGCAAGGACTTACGGATAAAATATTCCGGAATAAGGACTTGGCTTCGGATCTAGAGCCCCTAACGAGATCGGTAGTGGAGAACTTGTTGGGAGAGCCTTCGTGCATGTGTCGAGCTTGCTCTTTCCTGCATTCTCGGTAAAGGTTGTCCGTCACAAGAAGTGGGATTGGTAATTATCCCTTGACAACAAGGGGGAACAAATGGCATAGTATCTGCATGAATCGCCGACAGAC
>WNGK01003294.1_pt1 | contig 27703 bp, 20 predicted proteins | sample 5400601 | NCBI WGS metagenome assembly WNGK01 (sample SAMN13153376, study PRJNA577476) | soil metagenome | isolation source: 60 cm soil or saprolite under Garry oak tree replicate 1 | place: USA:California | collected 2016-06-15
GCGGATCCCCGGCGGGGCGAGGGCAGCCGCCCGGGCTGGGCCCGCATCCGGGCTGGGGCCCGCATCCGGGCTGCGCCCCGCCTCCGGGCTTCTCCCCGCCGCCGGGCGAGGGCCCGCGGCCGGGCCTTGCGGGGGGTGCCCGGGCCACCCTACGCTTCCTTTACGTAATAGAAGATTTTCATATCTATCTACGGATGCGAATTCTGTTTACCTCCGAGCACGAGGCATTCCGCCAGTCGGCACGAGGCGTACTTGCGCGCGAGGTCGTGCCGCACATCGAGGAGTGGGAGGAAGCCAAGGCATTCCCCGCTCACCGGCTCTTCAAGGCGCTCGGCGCGGCCGGGCTGCTTGGGCTCGAGTACGACCCGGCCTACGGCGGCCAGGGCGGCGACCATTCCTACACGGTGATCCTCGGCGAGGAACTCGGGCGGATGGGCTGCGCCGGAGTGGCAATGGCCATCATGGTGCAGACCGACATGGCGCCCCCCTCCCTGCACCGCCACGGCAGCCACGAGCTCAGGCAGCGGTACCTGGTGCCGGCCCTGCGGGGGGAGATGGTCGCCGCCATTGCGGTCACCGAGCCGGACGCTGGTTCCGACGTGGCGGGCATCCGGACCCGTGCCGTGCGCGATGGCGACGAGTGGGTGATCAACGGATCGAAGCTCTACATCACCAACGGCACCCAGGCGGACTGGCTGTGCCTGCTGGCCCGGACCTCCGACTCCGGCGGCTACCGCGGGATGTCGCAGATCCTCTTCCCGACCGATACCCCCGGGTTCTCGGTCAGCCGGAAGCTGCGCAAGCTCGGCAACGACTGCTCGGACACGGCGGAACTCGCCTTCGCCGGCGCCAGGGTCCCGGTGGCTAACACGATCGGCCGGGCCGGCCGTGGTTTCCAGCAGCAGATGAGCCAGTTCCAGAACGAGCGGATGATCGCGTCCTACACCGCCGTCGGCGCGATGGACACCGCGCTCCGCCGCACCGCCGGCTACCTGCGCGAGCGGCAGGCGTTCGGCCAGCCGCTGCTGTCCAAGCAGTACGTGCAATTCCGGCTGGCCGAGCTGTCCGCCGAGGTAGACATGCTGCGGCAGTACAACTACGCCTGCGCGGCCGCGTACCTGCGCGGCGAGGACACCACCCGGTTCGCGACCATCGCCAAGCTCAAGGCCGGCCGTCTGCAGCGCGCGGTCGCCGACACCTGCCTGCAGTTCCACGGCGGCTTCGGCTACATGGCGGAAACCTGGGTGTCGCGGTACTTCAGGGACAGCCGCCTGCTATCGATCGGCGGCGGGGCCGACGAGGTTATGCTCCAGATCCTGGCCCGCATGGACGGCTTCACCGACTGAGCGGGCGGCCGGCGGTGAGCCCGCGACGCTGCGCGGCGCGTCCGCCTGACCGTGACACACGGGAGGTCCAACGATGCCTGCGCCGGTCTTGCCCACCGCCGTCGACACCCGTGACGAGGCGTTCCTCGCGAACTCCGAGCAGATGCTTGGCCTGCTGGCCGAAATCGACCGCCTGCTGCAGCAGGCGTCGCTCGGCGGCGGCCAGCAGGCGGCCGAGCGTCACCGCGGCCGCGGCAAGCTGCTGGTCAGGGAACGCATCGCGCTGCTGATCGATCCCGACAGCCCGTTCCTTGAACTGAGCCCGCTGGCCGGCTACCAGACCAACTACGCGGTGGGCGGCGGCATGGTCCTCGGGATCGGGGTTGTCGAGGGAACCGAATGCGTCATCGTGGGCAATGACCCGACCGACCTCGGCGGGGCCATGATCGGCGGGCGGCGACCTGCGCGGACACTCGTCCGGCGAGGACCCGGCGGTGGTGATGCGCCGCAACCTCAGCCACTTCGCGGAGAGCGGCCGCATGTTCCACGACATCACCGAACTGTCCGCGCTCGGGATCCCGGCCATCTCGGTGGTGTTCGGCAGTTCCACCGCCGGCGGCGCCTACCAGCCGGGCATGTCGGACTACAACATCTTCGTCCGCGGCAACGCCAAGGTCTTCCTCGGCGGCCCGCCGCTGGTGAAGGTGGCCACCGGCGAGGACTCAGCGGACGAGGAACTCGGCGGGGCGCAGATGCACGCGACGGTCAGCGGGCTGGCCGACTACCTGGCCGAGGACGAGCACGAGGCTATCCGGATGGCCCGTGACGTGGTGGCTCACCTGCACTGGCGGAAGCAGGGACCCGGCCCGGCGGACGCGGTTCCCGAGCCGCCCAGGCACGACCCGGAAGAGCTGCTCGGCCTGATGCCCGCCGACCTGCGCACCCCGGTCGACGCCAGGGAAATCATCGCCCGGGTCGTCGACGGCAGCAGGTTCGAGGAGTTCAAGCCGCGCTACGGCCCGACGCTGGTGACCGGCTGGGCCGATATTCACGGCTTCGGAGTCGGGGTGCTTGCCAATAACGGGGTGCTGTTCTCCGACTCGTCCCAGAAGGCGGCGCAGTTCATCCAGCTGTGCAACCAGACCAGCACGCCACTGGTGTTCCTGCAGCACATCACCGGCTACATGGTGGGCCGCGACTACGAGCGGGGCGGCATCGTCAAGCACGGCAGCCAGATGATCAACGCCCTGTCCAATTCCAAGGTCCCGCACGTCACCGTCATCCTCGGCGCCAGCTACGGGGCAGGGAACTACGGAATGGGCGGCCGGGCCTTCGACACCCGGTTCGTGTTCCTCTGGCCGACCGCCAAGATCGCGATCATGGGCCCCAGGCAGATGGCCGGCGTGATGTCCATCGTCCGCCGTGAGCGGGCCGCCCGGCGCGGCGAGCAGGTCAGCGAGGAAGTCGAGGCCGCCGTCACCGAGGCCGTGGCGGATTTCGCCGAGGCAGGGTCGCTGGCCCTGTATGCCACCGGGCGGGTGGCCGACGACGGGATCATCGACCCGCGTGACACCAGGACCGTGCTGGCCATGGCGCTGTCCGCATGCCACAGCGGACCGGTGCAGGGGGCCAGCGGCTACGGGGTGTTCCGGCTGTGATCACCACCCTGCTCATCGCCAACCGGGGCGAGATCGCCCGCCGGATCGCCGCGACGGCCGCGGCCATGGGGATCGCGACGGTCGCGGTCTATGCCGACGGCGACGCCGACGCGCCGTTCGTCGGCGAAGCCGGCCGGGCGGTGGCCCTGCCCGGCCGCACCGCCGCCGAGACCTACCTCAGCATCGACGCCCTGCTCCGCGCCGCGGCGACCACCGGGGCCGACGCGGTGCACCCGGGTTACGGGTTCCTCGCCGAGCGGGCCGGCTTCGCCCGCGCGGTGACCGGCGCCGGGCTGACCTGGGTCGGCCCGCCCGCCGATGTCATCGAGGCGCTCGGCGACAAGCTGGCCGCCAAGGCGATGATGGCGAGTGCCGGCGTGCCCGTCCTGCCGTCGTGGGAAGTGACAGGCGGCGCGCTGCCCGTTTCAAATGATCTTCCGATGCCGCTGCTTGTGAAGGCTGCGGCCGGCGGGGGTGGCAAGGGCATGCGGATCGTTTCCGCTGCCGCCGAGCTTGCCGATGCGGTGGCCGCCGCTGGCCGCGAGGCTGGCGCTGCCTTCGGGGATCCCACGGTGTTCCTAGAGCCGTACATCACCGGAGCCCGGCATGTCGAGATCCAGATTCTCGCCGACCGCCAGGGCGGGGCCGTGCACTGCTTCGAGCGCGAATGCTCGATCCAGCGCCGTCACCAGAAGATCATCGAAGAATGCCCGTCGCCCGCTCTCGACGCCAGCCTGCGCGACCGGATGGGCGCGGTCGCGCTGGCAGCCGCGAAGGCCGCCGGGTACCTGGGCGCCGGAACCGTCGAGTTCGTGCTTGAGCCGTCGGGCAGCTTCTGGTTCCTTGAAGTCAACACCCGGCTGCAGGTGGAGCACCCCGTCACCGAGGCGGTTACCGGGCTTGACCTGGTCCGCGAGCAGCTGCTGGTGGCTCAGGGGCTGCCGCTGTCGGTCAGCCAGGCCGACCTGGCCATCACCGGTCATGCCATCGAGGCGCGCCTTTACGCCGAGGATCCGGCGGCCGGCTTCCTGCCCACGACGGGCACCCTGGTCGACTGGCGGCCGGCCGCCGATCCGCAGGCCCGGTGGGACTCGGGCGTGGCAGCGGGAAGCGTGGTCGGGATCGAGTTCGACCCGATGCTTGCCAAGGTCATCGCGCACGCGCCGACCAGGACGGAAGCGGCGCTCCGGCTCGCGCTTGCGCTGGAGCGCAGCCGGATCCGCGGCGTCACCACCAACCGGGACTTCCTGGTTGCCGCCCTGCGGCATCCGGAATTCCTGGCGGGCAACACCAGCACCGCGTTCATCGAGCGCACCGGCATCCCGCTGGCCCGGCGCCGGTCGGGCGACGAACTGCGGACCGCCGCCGTGGCCGCGGCGCTCAGTGCCCAGGTCGGCGCCCGGGCCGGCGCGGCGGTGCTGCGGACCCTGCCGAGCGGGTGGCGGAACTCCGTGATGCCGCCGGAGCAGGCCGTTTACCAGCATGGGCCCGGCACCCTGGAAGTCAGCTACCGGCGCAAGCGCGACGGCCGCTTTGCGGTCGGCGTCGCGATAACCGGGTTCGCGCAGGGCGATCCCGATAGCGAGCCGGGCAGGACAGCGCCGGGCCGGGGGAAGCCAGGCGGGCACGAGCCGGGCGGGGCGGAGCCGGGCGGGCGCGAGCCGGGCGGGACAGCGCCGGGCGGCCGCGAGGATGAGCCGGCCGGCCGCCAGGCCGTTCGCATGACGGTCACCGTGCACCGGGCCGACGACGGCTGGATCGACCTGACGGCGGACGGACTCCGGCACCGGCTGCACGTATTCCGGCACGGTCAGTCCGTATGGGTGCAAGGCCCGGCCGGCGACGTTGCGCTGACCGCCGTCGCGCGCTTTCCCTCGGCCGAACCTGAGCTGGTGGCCGGCGGCCTGGTCGCGCCGATGCCGGGCACGGTGCTTGCGGTGCACGTGACGGCTGGCGACGCCGTCACCGCCGGCCAGCTGCTGATGATCGTGGAGGCCATGAAGATGGAACACCGCATTACCGCGCCGCACGCGGGGGTGGTGCGCGACGTCCGCGCCCGCCGCGGCGATCAGGTCAGCGGCGGCGACCTGCTTGCCGTCATCGGCGCGGCCACGTGACCGCCCCGCTCCGCGTCGCCAACTGCAGCGGCTTCTACGGCGACCGGCTGGCCGCCGCGCGCGAGATGGTCGACGGGGGCCCGATCGACGTGCTCACCGGCGACTGGCTGGCCGAGCTGACCATGCTGATCCTGGCGAAGAACATGCTGCGGGATCCCGCGGCCGGCTATGCCCGCACGTTCGTGACGCAGCTGGACCAGGTCATGGCCGACTGCCTGAGCCGCGGGATAAGGGTGGTGTCCAACGCCGGCGGGCTGTCCCCGCGAGGCTGCGCCGATGCCGTGGCCGCAGTCGCGGCCAAGCTCGGCCTCAAGCCGGTCATCGCCTACGTCACCGGGGACAACCTGGTAGCGCGGATGGACGAGCTGCGGGCCGCGGGAGCGGACTTCGCCAATATGGACACCGGCGAGCGACTTGGCGACCGCGCGGTGCTGACGGCCAACGCCTACCTCGGCGGGTGGGGCATCGCCGATGCCCTGGCGCGCGGGGCCGACATAGTGATCACCGGCCGGGTGACCGACGCGGCGCTGACCGTGGGACCGGCCGCGTGGCATCACGGCTGGAGGCGCGACGACTGGGACGCCCTCGCCGGAGCGGTGGTGGCCGGCCACGTGATCGAGTGCGGCGCGCAGGCCACCGGCGGCAACTTCTCCTTCTTCACCGAGGTCCCCGGGCTCGAACGGCCGGGCTTCCCGATCGCCGAGGTGGCCGCGGACGGCTCCAGCGTCATCACCAAGCATCCAGGCCACGGCGGGATGGTGTCGGTGGATACGGTGACCGCCCAGCTGCTCTACGAGATCGGCGGCCCCGCATACCTCAACCCCGACGCCACGGCCCGCCTCGACAGCGTCCTGCTGTCCGCCGAGGGCCCGGACCGGGTGCGGATCTCCGGCGTTCGCGGTGACTCCCCGCCAGCCACCGCCAAGGTGGCGATCAACTACCTGGGCGGCTGGCGCGCCGTCGTCACCCTGTATCTCACCGGTCTTGACATCGAGGCTAAGGCGGCCCTGGCCGAGCGGGCATTGTGGACCGGGATACCCGGCGGGCGGGACGCCTTCGATGCCGTCGACGTCGCGCTGTTGCGCACGGACAAGCCGGACCCGGCCACCAACTCCGAAGCCATGGCCCAGCTCCGCATCACCGTCAAGGACCGGGACGAGGGCAAGGTGGGCCGCGCGTTCACCGCCCGGATCACGGAGCTTGCGCTGGCGTCGTATCCCGGATTCTTCGGGTCCGGCCTCACGTCGGGCCCGCAGGCGTTCGGGGTGTACTGGCCTACGGTGGTGCCGGCGTCGCTGGTGCGGCAGGAGGTCGTGGTCGGCGGGCAGAGTGCCACCGTCGCGCCGGTCCTGCCGCCCGACCCGCCGGTCGTGGCCCAGCTGGCGGCGCCCGCGCCGAAGGCCCGCCCGGCGACGGCATCCGTCCCGGCAGCCCCCGGGCCGGCCACCTCCGGGTCAAGGCCCACGTCCGCGGCGGCCGGTCCGCCGGGCCCTGGGCCGACCATCCGGGTGCCGCTTGGCCGGGTCATCGGTGCCCGCTCCGGGGACAAGGGCGGCAACGCCAACCTCGGCGTGTGGGGGCGGACCGATCAGGCGTATGCGTGGCTGGCGGATTTCCTTAGCGTCGAGCGGCTGAAGCAACTGCTGCCTGAAGCAGCGCTGCTGCCAGTGCAGCGCTACGAATTCCGCAACCTGCGGGCGCTCAACTTCGTCATCACCGGCCTGCTTGGCGAGGGGGCCGCGGCGAGCAGCCGGCTCGACCCGCAGGCCAAGAGCCTCGGCGAGTGGCTGCGCGCCAGGGTCGTCGACATCCCCAGGGAGATGTTGCCATGATGCGCCCGCTGCATAGCCAAGATCACCAGCACCCGGACCGGAGCACAGGCGGCGTCCGGGGGAGGCTCCCGATGACGGCAGCGGCGGCAGCCTCCCCGGAGGCTCCCGATGACGACTGGCGGCAGCAGTGGCGGCGGCGTCCCCGGAGGTACCCGATGACCACTGGCGGCAGCAGTGGCGGCGGCGTCCCCGGAGGTACCCGATGACCACTGGCGGCAGCAGTGGCGGCGGCGTCCCCGGAGGTTGCCGATGACAACCAATGGCAGCGCCGGCAACGGGCCGGCGGTGCGCTACTCGGTGGCCGACGCCGTGGCGACGCTGACCATGGATCAGCCGCACAACCGCAACGCGCTGACCCCGGCGCTGCTCGACGGGCTGGCGGACGGCCTGGCAGCGGCCCTGGCCGACCGCGCCGCCCGGGTCGTGGTGCTGACCCACACCGGCCCTGCCTTCTGCGCTGGCGCCGACCTGTCTGCTGGCCGCAGCGCGGCGCCACCGCGAACGGGGCTGGCCGAGATCCTGGCTGGCATCCAGGACGCGCCGAAGCCGGTACTGGCCCGCATTGCGGGGCACTGCCTGGCCGGCGGTGTCGGGCTGGCGGCGGCTTGCGACCTTTCCATTGCCGCGGACACCGCGCGTTTCGGCTTCACCGAGGTCCGCATCGGCGTCGCCCCGGCCATCATCTCCGTCGTCTGCCTGCCCAAACTGCGCCGCGCGGACGCCCTCGACCTGTTCCTGAGCGGCGAGAGGATCAGCGCGGGGCGGGCCGCCGAGGCTGGCCTGATCACCCGGGCCGTGCCGCCGGAACAGCTCGACGCCGAGGTCGACGCCATGATCGCCAGGCTGCTGGCCGGCGGAGCCGGGGCACTGGCCGCGGCCAAGCGACTTGTGTACGAGGTGCCGGGCATGCAGCGCCCGGCGGCGTTCGCCCGGACCGCCGAGCTGTCCCGGTCGCTGTTCGCCTCGGCCGAGGCAGCCGAGGGGATCGCCGCCTTCCGGGAGAAACGCCCTCCGTCCTGGGCACCACGCCCGCACCCCTGACAGCCCGCCGACCCCCGGCTGCCCGTTGCCCGGCCTGCCCCGGTCTAGCTTTCATGCCTCTTTCATGATTACGGAGACTTTTGGGTTTCGGCACACCCAAAAGTCTCCGTGATCATGGGGTCGGCGCCCGGCCGGCTCACGGAATCGCGCAGCAGCAGGCTCATCGGCTCCCGCACCATGACGTCACCGGCCGGGCTGCCCTCCACCCGGGCGATCGGCGCGTCGACCGCGGCGCTGCCGAGCTCGGCCAGCGGCATGCAGACGCTGGTCACCGGGACGTCGAGGAAGGCGAGGCACTCGTCCTCGTCGAAGCTCACCAGCGACATCGCCTCCGGCACGGCGACGCCCGCGTCCCGCAGCGCGCCCATCACGCCGAAGAGCTGGTTCAGGCTGCCAACGCCGCACGCGGTGGGCACCGAGGCGTTGCGCAGCATCCGGGTAGTCGCCCGCCAGCCGCCTTCCTCGGTGGGCGCGGCGTGCCGGACCGTCAGCCGGACCCCGCGGGCCGCGCACATCCGCCGGGCGGCGGACACCCGGCGGTAGACGGTGTCGACCTCGGGCGGGCCGCACCGCCGGCCGCGCCGGTGACAACGGCTACCCGGGACGAGCCGGCGACTCGCCCGTGGGCTGGCTCACCCGCCGTCACACGGCCTCCGCGATCGAATTGGTCAGCAGGATCGCCGAGGCGGCGTTGACCTCGTCAAGCAGCAGGCGGCGGCCCGCCTCCGCCTGCGGCCCGTTGCCGGCGCACTGCTCCCAGGCGACCACGCCGGCCGTGCCCTCCATGTCGCTGGAAAGGAAGATCTTCATAGCTGCCTTCTCTGCACGATGCGGAAGTCATGATCGCTGGCGGTCATCACGGCGTAACTGGCCCCGGCTCTGGTGGACGCGCCGCCGTGCTGGCCGTCCGGGGTCAGGCAGAGGGCTTGCAGCGGTGCGCGGAACTCATCGGCCAGCGCCAGGGTCTCGGCCAGCGCCTCGGCGCAGGCCTTAACCGGGTCGTGCCCGGCAGCCAGGCCAAGCAGCACCGACCGCGCGGTATTGGCGCGGATGGCGAGCTCGCCGCGGCCGGTGCAGGCGGCGCCGCCAACCGAGTTGTCGCAGTAGTTTCCCGCTCCGATCAGCGCCGAGTCGCCGACCCGGCCGGGGTACTTCCACGGATAGCCGCTCGTGCTCACGCCCACCGCGAGATCGCCTGCCGCATCCAGGCCGAGCACGTCGACCGTGCCCCACGGGCCGTCCGGCGGTGACATGGCCCGCAGCCGGTCCAGCGCCTGTTCCCGGTAGGCCACCTCGCCAGGTCCGTGCATGCCCTCGGCCCGTTCCAGGCCAGCCGGGCTGAGACCGTCGCGCCACATCGCCAGTGCCTCGTCGGTCAGCGTCTTGCCGCGCTCGATGCCTGCCTCGTCCGCGAACCGCTCCGCGCCCGCCCCCACCAGCAGCAGGTGCTGCGGCAGCCGCTCGCAGACGGCCCGCGCGATGGAGATCGGATGCGGGAAGCCCCGCACCGCGCCGACCGCGCCCGCCCGGCGGGTCGCGCCGTCCATGATCGAGGCGTCCAGCTCCACCTCGCCGAGCAGGTTCGGCAGCCCGCCGACGCCGACGAAATGGTCGGCCTCGTTGGACTCCACCGCCCGGACGGCCGCCTCGACGGCATCCATGGCGCTGGCCCCGGCACGCAGCAGCGCGATCCCGGCGGCGAGGCCCACTTCACCGCGCTCGCTCGCGATCATGACTGGCTCGGCGATGGCAATCCCTCCTTGGCATGTCCGGCGGCCGCGGTCGGTCCGCTGCCTGGCCGGTGTTGTGGCCCTGGCCGCCCGCTTAGCCGGCGGCCCCTGCTGCGGCCGAGCCCGCGGGCCCGGCTCCTGCGGGGCCGGCTCCTGCGGGCCCCGCTCCTGCTGGCCCCGCTCCTGCTGGCCCGGCCGTCGCGCCCGCCGCGGAGAACGCGAAATGACAGGCCGCGCTGTGCGCCGCGTCGCCCGCGGAAATCAGCAGGGCCGGGTCCTCCCGCGCACAGCGTTCCTGCGCGATCGGGCAGCGGGTGCGGAACCGGCAGCCGGCCGGGATCCGCAGCGGGCTCGGCGGGTCGCCGGCGATGGCCGGCCCGCCATCGTCAATGGCCGGGGTCATCTTCGGGATGGCGGCGAGCAGGCCGGGGAGGGCAGGTCAGAGCAAACCTTTGTCCCAGTCAATGTGGCCCTAACGCGGCGTTTTGTAAATAGCGGACGTTAGGTATAGCGGGCGCTTTTACAGTCTTGTAACATCTCGCGCCGTGCGCTACCTCGTGCTCGGCTGCGGTGCCATCGGCGGGACTGTCGCCGCTGGCCTGGCCAGGGACGGCCATGATGTGCTGGTCTGCGACAGCGATCCGGCCGTGCTGCGGGCCATCAGCGAGCGTGGCCTGAGGATCACCGGGCCGGTCGAGAACTTCACCGCCCTTGTGCCTGCCGTTGCCCCCGCTGACCTGCCGCAACGGCTGGACGGGCCGGTGCTGCTCGCGGTCAAGGCGCATCACACCGCGGCCGCGGCCGGCCTGCTGGCGGGCAGGCTGCGCGGCGACGGCTACGTCGTCTCGCTGCAGAACGGGCTGAACGCCGGCCTGCTCGCTGACTCGCTCGGGGCCGGCCGGGTCGTCGAGGCGCTCGTGAACTTCGGCGCCGACGTCATCGAGCCCGGCGTGGTGCTGCGCGGCAACCGGGCGACCATCGTCGTCGGCGAGATCGACGGCAGCATCACCGACCGGGTCCGCGCCCTGGCCGCCGACATCGCGGGCGCCAGCGTCACCGGCCACGTGCTCGGCTACCTGTGGGCTAAGCACGCCTACGGTGCGATGTTGTTCGCCACCGCAGTCAGTGACCTGCCGATATTCGAGGTACTTCAGGACACTGCGTTCCAGCCCATGCTGATTGAGCTGGCCAGGCAGGTGCTTGCGCAGGCGCCAGTGCGCCCGATGGCGTTCGATGGCTTCGATCCGGCCGACCTGGCGGGATCGCTCGGCCGGCTTGCGGAATTCAACCGCCGGTCGGCGAAGACGCATTCTGGCATCTACCGGGACCTGGCCGTGCGGCACCGCCCGACCGAGGTCGAGGCGATCCTCGGGCCGCTGGACGGGCCGCTGGTGCGCCGGGTGGCCGAGCTGGTGACGGCGATCGAGCAGGGCAGGCGGTCATGCTCGCGGGCGAACCTGGACCTGCTGGCCGCCTACGAGCGGCTGGAGCGGCTCGGCCGGCCGGTCAACGCGGTGGTTTCGGTGATCGGGGCGCCGGACCGGGCGGCGGACGGGCCGCTGGCCGGCCGGCCGGTGGCGGTGAAGGACATCATCGCGGTGGCTGGCGTGCCGACGACCTATGGCAGCCCGGTGCACGATGCCCGGCCAGCCGCCGCCGACGCCGAGCTCGTCCGGCGGCTGCGGGCCGCCGGGGCCGAGGTGTTCGCCACGACGCAGTGCCTGGAGTACGCGGCCGGCTTCGCGCACCCGGACGTCGGTGACACCCGCAACCCGCGGGACCCGTCGCGCACCTCGGGCGGTTCATCCGGCGGGTCGGCGGCGATGGTGGCCGCGGGCGTGTGCGGGCTGGCGATCGGGACGGACACCGGCGGCTCGATCCGGATCCCGGCGGCGTACTGCGGGGTGGTGGGGCTGAAGCCGACCGCCGGGCTTGTCCCGCTGGACGGCGTCTTCCCGCTCTCGCCGACCTGCGACAACGCGGGGACGCTGACGGCTACCGCGGCCGACGCCGCGGTGCTGCTCGGGGTGCTGGCCGGCGGGCGGGGCGGCTCTCGGGCGGGCGCCCTGGAGGACAGCCCGGCGGGCGGCCGGGATGGCGAGCGTGCGCGGCCCGGGCCGGCGCCGCCGGTCGTGCAGGTGCTCGCCGCCCAGCTGGCCGACCTGTCTGTCACCAGCGAGGTCCGGGCCGCGGTCACCGCCGCGGTTGACGCGCTGGCCTCGGCGGGGTGGGACGTCAGGGAGCTGACCGCGCCGTGGCTGGACGAGCTGGCCACCTGGGAGGAACCGCTCGCCGTTATCGTGGCCAGGGAGGCCCATCTGGTGCATGCCGACCGGGATACCCGCGGGTATGCCGCCGGGACCAGGGCGCTGCTTGAGTTCGGGGCGTCCGTGAGCGAGCGGCGGTATGCCTGGGCGCTCGGACGCCGCTCGGAGCTTACCGCCGCTATCGAGGCCAGCCTGGCTGGCGCCGACGCGCTGGCCGGGCCTACGGTGGGCTACACCGCGCCCGAGCAGGATCCGCCGTTCGGCGTCGGTGACGACAACGCCGAAGGCCGCTTCACCGGGCCCTACAACCTCTCCGGTCACCCTGCCGTGTCGCTTCCCGTGCCCTCGGCGGGCCTTCCGGTCGGCATCCAGCTCACGGGCCGCCGCGGGCGCGATCAGGCCCTGCTCGGGGTCGCGGTCGCCGCTGAAGAGCTGCTGTCAGGCCACGTTCCGGCGCGGGTACTAGCGAACGGGAGCTGATGTCCATGCCACCGAAGGTCGTCCGCCGCACGCTCGACCTGGCCGGTGTCCAGGTGCCGCTGATCGAGATCACCGGCAGCGCCGACGGCCCGCAACTGACCGTGCTGGCCGGGGTGCATGGCTGCGAGTACGCGTCCATCGCCGGCATCCGCCGGTGGGCCCGCGCGGCCCAGTCGATGGACTTGCGGGGCCGGGTGCGCGCCGTGCCGGTGCTGAACATGTCGGCGTTCCGGGCCAGGCGGCCGTTCGTGGTGCCCGAGGACGGCAAGAACCTCAACCGGTGCTTTCCTGGCAACCCGTCGGGCACCCTCGCTGAGCGGCTGGCGCACGCGACGTTCACCCAGCTCATCGCGGGCGCCGACGCCGTGGTTGACGTGCACTGCGGCGACCTGGTCGAGGCTCTTGAGCCGTTCACGCTTTACGAGACGGGGCCCGCCGAGGACCGCGCGCGAGCGCTGGCCACGGCCTACGGGCTCGGCTACGTGCTGCGGCAGGAGCCCGGCCGGGGCCGCGCGGTCGGCGGCACGACCAGCGCCGCGGCCGCCCAGATCGGCGTTCCGGCGATCACCGCCGAGGCCGGCGGGTGCGGCCTGGTCGAGCAGGCGGCGGTTGACCTGCACGTCCGCGGGCTCGACCGGGTGCTCGCCGAACTCGGGATGACCGATACCCGGCCGGCCTCGGCCGACGGGACTGACGGCGTGGCCAGCCGCGGGACTGCCGGCGATGCCGACCGGGCCGGCGGCACGGATGCGGCCGGGGGCGGCGGGAGTGAGCCCAGCTATCTCAGCACCTTCCTCTGGCTGCGGTGCGCCGACGAGGGCTGGTGGGAGCCTGCCGTCAAGGTCGGCGACAAGGTGTCAGCAGGCCAGGTGCTCGGCAGCGTCAGCAGCATCGACGGCGCCAGGACGCAGGAGGTGATCAGCGCGCCGGACGACGGGGTGCTGCTGTTCATGACCAGTTCGCCCGCGGTCGCCGCGGACGGCCTGCTGCTCGGCCTCGGCGCCCGCTAGCCCGAGTTTCCGGGATAAGTTGATCTTCGGCTCCTGAAGCGACGGGCATTGCCGGGCTAGCCTGGGCAAACAGCGTGTCGGTGCTGGTCTGAAGTGGCGTGTTAGTGTATTACCCATATATGGCATCGATCGTCGGCAAGAAACGCGGCGGGTCGACCTACTACTACCTAGTGGAGTCTGCCCGGGTCGGCGGCAAGCCCCGGATCACATCTCAGGAATACCTGGGCACCGCCGAGGAGCTGGCGGCGGCGATGCGCGGCGGCGGGCTGGGCCTGCCGGACCGGATCCGGCACAGGGACTTCGGCGCGGTCGCCGCCGCCTGGGGCATGCTGGAGGACCTCGGTGTCGCGGCGATCATCGATGAGGTGACCGGGGCACGGCGGTCTGATGCGGCGGCCAGCATCGGGGCCTACCTGGTCCTTGCGGCGCTGAACCGGGTGGTGGCCCCGTGCTCCAAGCTGGGCTTCGCGGACTGGTGGGCCAAGACGGCGGCGCCGCGGTTCGCCAGGATCCCGGCCTCGGCGCTGGATCACCGCCGGTTCTGGGAGGCGATGCACGCGGTCACCCTGGCGCAGCTGGAGCAGATCAGCGACCGGGTCGCGCTGCAGGCAGTGGGGGCCTACGGGCTGGACTGCTCGTCGGTGGCGCTGGACATGACCAACTTCGCCACCTTCATCGCCACCGCGAACGGCAAGGCCCCCATCGCGCAGCGCGGGAAGGCCAAGCAGAAGCGCACCGACCTGCGGATCGTCGGGCTGGGCCTGGTCGTCACCCGCGACGGCGGGATCCCGCTGACCTGGCACGCCTACCCCGGCGACCGGCCTGATGTCACCCAGTTCCCCGCCATGATCAGCCAGCTGCGGACACGGTACGAGGCGATCACGGCGGCGTGCGGCCAGCAGCCCGCGCCGGACATGACCGTGGTGTTCGATGCGGGGCAGAACAGCGAGGACAACTTCGCCCGCCTGGCCGGCCAGAACCTGCACTACATCGGGTCGGTCCCGGCCTCGGACTGCGACGACCTGACCGCCCTGCCCGCCTCGGTGCGCGCGATCGTGGATCAGGGCCGCTTCGGCGGGCTCACCGCCTACGACACCCGGCGGGTCACCTACGGGGCGGAGCGGCGGACCATCTTGACCCACTCACCCGAGCTGCACGCCTCGCAGGCGGCCGGGTTCGACGGCACCACCTTGGCCAAGGCCGGCAAGAAGCTCGATGAGCTGGCCGCCACCCTGGCCCGCGGCAAGACCCGCCGGCCCAAGGACAAGGTCGAGGCCGAGATCGCGACGATCACCCGCAAGCCCTGGGTGCGGCGCGTCGTCTCCTGGCAGCTGTCCGGCGAGAAACCTAAAGAGCTGCGGCTGGCCTGGCACGTCGACCCCGAGGACCGGGCCGCCCTGGAGGAAGAGCTGTTCGGCAAGCACGTCCTGATCACCAGCCACGACGACTGGCCTGTGCCAGAGGTGATCGCCGGCTACCGCTCCCAGTCCGAGGCCGAGTTCTCCTTCCGGCAGATGAAGGATCCGCACGTGGTGTCGTTCTCCCCGATGTTCCACTGGACCGAGCACAACATCCGCGTGCACGTGTTCACCTGCGTCCTCGCCCTCCAGATCGCCCACCTGATGCGCCTCAAGGCCCGCCAGGCCGACCTGGACCTGTCGGTGCGCGAACTGCTCGGCGAGCTCGCCGGGATCGGCGAGACCGTCCTGCTCTACCAGGGTGACCGGGGCAGGCCCCGGGCCCACCGCATGCTCACCGATACCAGCCCGGTCCAGGACAAGCTCAGCGAGATCTTCGGCCTCGCCCGCTATGCCCCCAGGCGCTGACATGGGTAATACGCCGAACCAAGCCCGGCACACCCGCTGACCAGCAGAAACAAGCCGAAGATCAACTTATCCGGGAAACTCGGGCTAGCCAATCCGCCCGCGGCCCCCGCCAGCCAATCCGCCCGCGGCGCCCGCCAGCCATCCGCCACAGGAGTCCCCGCGGTCACCAGGCCGGGAGACCCTTTCCGGGTATCCCCGGCTATCTGGCGGCAGCCGCCGCGGCCGCAGAGCCGTCCACCGCGCAAGCGGCCGATTCCGGTGCAAGCTCCGGCGCGGGCGCTTGCCCGGCCGCTCCGGGTCGGCCGAAACCGGACCGCGTAGCGAGCACAGAGCCGCCGAGGATCAGCACGAACGCGCCAGCCATCGCGGGAGTGAACCGCTCACCGAGAATCGAGACGCCGAGGGCGACGGCGACGGCCGGATTCACGTACGTGATCACAGTTGCCCGGGACGGGCCGACCTCGGCGATCAGCGCGAAGAAGAACAGGAAGGCCACGGCCGTGCAGAGTACCGCGAGCGCCGCGATCGCGCCGAGCGCCTGCGCCGACGGCATAGCATCGGGCCAGGTCAGCGCTGCGGCAGGGGCGTAGACCACGGCGGCAAAGCCGAGGCATACCGCGGTCATCCCGATCGGCGGGACGTCGCTGAGCTTCCGGCTGATGATCAGCGGGCCGGTCGCGTAGCACAACCCCACGAGCAGTACCTCGCCGATCGACCACGCGTCGCCCCCGGCGGCGCCCGGCCCGACCAGCAGCGCAACGCCCGCCAGGCCGCCAAGCAGGCCGGTCCAGCGAACCAGGGTCAGCCGCTCGGCGTCGCCGCTGAGCCGGGCGAGCAGGGCACCGATGATCGGCACCGATGCGATCAGCAGGCCGCTCATGGAACTGGACAGCTTACGCTCCGCCTCCGACAGCAGGAACCACGGCGAGATGATCTCGACCACCGCGAAGACCGCGAGCCAGTGCCAGTACGGCAGCAGCGAACGAAGCTGGCGGCGACGCAGCGCGACGGGCAGCAGCAGGGCGGCGCCAATAGCCACCCGGGCCAGCACGAGCACGGGCACAGGCACCCCGGCCACCGCGATCTTGATCAGCAGATAGGGGATGCCCCAGATCACGCTCATCGTGGCGAAAAGCACCCAGCCGCGGCGGCTCACTTGCCTCTCCCTCCATTGGCGTCCTGCTCCCTCAGGCTCGCTGACCGCTGGCCTGGCTGTCTTGAACGCTCTTGCGCCCTGGCGTGCCACCCGCCCGCTGGCAGCGCCCGGCCGGTCAGGACCCGGCCGCTGGGCGCCCGCAACTCAGCACGGCTTGGGTGACTCCGTCAGCACAGTCAGACCGCCGCGCGGCGCCCGATATTCCGCATATTCCGCCACGACGCTTCCCGATATTCCGCCAGGAGCGGCTTCGCGCCTGCATGCGCTACAACCCGACGCATACTCCAAGCGGGCCGACCTTGACGCATACGCCGCTGCCTGAGCCCGAACCCGGACTCGGGGATGCGGACGGTGACGGGGTCGGAGCAGGGGTCAACGGCGGCGTGCTGGACGGCGAGGGCGACCCCGACGGCGCTGGCGAGGGCCGCCGCCCGGACGGAGACGGCGCCGGCGAGGCGGGACTTCCCGGGCTGCGTCCCGGGGACGCCGTGCCCGGTGGCGAGCCCGTGCTACCGGGCGCCGCGCCGGTTGCCGGGGGGGCACTGGGGCCGTTGGGGCCGCCCTGCTGCGACGCGGTATCCCCATGCCCGAAGCCGATCTCGACCCGCGGCTGGGATCTATCCCCCGGAATGAACCGGACGGAGACTGACACCAGGAACAGATAGCCGACGGCGGACGCCGCAATGATGATCAACGGCGGGAAGAAAATCGCCGGGTGCATGCGCATCGCGGCGAGTCCGTTCGTGACGGTGGCCCTGATCCGGTCCGCCGCCAGCGCGCGGGCTATGCCGGGCGCCGACAGCCCGGGACCGTGGCCGACCCGGGCCGCGCTCCTGGCCCTGCGGATGGCCGCCTTCCGCTGCGCGGCGGTCAGACCGGGCAGCAGGTACAAAATCGTGTTCCTGCCCTGGATGTCGGCGCGCACATGTAGCCCGCCCGGCAGGTCTGAATATCTAATCTTGATCACGGCGGGGACCTCGAGAGCGGGCCAAAGGGCGACTCGCCTATTGGACTAGGAACGGGCCGTAGTGACGTTATCACGCTCGATCACCGTCATCAGGCGAAATGCAAGAGTCGCTTTGCACAAGGATTTCGCACCTGACCACGGCGAGATGCGGCCAGGACCGGTCCGGATACCCTCGCAGAGGGGCAAAGATGGTTAACGGCCGGCAGGAGGTCGGTGGTGGTCACTGGAGCCAGTGACGACACGGGCGGCGTGGCGGCCGCCGCCACAGCGCCCGCGCGTCGGACCACGGCGGCAGCCGGCGGATCCACGGCGGCAGTCGGCGGATCCACTGCGGCGGGCGGCGCGAGCACGGCGGGGGGCGGCGCGAGCACGGCGGGGGGCACCGGGCCCGCCGCGCGGGTGTCCGGCCCAGGGACCTGGCAGGCCGGCCCGGACGGCGGGCTGCGGACTCGGCTGGCGCTGCCGGTCGCCCTGGCGGGCGGGCTGGCCCTGGCGGCCGCGTTCCCGCCCGTCGGTGCCTGGCCACTGGCGGCAGCGGGACCGGCGTTGCTGGCCGTGGCGCTATGGCGGCGGACGCTGCGCGGATCACTGGCCGTCGGCCTCGTGTTCGGCCTCGCATTCTTCGTTCCGCTGCTGTCCTGGCTGGTCAATGTCGCCTGGTACGTATGGGTCACGCTCGCGCTCGTGGAGGCGATGATCTTCGCTGTGCTCACCGCGGGGCAGCGTCTGCTGCTGCGGCTGCGGGCCTGGCCGCTCGCGGTGGCTGGCTGGTGGGTGGCTGCGGAGGCGGTGCGCGCCCGGTGGCCCTACGCGTTTCCCTGGGGCAGGCTCGCGATGAGCCAGCCCGGCGCCCCCACGGCACGCTGGGCGGCAATCGGCGGCGCACCGCTGCTCACTTTCGTCGTGGCCCTGGCGGGTGGCTGCCTGGCCTGGCTGCTACTCGCGCCGGGGCACGGCATAGCGCGGCGGCCGGCCGCGCGGCGCCGTGGGATGCCCGCCCTGGCCTTCGCTGCCGCCGCCGGGCTCGCGGTTGGCGGCGGCCTGCTCCCGGTGGACCAGGCCACTCCCGGCGGTCCCACCGCCAGCGTCGCCGCCATCCAGGGCGATGTGCCGCACGCGCGGAACCTGCCCGACCTGCTGCGCGCCGCCACGGTCACGCAGAATCACGCGAATGCCACCGAAACGCTGGCCGCCCAGGTCGCGGCTCGCTCGCGGCCCGCACCGGACGTGGTGATCTGGCCGGAGAACTCCACCGACCTGGACCCCGGCCTTAACCCGGCCAGCTACGCAATGATCCAGCGCGCAGTCGACGCGATCGGCCGGCCGGTGCTCGTCGGCGCGGTCCTGCAAAACCCGCTGCGCAACGCCGGGCAACTCTGGCTGCCAGGCCGCGGGCCGGTCGCCGTCTACATCAAACGCCAGCTCGTGCCGTTCGGCGAGTACATCCCGTTCCGCGGCCTGCTGTCGCACCTCACGCCGCTGACCGCGCTGCAGCCAGTCGACTTCACGGCTGGCCATCGGGCAGTCGTGTTCCGCCTGGGCAAGATCAGGCTTGGCGACGTGATCTGCTATGAAGTCGGGTTCGACGGCCTGGTCTCCGCGGAGGTGACCGCCGGGGCGAATCTGCTCGCCTCGCTGTGCAGTCCAACGACGCGGACTTCGAGCTGGACGGCCAGCCGGGCGAGTCGCAGCAGCAGGTCGCGATGGCGCGGATCCGTGCCATCGAGAGTGACCGCTCCGTGGTATATGCGTCCACTACCGGAGAGAGCGCGCTGATCGCGCCGGACGGATCGCTGATCGCGCACAGCGGCCTCTGGCGGCGGGCGGTGCTGCAGGCGCGAGTGCCGCTGCGGAGCAGTCTTACGCTCGCGGACCGGGTCGGCGGCTGGCCCGAGTACCTGATCACGTTCCTCGTGCTGGCCGCGCTCGCCTGGGCGACCGCCTCCGGAGTCATGCGGCGGCCCAGATCACGGCCCGGCGGCTGAGCCGGGCGGCGGCACGCGGCCGAGCGGGGCGGCGGCACGCGGCCGAGCGGGGCGGCGGCACGGCGGCCGAGCGGGGCGGCGGCACGGCGGCCGAGCGGGGCGGCGGCCCCAAGAGCCCGGCAGCCCGGCAACCGCCCGACCGCCGCGGACGCACAATGGGGTCATGGCACGATGGCGCGCCTTGCCCAGGCCAGCCAGGTACGCGGCCCTGCTGCTGGCCGGCGCGCTGCCCGTGCTCGCGTTCCCGGCGCCGAACCTTGAGCTCATCGCGTGGTTCTGTCTCGTGCCCGGGCTGCTACTGATCCGCGCGTCGGCATCAGCCAGGCAGGCCGCGGCGGCCGCGTGGTGGCTTGGTGGCGGGTACCTGCTGGCCGCGCTCTACTGGCTGATCCCGAACCTGGGCCCTGGACTGCTGCTGGTAGCGGCGGTCCTCGGCGCGCTGTGGACCGGCCTCGGGGTCGCCTGCTGGGCCCTGCTGCGCCCGCCGGTCACCGCGCGCCGCAGTCTCGCGGCCTTGGCCGTCATGCCCTGCTGCTGGCTGCTCGGCGAATGGATCCGGTCCTGGCAGGGCTTCGGCGGCCCGTGGGCGGTGCTCGGGGTGAGTCAGTGGCAGCACCCCGCCGTACTGGCGCTTGCCGCCATCGGCGGGGTCTGGCTGGTCAGCTTCGCCCTGGTGGCAGCCAACACCGGCATCGTGATCCTGATAGTGGCCAGCACCTGGCCGGTCCGGCTGCTTGGCGTGGCAGGCGCCGCGATGGCGATCGCCGCCGGGCCGGCCGCCTTCGCGCTCACCGCGCCGCCCCCGGCAGGACCTGTCACCCTCGCGCTGGTCCAGCCTGGCATCGTGCACGATCCGGTGCGCAGGGCGGATGCCACCCAGCGGATGTCCGCTGGCCTGCGCCGCTACCATCCCGACCTGATCGTCTGGGGGGAGAGCAGCATCGCCTTCGACCTGCGCAGGGACGCCACCCTGCTGCAGCAGATCAGCAGGCTGGCGGCGGCGGACGGCGCGCAGATCCTGGTGAACCAGGACACGATCGGGGCCGGGCGCACCAAGTCCAAGATGGCGGTGCTGGTCGGCCCGGCGGGAATCGACGGCGCATACGTTAAGACCAGGCTGGTGCCGTTCGGCGAGTACATCCCGTTCCGGCAGCAGCTCGGCTGGCTGACCAGCATCAGCAGGGCAGCGCCGGAGAATATGATTCCCGGCACCGGGGCACACGTGCTGCGCGTGACGACCCCGGCTGGGCGGCCGCTGCCCGTCGGCGTGCTGATCTGCTTTGAGTCCGCGTTCCCCGACATGTCGCGGGTGGACGCGGACCATGGCGCCCGGCTGATCATCTACCAGACGTCGGACTCAACCTTCCAGGCCAGCTGGGCGCTGGCCCAGCATGCCTCGCTCGGCGCGCTGCGCGCGGCAGAGACCGGGCGGCCGGTTGTCCAGGCCGCGCTGACCGGCGACTCCGCCGCGTTCGATGCACGGGGCCGACTGCTCGCCTGGGCGGGGCCGAGCGAGCGCGGCGTCATCCGGGTAGTGCTCGGGCTGCCGCCGTCCGCTGCCCGTACGCCCTATGACCGGCTCGGTGATTACGTTCCGTGGACGGCAACCGGGATCGCCGCACTGGCCGCCCTGCTCGCACTGGTCCGGCCGGACCGGATACGACCTCAGCGGGTTCGTGCGCATCGCCCGGCGTGGATACTGTTGGAACGCAACCACCGGCATGGCTCGTCCGTCAGAGTATCGAGCGGTTCCTCCGGGAAGACTTCCGTAGCGCGGTCCGATGACCTCGCGGACGGGACGGACCCCGCGCCGTGAGCAAATCGTCGTGCGCTGCCCCTGGCGGGCATCAGTCATCAGCAGCAGGAGGTCAGGGTGCGGTACGGCAGCGAGTCGCAGTGGCGCCACGGCGGGGTGGCCGCCGCAGCCATCGGCGGCGCGTTGTGCCTGCTCGCCGCCGGATGCCAGGGCGGAAGTGCCGCCCCGGCGGGAGCCGGGAGCGCAGCCGCAAGCGCCTCGCCGTCCGCGGCCGGAATGCGGCTGGCCATTACCCCGGCGACCGGCAGCAGGCACGTCAGGCCCGGCAAGGGCATCACGGTCAGCGCGTCCGGCGGCAAGATCAGCGATGTCACCGTACATACTGCCGGTGAGCCGGTGACCGGCGTCCTGAATGCAACCAGGACGCGATGGCACAGCACCTGGGCGCTGACTCCGGCGGCGAGCTACAAGGTCACCGCGAAGGCGGTCAGCTCATCCGGCCAGGCCGTCACGCAGACGAGCTCGTTCCGGACGCTCACGCCAGCGCAGACGTTCCAGACCATGATCTTCGAGGGCTACCGCAAGACCTACGGCGTCGGCATGCCGATCATGCTCACCTTCAGCCAGCCGATCACGAACAAGGCCGCCGTGGAGAAAACGCTTCAGATCAAGACCTCGAAGCCGGTGGTCGGCGCGTGGTCCTGGGATGGCGACCAGACCCTGAACTTCCGCCCGCGGGGCTACTGGCCCGAGCACACCAAGATCAGCTTCACCGGGCACCTCGATGGCGTCGAGGGCGCGCCGGGGGTGTACGGCTACCACACCCTGACCCAGTCGTTCAGCATCGGCCGGTCGCTGATCGTGGTGGCCAGCACCGCCACGCACCACATGAAGGTGTACCGGGGCAAAAAGCTGCTCCACCGGTGGCCGATCAGCACGGGCAAGCCGGGTGACAACACGCCGAACGGCACCTACCTGACCATCGAGAAGGAAAACCCGGTGCTGATGAAGGGCCCGGGCTACCGGATCAAGGTGCCCTGGTCCGTCCGGTTCACCTGGTCAGGCGATTACCTGCATGACGCGTTCTGGTCGGTCGGCCAGCAGGGCTTCACCAACGTGAGTCACGGCTGCGTGAACATGGCGCCGGCCAACGCGGAGGAGTACTACAAGATGGAGCTGCCTGGCGACCCGGTGACCATCACGGGCAGCCCCCGGGCAGGCGTCTGGGACAACGGCTGGACCGAGTGGTTCCTGTCCTGGCCCAAGTACCTGAAGGGCAGCGCGCTGCACCAGGCAGTGCAGGCCGGGCCGGCCGGCAGTACCTTCGTCAGCCCGTCCTCGCTGCCGGCCGCGGAGCCTGCGCCGCCGCTTGGCGCGCCGCCGGCCGGCAACTGGGCTGCCTCCTGACCGCCCGCCCGGGCTTGCCTAAAGACTGCCTGCCCGGGCTGCCTCCTGACCGCCCGCCCGCCCGGGCCGGATCAGCGGCCCGCTGCATTGATCACGGAAGATTCCGCGGCGCGAGCACGCCAGGAATCCTCCGTGATCACGAGCGCGGGCCGGCTACGGGCGACGTCCCGCTACGGGCGACGTCCCGCTACGGGGACGTCCCGCTACGGGCGACTTCCAGCTCCTGGCCCACCCCGCGCTCAACTGTCACCGCGTCTACCGCGACCGTGATGAGCCGGCAGCCGCGGTCCAGGTACAGCCGTGCGGCGGCGCCGTCGGAGGCATGCACACCGGCCGGCTTCCCGGCCGCCGCGCAGGCAGACCAGATGCGCTCAAGCGCCTGGCGGAGCACGGGATCGCGCGGATCGCGCGCGCAGCCCAGCGACAACGACAGATCCCTGGGACCGACATAGATCCCGTCGACCCCGTCAATGGCCAGGGTGGCCTCGACTTCCGCTACCGCCCTGGCCGACTCCACCATGATGATGCACAGCGGCTGGCCGGGACCGGCCAGCACCCCGCCCGCCGAACGGTAGCCATCCGGCGGGTAACGGCAGGCACCGGCGACGGCCGCTGCCTGCTCAGCGGAATCGACGTTCGGCACGATCACGCCGTGGCAGCCGAGGTCAAGCGCCCGCCCGAGATCGGCCGGATGAGCGTACCTGACCCGGGCCAGCGGCGTCGCCCCCGCGAGGCTGATGGCCGACGTCATCGCGGGCAGGTCATGCTCGGTCGCGGCGCCGTGCTGCAGGTCGATGACCACGTAGTCAAGGCCGGCCGCGGCCAGGGCGCGGGCGCTGACCGCCCCAGCGAACACGGACCACCCGCCGAACACCGCATCGCCGCGCCGGACGCGGTCGCCAAGCGCCTCATGATTCATCGGATAAGCCAAGCACAATCACAGCCGAAGCCCAGCACCCGCACAGGCGAAACCCCGGCCGCCCGCACCGGCGAAGCCCAGCACCCGCACCGGCGAAACCCCGGCCGCCCGCACCGGCGAAGCCCAGCCCCCCGCACCGGCGAAGCCCAGCCCCCCGCACAGGCAACTCCCAGCGCATCCTGTGATCCTCCCTATCGGGGCGAATGGCCCGGGCTTCCAACGGGTCATGACATCCATATGTCTCAGAGTGGCAAACTCTCGCTCGTTCGCCGTGCGGAATCCGCTGCCGTTCTACACTCGGCGTTACGTAAATAGACAACTGTGGATAGTTTGGGCGGGAGTGGCATGTTTCGTCATCATAGCCGGGTAGCCGGAACGCTGGTCAGCCTGGCCGCGGGCACGCTCGCGGCCGCCCTCGCGGGCGCCGCCCTCGCCGCCGACCCAGCCCTCGCCGCCCAGCAGAAGCTCACCATCCAGAACTCAGTGTCACCCACACCGGCGAGCGGCACCCCGCAGCTCGCACCCAACGGGACGGTGGAGCAGGTCAGGCAGCTCGTGAAGTGCGGCACGAGGATGTACGCCGTCGGCAGCTTCACTCAGATCAGCCAGGGCACCAGGGTCTTCACCAGGCGCAATGCGTTCAGCTTCCGGGCGACCGCGCCGTACACGGTTTCCAGTTGGCGGCCGGGCGTCAACGGCGAGGTCAATTCCATTGCCTTCAGGCACGGCCATTGCGGGAGCGCCTACCTGGGCGGGACGTTCAGCCGCGTGCACGGCACCCGGGCCAGGAACATCGTGAAGGTCAATACCTCGACCGGCGCGGTGCGGAGGAGGTTCGCCCGCCACGCGGACAATACGGTCGAGACGATAGTCGTGCACCGGCGGCACGTGCTGGTCGGCGGCTTCTTTAAGTCCATCAACCGCTCCGGGCGGAACTACTACGCGAGCCTGAACTCACGAACCGGCCGCGACGACCGCTACCTGAGACTGCACGTCTCCGGCCATTACAGCTTCCCCGGCGTGCAGGCCAACCGCACCAGGATCTACAACCAGCAGCTCAGCCCGCTCGGCAGGCGCCTGCTGGTGGAGGGCGACTTCACCTCGGTGCGAGGCAAGCACCGTGAGCAGATCTTCATGCTCAGGCTGCGCAGGACCCGGGCCAGGGTCACGAGGTGGCGCTCGGCCGAGTTCTTCGGGTCGTGCGCTGACAACGAGCCGTTCTACATTCACGCGGCGTCCTGGTCGCCGGACAGCTCCACCGTCTACATCGCCGCCAATGGCTTCAAGCCCTTCGACAACTCGAGCAGCGCGCCAAGGACCGGGCTGTGCGATGCCGCATCGGCCTTCCCGTCGGCCAACCGGAAGGTCGGCCATAAGTGGATCAACTACACCGGCTGTGACTCGCTGTTCTCCACCGCGGCGGACTCAAGCACGGCGTATTTCGGCGGCCACGAGCGGTGGGCGGATAACCCGGACGGCTGCAACGTCGCTGGTCCTGGCGCGATATCCGCTCCCGGCATGGGAGGGTTTGTGCCGGGCACCGGAGCGCTGCTACTCAACTCCGGCGGCACGGCGGGACTCTATAGCAGGTCACGCGGGCTCGGCGCGGACGACATGCTGACCACCAGTCAGGGCCTGTGGATCGCCAGCGACAACTTCGCTGCCGACGTGACCGGCTTCGACAAGTGCGGCGGCCAGGCCGGTCACGCTGGGATTTGCTTCCTGCCCAACGGCTGAGGCGCCCGATGCGGCCCGTTCCGCCCAGTCAGGACATTTCCGCCGCGTGACGCGACCGGCTCTGGCGCCCTGGCCAGAGCCGGCCAGCAGGCGCGGCACGCGGCATCACTGGCACCGAATCCAGGCTACGAGCTGCCCGCCGGGATTGCCGCCGCTTGACGTCACGCTGGCGATGCCCAGCGTGACGTGCTGGCCGCGGGATCGCGGATCGTCGTGGGTACGCATGCATGCGCGGGTTCATGGCCGGGCCGCGCATGCGGGATCATGAGCGGATGAGCGAGCACGGCTGGGTCTGGCGGCCGCCGCCGGGATGGCCCGAACCGCCGGCCGGATGGGTTCCGCCCGATGGCTGGCAGCCCCCGGCGGAATGGCCGCAGACTGGGTCTACTGGGCACCCGCCGTGCCTGGCCAGCCAACGTCAAGCCAGGCTGCGCCAGCCCAGCCGGCGGCGGCCCAGCCGACGCCAGCCCAGCCGGCAGCGGCTCAGTCGGCGCCAGCCCAGCCGGCCGCTTCCCCGGTCCGGATCGCGGAGCAATCCCGGCGGGGACTGGTGGTGGAGACCTGGTTCATCCAGATCGCCTTCCTGTTCCCCGGGATCGTCGCCGCGGTTGACGTCCTGGTCGCCCATCTGGGCGGGGTCAGCGAGATCAACCGGTTCCCGACCGTCGTCCCAGGGCATCCGGTGGAGAACCTCATCCTGGGCATTTTCAGCTACCTCGCCGTAGGCGTCGTGGTACCGCTCGCCCTGCTGCTGCTGGCGCGGACCGGCCAGGGCCCGGCAGCGCTCGGGCTCGGCGTGCCCGGATGGCACAGCGACCTGCGGCCTGGACTCGGGCTCGCGGCCGGCGGCTACGGCTTGACGCTGCTGATTGCGTTGCCGTTCACCGCCCTGATGACCCGGCACAGCAGCCTGTTCAGCCAGGTCCAGACGGGGCACGTGCCGAAGTACTACATCCTCTACGGCGTTGCCGTATCAGCGATCACCGCCATCACCGAGGAAACGCTGGTCAGCGGCTACCTGCTGACCAGGCTCGAGCAATTCGGCTGGACGCCGCAACGCGCGCTGCTGCTCAGCCTGACCCTGCGCACCAGCTACCACGTGTACTACGGGCTCGGCTTTCTTTTCACCATTCCGGTCGGCTATCTCCTGAGCCGCTCGTTCCAGAAGCACCACCGGCTTACCCGGCCAATCGTGGCGCATTTTTTCTATGACGCCGTCCTTATCACAATCAGCGTGCTCGTGTCATGACCCCGCGCCGGCGCCTTGAACCCGCTGCGCATTCCCCGCCAGCTTCGGAAGGAACCTGTCATGTCCCGCATCGCAGTCATCGGCGCCGGCCATATCGGCGGCAACCTCGCCCGGCTCCTGACCGGCGCCGGCCACGAGGTCAGCGTCAGCTTCTCCACCGATCCGGCCAAGCTTGCCGGGCTCGCCGCCGACACCGGCGCTACCGTCAGTGACCCGGCTACCGCTGCCGCGCAGGCCGATGTAGTGATCCTGTCGGTGCCGTGGAGCGTAATCGACACTGCGCTAGCACAGGCCGGAGACCTCTTCGGAAAGCTCGTGATCGACACCACCAACCAGTTCGGCCAGGTCGACGGCAGCTTCGGCGTGCTGGATCTCGGTGGCAAGTCCGCGGCGGCGGTCAACGCCGCCAAGGCGCCTGGCGCGCGCTGGGTCAAGGCCTTCAATACGCTGACCGCCGGCTTCCAGGCGTCCTCGGCCGGGCGGACCGGCCCTGACCGGGTAGTCATGTTCTTCGCAACCGACCACGAGGATGTCACTGGCGAGGTAGCGGAGCTGATCAAGTCGGCCGGCTTTGACCCGGTCCGCACCGGCACGCTTGCCCGCACCGAGGTCGGCCATCAGGAGCCGAAAGGTGACCTGTACGGCGAGGAGTTCCACCACGATGACGCTGTGGCGATCGTCGGGCGGTTGCGTGGCAGCGCCCCGTCCGGCAAGGGCAGGCCGTAAGCACCAGGGCCTGGCCTCCTTCGGCTCAAGTCAATAATCCACAGTGGTTAAGAATTGTCCGGCGAGAACCGGACATATGTTAACCACTAGCGGGGCTCCGCCCCAGCCCGACGAGCCATGTTCGAACTTGACTCTCGAACAAAACTTGACTCGATCTTCACGTCTTTGGACATTCAAGCTCCCTAAGCCCGCTCGGGAACAGCTGCGGCGCCGTGCCCCTTCCTGGGCACGGCGCCGCAGCTGCCATCGCCTCGTTATGCCACCCGGCGCCGCCCTATCAGCACTCCGCCGAACACGCCAAGCGCGAGGACGAGCAGGCCAGCGCCCGCACCGAGCACGATCTCGCGGCCGGTGTGGCCGCCGCCCTGCGTGCCAGGCCCGGTGAACGACGCCAGCTTCAGCGCATTCGGGGCCTGCCATCGCGAGCAGGGTAATGACGATGGCCGGTCTCTTGCCCCGGCCAATGAGATGACGTGTCATCTTAAGTCCTCCTGATGGGGGCGAGCGCCCGTTGT